>JAEEGH010002820.1_pt1 | contig 46342 bp, 26 predicted proteins | sample 9134181 | NCBI WGS metagenome assembly JAEEGH01 (sample SAMN16246544, study PRJNA631951) | gut metagenome | biome: gut microbiome; feature: rumen; material: DP-attached | host: Bos | place: Iran: Karaj | collected 2018-10
CGTTGCCTTGCTGTTTTTCTTGCTCCGCCCAACAACCAACGATTCTAACAACGACCGAATCTTAAAAAAAGGCCAAGTCTTCGCCTCCTACGATGATTTCCTGCCGCTATTCGGCATTGATGCCACAGAGAGCCGCCACTATCAGTTCGTGCCAGACGAAGAGCATATCGTTGTTTGGTCACCAGAATACCATAACCCCTATTATCACAACGACGGCAATCCCGATAGTCTGATGCCAACCATCACCGAGTACTATCATCCCGAAGACTGGCCTACCGATTCCGCCTCGATGGCTCAACTTGCCGCGATGCATAAGCAAGGATTCTTAACTGCGATCAAAGAGAATCAAGTGCGCCTCTGCTTCATGAAAAACCTCGTAGACTCCAACTTCGTCTTCCTTGGCGTCTACCGCATCTCATTGACCCTCTCCGACACCACCAAAGTTGTTTGGGCTCGTGCTTACGACGAGTGCGACCTCGACAACATCTCCTTTCTAAACAACTACAGGAACTAATAATACTACGGTTCCTTTTTCTTCTGTACATCTGTCCCCCAAACCCCCATATTCCATTCTTATGAATTATTGGGAATATGGAATTCTATCTCTATCTTGTATATTTTCAAAAATAATGGTCAGATTATTTGGTGAATTCAAAGGAAAATGTTTCTTTTGCATTTCATAAAATATGAAACGTAAAAGATGAATAAATAATGTATCATTAAATTGAAAAGAATCATGAGAAGATTAACTTATTTATTGGCTTTGATGGCTCTTGCGATTTTTGCCTCTTGTGGCAACAATGCCGCTCAGAAGGCAGGACAGGAGCTTCAGGACAGCACCGCCCTTGCAGACTCCAGCAATGATGCTATAGCAGATAGCACGACACGGGTCGAAGCAACCATTGCTTTCATTACGGACTTCTACAACAGCAAGAAGTTTGAAAACGAAGAGTTTTTGAAGAAGCATTGTTCAGCAGAGGTCTTGAAAAAGCTTGCCGACGACTACGAATACGAAGGTGGCGGCTTAGCCTCGTGGGATTTCCGCAGCGGTTACCAAGATGGTCCCAGCAATCGGCATGAGGTTATCAGTGTAGAGCCTCTGGGCGACAACTGGTATCAATATTCCTTCTATGACATGGGAATCAAAGGCTCACATAAGATTCGTGTCATCCAAAAAGATGAAGACTTCGTCATCGACGGAATTCAATAAGCGTGTGTCTTTTTTTACGCAGCATAGCGGCACATTTTACGCAGCAGTATTGCACAATTATTGCAGCAATGCTGCACGACTTACGCAGCTATGCTGCGCAAAAGCCAGAGCAATGATCCATGCCTTCAAAAGCATTGCTTTGAGAGCGCCAGAGCTATGCTTTGAGCCTCCAACTACATTGCTTTGAGCCTCCAACTGCATTGCTTTTAGAACGCCAGAGCAATGCTTTGAGAGGTTAGGAGTAATGCTCTAAGCATGTAAAAAGCGTGCCTTTAGTTACGCTATAGGAAAGACACATCAGTTTGTGTCGCGTAACTAAAGGCACGCATTATATGTTATCTGCGATGTCGTTACCTTTGGGGGCGTTCGGGTGGCTGTTTAATCTGTAAACAGATTAGGTTCCATGATATTGCCATTATAGGGATTGCGGCCGAGGTGGTCGTAGGCAAGGCGGGTGGCCATGCGGCCACGTGGCGTGCGCTTGATGAAGCCTTCCATGATGAGGAACGGCTCGTAGACCTCCTCAACGGTACCTGTGTCCTCGCCGATGGCGGTGGCGATGGTGCTGAGACCGACAGGACCGCCACGGAACTTATCGATGATGGTCAAGAGAATCTTGTTATCGATTTCATCAAGGCCATACTGGTCGATGTTCAGAGCCTTCAAGGCGATGCCGGCGATGCGCTGGTCGATGCGCCCGGAGCCTTTCACCTGAGCGAAGTCGCGCACGCGGCGCAACAGGGCATTGGCAATACGAGGCGTACCACGTGAGCGGCGTGCAATCTCGTTGGCTGCATCGTCGTCGATGGGCACACCAAGGATGCCTGCCGAGCGACGGATGATCTTTTGTAGCGTCAGCGGATCATAATACTCCAGATGCAGGTTGATGCCGAAGCGTGCGCGCAGCGGAGCCGTGAGCAAGCCCGAACGCGTGGTTGCACCGACGAGTGTGAAGGGGTTCAGGTCTATTTGTATGGAGCGTGCCGAAGGACCCTTATCGATCATGATATCGATGCGATAGTCTTCCATAGCCGAGTAGAGATACTCCTCGACGACAGGCGACAGACGGTGTATCTCGTCGATGAACAGCACGTCGCGTGGCTCGAGCGAGGTGAGAATACCAGCCAGGTCGCCAGGCTTATCGAGCACAGGGCCGGAGGTAATCTTAAAGCCTACGCCGAGTTCGTTGGCGATGATGTTCGACAGGGTGGTCTTACCAAGTCCTGGAGGGCCGTGAAGCAGCGTGTGGTCGAGAGGTTCGCCACGATATTTTGCAGCCTCAACAAACACCTCGAGGTTCTCTACGACGCTCTGCTGACCGCTGAAGTCGTGGAACTTCAACGGGCGTAGCGCGTTCTCAAAGTCTTTTTCGCCCTGCGAGAGTCGCTCCTCGTGAATGTCAAAATCTGAGTTCAATGGGTATGTAAGGGTTCAATGCGCCTGAGGCGCGGTTAAGAGTTATTTACTCATTCCATCACCTTGAACAGATTGTAGAAACCTGTCATCTTGAACACCTTCTGGATGCTTTCGTTGATGCCGCGGATGAAGACCTGATGGCCTTTGCCCTTGACATTCTTGAGAACATTCAGGAAGATGCGCAGTCCACTGGAGGAGATATACTCCAGTTTGCTGCAGTCGAGGATGATGTCATGACCTTCGCTTTCGAGGAGCGGCTGTGTGGCCTTGTCAGCCTCGGGGGCGGCAGCGGTGTCGAGCCGTCCGTCGAAGTACATCACATAGTAGTTGTTCTCTTCTTTAAGTGTCGTATTCATTTTCTTTGTATTTTATTGCGCTATGCGCGGTTTTGTATCTTATGCGACTGCGTCGCGGTTTAGAATCGTTGAGATGCGCTATGCGCAGTTTAGATATGTTAAGATGCGACAGAGTCGCGGTTTTGTAGAGTAATCAAAACTATCAACTATCAACTATCAACTATCAACTATAAATCGGGTACACCAGGTTCACCACAAGTATCAGCACCACCAGCAACACGAGGTGTATGACGATGCCCAAGCGTGCGAAGTCGGAGAAGCGGAAGCTACCAGGACCATAGATGAGCATGTGTGTGCTGCAGCCGATGGGCGACGCAAAACTGATGGTGACGGAAAGCATGAGCGAGATGACGAACGGCATGGGATTGCAGCCCAAGGCCTCTGCCTGCTTCCAGATGATCGGGAAGAACACGGCGCTACTACCCACGTCGTTAACAAACTCGCTGACAAGGGATGCCAGCAAGCACATCACCGCCATGATGACATAGGGGTTCGTGCCGCATATATTCAGCACGTGGTTCGCCACGACCTCTGCGATACCAGTCTTCGTGATGGCTATCGAAAACACCACCGTGGCACCAAGCACGAGCAACAGCTCCCATTCTATGTATTTCACGACGCGGTCCATACGACAGCACCTCGTCATCAGCATGGCTCCTGCAGCGAGCATGGTGGTTGCCATCAGGGGCAGCACGTGGAACGACGAGATGAAGAACATCAGCACGAGGATGATAGCTGCCGTGACAGTGCGCGGTCCTATCTGCGGCACGAAGTGCGAATCGAAGAACCGCAGGTTTCGTTGGTTAATGCGCTCCAGCTGGTCGTCGCTCTTCGGCGGACACTCCAACAACAGCGAGTCGCCAGCCTGCAAGCGTATCTCTCGTGGCTGTCCGTCGACACGCTTTCCCTGTCGCGCCACAGCAACGAGCACCATATCGTTGGCCCGCTCAAAACCATTCTCGGTCATCGACGTTCCAATGAGGTCGCTGCCGAAGGTCACATAGGCTGTGCGCAACTTTCGGTCGCTGTCTATTTCGCTGATGTTGTATACATGATGATCGGCAGCCACAAAGCCATGCGAACGCTTCAGATCAAGAATCTCGTTAATCTGTCCGGCATAGATCAGTCGGTCGCCGCCCAAAATGAATTCGTCGTCGGGCACGGGCATGATGATTTCCTTGTCGAAGCGCACAATCTCGATGAGCGAACCACCCTTCACCTGTTGCAGCCCAGCCTCACCCACGGTGAGTCCTACGGCTTGGTTGTCGGTGGGAACGAGCAGTTCCACAGTATAGTCGCTGGTGGTTTCGAACGACTGCTCTGGCGACTCGCGCTCGGGAATGAAACGTCTGAGCATGACCACCAGTATCACGCCCACAAAGGTAATGACTAGTCCAGGCACCAGAGGCTGGAAGAGGCTTAGCGAATGACCCGTCTTCTCCATATAGAGACCTGATATGACGAGGTTCGACGAGTTGCCCAGCAGCGTACAGGTGCCACCCAACGTGGCAGCATAGCTCAACGGCAACAGCAGTCGCGAGGGTGCAATCTCGAGTCGTCGTGCCCAAATCTTCACGGCATCGATGAACATCGCCACGACGTTCACGCCGTTCAGCATGGCAGAGAGCACGCCCACGGGCAGCATCAGCTTGATGATGGCGCGCCGATAGCTGCTCGGATCGCCTAACCCGTGCCGTGTCAGCCAGTAGAGCACACCCGATTGCATCAGTCCTGCAATGACAACAAAGAACGCGGCATGCACCACGACGGGCTCGGATCCAAAGCCAGCCATGCCCTCCTCTTCAGTCACCACGCCCGTAACGAGTAGTACCGTGAGTGCACCGAGGAAAGCCACTTCGGCAGGAACGTGCGAACGAGTCATCACCACGAAAATACTCAGTATCGCGATGATGGTCACCCATGCCTTCAGGCTTAGTCCGAGAACGATCATTGTTGCAATTTCAGAATTAGAGTTATATTACTTTTGCTTTTATTTCACACTTTGAACCTTGAACGGACCGCAGGTCCTTTGAACGGCCGAAGGCCTTTTGAACCTTGAACGGACCTCAGGTCCTTTTGAACGGCCGAAGGCCTTTTGAACCTTGAACGGGCCGCAGGCCCTTTTGAACGGCGCGCAGCGCCCTATTTCCCCGTAAGCTTCTTTCGCAGCGTGAGCACGTTGCTGCCGTTCACACGCTCGTAGTTGATGGAGTCCATGAGCTGGCGCACCAGGAAGATTCCCAAGCCGCCAATGGGGCGGTCTTCCACCGAGAGCGTGATGTCGGCATCCTCTTTCGCCGTGGGGTCGAAAGGCGAGCCCTGGTCGGTGATGACCAACTTCAGTCGCTGGTCGTTGGCTTCAGCATCAATCTGCACGGTGCCGAGGGTTCCCTTCGGATAGGCGTAGGTCATGACGTTCACCACAGCCTCTTCCAAGGCGAGGTTCAAACCCATGGTATCCTCCATATCAAAGCCCAGTTCCTCACCGACACCTTCCACAAACTCTGCGAGTTGCGGAATGGTCTGCACATCGTTTGGCAACGTGAGCGAGCGCTTCAACATAACCTTCCGCTGCACCTTTTTATAGTCGACGGCCAACATCGTCAGGTCGTCGCTCTGCTCGGCATTACCTACAAACTCCTTCACGGCACTCGTCATCTTATTAACGAGTTCCTGCACACCTTCATTCTGCTGATAGGCCTCAGCCAATATCTGCATGCGCTGCTTGCCAAACTGCTTGAGGTTGGCGTCTTCAGCCTCGGTGAGTCCGTCCGTATAGAGGAAGATGACACTATGTGGTTTGATGACTGTTTCCTGTCCTTCAAACTTATGATTGGGCATAATGCCCAGCGGCACATTCGACACCACCGGCAGCGCATGAACATTTTGAGTCGAGGCATTGGTAGTGGAGGTGGCGCTTCCGTTCTCGATGATCAGCGGAGCATTATGGCCAGCGTTGCAATAGCGCAGACGGCCCGTCGGCAGGTCGAGAACACCGAGGAACAGTGTTACGAACATCATCGACTCGTTGGAATTCGACATCGACTCGTTCATCAGGTCCATGATGCGTGCCGCATTGGCCTCGTGGGCCGAGAGCGTACGGAACAGCGATTGCGTAACAGCCATCACCAACGATGCCGCCACGGCTTTTCCCGACACATCGCCAATGCAGAAGAACAACTTCTCATCGCGGATGTAGAAGTCGAACAGGTCGCCACCCACATATTTCGCTGGTTCCAGCAGTCCGTATACATCAATATCGTCGCGGTCGGGATAAGGTGGGAACACCTTCGGAATCATCGACTGCTGTATTTCGCTGGCAATGCGCAGCTCACTACCGATGCGCTCCTTCTCGGCATCAATCTGTTGCAAGCGCTTTCCCTGTTTTCTCACATTCCATACGATGAAGGCGAGCAAGGCCAAGCCAAGCAGGGCCAAACACAACATCTTAAAGCTCGTGCGGAACAAGTCGTGATACACCACCTTGTCTTTGGCTACCACTGCCATCGACCAGCCCACGCGCTTGTCAACCGGTGCGAAGAACACGTGCAGTTTCTCGCCGTCCTTGTCCTTCAGCGAGACATAGCCGCGCTCACCATTCAGCATGCGCTGCTCAACATCTTTGGCCTCAGCATTGGAAGTCTGACCCGTGACGGCCTGCACAAAGTTGCGCGTGTTCAGCAAACTCTTATCGGGACACACCAGCAACTCGCCAGAATGCGATAAGAGCAGGTTCGCCGTGTTCGGGGCAACATCTTCCTGATGAACAACCTTATACAGCCAGTCGAGTGCCACATCCACAAACGACACGGCGATGAATCGATTCTGGTCGTCATAGACGGGCATGGAGAAACTTGTCGACAAGCGATGTGAGGTAAGGCCAACGTAGGGGTCAGCCCAATGCGGCTGCTCGTCCTGCACGACCTTCGCATACCATTCACGCTTTGTGTAGTCGTACTTCATGTAGCTCAACAAGACCACAGCGGTGCTGTCAGGCACTACATCATAGGCAAAGACACCCATCTGCTGTCCGTTGTTCAACTCTGGCCGGTAGGCAACTCCGCAGCCCATTACATGCAGGTTGTCTTCCACCACATGTACGACCATCTCCTCAACCTGCTTGATTGAGTTGGCACTCTTCGGCACAGCCCATACGTTGTTACGAAGGGCAAGCTCCATGACGCTCACCACGTTATTCACCTTCAGGCTACTCTCACGCAACTCGCTTTCAGCATTGCGCGATATGCTCTTTTTAATGCTAGAGTAAGAATACCAGTAGATGATAGCCAGCGTCACAAAGAGCAGCGTCGCTGCCGCCGTGACGATGAGCGCCTCTCCATGTTTTTCAACCAAACGATTTATACGGGTTCTAATCATCGCTGCACAGGTTTTTTGCCTTTTGGTCGCAAAATTAATTATTTTTCTCCAAAAAGCAATACCCAACAGCGAAAAAGTTACTACGTAACTGCATTTTTATCAAAGTTGAGAGCCTCGCTTGTGCTATCTTCTTCAACCACAGACACTCTCGTAGATGACTTTTTTTGACTACTCTACAAAGAAATTTTGGTTTTCGCTTTGCCGTATGGCAGCTAATTCGTAACTTTGCCGACATAAACAACCTCTCAACTCCCATTGAACTACTCCGCACTTCTCAACGCTCACGACATCCGGCCAACGGCCAATCGCATTGTCATCGTCAAGGCTCTCGCCTCGGCCATGCGACCGATGTCGCTCGTCGAACTTGAACATGCCATCGGCACCATCGACAAGTCGAACATCTTCCGTGCCCTCACACTCTTCCGAGAAAAACACCTCGTGCATATCATCGAGGACGGCGATGGCTTGCGCTACGAGCTCTGCCACAGTCATGGGCACGACCACGACGACGACCAGCATCCACACTTCCATTGTGAGCAATGCCGACGCACGTTTTGTCTCGACAACACGGAGATTCCGCCCATCCCCATTCCCGAAGGCTACGAGATGCACACTGCCAACTACATCGTCAGAGGCATCTGCCCGGAATGTAGCAGGAAAAAGAAATAAAATTTACTAACGTTTCGCAAGCTCCACTTCCTACATTCTCGCGCAGAGCCACAGAGTTTTTTCTGAGAAGCCCGCAGAGTTCCTGCGATATCTGTGGAATCGATGAATAATTTCTTGCTTGGAAGCACCCTGAGTTTTTCTGAGTAATCTGTGCCATCTGTGGGCCAATATAATTTCGTGAAGCGTTCCACGCCCGCAGGGCCTTACACTTTTACTTGTACTTCAACCTCTCTCGACACTGCTCAAGTATTTCGATAAGTTCCTCGGCTGTCTCGGCACGCAACATGGCGATGCGTGTCTGTCGGAAATCGGGAATGCCCTTAAAGACGGGCGACGCTGCCAAGTGGCGGCGCGTGTGCAAAATGCCACGATACTCTGCTGAATGCTTGCGCAGTCCGTCCTCCTTATTGCCTTTCATATCGTTGATGCGATTGATGTTGATGGTCAGTTGTTCCTTCAACACATCAATCTTTTCATCGAGCGAGAGCTGCTTCCTACTGAACAACCAGGGCTGGCCAAACGTGGCACGGCCTATCATCACTGCATCCACGCCATATCGATCGAAGGCTAGGTCGGCCTCGTAGAGCGATGTGATATCACCATTACCGATGATGGGAATATGGATGCGTGGATTGCGTTTCACCTCACCGATGAGTGTCCAGTCAGCCTCGCCGGTGTACATCTGTGAACGAGTACGACCATGAATGGTCAATGCTTGTATGCCGCAGTCCTGCAATTGCTCAGCCAGGTCGGTGATAATTAGATTCTCTTTGTCCCAGCCAAGACGTGTCTTCACCGTCACGGGCGTCTTCACCGCCTTTACCACCTCGCGAGTGATGTCGAGCATCAGCGGAATATTCCGTAGCATACCCGCACCGGCACCTTTCCCAGCCACCTTCTTCACCGGACAGCCGAAGTTCAGGTCGATGACGTCGGGACGAGCTTCTTCCACAATTCGCGCTGCCTCTACCATCTGCGGCACGTCGCGCCCGTATATTTGAATGCCCACTGGCCGCTCCTCGTCGCTGATCGTGAGCTTGCTAACCGTCGATTTCACCGAGCGCACCAGCGCCTCGGCCGACACAAACTCGGTGTAGACCATAGCTGCCCCAAACCGTTTGCAGAGCATACGGAAGCCAATATCCGTGACATCCTCCATCGGTGCCAGAAACAACGGCCGTTCGCCAAAATCAATCGTTCCTATTTTCATGCTTTTCTGAAAATTATGCATGCATCGTTACGTCCCACCTAGGTTAGCCACCATCACGGGCGACTCCCGGGTCGTAACTGGAATTACTTCTTCTTGCGTGGTTTGCGGAGTGCCCATCCCTCTTCCGAGAAGTCGGGCTCGGTGTCTTTGAAGTCCCATTTCTTCGGCTTCATCAACTCGCGCCAGTCACCGGTCTCTGCGCCATTATCCTCGATGAAATCGCGCTTTTTTGATTTTCTGGTAGGTTTTGTAAAGTCAGCAGGATACTTGTCTCTAGCATTGCGTGAAGCTCCACGACGCCCTTCTGTGCGTCGTTGTCCACGCTGACCATCATGGCTAGCCGACGATCTGCCCTTGGCACCACCTGCCGATGCACGGCTTCCGTCCTTCGGTGTATCGTCGGCAGCATTGCAGCGCACCTCACGACCTTTATACTCTACACCCGTGAGTCGTTGCATAACGCGCTGTGCATCCTGCTTCGGCACCTCGAAATAGCTGAACTTCGAGAAGAGGTCGATGTGACCCACTTGCTGTCGGCCTCCGAGTTCGCGATTGAGCATCTGCATGAGCTCGCCAGGATAAAAACCATCGGTTTTACCGAGGTTGATGAACAATCGCTCATAGCCTTTCTCGGGCTTGCGCTTCGCTCCTTGTTCCTTTCCTCCCTGTCTTTTTCCCTCCTTGTCACCTCTCTTCGCAGAAACTGGTTTCTCAATCTCGGGTGCATCGGCATAGTAGGCGAGGAAACGGCCGAAGGTCATCGAAACAATCTTCTTGATGATGTCCTCCTTCTCAAAATATTCGAAATGGCGGTTGATGTCATCCATGAAGGGTGCAATCTGCTCTTCATCGACGTCCACCTTTTCAATCTTATCCATGGCTCGATAGAGTTGTTTCGTACAGATTTCCTGCGGTGTGGGTAGCGTTCCATCAACAAACTCCTTGCCAATCTCCTTCTCTATGAGGCGCACCTTGTTCTTCTCGCGCGTGTGAATGATAGAAATAGAGGTGCCTTTCTTGCCGGCACGACCCGTACGACCCGAGCGATGGGTGTAGTTCTCAATGTCGTCGGGCAGTCCGTAGTTGATGACGTGAGTGAGGTCATCGACATCAAGTCCACGGGCAGCCACATCGGTTGCTACAAGCAGTTGCACAGTGTGCTGGCGGAATTTCTGCATCGTGAGGTCACGCTGGTCTTGTGAGAGGTCGCCGTGCAATGCTTCAGCGTTGTAGCCGTCCTTGATGAGCTTGTCGGCAATCTCCTGCGTCTCTATCTTCGTACGACAGAAGATGATGGCGAAGATGCGGGGGTGGAAGTCTACGATGCGCTTCAAGGCGAGGTATTTATCCTTGGCATGCACGAGGTAGTAGATGTGGTTGACGTGTTCGGCACCCTCGTTGCGCGAACCGATGACAATCTCTCTATGGTTGTGCAGATAGGTCTTCGCAATGCGTTCTATCTCGCGGCTCATCGTTGCCGAGAACATCAGCGTATTGCGCTCCTCGGGCAGGTGTTCGAAAATCTCGTTGATGCTCTCCGAGAATCCCATGTTCAGCATCTCGTCGGCCTCATCGAGCACCACGCGGCTAACCTGACTAAGGTCGGCTTCACCACGGTTCACCAAGTCAATCAGTCTGCCCGGTGTAGCCACGATAATCTGTACGCCACGACGCAACTGACGTATCTGCTGCATGATGCTGGCTCCGCCATAGACTGCTACGATATTCACTGCCGGCATATACTTTGCGAAATCGCGAATGTCGTCGCAAATCTGCAGACACAGTTCGCGCGTGGGACTGAGTATCAAGGCTTGCGTCTCACGGTTTTCGGTGTCGAGGCGTTGCAACAGGGGAATGCCAAAGGCGGCCGTCTTTCCCGTTCCCGTCTGAGCCAAAGCAATGAGGTCGCCCTCCCTATCGGGAATGTCTGAGACGGGGCTTTCTCCCTCCGAAATCTCCTCTCCGGGAGTGGGGCTCGTACCTAACAGATACGGTATCACCTGTTCCTGCACTGGCATGGGCTGCTCAAAGCCCAACTCGCTGATGGCGCGACGAATCAATTCGCTGACACCAAGTTCTTCAAATGTTTTCAATGTCTATTCTTTTTTCTTATTAACTAATTCTTCACAAGTTTCGCTCCACGATTGTCCTGCCGTACGATGCAGACTCCTTTTTTAACTTCAGGCAGCCGCCGTCCCTGCAGGTCATAAACATCTATGTCGCCTGCAGGGCATTCAGAAGGGTTTGCGATGCCGTCGGCCTCATCGGTCACATGAATGGTGAAGCGCTCGTAGCGTGGCCCTACGCAGTCACCTTGCTTCGTGGTTGCCTTTAAAACAATGGTGTAATCGCCCAACTCGGTGGGTGTTCCCTCGAAGGTCACCAGACGCTGCTTATAATCATTGGTACGCGTGAACTCCGTCGTGAGTAGTCCGCGGCGCTTTTCACTGGGAGTATACGTGGAGTCGACGTTCAGGGCCTGCGTGTTGGCATTGTACACCACCGTCACCGGCTGCATAGGCTGACCAAGCAGGATGGTCTGCTCTTTGGGCGACCCTTCCACCAAGCTCACGCTGGGGGCATAGCGGTCAGGCAGATAGTAGCCTAGGTGTGGTGGCTGGTTGTAGGCCACGTTCTGCCAAGCTACACCCATGCGATAGGTATGGTCGTGCATCAGCGTAGGAACGCGATAGGTGGTGGGCTCAGCAGTAGTGAACACGTTCAGCGTAGCAGCATCGGCCGAGTTCCAAAGGATGATCTCCTCGCGCCAGTCGCCAAAGAGGTCGGCCTGCAGGTTCGGAGTGTTCTTCGTTCCATTGCACGACGATGAGTTACCGTAGTCGTAGGGGTTCTTACCCTTGATGTAAAGGCGCGTGGTGCCACTGCCGTTCCACTTGTCGATCTTCGTACCGTCGAGGAGTTCGTCCTGCAGGTCTCCATCCCAGTAGATGCGGAAGTTCATCGACGTGGATCCTCCCGAAAACACGTTGCCCGTGACGGCACTTCGCTGGCTGCGATCGTCACTCGAACTGAAGAACGAGCCGCGATGGTCTTGAGAGAGCTGCGAGGCGATGCCGCGTCCGTTGTCAACGCCTTTGTTGCCACCTTTATGGATGATCTCTCCCGTGCCAGCATCGTGCAGGTCCCAGGAGTAGGTGCCCTTGTCCTCATGGATGTCGAAGAGTTCCAGTCCGGGTCGGTCAGGACAGTGGTCAGCCAGATGTATGGCATCACCATGACCGAAGCCCGTGGCATAGAGCAGCGTGCCATCGTGGTCGAGTGCTGCCGATCCCCAAACGATTTCATCGCAGCCATCGCCATCCACATCAGCTACCGAGAGGTTATGGTTGCCATTGCCAAACATCGTGTTGCGACCTTCGCCGGCCTTGCTCTTCGGAGCGGTATAAGTGCGGGTTTTGCCAAGACTGTCGGTGACGTTATATTGTGTCTTCGACTTCGACGAATGGAACCACTTCTGCTTCAACTCCTTCCCATCGAAGCCCACCGCCCAGATAAAAGCATAGGTATAATAGCCACGCGAGAAGATGCCATAGGCACGGCCTTCGGGTCCGTCGAGATGTGCCACAGCAGCCAGATAGCGCTCACCGCGGTTGCCATAGTCGGCATAGTCCTTCTTGCCGCTACGGTCGTCCCAGTTGAATGTGCCTGTAGCGGCACCACCCAGGCCGGCATCACGATTGGGGTTGTAGTAGATGGTGTGGATGGCACGACCGGTAAGGCCTTCAAACACCGTCAGGTATTCATGACCACCAACGATGCGACCGTTGCTATTGCGATGGTCGGCTGTGTTCGAGGCATTGCGGATAACGGGCAGTGAAGCCGCTTGGTTCACATATTCACCCTGTCCGTCTTTCGAACCGGGTGCTGTCTTACACATCAGTTCGGCGCGTCCGTCGCCATCGAAGTCATACACCATGTATTGTGTGTAGTGGGCACCGGCACGGATGTTCACACCCAAGTCGACACGCCACAACAGTTCTGCATTCTGCTCCGTACCACCAGCATGCCAGTCTACACGATAACAGTCCAGATAGACATTGCCGGTCTTTCCGTTCTGCGAGTTGTCCTTCGCATTCGAAGGATCCCACTTCACGAAGATTTCGTATTCGCCGTCGCCGTCGACATCGCCAACAGAACAGTCGTTAGGCGAATAGGTGCAGTCGCTGCCTGCAGCAGGACGGCTCAGGTGCAGTTGCATATACGGCTGCGACCAAGGCATCGAAACGGCAGAGGTGTCGACGGCCACGCCGTCCACCTTCTTCACCACCTGATATCCATGACTGGCATTCCCGCGCGTGTCGGCATAGCTCGTCGCATCAGCGATATCCGTTGCCACAGGCGTTCCGTCGCGCAACACGTCGAATGTCACAGCATCGCTATCCTCCGTGCCCAACAATCGCCAGCTCACAAACACGCCTGTCGACTTACCCGGCACCACCACAAGTCCTCGACTCAACGCCTCCATCTGACTTGCAGGCGTCGTCTGCGACCAGCATTCTGCCAAGCTCAAACCCAGCGTGACGAGCACAGCACACAACCATTTCCTAAGCATATTTCCTTCTTTCTTTTGATTTCTGGGTGCAAAGGTAGTGCAAATCGAGCGAAATGCAAAAGAAAAAAAGATTTTTCTTTTCATTTCCGAGATGCAGCCTACCTTCGACCGTAGGTCAGAGTTACGAATAAGTGAGCGAAAAACCAAATGTATTTGAGTTTTTCCGAACGGGAGTAAGTTCGGCGAAGCCAAAGGTAGTGCAAATCGAGCGAAATGCAAAAGATTTGAGTTTCCTTGATAAGGAAACGGCGTAAGCAAAGGTCTCCCGAGATGTAGCCTACCTTCGACCGTAGGTCAAAGTACGAAAAGTTGAGTTTCCTTGTAAGGAAACGGCGAAGTCAAAGGTAGTGCAAATCGAGCGAAATACATTTTGAGCCCCTTGATAAGGGGCGGCTATAAAGCAGGGTTTCGAGACGAAGAATTCGAACTTGCTCGCTTATAAAGCAAGAGGATTTTTCTTTAACACGAATGTCCATAAATTAGTCGTGAATTTTTCATAAACAATTATGTTCTTTCTCCGCGAATGCTATGAAAGCGTCTCCTACGTCGCCGAGCGGTTCTTGTTGTCCGTGTTGTTTTCAATTGAAGACAACTATAACAACTATGACAACTTTTTCTTTAACACGAATGCCCATAAATTAGTCGTGAATTATTCATAAATAATATTGTAGTTTTGGTTGTTTTCTTTTACCCACAATTACTCGTGTGCAGCACTTTACCCGCTGCATTGAAGCCTTACCCGTACGCAGTACTTTACTCGCTGCTCTGCAGCCGATTTCCACAAATAACCGAACAAATCTTCCACAAATCACCGAAAAGTCTGCTTTTCCTTTAGATGAAAAACAAGCAGTAACCTCTAAAAGCAACAGCAGCTATACGCTTCAAGTGAAGTATATAGCTGCTGTCGCGTTTTAACCCTTTTACCCGTTGCAGCACTTTACACTTTGCACGCTGCCTGCAGGGCTTATAGATTCTTCTCTAAGATGATATTCACCAACGCCGTCACGTCATCGATAGTGATTCCCTCGTCGCCATTAATATTGGCTGCATCGAAGTCATAGTTATCTGGATTATCCTCTGGGGTAACCTTACCCAACAGGATGTTCACCAGTGCTGTCACATCGGCGATGTTAGTGGTGCCGTCATGGTTTACGTCCGCTTCTACATCATCCTCTAAGGTCCAAAACACTAGCGTGCGAGTCCAGTCACCAGTTGTCCCGTCTTCATATACTGGCTGAACCTCTACCTCGTATTTCGTCGACGGGCTTAGTCCCTTCAGAACGTGAGGATTCGTTACCTCTGCAGCAGTAGTCCAGCGGAAAACAACGGCATCAGGCTCAGTCAACGTCACATCGTCGAGTAGCAGGTAGTACATGTCAGAACTATTGTAGTGGCGGAACGCTACATATCCTTTCCCACTGTAGGCATTCAGGTCAATCGTGTAATTCACGTATTCTCCTTCGGCCGTTGTCTCTGGTTGTAATTCTATGGCAAAATCATCAACCGAGCTGCCGGTTGTTGACAAGTAAACTGCGAAGTTGTCGGGATAATCTGCAACGGCAGAACGCATCCAGAAACTCAGTGAACCACCAAGCTCAAACTGTGGTGAAACGAGCCAGTTATCAGGATCCAATCCACCATTCTCCTCATCAGGATTGTAGCTTTCAGACATCATACAGTATGTGCCACTATGCCACAATCCCTCCTTTGCTCCCTCTGCCGTCCACAGCTTCCAGGTCAGTCCGTCACCGTCGTTGTCAATGGCTGTCCATCCTTCTGGCATGCCGTCCTCAAAGTCATAGTAGTCGACGCCCACATTCTTCCTATAGCGCAGGTTCCATTTTTCCTCTGCGCCCCTTGCCAACCAACTGATTTCCGCAGAGTGGCCAGTGATGTCCGTTGCCTTCACCTGAATGGGCATTGCCTTCATGCTTAAAGTTGTGAAATAGGCATAGGGGGTCCATGAATCGTCTCCCAAAGCCTGCACCTGCACCATATACATGGTCTCCGCTTTCAGATTGCCAATGCAGACGGAATTGGATGCGGCATCATTGACATAGGTCCAACCTTCCTCGTCGTCAATAGGACTTTCGGTGATAGTCACATTCACCTGATCTCCAATCATTGCCCTTGTTACAACAAACTCATAGTGTTTGCCTGGTTCGAAGAAGTAGTCATTCTTCCGACCATTACCCGTGACAATCCACATCTTTTTTCCTGGATTGGGATTTGTGACGCACCAGTCATACTTTCCTGCAGGAATAGAGATTGTGACACTGTTATTTACTACAATATTTGTAGTTGTAAGCGACCCGTCGGCCTGTTCAGGAATCTTATATTCAAACTCTGCATAGACACTTTCATCAGCATCGCCACTTTCAGTTAGATTGCCACTCTGGGGAATAATAGTTCCATAGGCTTTCGCATCAGCATCAAGCAACATCTGGTAGCCAGAACCATCACCCCATACATCACCCGCTGTCAATGTGATAGAGACTTTCGCACCTTCAGCAACGGGCTTATAGCGCACATTCCACTTTGTGTCACCACTAGCTGCGTCCCAGTTGATTTCTGCTGAACTACTTGTGATATTGTTTGCAGTAACATTTTTAATGTCATCCGCATTTACCCCTAGAGCCAAAACCTGCGTGGCTGCAAGCAGAAGCATTCGTTGTAATGTCTTTTTCCTCATCTTGCTTTTGTTTTAGAAAAGTTCATGAGTCTATCTGTTCCTAAAAAGGAGTCCCACCCAGACAGGATGGGACTCCCACTTTTTTAAGTACCTTTATTCTCCCTCCCTACTGGGGAGGGTCGGGGTAGGGCTCCTATTTAATCACGAACTTCTTGCCGTTCATGATGTACATGCCCTTAGGCAAAGCCTTCAGGCCGGTAGAAGAAACCACGCGTCCCTGCAGGTCGTAGACCACATTATTGTCAATTGTGAATTGTGAATTGTCAATTAATCGGATGCCATCAGTTTCACCACCTTCAAACTCATTTTCTCCAAGATTTATGACTGCAATACTTTGAATGTTGGCCATTGAAGCAGGAGTTTCTTTTGTGATGTAACCACGGAATGACTTTAAGTTAGGATTGGACACGTAAATGAAGTCATTACCTGGGTTCTCCATGCTATATACTGTCTTACCCTTTTGAATCTCACGATAAGCCACTGCAGCACTAACAAAGTTCTGATTTGCAGCATCTAAGATAGCCATACCATCATCAATGTTGTAACCACCATACACTTTTGCATTGGCGCCAGCACTGAATGTGATATTCTTGTTGGTCAGGCTCCACTGTTCGCCCCAACTGTCTCCCGGCATTGCTAAAATGTACGGGGTATTAGCAGCGATTTCATCTGTGTAGTTGTAAAGACTCGTCATAAAGTCCTCACCATAGAACTGATTTACCCAGAAATTTTTATTTCTGTCCGTATAGGAATGGAACCAATCTATTACGGTGTTGCCATTCTTGATGGATTCAACCTTGAATGGCAAACAGATGGTCGTCCAACCACTGCCACCGTTTCTCTCAGATCCATATTCGAAATTACGGGTATAGCTCACACCTTTTTGTGCTGTAAAGCCATAAGGAACATAAGCATCTTTCTCATCGATAAATACCACAGCATTTGCGGCTGTCTTTGCTCCTGTCAAACTTCCAGTAACAACATTGCGATTTGTGTAGTCATTCAAATAATTCCTTGCATTATTTGCTGAACTGAAATAGTAAACAGTATTACGATTGCTGTTGGGAGATAATTTCGTACTTGGATTTTTCGATATGAAGCTTACAGCAACAGCATTCTCAGGAATACTACTCATCGATGTCGTTGCCGTCATCTTACCATTCTTATCCCACCATAAATAAGCTCCTGTTCTAAAAATCCATTCGTGAGTATCAATCGGACTCAAATCACCGTTCTCCTGATTATACCGTGTTCCGTCATATAAGGAGAAACTGATAATATAATCATTGGGGAATCCATTCTTAAATACATCATATAAGTCACTATAATCAATATCCGCAAGATCAATCTTTGCAGAACCTCCAGCAGGAATTGTCAAGGCTTTAGTAGTACTTACATACTTATAACCATTATTATAATAAGAATTACCCACATACACCTGAGCGGTAAACATGTCTGAATAATCTTCTGATCCATGATTCTCGATTTCTACGTAGCCGCGCATCTCGTTACCATAAATAACGGGGAAAGTCTTATAGCCAACGTAACTTACATATTTTCTATATGTATCACCAGGAGCATTCTCCGCATACCAATTGAACTTAAGATTAGGTGTTACGGCATCGCCTGTATTTGAAGTATACTTCTTTGAGAGAATTCTCGTTCCTGTCTGAATATTTTCATCTAAATCAAAAGTACTTGTCCAATCCTTATTTACAAGATACAAAGTATGTTGTTTTGTATCTTCGTCAGCAAAGAATCCAAAGTCCAAGTATCCGCTGCACATAGGAGCCAAGTCTAACATGCGGACTTCGCACACGCCTGTATTGGTTTGCCCATCTTTATACAAGGTCAACGTGTGTTCAACCTTCGAGAACGAATTGCTCGTAAAATGCACTCGAAGAGTAGGCTTATAGCCCGACCTTATTTGGCCTATGATCTCACTACCAGTAATAGTGTAAGTTTCAACCAAGGAAAGCGTAATCTTTGAACCAGCCTTCACCATCTTTACATAAGCATACTTACCTTTAGCACGGTCAAAATAGTAGATATTCTGGCCAGCTACACGACTACGAGATACCAGTTTGTACTCACCATCAGGAAGATTCATCTTATGGAGTTTTGAGCCAAGCGTGTAGTTGACGGGAAGTATATTGGCTTGCTTAATTTTTACATTTGTATCGTCAGGCTTAATATGTCCAACAATATTCATATTTGCATTATAGACGGTCAATTCAACATCAAAGCTACGACTATATGAACTTCCAATAGTATTGCTCCAATTGTCCAAATAAGTTGTCAGAGGCAAGGTGAATTCCGTTGTAGAGGTTTGGGCAGCAGTAACATTGTTGCCCTCTGCATCCGTAAAATACAAGCTTTGAAGATCTGCAGAAGCTATCTCGTTAGGAACATATGCTTTATAATCAGCATGATTACCATCATTAGGACGAATGCCGAACATTCCATACAAGTGGTTACCCCAACTCATGGGATGTGAAGTGTTCCAAGAGTTCAGGGGAGCAAGCCTAAAGTAGCCGTTACCCATTCCTGACCAACCCCAGTTCACATGGAAGAAATCCTCAAAGCTATAGCCGTCAAGAACAAAGCTATGACGACCAGGATTCGACTTACCTGCTACCCAAACAGGATAACCCTGCTGCAGGTCATTGTAAACATAGTTTTCAAATTCTGCCGCACCACATTTCGACATTAAAACGAAGCCCTGATGTTCATAGCCGAAGAACTTTCTTATGTTTGTTGGCATTCCTGCTCTATTCACTGTACCTCCAGCTTTACTAAAGCTTGTACGGAGTCCATAGGAGATATATTTTTGGAATTCTACAATATAAGTATCAGAAGAATTTGTAGAATACGTATCATACAGTTTCGAAAAATCAAATTCTTTATATGGCAGTGCCGGTTTTGTACCTCCTTCAATATCTCCATGATCTGTATAGGCAGGTATACCATCTTCTGGTATATTCAAGTATTTCCAGAAATAGATGATCTGGGTCATAGCCGTACCAAGGCAACCTACATAGCCATGGTGCAGTTTGCCATCTTCATCATAATAAGTTGGAGTGAAATTCCACCATGGTGGACCTTGGTCCCACATAGACTTCAAGAGAGGTGCAACAGGGTGGCGAGCAAGGGAAACGGCTTTTCGCGGGGCCTTACTGATGGGGATGGCAGGCTCCGTGACTCCAAGGTCATCAAGGGTTGCTAAATCATTCACGAAACCCTTTAGCATTTCAGCAAGAGCTTCAGGTACATTCTCGCTATCAAAATATCCCTCATCGCTATAACCAAGGATTTCTTCTGAGCGGTCATCACCTGCAATGATGACGAATCCCTTTTTGTTCTCAGCATTAAACACATAATAAGGTTGCGTCTCACCTGTATTGTTCAAACCAGGAGCATGGCGCACCGCTGCTGTCTGCAAGACGGCTGCAGGGTTTACCTCTTTCATAAAGTTTTTGGCCACGGTCAGGGCTGCCTGCTTTCCGATGGGGTTAGCCATACCGGTAAGCATCATGGCGAGTGCGGCCAAGGTCAATAAAGTTCTTTTCATTTCTATTCAATCTTTTTAGTTAAACATCATTTTATTTCAAGATAAATTTCTTGCCATTCATGACGTAGATACCCTTCTGCAAATTACCCATGCCCTTTGTTGAAACGACACGTCCTTGCAGGTCATACACTACATCATTTTCAATTGTCTTTTTGCTATTCTCAATTCCTTCGATACCATCTGTGTCACCTTCCTCATCGCCAAAGGTAATTTCAAAGTCTTTCGCTTCGAGACGTCCCTGGAAATAAGTCTTTGGTAATTCCATATATGCTTTATATTTTGGCAAAGTTCCCTCACCACTAAGAACAAACTTTCCTCCCTTGAGGAGCAAATAGAAATTCGCTGTGTTTTCTAAGAGGGTTGTCATATTTACACCTTCCTCTGCCACAGTGCCTTTCAACAGGTCATAATCTTGGTATTCTTGAAAATTATATTTTCGGGTAATTGCTGTTGAGTTTTGGGGTTTCACACTTATACCTGCATCCGTACATGCCGGAAACCATAAGCTCGCAGCATTACCTGTTTTTTTAATTAACAATCCTTGGTTTCTTACTGCTAAAGGACTTTGGGCCTTTGTATTCATCCAATACATTCGAAGTTTATAACCTCCCTCAGTGGCAGTAGGATTTTGACCACCTGTAGCATCCTTATTTGGCACATAACCTATTGCTATATCTTCTCTTACTTTCCATGAATTAGCTCCATCACCACTCGTAATGATATTAGGTTCATGGAAACAAATATACTGATCGCTATAAAAAGAAGTAATACCACTTTCAGGAAAAGTTATTGGCATCCTGAAAGGAAACTTTTCCCATATAGAGCCATAATCTCCTTTCCTATAACGACGGATTTTGTCATGAGCAGCTGACATCTCGGTACCATTGGGGACCCAACCCACACAATCCTCTGTCTTCAAATCAGTTGAGGTTGAGCCTTCATACTTTAAGAATGCATCATTAGCTATTTCTGGTGAGTTCTCTGGGTATAGGAAAAGTAATCTTAACACTTTGCATCCTCCAAAGGCGTGAGATTCCACACGCTCCAATGTTCCAGGGAAGTAAGCAGATCTCAATCGTACACAATCATAGAAAGCGCCCTCTGGAAAAACTTTGATTTCCGAAATATTATCTTTTAAAATAATCTCCGTCATAAGAGCATTAGCATAAAAAGCATATTTCCCCATGGTCACAATCCCTTTAGGGATAGTAACTTTCGTGGCCTGCATATAAACATCAAGGTCGGAAGTAGAACAACTTTTATTAGCATATGCTCCTTGTCCAATTTCTGTGATGTCATATTTTGAAGCCTTAGAATCTTGAGCGAATGGTTCAACTTCTATAGGTACTGTATATGTGTCACCTGTAATTTTATCGGTCGAGAAAAGTAACTCGTTACCCAATGTGGCCTCCATGCTGGGAAATACATCAATATACTTCACAGCGGCAGCATCGGCATATTCATAACCATTCACCGTGATAGCTCCCGTGAAACCACCAACGGGCAGTCCAGAACTATTCAGTGCGCATCCTGTAGCAACAAGAATGCCTTTATATGGCACCTTTGTAGAACGAGAATAGGGGTTCTCTCCTCCTCCAGGAAGTGGGTTGTCAGAAGGAAGGCCTCCATCATCCCCAGTTTCTTCTTGAGGAGTTGTCGTCTCGAATGTACTTTGGACACGTTCACCAAGATTACCTTTAGCATCCCATGCAGGAATAGTGTAGGTTTCCCCGTTATAAGTAAACGTAACTTCAGGGAACAAATGTTCATTTTGTGCCAGACCATTCATCGGAATGGCAAGTGCCATCAAGAATAATGTAAATAACTGTTTCATTTGTTTTCTTCGTTTTTTTGATTTTCAAATAGGTTTAATTAACACTAGGGAAACGTTAATCTTCCCAGACACTGTAGGAGTAATCTTCATCAAAGTCATTCTCCCTTGCTTCTGCTGTACCAGGATCAGCTGGCTCATTGCCTTCACCACCACTTACATTTACAATGATGTCATCAAGTAGTTGGCTAGAAATGACATGAACAATCATGCTTGGTTTTTTGTAGTCTTTTTTTCTCATTGTCTTGTTTTGTTTTTATTGTTTATACTATAATTGTTTGCAACTCTTGGTGCGTCTCAGCAGCTGGCTGCCGTAGAGCGCGGTTTGTTCTCTCTTTAGGTTTGTATTCTTGGGGTTTATATATTTGGTTTGTATATTGGGTTAGTTGAACTCTCGATTCCAATTCTCGGGGAGGCATCGCCTCATGAGCGACACGTCTTTAAGATTTTTGTTATTTTTTTCGCCATAATCGATTGTAGTTTGTAAAAAACACTTATCTTTGTAGTCTCAATCACTAAACAGTCTAATAGGTGCATAAATACTGTAAAAAGTCTACACACCTCCCGCGGGTAGGTAGGTACCTGCGCGCGTTGAAGTACATAATCCGTGCAAAATTATCCTTTTTATATGAATTTTCAAAATTAATAGCGGCAAACTCTGTCTTTTTATTGTTTTTTAACAACCCCGTTAACATTAGGGCTTTTGGGAGACCGTTTATGAGGGCGAAAAGCATCTTTTGGCCCTACCGAATGACGGGTTGTATATTCTTGCAAAAGTCGCTTTTATTTCATGCAAAATGGGGTGTGGAAGACAACAAAGAAAACTAGTGACAACTTTTTGTATTCCAGTGCATTAAGACTCCATGAATCGAGGATGATCTTGCTCTCTTTTTTCAACATTAATTACCTCGAATCATCTGCATATTATTCTATGCTTTTTTGCTAGCAATATGACTCAGAACTGTATGGGGTCAGCGTAGTAATTATCGTCGTAAATATTCCGTATTTAAAGGGATTCTGCATATGCGAAATTTTTCGTTGCGAATTTTTTCGCAATGGCAGATTTCGTAGATAAAATAAGGACGTTGGTTGGGTGAAATCTCACACAGATCTAAACTGATTGTTACTTCGTGGCTTTGCTTTCTGTCAGTTGTTAAAAGTGGTTTTGGTTGTCTTTAATTGAAAACAACTAGAACAACAAGAACAACAACTATTGTGTTATGGGGTGGGAGAACAATTCATGGTTCATTCTTTCCCCGCTTCGCTCTTAAAGCGGCCGCTCGACATCCCGAAGGATGGCGTTTTCGTAGTTTATCGGAGAAAGAAAGCCGAACTGAGCTTGCGAAACGTCGGTAAAATAATTGTTGAAATATCATGCGTGTTTTCCAAATGATTCTCTACAACGGTCACAGGTCACACGTGTGACCATGTACCCTTTCTGCCAAGTGGAAGCACAAAAAGGCAGTAAATACTTGATAATCAACACTTTAACTATATATTACTATTTTCCTTATCATTTTGTGTTCAAATAGTGTGACCATTTGTATTTGACATTTTGATTAAAATATTTGCTGTTTTATGACAAATAGTAAAGCAAACCAACCTCTTGTTTGCATTCTGCATTTGGGGTCTTCATCCCCCCTTTGTGGCCGAGAGGTCACATGGTCACACCTGTGACCTGTGACCGTTTTTAGAGACGCAAAGGAAGTTTAGAATAACTTCCTAATGTTGATTTATTAAAAACTTATGATAGCTGATAGGATGTATAGTTCATGGGTATTCATGTTTAAAGAAAAAAGAGTTCTTTGGTTAACATGAATTGCCATGAATTAGTCATGAATTAAAATGTTAGGGAACTCATGGGTCGTCGAACTGCTCCTCAAAATCTTAAGAGAATCTCATTAAAATTCGTTTTTAATTTTGGTGATTATATGCTTTTTGACCTTATATTGATGTAAAGATGTAGGGACGCGGCGATTCCCTCGCATAGCTCGCCTACCCACCTTTGCCACGTTATGGAGGAGTAGCGATCCTTGCTCCAGTAACGCGGCACGCCGCGTCCCTACATTTTCAGGGTCAAATTCTATATAACTTCCTAGAATTTTTTCTAAAATTCTATTCCATTTACACTAAATCTTTCAAACCGCCTTTATTTATTATGGTTTCAGAAGGTGTAATAGACTTTTTCTATTACACTCATCTTACACCTTTAAAGTGCTTCGCAAGTGTAAGGTCCCTTAGGGGGCTCTTCCCCATCCGTTTTTTCAGTAAAAGCAGTACTCTGTACCATAGGGAGCAGTGCTCCGTACCATATAGAGCAGTGCTCCGTACCTATATAGAGCAATGCTCTGTAACCTCTGGAACAATGCTCCGTAGCATCTAAAGCAATGCTCTGTAACCTCTAAAGCAATGCTCTGAGTGTTTAAGGTCAATGCTCTGAGCATCTAAAAGCAATGCTTTGAGCGTCTAAAGTCAATGCTTTTCCTCTCCCAAAGCAATGCTTTACGGCTCCCAAAGCAATGCTTTCCAACTCGGGAAAGTATGCTTTCCGACTTTGGGTATATATGCTTTCTAATTAGGGGATGTACGCTTTTCGACTCGAAATTTACGCTTTAGAAAAAGTGTAAGAGAGGTGGAAGAGAAAAAGTCTATTACACTCCTTGAAACACCTTTGTATAAAAGCATTTCACGTGATCGAGTGTAATGTGAAATAGAAATGACGAAAAATTGTATGATATACTTATAGACCCTATGGTTATTATGGTCAGAATTAGAGATTTTTTTCTTAGTGTGAGTGGGAAAGAGTAAGAATTTAAGAAGAAATTGCAGGCAATTTCCTGTTTCCTCTCTGCCATTCTCGTCGCTGCGACGAATTCTTGTCAATTCATTTGGCTTGTGGAATATTCTCAAATTCTCTAATTCTTGATGAAAAATAGTTTGGTGCCAAATTGTAAATAGCCCCCAAATTATCAAAGTACACATGTATAAATGTTGAATGATTTTCTTATTAGATTTTTGAAAGATTTCTCGCGCAGCGACCCATAAGGAGGGCGGGGGGAGAGGCTTGGAGAAAGAACCCTTCAATGGCTCTAATGTTAACGGATTTGTTAAAAAACAATAAAAAGATGGGGTTTACCCCTTTTAATTTTGAAATTTCATAGAAAAAGGATAATTTTGCAGGGATTATGTACTTCAACGCGCGCAGGTACCTACCCGCGGGAGGTGTGTACACCCAAAATGTGTATGTCGCGCGCTGTTTACATAGGTATTGAATTGAGACTACAAAGATAAGTGTTTTTTACAAACTACAATCGATTATGGCGAAAAAAATAACAAAAAACTTAAAGACGTGTCGCTCATGAGGCGATGCCTCCCCGAGAATTGGAATCAAAAGTTCAACTAACCCAATATACAAACCAAATAAAAAACCAGATAATACAAACCTAAAGAGAGAACAAAACTGCGCCCTACGGCAGCCAGCTGCTTAGACGCACCAAGAGTTGCAAACAATAATAATTAGTAATAACAATTAAAAAATTAATCAAGACAATGAAAATTTTTACAAAGAAAATCTTTTTGCTCGCGATAGGCATGATCCTGTCGGTGGGCGCTTATGCACAAGATGCTATTACTCATCACTGGCCTGAGCTTCAGTTTACTATTGTAAATGCAGATGGTACTGCTACAGATGGAGTGGTTTACACCGTCCCAGGTTGGGATGCGTGGCTTCTTAAAGGAACCTACACCAATGGACATATTCGTGTTCAAAAGTACGAGAAAACTGGTGATAAGGAGTATAAGGCAAGACTGGTCACGCGCTATGCTACCTATGGCGAAAGGCGTCTATATGTACCCAGATTAAATGTCACTACTGTATGGGTCAAGTTTGTGGGACATGAGGATATTGGGGTCAAGAATCTTATAGGTCTGCAGTATAAAGACGTTTTTGAAACAGAAACTGGCCCTGACGGCACCAGTTACAACGTAAGTATTTTGGATGCGACGAATACTGGAACTGTATCCAAAATTACAGGCGAATATAAAATTCCTGTTAAAATGACGCATGGAAAATCTGGAGAAGTGTATAACATTGATGAAATCGATGATTATGCATTCAGACAGCCCAGCAGATCAGCTGAAGATAAAAACTATGTTCAAGCAACGAAGATCATCGTTCCAAAAGAAATCACAAAGATTGGACGTGGTGCCTTCTTCATGAACGGACATACCACGGAAATTGAGTTTGAAGATGGATGCCCGGTTACGGACATTTTAGAGTTCAACTTCCAGGACAATACTGCTCTTCAGAAAATCACTTTCTCTGCAAACGTCAATAAACTCCTGGGAACAGTGCTTGGCGGATGTAAAGCTCTTCGGAAAATCACTTTTAAAGGAGAGAATCCTCCCGCACTTCCCACATTCACATGGAGCGGTGTTGACCGTCAGGTTTTTGAGACGACAACAGATGAAGGAGCGACAAAACCTGACCAGTGCATCATAGAAGTACCCCTCCATTCTGCTAAGGCATATGCAGACAAAAACAACTTGTACAAGCAGTTCCCGATGTCGTCGAAGTTTACGATGAATAAGGCGTATGTCACTTTCTGCAGCGACCTGCCATTCACCTTCAAGCAATACGACACCGCCAACAAAGCGTGGAACGACGGCGATGTGAAAGCTTACTATGTGGTATATGATAATGTCAAGGATGGAAAAGTCACTCTGACGGAGATTACAGAAGCCAAGAAGATTCCGTCAACGACAACACTGACAAGAACGGGCTATTTCGGAGTAGTTCTCAACGGAACTGCCAAAGAGACATATGACATCTTCTATCCCAACAATTTGATCAGCGACGAATTGCAGGTTTCAGAAAACTGCATGCAGGGAGTCGTTAAAGAAACGAAAATGGGTGGAGAGAATCCTGATATGGCCATGGATACGGAACACTATACGTATTTTGTGCTAACCGACGGCAAGTTCCTTACCGTTACGGAACCAGGTACTTTTGGTGCACACAAGGCTTTCCTTATGATTGAAGGTTTGATAAATATTCCAGCAGGAGCACGAGAACTGACCATCTCTTTGCCCGACGAGACAACGGGTATCACAACCCATGAGGTGGAAGGTGAGCAGAACGATGCTTGGTACACGCTACAGGGCATTCAGGTGAATCAGCCCGGCAAGGGTATCTTCATCAAGAACGGAAAGAAATATATCATTAAGTAACATAACATACAGGAATTTATGAAAAAGATATATGTAACGCCAGAGGTAATCCTCAAGAAGGTTTACACTGAAGGAATGATGCAACAACTGTCAACGGGCACAGGCGGAAGTTGGGCAGGCGGTGACGCCCGCGATAACAGCAACTGGGAAGACGAAGAAGAATCCGATAATATCTGGGAAGACTAAGAAATAGTCAACATTGAGTCCCCCCGTTCTTCCACTCGTCCGCACGACACGCGCTGCCGCCGTGACGAATGAAAGGACGGGGAGACTTGCAAATAAAGAAACAACGTTTTTCTATCAAACTGCAATTCAAATAATAACAATTAAACCATAAAGAGAAAATGAAAAAGCTTCTACTGACAACGGTACTGGCCGTGGCTACCATCGTGGCTATGGCAAACCCCATCGGGCGCACCGCCGCCATGCAGAAGGCTAAGGACTTCATGCAGGGGATCAACCCGCAGGCACAACTGCAGACACCTGCCACCCCGCGCAAGGCGATGGGCAACAATGGCTCTGCTCCTTATTATATTTTTAATGCCGAAAACAACAAGGGCTTCGTCATCGTTTCAGGTGACGACCGCTCGGAGGAAATCCTCGGATATGCAGATAACGGCTCTCTCGACGTGGACAACTTGCCCGAGATGCTTCAGGAAATGCTCGACGGTTTCGCAGAGGAACTGCAGGAGCTCGACGAGAAAGGACTTACCATGCCTGCACCGACAGCCTCTCGTGCACCGCGTAAGGCCATGTCGGCAAGTCGTCATCCAATTGACCCGTTGACCACGTCAAAATGGAGTCAAGGTTTGCCATGGACCTACAAACTACCTAACCACAACAAAGGCGGTAGTACCGCCAAGCCCCCTCAGGGATGTGGTATCTGCTGTCTGAGTCAGATGGTGTATTTCTGGAAGTACCTCCATATGACAAGGAACATTCCTGCTTACACGATGAACACGGACTACTATGAGGGTACATTCCCTGAACTGCCTATCAGGGAATTCGATTTCGATATGATGCAGGATGATTACACCTATACTTCATATACGAGTGCACAGAGGGAAGAAATAGCCACTCTTACCCTGTATATTCTCCAAGCCATGAAGTCGAGGTTTACTCATGATCATGCTACTTCCACCTCGTCTACTAACGTGCCAACTGTATTCCCAAAATATTTTGGCTATACGATGGCACCTAAAGTATTAAGAAGTGACATGTCCCCCTACGAGTTTGAAAACTTCATCTATAATGATATCAGACAAGGTATGCCTGCAATGATTGGGGGTAGTAATCCTGAATGGGGACATTTCTTCATTGCAGATGGATACAGCTATGACGGATTCTTCCACATCAACTGGGGTTGGGGTGGACAGGCCGACGGCTATTTCCTCCTTTCGCCACTGAATTCCAACAACTATCCAACGAACCGCGGTTTCTCCAACAAAATGTGGGGTATCTTCGGTTTTCGTCCCAATGCAGCCTATGATCGTAATCCTGGTTACGACCCCAATGCCTATGTACCCTATGAAACTGTTGACAACTTCACTGCCCGTCTGAGAACCCTGTCGTTCTTCAACGGTACCGTGAAAGCCGACGGCAGTGACTCGCTGATGTTCAAGAGCTACAGCGTGAATAAGGGAGCAGACGGCAAGTACAGTTTCCAGAAACTACAGATCAGAACATACTTGGAGAATTTCACTGATCTTGTAAATACCAATTTCAAGCGCCATTTCGACACGGAAATCGCCATCTTCGACCAGAACTACAACTATGTGGGCAACTTTGGTTCACAGGATGTCGTTATTCAAAACAAGGAGAATGCCGTTGCCTACTATGACCTGAAGGGCATCGACCTGCCCGATGGCGAATACTACTTCGTACACCGCAGTAAGGCTGCAGCCTCTTCCGATGGTATTTTCCACATCTCGGAAGAGAACGGCTACTATGGTTATTGCCACGTGAAGGCAGTCATAGCCAATAACAAGATGACCGTTTCGCTGGTTAATTCCATAGAGTTCGAAAGTGTTGAACTGATAGGTCAATGTGCCGACAATTGGAGAACAAATATCAGATTCCATATTAAGAACAACTCTTTCAATAAAGTAGAGAGGATCTATAATCTTTATCGTAACAAAGTCGTTGATGGAGATGATGATATTCTCCAGGACAACAAGGGAATGTTCATTCCTGCCAGAAGTACTGGCTATTTCGACATGGACTTCTATCCTGGTACAGAAGACGGTAAGCTCATCCTTCGTAACAGGGACCTCGGTAAAAATGACTACACCTATAACTATACCGTCAATTCCAATCCTGTCTCCCCCAAAAATATATTGTCTTTATCTTGGCATATAGACAATACTGAGAGTAGCTACCTTTATGGCAATGAGCTTTCGGGATATGTCGAAGTACATAATAGTAGTAATGCTGAATACTCTGACGTTCTGACTGTGATGTCGGCAACAGGTGTCGTTGCCCACAATGGCTCGAAGAAATACGGCAGCCATATTTATCCTGTACGTATTCCGGCAAAGGGCAGCGTGAAGCTTGACATTGCGGAGCTCTTCTATGCCGATGAATATGATCGATTTGGTGAGGGACTTGCCTATGGCAATACATTTGATCCTTACGTGTATTATGGTTTAGGAGCCATTGACTATTCTCTTGGTCATAAGAAATTTACTATTAAGCGTGGCTTGATGTGGTGGGATCGGAATGGTAAATTGCATGCGCAGGCAAGTAGTAGTGATTTGAACTTTACGGTTCCTGAAAATGCTGTAGCTGTATGCATCCAAGGTGCAGCTACCCCGAAGAGCATCACGGCCAACAGCAATCCCAACTGTATCTACTATGTAGATGTTGATAATGAGGTGACACTTGTGAAGAATGGCGGTGCCAAAAATGTTGTGATGGGAACTACAGCTGTGACCGACATCACGTTCAGTGACAACTATGCTGCCTATGTACCCATGTCGTTTACTGCAGCTAAGGTGTCCTATACCCGTCAGTTCGACAAAGGCTTTGAGGGCGATGAAGCTACGCGTGCCTGGTCGACCATCTGTCTGCCTTTCAACGTGGAGAAGATTACCAATGCAGCACAGGGCGTGGACATCGACTTCTTCCGCTACGAGGGTGACACAGAAAAGAATTTCTGGCTGCGCAAACTCCATGGCGAGGAGTTCCGCACTCTCTATTATGACTATCCTTCATCATTCAAGGCCAACGAACCCTACCTCATCAGCGTACCGGGTGAGACCTATAAGGAGTTTGGCGACCAGTGGTGCCTCACGGGCAAGGACATTGTCTTCAGTGCAGAGAACACCGAAGTGGAAAAGAGTTTAGCTATTGCCAACTGCGACAACTACAACTTCTTGGGTACTACCACCGCGCCGAAGTATAACCCCCAGAAGTCCCTCTTCGGCTTGGCTGAACATGGAAACCAGTTCTCCTACCTTAACAGTACGGCAGAGAACTACAATGGTTTCAACAACCCCTTCCGCGCCTATGTTACAAGTGAGGTGGTTCCCACAACCGATATAGAAAAGATTGTCAAGGTGGCCCAGCGCAGGCCCATGGATCTCTATGATGCCCGCGAGATTATCAACCATCGCTTCCCAGCCATCAAGTTTACCTACAATGGTCTGACCTATGAGGTTCCGGCATGGGACGAGGTTGTCGAAGACGGGGCTGCACACACCCGCCTGCAGTCGCTGCATGCCATTAAGGATGGCGAGGCCAACGTTCCTTCCAGAACCGTGACCAACCGGGCATGGAGCATTGACAGCAGCGAGCCTGTGTTTGAGGCGTTTGAGGACGGTACCGCAACCATCACTGTTGCCAAGACGAGCAAAACCGTCAGCACTCTCACATACGGCGAGGCATGCGACCTGCTGAACCTTGCCATTGCCAGTGGCGACCGCAGCGTGAAAGTGTTCGACTTCACGCCTGTCACGGCAACGGAGATCTCCGTTCCGGCCCAGCTCAGCGTGACAGGAGGCGTCAATGCCGGGCATACCTTCACGGTGAGTGAAATTGGCGCAGCCACCTATTGCAACAACCCGGCACTGAAGGCAGTCAACATTCCTGCCGGCGTAACGGCAATCAAGGATGCCGCCTTCAACGGATGCCCGATGCTGAACAAGGTGGCCTTCGAAAGCGAAATGCCTCCCGTGCTGGAAGGCGATCCGTTTGCCAGCGTGAACAAGAGCATGTGCGCCGTATATGTTCCCGCAAAGACCGTGAAGGCCTATCGTGAGAGCAACCCGATCTGGAATGAGTTCATCTTCGCTACCCTCGTAAGCGCCACGAAGAAGTTCGAGTCCTTCTGCAGCGACGTGCCCTTCACTACCCGCCAGTTCAATGGAACGGGCTGGTCGGAACCAGGAGTCGTTTGGATGTACTGGATTGACAAGGCCAGGAACAACAACCCGACGTCCCTGACGCTGTCCCCGGCAAGAGACCGCGAGACCTCGACGATTCCTGCAGGTTTCGGATTGGTCATGATGACCACTAGCACGGGCGGCAGCGGCTATATCTTCATGCCTCCCGTGGGCGTCAGCGACAAGGCCGACCTTATTGCAGACAACAACATGCTGAAGGGTGTCTTGGAACTCACTCAGATGGGATCCATCGTTGAGGCAAATAAAGACTACAACTACTACGTCCTTGACCATCCAAGTTATCCGAATCAGTTTATTAAGGTAACAAACCTTCAACTCTCTGCAGGACGTGCATACCTTGAGATGCCGAAGTCGCTTGGCTCTGGCGGGGCAAAAGCCATTATCACCTTGGAAGATGATGTCACGGACGGAATCCTCCTTGTCAATGGCGACGAGCAGAATGCTGGTAACATCTACGACATCCAAGGCCGCAAGATTGAGGCTCCCTCGAAGGGCATCTACATCGTTAACGGCAAGAAAGTGGTGTTGAAGTAAGCGAAGAACAGAACTTGTTCGAGTTCTCCCGAGTGGGAATGAACTCGAACAAGATTCTTTCTCCTCTTCGCCTTAAAAGTGGCCGCTCGACATCCCGAAGGGTGGCGCTTTCGTAGTTTATCGGAGAAAGAAAGTCGAGTACAAGTTAGTGATAAAGTAATAGTTATGAGAAAATTGATATTAGCCGTTGGCCTCATCTTAACCTCTGTTGGAGTCTATGCCGACGACACGCCGATCACGGGCGATGTAAACAACGATGGTAGCGTAACCGTTGCTGACGTGACGGCATTGGTGAACATCATCAATGGCATTTCACCTAATCCTTACCTAGATGCGGAGGTGAACATCGCTGACGTGGATAAAAACGGGAGTGTTAACAAGAACGATATCACAGCTCTGGTGAAAATCATCTTAGGCAAATCTGATAATGCTGATCCTGATAACCCAGGCATTAGCGATGATCCTCCAATCGATGACCCTGGGCTTATTATTGGCGCGCGCGGCTGGCAAGGCTCAGACTATTGGGATGAATAGGGAGCCCTGTGGGCGGGTAAGGCAGAAGAGCTGCGGGTAAGGTGCTACGCACGGGTAAAGCTGCTATGCAGCGGGTAAGGTGCTGCGCACGAGTAAAGCCCTGAAGGCGTGTAAGGCGACAGCAGCTATAAGCTTCAAGTGAAGTTTGTAGCTGCTGTTGATTTTTTGTTTTCGATTCTTTCGTTTCTTTCGATGCTCTACTATATATTATTTGTAGAAGACATTTTTTCTTGAATTGAGGTAACTTTGTTGGAAGATTCTTTGTACCTTTGCAAACAATAAATTCAAAATCAAGAAACTCATTATGAACATTGGGATATTTTGCTCGGCTAACGATAACATAGAACGAGAGTACTTCGACCGCACAGAAGAATTTGGACGCTGGTGCGCAGAAAACGGCCATTCCATCGTGTTTGGCGGATGTAATATGGGACTTATGGGATGCGTGGCGGAGGCATACTATCAAGGGTTCAAAAGCGCTTCGTGCGTTCAAGAGAGTTCAAGTGGTTCAAAAGTTCAAGACGGCTCAAGTGGTTCAAATGGTTCGAGGGGGGCGAAAAGGAATCTTATTGGAGTGGTGCCGCGTATTGTTGAACGAGGTGGAAGGATGTCAGATCGGCTAACAGTACATATTCCTTGTGACAACCTCAGCGACCGGAAGGATTTGTTGCTGGCACATAGCAATGTAGTAGTGGCATTGCCGGGCGGCATCGGTACACTCGACGAAGTGTTCACAGTGGCTGCAGCACATACCATCGGCTATCACCAGAAGCGAATCATCCTCTATAACATCGGAGGTTTCTGGAACACCCTGATAGAGCTACTCGATGACATTCAGCAGCGTGGAATGATTCGCGGACATTGGAAGGACTATATCAACGTTGCAAACAGCTTCGAAGAATTGACGGTAATGATCACACAAGAAGCATAGAGAAATAAGGGGGGGCAAAATCCAACGGGCAGACACAGGAGTCTGCCCCTACACAGGCAATCGGAAAAGGCTTGTATGAATGATTCTATCTTTTTTTCAGCTACCCTCCCGCTTTTTACATATCAGTATCACATGGGAACTATCGGAGAGGGTGGTGCCAAAGAGGTAGGTGTCGCCACCGTCGCGAAGTTTCAATCGGCGGCGAAGCTCTTCGGGTTTCAATGGGAAGTTGCGAGTGGAGATGTTGGCTTGCGTGATACCTTGCAGATTTTGCCGCAGAGAGCGCTTATTCATCGATGAAATCGCGGAAATTTGAAAGACACGACCTGGGAAATCTTTATCTGCAGACATACAAGGTGGTTCTGTAACGCCAGAGTTTTGAACGAAGAGGTGGCTGTTGGGACCTACCGGAACCAATCCAAACTGTTCGCAGAGTTCATGGAAGCAGCCTGCCTTCATCAGCGAGGCATTGGGCTCATAGAGAGCCCCACCTGACCTCCCCAGTAGTGAGGTAGAAAGAACTCCATATGAACTATCCAGTAGGGAGGGAGATTGGACGGTGAAGATCTGCTGGTCATTGACGCAGAATAATGTCTTCTGTTTTTGCTCTTGGACGTTGTCGCTTGGTTTCTGAAGTACAATCAATAGCTCTTTGCATTCGTTATGGACTGAGACGATGTGCACTTCGCTGACATAGTCTTCGCCAAGGTCGCTGACAGCTTTGCGCCAGTCGAGCATCGGTGAGAGTTTCAGGAGAACATAATCAGCCTTTTCAAGGAGAGTGTCACGCAGTTCTAGGACGTTCGGTGTGCAATCGGCTATGCCATAAGTGCGACCTCCATGATCGTCGCGGCGGGCTGGATCTAGATAAATGATGGTAGCCCCTACCAAACCTCCCCCAGTAGGGGAGGCTTTTTTGTTAGTGCATAGAGTATTGAGAAATTCCTCTGTGGTAGAGCAAACTACTTCTGAATTGTGAAGGCCAAGAAGTGGGAAATTATGTCGAGCGAGGTCGCAGAGTTGCGGGTTACGCTCTACATAGAAAGATTTTGCTGGACTCTGGGTTGACAAAGAAGCATGAAAAGCCTGGGCCATGAAGGCGAAATCGACACCGAAACCACCTGTAAGGTCGGCAAATGAAGCCCAACCCCAGGTTGCTCTCCGTCGCGAATGGGGATTCGCTCCCCTTTGTGGGGCCGCAGCCACATCGGTGGCTGCTCTAAAGACCCCAGTCGCCCCAGTAGGGAGGGAGTTGTTTACTAGTCGCTCGACGATGGAAGCCTTGTAGCGGGCGGTCTGCTCACTGGAACATTGTTCCATGGAGAGATGAGAGGGATAGAGAATATCGTCGATGGCTGCCCACGTTGGCAACTTTCGTCGTGCTATCTGTCGGCCACGAATCTGGTCGAGGGCAAAAGGCAGGTCTACATCACCATCTCCCCCACCCTCTCCTTTATCAGAAGAGGAACTGCGATGGGCGCTATACTGCAATGCCAGTTGTCGCACATCGTCGTCAAGATGCTGGTTGACAAACCGCCTTGTTGCCTCGTTGTAGTTCATTTTGCAAGAATCAAATTCAGTAGAGTCTCAACATCGGCAGCCTCAACAGTACCGTTGCCATCTGCATCTGCAGCCTTGTGGTCGTAAAGCACTTGTCCAGCATCCTGACCCATGAGGATGTTCACCAATGCTGTGATATCGGCTATCGAAACATCGCCATCCTTGTTGACGTCGCCAGAAGAGATCTCTTGCTTTACTTGGCGATAGATCTGGGGATAAGTTACATTTGTTGACGTAGCCGAATAACAAGAGAAACGTGGTGATTGCGTGTTATATAACAATTTATTTTTTTTATAGTCACCGCTAAACAGAATGGTTGCGTTTCCAGAACTAATACGAATGGAAGCTTGCGAATTCTCATCAATAGTTTGTATGGTTTTTATGATGTTGGAAGAACTGCTCGCCGCCGACAAATAACCTGTTTCGTTGCCATTAGCTACATAGAGAGTCCAAGCACCCTCTTGACCTCCCAACACAACGATGGCATCGTTAATAGAGGGTGTAATTGTCTTGTCATCATTGAATGCAAAATTATTCACTTTTCGGTAGGTACCTTCATGCGTAGAATTTGCCATGATACTCCGGTAAGATCCTGTACCACACACGATAATGATGCTATCTCCGGCCGCGAGTGTAGAGGCATCGGTGACAAGTTCATACTTATTTGTAGCAACTACTGATGGGTCAGGATCTACAGGTGTCTGCTTTTCTGAAACCACAATCGTATAGGTAGCTTTACCACTATAATACTGGTCATCGCCTGGAAATGTTGCTGTGATGACTGCGGTGCCTGCAGCATGGATAGTAACAGCTCCCGTAGTAGCATTAACACTAGCAACATCGGTGTTGGAACTGTTATAAGCAACCTGCAACCCCGCAGGAGAAGTCGTTAGAGTTGGCTGAGTGAATGTATCGTCAATAGTGAGTTCCACTTTGCTGGGCGAGAAAGACATAACAACATTCTCCTTGGTGATAACAGGAACGGCCCCTGGAACAAGTTCTATCTCATCGAGGTATGCACGCTTGGTTGTGGCAAAAGTTATCTTTACATTGCCCGTAGCCTCTGTAAGAGTTACTGTGCAATGTTTCCAGTCTGTCGTTTGAGTGAATGACGTTATGTCTGCCTTCGCTCCAGTAACCGTAACTGTCATTGTACCAGAATCTTTGCTATAAGTTTTAAGGTAGAATGACAACGTTCCTGTACCAACCAAACCCATATTTCTGGTAGTCATGCTACCTGCTACCTTTGATGTTCCCAACTTCAAGCAGCCACCATTATTGTAAGCTTCTGTCGTACCACCCTTAAAAACCTTTGTGAACGATTCCCAATCGGAATAATCAAGGCTGGTATTAGAGATATCTATTTCGTTTGTCCCTGTTGCTTCTGTTGCATCATTACTCATGCCTTCGTAAAGCAAAGTATTACTTATCGTATACTTCGCTGTTGCCACGAGGCTTTCCTCACCGTCGGCATTCACCGCAATAGCTTTCAGCGTGGTGGTTTCCTCGATAGTGATGGGAGAGGTGTATCGTGTGCTGGAAGCCGTTGGTGTGGAGCCATCGGTGGTGTAGTAGATAGCTACACCTTCGGTGGCGCTGCTGATGGTGACCGTCTGTGCCTCTGTGTATCGTCCTGCTGCAGGAGAGAACGTGGGCTTGGCGATATTGGTAGCAGCCTTGAAGTTAAAAGAGACCGTGCCGTCGGCGTTCTGTGTAATCCCCTCAATGGAAGAGTCGAGGTAATAGGTGCCATCGGTATTCTTATTGAAGAACTTGGCAGCAGGGGTAGTAGATTTATTAAAAGCATTAACACTACCATAAGGGAACGGGTCGTTGGCCATGCCTTCGAAAGAGTAATACTTCGTGCCTTGATAGGTAGTGTACTGATATTCGTTGTCGGCAGGTATCCATGTCATGCGCTGATGGCTAGGAGTATCGTTCGGGGTGTTACCTGCCCATGCAGAGGCACTGTAGTCGACATGTAGGATGAGTAGCCCTTCACCAGGCAACGAGGCATCCCATCCTGTGAATTGGCGGTTTTCAAGAAGGAAGTATTCATTGCGGTTGCCATTATTGTAGACAATATAGGCCTCACCCCCATCCTGCAGCGCCTTCATGTTGGCAACCTGAGTTGTAGTGGTGAGTTCAACGGGCTCTTTCCATCCTGCCATCCACCGCTCGTAAGAAGTGTAACCAGCGGGCTGGTAGCCGTCACCATTGTAGGAACCGCCGTCCATCAGGTCCCAATAGCCCATGCCCTGACCGCCACTATAATCGGTGTCGTAAAAGTCGGGATAACCCAGACAATGGCTGAACTCATGACACATCGTACCGATGCCGTCGATGTTTCCACTGCCGTTGAGTTCTCCGCCGCAAGCATAAGTGTCGATTTTCACTCCGTCGAGAGTCTGTGCACCATCGCCATCGCCATATCTGGCTGCAGAAGAGAGTTCCCACTCATGGGGCCAGATGGTAGTGGAGGCACCGCCATCGGCTTCACCTTTTCCTGCATAAACCACATATACCTGGTCGACCTTGCCATCTCCATCCCAGTCGTAGTCGGCAAAGTTCACTTGTGAATCGACGAGTTTCAGGGCTTCGATAACCATCGTGGCAGGGTATTTATCATTGCCACCACTATCGTTGGAGCCATAGTAGGACTGCGTGTTTGACACTGTGACAGGACCTATGACATCGAAGGTGAGTTCGAACTTGCCTTCGCTCTGGGCATAGAAATAGTCGTACATAGACCCCTTGAAGTCGCCGTAAGAGAAATTCTTCTCATTGGCAATGCGCTGGAAGAGGGCGTTGTTGTTGTCCTTCTGGAAGGCAACATTAGAGAAGTTGACGAGAATGATGATGCCTTTCTTCGTACCAATGTAATTTCCTACCTCGCCTATTCGCCGTGGTGCTTCGAGTCGCTTAGCACGACGGGCATTAGCTTGACTGCGCCGGGCCTGCGCCTTGGTTTTCACTGCATCGAGGCTGACCTCAGAGAAATAGGCCATACCATCCATTTGCTGATAGGCACGGCCGTCGGCAGAGAGCCAGTAGTGGCCATGTTCATCGCCGACGAGTTGTGCTTTCACAGTGGTTCCATCACTCAGTGTGAGCGTGCGGAAGAGTCCTGGCTTGGCAGGAACGGCACTGGCAGTAAGAGCCAAAACAGCCAGTGCAAAGGTAAAGAAGAGTTTTTTCATATTATTTATACTTTACTGAGGGTTTAAAGGGCTTAAAGGGGAGTGAAAGGGGAGAAAAGGGACGAATGCTTTGTACAATTGAGGAGTGAAAGCCGGGACTATTGCCCCTTTATTCCCTTTTCTCCCCTTTATACCCTTTATGCCTAAACTTGCGAAAGTTGAATAATTATTTGACGACAACCTTTCGTCCATTCACGATGTAAATTCCTTTCTTGAGGAACGTGAAGGCAGAGGAGGAAGGAAGCCTGCGGCCACTGAGGTCGTAGATGGAATGTTCCTCGCTATTTGCGGGTACAACCTCTTGGATTTCGATGCCTGAAGGAACAGTGATGTCGATGACATAAGAGGCGGAACCGGGATTATAGAATTCTTCACCTTCGTAGTAGGCCTCGATGACCACCTTGCCTGGTGTGTCGCCGATGACAACGCTACCAGTAAAGACATCGACCGTAGCCAACGACTTGTCGGACGACGAATAAGTAACTTCGAGGTCGTAAGGATTGCGCAGTTCTGGTGCTTGGAAGTCGGCCGTGCCAGCCTCAACAGTAACGGTGTCGACATCGAAGGCAAGCTCAGGATCCTTTCTCTCCATAGGCTCGTTGAGGAAGTTGAACGAGATGGTGCCATCACCGGCTTCTGCGATATCAAGAACCGACTTATTGAGCAACTTGCGACCATCGGTATTGGCGTGAAATAGCTTTGCCGCTGGATATGAGATATTGGTGAACCGGTTGTTGTCGCCCGAGGGATAGGGATCGGTTTTCATTCCTTCTTCGCTGACATAGGTGTTGCCATAGAATTTGTAGGTCTCTATCTTACCATCGGCAGGAATCCAGGTCATGCGCTGATGGCGTGGGTTATCGTTAGGCTGGTTGTTCTCCCAGACCTCGAGGTCGAAGTCTACGTACACGATCAACAACCCGTGAGCAGGCAGCTTCTCGTCCCAAGCCACCTGCTGCCGGTTCTCCAGCATGTAGTATTCGTCGCGATGGCCTTCGTTATACATGATGTAGGCGTCACCACCTTCCTGCAACGACTTCATGCCGGCAACAACGGTGTCTGCCTTCAGTTCGATGGGTTCAAGCCAACCTGCCATCCAACGTTCGTAGCTGGTGTAGCCAGCTGGGCAGTAGCCGTTACCATTATAGCATCCTCCCGACATCAGATCCCAAGCATCCAGGCCCACTCCACCACTGTAGTCGATGTCGTAGAAGTCGGGGAATCCAAGACAATGGCTGAACTCATGACACAACGTGCCAATGCCACAGATACGACCACTTCCGTTGAGTTCGCTGCCACAGGCATAGGTGTCGATGGTTACGCCATCGAGCTCAATAGGTCCGTCGCCGTCACCACTTAGAGCAGCCTCGCTCAACTCCCACTCATGCGGCCAGATGGTGAACGAATTACCACCGTCGGCCTCACCCTTTCCTGGATAGATGACATACACCTGGTCTACCTCGCCATCGCCATCCCAGTCGTAGTCGGCGAAGTTCACTTCTTCATCGACCAGCTGGCAAGCCTCAATGATCATTCCAGCGGCATGGTTATCGAGGTCGTCGGTGCCAACGTTCTTGCCATAGTACTCCATCGTGTTCGACAGCTGAACCGGACCAACTACGTCGAAGGTAAGCTCGAACTCTCCGTTGCTCTGGGCATAGAAATAATCGTATACCGAACCGCGGAAACTGTCCTGATGGAAGTCTTTCTCGTTGGCGATGCGCTCGAAGAAATCCCTGTTGTGGGCTTCACGAAACTCCAAGTTGCTGTAGTTGACTAAAATGATAATTCCCTTCTTCTGACCTGTATAGTCACCGAAGTGACCGATAGAAGCCTTACGGGGTGCGCTGGCAACACGGCGTGCATTCGCCTTTGCCCGGTGTGCTTGAGCCCGCTGCCTCACCTGCTCCAGTGACACCTCCTTATAATAGGAGGCATCGGCTTGTTCGCGGAAGGCGCGACCGTCGGCAGAAAGCCAATAGTGGCCGTGCTCGTCGCCAACCAGACGAGCCTGAATGGTGGTGCCATCGGCAAGGGTGATGGTTTTCACTTGCCCGGGTCGGGCAGGAATGGCGACAGCCGTCAAGGTTGAGAGGGCAAGGAGAAGGCTCAAGACGATGCTACGGCCAAACAGTATACTACGTGTAAGTGGGTTCATGATGTTTTGGGGTTTAGAGTATTTATTTCACAACGATTATGCGGCCTTGGGAAATGTATAGGCCTTTACGTAATTGACCCTTGTCAGAAATCTGTCGCCCCTGCAGGTCGTAGATAGGCTCAGACGTAAAGGCATTGAGAGAATGGGCAGTCTTGATGCCAGTTGGTACCGTGATGACAAGGGTATAGGAAACGATGGACTCAGCATACTCGTCATCGCCTTCGAAGGTAGCCGAGATGGTGACCGTTCCCGTTTCATTGCCCAGGTAGACATCACCTGTGTCGGGTTCTACGTATGCCAAACTCTCATCGCTGGAAGAATAGTAAATTTCCAGCCCATGAGGATTCTGGAGCACAGGTTTTTCAAAGTCGGTCTGTCCCTGCTCAACCACGAGTTCCGATAACGAGAAAGCCAACTCGGGATTTTTCTTCTGAACAGGTTCAACATCGCGCTTCACATAGAGGTGAACCTCTTTCTGCTTACCTGGCGAAAAGCAGCCAAAGACGCCTTCCTTGTCATCATATTGCAGACAACGGCGTATGAAGACATAGTCGGCATTCATGATATCTTCTGTTGAAACCAGCCAGTAGAAACCATCTTCGCTAGAGACACTGTCAGCCACCAATTGACCACCAACACCTTGATAGGCGATGTACTCTTTACCATCCTGGATTAGCCACATGCCGTTGCCTGCATCGAGCAGTTTCAACTCGTGAGCGGCTCCGTGAGGATTGTCTACGGTATATCGATCGATGACGAGTTCTACACCGCCATGCTCACCACCGACTCCAGCAAAGGCGATGCCTTCAGTTGCCGACTTCTCATAGATGAGTAGATACGTGCTGTCAGCAGAAATCTGGCTCTTGTCGGTGACCAATGCATACTGACCATTGCCCTCTGGTTTTGCAGGACCAACGTCGCCATTGTCGCTGCGGAAGCTAAACGATATCTCACCGTTACCAGATTCATAGATATCGTAGACGGTCTTGTTGAGCAATTTCCCGCCATCAATATTCTTATTATATAACTTTGCTGCAGGACTAGTCTCGTTGCCGAAACTGTTGTTAGACCCAGAAGGATAGGTGTCGCTCTTCATTCCATCGAAGGAATAATAGCGTGAACCGTAATAAGTCGTGGATTCGTACTGTCCGTCGGCAGGAATCCACGTCATGCGCTGGTGGCTGGGAGCATTGTTTGGACTGTTCGCACGCCAAACAGAAGCTTTATAGTCTACATGCAGGATGAGAAGTCCATGACCGGGAATGCCTTGGTCCCAACCGATGTGCTGGCGGTTCTCGAGCAGGAAGTATTCGTCGGGATGGCCATCGTTATACATGATGTAGGCGTTGCCGCCATCCTGCAGGGCCTGCATGCCCTCAACCGTCATGGAGTCGGTCAGCACTATTGGCTCGAGCCAACCTGCCACCCAACGCTCATAGCTCGTATAGCCGGCAGGGCAATAACCGTCGCCATTATAGCTACCCGAGTCCATCAGGTCCCAATAGCTCATGCCCTGTCCACCGCTATAGTCGGTGTCGTAGAAGTCGGGATAGCCCAAGCAATGACTGAACTCGTGGCACATCGTGCCAATGCCGTTGATGTCACCCGTCTGTCCGTTGAGTTCTCCACCACAAGCATAGGTGTTGATGCGCACACCATCGAGCTGGAGTGAGGAACCCGTGGCCGAACGCAGATCCCAGGCATGCGGCCAGATGGTATCATCGGCACCGCCGTCGGCCTCGCCCTTTCCAGCATAAACGAGATAGACCTGGTCTACCTCACCATCGCCATCCCAGTCGTAGTCGGCATAATTCACATAGCTATCGGCTAACTGACAAGCCTCACGGGCCATCGCACCAGCTCGCATGTCGTCGCCCTGACTGTTGTTGCGGCCGTAGTAAGACTGCGTGTTCGACACGGTGACGGGGCCAACGACGTCGAATTCCAACTCAAACTGTCCCATGCTTTGTGCATAGAAATAGTCGTACATGGAACCATAGAACTTTCCTTCGCTGTAGCCACGCTCATTGGCGATGCGCTCAAAGAGAGCATTGGTGTGAGTACGTTCGAAACTCACGTCGGAGAAGTTGACGAGAATGATGAGTCCGCGCTTCTTGCCAAAGTAGCTGCTACCAACGTCGCCAACTCTGCGCTGAGCCATGCGTGCCATGCGGTTCTCGTTGGCTTCCGTACGCCGCTCAAGGGCATCTGCTTTCAGTTGCTTCAGCTGTTCGTCGCCAATCAACTTATAAATATTCTTGCGACTCGTGCCCATGAAGGCGCGACCATCCTTTGAAAGCCAGAAATGTCCATGCTCATCGCCCACTAGGCGAGCCTCAACACGACTGCCGTCGTTTAGCGTGAGCATGCGCTTCAAACCTGGCTTGGCAGGAATGGCGCTGACCATCAGAACCCATGTGGTCATCAAGACCGATAATAGTAATCTCTTCATCGTCTATTCGTCGTTCAGTTTTTATTGGTTGTTTTGCAAAATCATATTTACTAATTTCGTTACATCGGCGATGTTCGTTTCGTCATCTCCATTTACGTCAGCAGCATCGGAATCGATGTTATCGCCTGCAGGCGTGATGCCTAGCAGGATTTTCACAAGGGCCTTTAGGTCATTCCAATCGGTCTTTCCATCCTTCACGATGTCGCCGGGAGTGGTGGTGGGCTCCTCTGCAACTGAAACAAGCTTGATGTCGTCGATATATAGACGCTTAGTTGCATTGAATGCCAAAGTGATACCACCATTAGCATCCGAAATATTAACAACATAATCAACCCAATCAGTGCCTGGCGTAATTTTGGTAACGTCAGCCGTTGCACCACTAACAGAAAGGGAAAGGCTACAAGCATCAGAACCATATTTCTTTAGCTTAAATGTAAGCACACCATTTCCTACTAGTGTAATGGTCTTAGTCACCATAGAACCATTTCCTGAACCAGAACTGAGTTTGCCCGTACCATTTGCTCCCAAGAAAACTTTTGTAAATGATGCCCAACCATCGTAATCAAGATTTTCATCAGAGGGAGTGATGCCAGTTGAAGTATCTGTTGTTCCCTTATATCCACTGAAACTCTCCCAAAGCAGCGTCTCGCCACCTGGAGTAGGATCATCACCACCCTGCTGTTTCACGGTGAGCGTGTAGGTGGCAGAATTGGAATAATAGTCATCGTTGCCAGCAAAGGTAGCTGTGATGATGGTGACGCCTACGGCCTTCAATGTGACAGCACCAGTAGAAGCATTGACAGTTGCCACATTAGTGTTAGAACTGCTATAAGTGACTGTCAGTCCGGAAGGCGACATGCTGAGCGTGGGAGCCGTGAAGCTTTCACCCAATGTTGCCGTTACAGAAGTCGGCGAGAACGACATCGTGACATACTGCTTACCCGACGACGAACCCTCGTAGTGGTCGTAGCTAAAGGCTACATTCTTCTTGTCGCCCCAGATGTAATCCTCTAAACCAGGATAATCCACAAACGGGTTGCGGTTGCCCTGCTTCTCTTTGACCGCATTGTTGCGGGCTATCTCAACAGCATCTACCGGGTCATCTTTCGACCACTCCATTAACATGTTCAGATACCATGTCTTAAAAGCCGGATAAGTCGTTCCGTCGAACACTGCACTTGCCGTAGCATTGCCTGCCCAATCATCTACGTCCTCTTCATAACAAGTGGCCATGTAGAAATAGATGCGGGCCATGTCGCCCTTGATTTCGTTGTTTGGCTCAAAAACCGTACCATTGTATCCTGGAGTGGCACAAGTTCCCCTCTTGCTATATCCATTTGCCGACTGATATGAAACCGTTCCCACTTTTGCCAACGGGTAATTTCCTCGTTGATTGTTCACAAAACCGTCTGTCGGAAGAACATGCACGATGTCGGCTTTAATTTTAGAAGCATTGCCATATTTCTCAAACCAACTCTGCGGCACTGAGTGCTCCCGGTTGTAACAGTCACCTTCCCCACTGTAGGTGCCAGCCTTGTCCACCACGTGAGTATAGTAAGTTACGTTCGAATACCAGTCTCTCACGTAGCCATCAGGACGAGTGTCTGTCGCCCTGTAAGCCTCATAAAGTCCGTCATAGCCTATATTCGTGTGTGTTTTAATAATCCCATACATCGCCGTCTTCAGCGCCTGACCTTTCTTGCCGTTGGCAGCTTGGTAGTATGTTTCAGAGCCGTTTGGTCCTTGCGCCCAAGCCATGCTGAGGGTCAGGGCAAGGGTACAGATGGTTGTGAAAAGTCGTTTTGTCGTCATATTGTTTCAAGTTTCTGGTTTCTGGTTTCGAGTTTCTAGTTTCTAAGAGAGCCATCGTTACTGTGCAAGTACAATGCCAATGAGTGACTGGATGTCGGAGCGAGTCACGACGCCATCTTCGTTCGCATCGGCTGCATGCAAGTTGAAGCGGTCGCCATCGCGGAGGCTCTTGTCGTTGAAGAGATTCACAAGGGCAGTGACGTCAGCAACATTAACGCTGCCATCGTTGTTGATGTCGCCCATCAATGTCTCTACTTCCTCATAGAGGTTGGGCAGCAGACCTTGAGATCCTGAATAGGAGCCATAAGACTTGTATTGCAAGCTATACTGCACGTATTTCTGTTTGTCGACATTCGTAATGATAAACGTGCTATCTACATCATTTGTCTCAATAGTCCACAAAGCACCTTCTTCGGGCAACTCTGGTGCCACATTGAAACTATCGTAGTTCAATGTTTGGTAAACATATCGATTCTTCGAATCCTTAATATGATAGCCGCCTGTTGTAGTAAATAGCGTGAATGCATTTTTGTCACTATCAAGTGTGATGGTGTCATTCGTTGCAGAAACATCCTCTGCTTTTATATAGCCATAATTGCCTGCCAGCGGCTGAGCCATACGCAACTTTCCGTCAACATCGGTTATGATGATATAACGCTTTCCGCCAATGACACGGAGCACCTTGCGGAACTGGTACTTCTTCGCAGGCAGATAGATGGTGTCTTCCTTCTCAACAACAATGGTATCGGGCGGAGTGATAATGCTATCGCCACCCTCTTCGAAGCCGCCATAGGCAAAGGCTTGCAATATGCTGTCGCCCCAGATGAACTCCTCCAGACCCGGATAGTCGATGAAAGGATTGCGATTGTGCTGAATGACACATACTGCCTCGTTGCGCTTGATCTCGATGCTATCAACGGGATCTTGACGACTCCACTTCAGCAGCAGCCTCAACGCCCACTCTGAGAAAGAAGGATAGGTCGTACTATTGAGCATTTCACTCTCCCAAAGGGGCTGCACATCCTCATAGCAAGTCACCATATAGAAGTAAGTTCGAGCAAGATCGCCCTTCCACTCATCATTAGGTTCGAAGCACATACCATCGTAGCCTTCAAAGGTGCAAACACCGCGCTTACTATAGCCATTGGCCGACTGCCATGATTCGCCTTCGTTTTCACCGTAGGGATAATTGCTACGCATACCGTTCACCTTCGTATCAACAGGATACAAGTGATAGAGGTCTGTGCCTGGTCCCACCTTAGTTCCATTAACTGTAGAATTTTTAAACCAGCTTTGTGGAATTGTATGCTCACGAGCATAACCTCCTTCACCCTCAGTAGTATGACCACTCGACGCCTGATCGTCGCCCAGTTGATAGTGGGTGATGTTAGAATAGCGGTCTCGTATAGTCACACTGTCATCAAGGACATCGGTTGTAGCATAGGCACCCCAGACACCATTGAGTCTTCCCGATCCATATTTAATTTGCTGGAACTGTACTCCCTGATATTCTCCATTGATAATCTGGAAGAATGCCGTCTTCAAAGCTTCGCCACACTGGCCATCGGCAGCCTGATAATAGGTGCCGGTGTGGTTTGGCCCTTGTGCCCAAGCAGTGCTGAGC
>JAEEGH010002826.1_pt1 | contig 46298 bp, 43 predicted proteins | sample 9134181 | NCBI WGS metagenome assembly JAEEGH01 (sample SAMN16246544, study PRJNA631951) | gut metagenome | biome: gut microbiome; feature: rumen; material: DP-attached | host: Bos | place: Iran: Karaj | collected 2018-10
TCATTTAATGGATTCTGGAAGTGTACTCTGACGTCTGTATGAGATCCGCCATTGTTGTTATCGTCATTAAGCCATGCGCTGGGTGGATTCGGAACAGGAGTTCCACTTCCGCCAAAAACACCTTCAGCCGTAAGATTGATACCAAGTTCCATTAACTGTGGTGCTTCAAAAGTCTTCATTATATACCCCCTATTAAAATGAATTTTATATCATCCATTTTCATTTTTTGATAGTGAAATTATAAAATGATTTATAACAAATAACAATAAAATATCGATAATCTAACAAAATTGAAAGATTGTTATTCCTCCTCACCGAAGACATCATCATATGACATTGACTCAAGCTCTCCGGTTGCCATCTTATGAGCATCATCAAGCATTTTCTTAACTGCTGGTCTTACTTTTGCCTGTCTATTCTTGAATTCCTTAAGTAGAGCTTGTCCAGAATATCCTTCCTTTATAAGATCAGAAAGAATCTCTTCTGCAAATTCACCATTAGAATCAATTCTAGCCGGGCGTATAACCAACTCATTATCCCTTATGATACATTCTGCTTTATCTTCAAACCCAAGTTTTGCATAAAAAGCTCCTGGGATAGTTAGCTGTCTTTTTGACGAAATGCTTATAATCTTTTTATTCATTTCAGCTATCATTACGAACCTCCTAACCGAAACAGTCCAAAAACAAATTTCTTTGTTTCTTGGTTTCATTGTATCTCACTTTCTTTGTTATTTCAATTAACCTTATATTTATTTCATAAAAAAATCAGCAATAGTTGTCACTTTTTACATACCTCTTTTATAACTCCATATATCCACGGTGTAGTAGTCATTGCCTCACGAAGTATTTTTTTCTTTTCCTCTTCCGGTAGTAAATCAGATAATATACTTATGTCTTTAGGCTGAATTCTATCTTTTCCAATACTCTTAATTGCTTGAATAACTATAATCGTAATGTAACTTTTGCCGGATATTTCCTTATTGGCGCAATGCTTAAACTCAACCAGATAATTTCCAATCTTGTACTTTCGATATGGGCCATCGCTGACATAGCTATAATTAACAGGTACCTGTGTTGATAAATGCAATTTATTAAGTGCAATTTCTCCTGAAGGCGCAACCGTCCAATTATACTTCCGAGCAATAGCCTCTACAACCTTCTCAATATTTGGTGGAAGGTACTCTCCTAAAAACTCGCTGTATGAAGGCTTATCATATATCCCCTTAAGTACTCTTCGTATTGTTCCTGCTTCGCGAAGCCTTGATAATGCCTTATTTATTGGGTCAGTTCCAGCCATATCACTAAAGTCTATTGCAGAAAAAGCATACCTTGGATCAAAGCTTTCTATTCTTTTTTCTATTTCAGTCTGATATTTATCTCTCATCACGAATTCCTTTCGTCAGATAGATTATATAATTTATCAGGCATATTATCACGATTACTATATTATTTTCGTGACATTTCAAAGAACTCAATAATCTGTTTCACCGACACAGGATAATAGTTATTTGCATCCACACCAACATCATACCTGAGCACACCTTCGTTCCTGTTCTGCTCGTTATAATCCATTCTCGCATGTATGTGCCCATGTAGCTGAATACTTCCGCTGTTTTTCTTGGGCCATGACAGCATAGGATAATGCATAAGTGCGAAATATCTTCCATTAAGTGAAACCGTCATGAAATCTTTTATGTCTTCAAATAATGCTGGATCATATTTTTTATCATGATTCCCATTTATAAGATATTTCTTGCCCTTCATTCTAGCTATAACACTGTTGGCTTGATTGACACTCATATGGTGGCAAATATCTCCTAGAATATAGACAGTATCATCCTTACCGACAACTGCATTGTAGTTTGTAAGTAGTATCCGGTTCATATCTTCTACAGATTCAAAAGGTCTGTTCTGCATGGTTATGATGCCTTTATGCCCCAGATGTAAATCACTTGTAAAATATATCATTGGCGCCCCTTTACACTTCTATCTTCTCAAACTTCCTCGATACCGAATCAATCACTACCATCGCAGATTCGCCAATTTGCCTTCGTCCCGATAAGTAGAAAACACATCTGTCGAGATGAATCCATTTTCCTCATATATCTTATCAACAGGAGTATGCCCTACAACCTGCGTATACATTTCTTTTCTGAAAGCATCAACATTCCTCTCATAAATTCTTTTCATAATCTTTACATATCTCTTCCAGCTTTTTAAAATCCAAAGCAGTTTTAACGTAGCCAACTTCTTCATTAGCAGCTTTTTGTTTATACAAAAGTCTTGCATTATTAGTAATTTTTGAAGCATTCTTACGTATAAATATTGCTTCAGCCTGAACTAGTGCCTTATAATCCTTATCTTCTTCATTTTCAAGGTCATACAAAATTAGTTCACTCTCAGGAACAGGAATCATATGACTAATCCTTAAAGTCCCCTTTAATTCCCTGACACCATTATTCTTTTCAATCATACGGATTATCGGAACAATGCTCTTCCTTATTACCCTATTTCCTCCAGCCATCTGATAATCAGTATCCTTTGGCGATGACATTGGCACAAAATACTTATAACCATTCATCTCTAGAACTGTTCCTATATATTTTCTTGTATGAATCCTATTCTCCACTTTATTTGAATATACGTTTGGTTCTATTATTCTCAAATAATCTATATACTCATCCGTCACACTATAAATCTTAAAATTGTCCATATTACCTCACAAAAATAAGAGGACTGCAACAACAGTCCTCTTAGAGTTTAAGCTTTCCCACTTATATGGTAGGGACTCACCCGAGTTTAAACTTCTCCACTTATATGGCAGGAGCTCTCCCGATTAATTGTATTATATCATCAGCATCTCAAAAGTCAATTAAATGCACATATACTCTATTAAGACCATGTTTTAAAATTATAATAAAAATATTAAGCAGCTTCTTTAATTATCAAATTCACTATCAGTAACATATTTTATGCTATCAAAAGGTATGTCACCCTCAATCAAAATCACATCTCTATACATATTGGGATTAAGAAGCTTTATTACTTCTGTTTGTGATATATAAAAATCAATTCCTGGTATATGACAGCACAATACTACTCTAGTCTTAAAAAGCTCTATTTTCGCATCAGTTCCTCCCAGCTCTATGGGCCACAGATAATTTGCCTAACATAACAAGATACGTTATACTATCCAATGGATACTATTGTATATTATCCATTGGTTACCGTCAATAACTAAGAGGACACAAATATGACAAATCAACTTATACCTGAACGATTAAAATCAGCAAGAGAAAACCTTGGAATATCTATGGCAGAAGCTGCCAGAAGACTGAATCTTTCTAAGATTGGATATTGCAGATACGAATATGGTGACAGAACACCTTCGCCTCAGACTGTCGAAGTAATAGCCAGAGTTTTAGGTACTTCCGTAGCTTATTTAACAGGTGAATCTGAAGACATGAAACCTGATTTTATCATGATTAGTAAAAAAGAAGCTCCTGAATTATTTGAACTAATAAAAACCCTTTCAACTTACAATTCTGCAACCCAGAAACATTTATTGGCTTATGCTCAAAAGCTTAATTCCAAACAAAAAAAATAAAGTGTTCATATCCGAACACTTTAAAAAGAAAAAGAACGAGCAACCCGCTCCATGTTACATGACCTGCGGTATATATTCTAGTCAACTATATTTTTGTAAGCAAGCAGACAGTCTCAACATGTGTCGAATCGCACTCAAGTCCAAATTATTGCTTAATTTTCAGCGCTTTTATTTTTTAACGATAATAACCAAAATGAACCTAGTTTACTTCTAGCTCTATTTATATAGTTTTTTCCTGTTCTTTATTACTTTCTGGACCCTATCATGCTCTTTTCCCTCAAGTACATCACATAAATGGACTAGCGAATCTTTTTCACCAAACATCAAGTGTATCCTCCACCCTGATGTTTTATCTATGTCCGCTCTATACACTCCCTTCGCGCCTTCCACTTTATGTAGTCTCGTTTTTGGAAACTGCCTAGTACGATGAGCCTCATTATCCTCAAGCTCCGCAATTGCTTCTATAAAATCTTTTGTGAGTTCAACTGGTAGTATCTTATTAGCTTTATTAATTACGCCTTTTTCATCTATCAAACCCTTATCACTCATCGTATGCACCTCCTTGGTTAAGGAATTTTTGATATGCGGATTCAGCCAGTCCACGGAAGATTTTCTCATAATCGTGATTTGCTGTAAACGCCCAAAGGGTGATGACAAGTTGATCAAAAACCTCGTCGGCGTCTATTGTTACTAAAGCTCGTTCTTTTAAACTTAGCCTCATTATGTACATTGTAGTTTCAAAATATAACCGTTCTTGAATATTAGATGAAAGCTTATGAGTATGTGGTTCCTCTCCTTTCTCAAAAAAAATAACAGCATAGCCAATTATTTTAGAAGTATACTTATCATACTTTATTCCCTGCTTATTGAGTTCTTTTTCACATTTCTTATCTATTTGAAAAACGATTTTATAGTCATCTGTCATATTCTTCACCTTCATAAATCACAATAGTCATTTCTTTGGTAACTTCAAATCAAATTTCCCACCTAAAACTCCTGCAGATACACCTACAACAGCAATTAATACCAACGACGCACCTTTAACAAGATTCCAGTTAAACTCTCTCTTCTCTGAATCCTTCTTATTTGCTTTATCTTCTATTTTTACTTCTTCTTCTCTAATCTCGGTGTCTTTCTGGCTAACCAAATTCAAAAGTTCACTCTCCCGATTAAGGATTTCCATGATAGTCTCCGGTGGTAAATCGGGATTATCTAGCAGTTTACTATAATCAGCTTGAACCTGCTTCGCGAAGTCATAAAACTGCTTTCTGCTATCAGATGCATTATCCAACTCCTTATTAGCAATTCCATAATATTCCTTAATACTAGCATCATCACTACTTATTATGTCATCAAGCATTCCTTTGTATTCTGATAATGCTGTTTTCATCATACCAACAAATTCTGGATACTGTGCTAGCATAGCCTTAGCCACCTCAGGTCTAAGCTCCCCTAGCTTTGATGCGTAACTAAGCACTTCACTTTTGGAAATATTTTTGAAATCCGTACGCTTCATCCAATTTAAAACGTCTTGTTCCATCGGTGTGTATTCCATAATTACATCCCCTTAACTTAAATCTCTACTTCGTTCTGTTTTTCCATTACGACTATGACTCATTAATTGTAATATCAAAAGAGAGTAAAAGAAAGCATCAAATCTGCTTCTTTTACTCTCATTTTATCTGCTATTTTCTTTCTACATCGACTTCAACTCCGGCTTTAAAGTAAAACCTGAACTTGTCATCAAACACATCAATCTCTTTGATGTACTTCCTCACCATCAAGTCATCATATTCTATAAGCTCCATTGATGCTTCTTGCAGGAAGTTTTCAAGGTCCGCAATCTTTCTCTTTAAGCCCTCGTTCTGAGCCCTGGTCATCATGAGCTTTTTCTTCTCTTCCTTAAGACCATCAATCTCATCAGCAATCTTGCTATAATCCTTTTTGGCCTGAGCGAGATTCAATAGTTCCTTCTGTTTTTCTGAAAGCACCTTATCAATGGCTTCCAGCTCTTTGATGTTATCTGCAGCAACCGCAGCTTCGATGTTTTTCTTAAGTTTGTCCTTCACATCCTTAGAGCACTTAAGAACCTTATTGATTGCTATTACTACAGCTTCGTGGAGGTCCGATTCAAGGATCATCGGTGCATCACACACTGATGGCCCCTTTTCTATTCTTGTGCAGCACTTCCACTTTATCTGAATATTACCTCGATCGTTAATTCTAAGCCAAAGTAAATCGCAACTAAAAACCATATAAACTTTAAGTAAAAAGCTCAATATATGCTGTTCCCAATTCTATATTGAAACATTTGTTCTCTAGGTGTATTATATAAGCGTGCAAACATTTGTTCTTATCATAAAGGTATTTTATTATGAGTAAAGTAACTGATTCTATAGATGTCATCTGCCAGCATAAGTCGAATGGCGATATAATCCCTATCCGCTTTCGGCTGATGAACGAAGATGGTGAATATGAAACATATACAATAAAAGGATACCGGAATATTACTCATCCAGGTCCCTATACTACTCCTGACGGACTCTATGTATCCAACAACGTTTATATATATGAATGCCTCGTTGTTGTTTTGAATTACAAGAGAAAAGTCCGGCTATATTTTGATACGCACAATTGTAAATGGCGAATTGCGATATAACCTCACTATTTTTTGTAATTTCGATACATTCAGAGTAGAATTATATATCATAAATACAGATAAGGAGAATGGCTATGGTAAATTTATCTACTCTAAAAGAAGTAACAGATCTCCGTTCAGTTTGGCCACACGAAGCCTTAGACTTCACTCCGTGGCTTGCAGAAAACATTGAAATACTTGCTGATACAATAGGCATCGATATAACTATTGACGAAACTGAAAGCTCCGTTGGAGATTTCAACGTAGATATCTACGCAACCGAAACAGGTCAAGACAGAAAGATAATTATTGAAAATCAGCTTGAAGATACCAATCACGATCATCTTGGAAAACTAATAACCTACGCTTCCGGAAAATCTGCAGATATCATCATCTGGGTTGTTAAGCACGCACGAGAAGAACACAAAGCCGCTATAGAATGGCTAAACGCTAGAACTGATGATAAAGTCGCTTTCTTTTTATGTGAAATCAAATTATATAAAATCGGTGATTCAGAACCAGCAGTAAAATTCGAAGTAATTGAACGCCCAAATGATTGGGCAAAAGAAATAAAGAAAGCTGATAGTATTTTGCCCCGCCATCAAAAACGTCTAGAATATTGGTCTGCATTTAATGACTACGCTTTCAAAAACACAAATTATGCTCATGAATTCAGTCGTCGCAAGCCTTCAACCGATCATTGGATGGATATAAGCATAGGTTCGTCATCTGCCCATCTTTCGATCACTATGATACAAAAAAGAAATGAAACTGGCGTTGAATTATACATAAATGACGATAAAGACCTATTTAAAAATCTTTATGAAAAAAAAGATTCGATTGAAAAAGATGCTGACCTTTCCTTTGACTGGCAGGAATTACCAGAAAGAAAAGCTAGCCGAATAATAATTACCAAATCCGCTGATTTTGATAATCCCACAAATTGGCCAGCACAATTCGATTGGATCATTGATACACTACTAAAAATGAAACATGCATTCAAAAAATACATTTAAATCCGCCAAAAGAGATCTCACAAGGATCTCTTTCTTTTTTTATCTATATCACTCATAAAAGCTATCGTTAAACAGTGTTCATTTTCATATCATGGAGTACCGCCGTCTCAACCTTCTCGTAGTTCAGTTTCCCTACACTTTTAAAATGGCATAAAAATAACGGTGCCTCTTTGCCAGCCAAAACTTTTTAACGTTAGCCACAAAGCGCACCGTTAAGCCACTTACATTTTTATATTCAACTGTGTTCAACTCTTGTCAGCAATACTACCGTCTCAACATGGCTCGTCCAAGGAAATTGATCATGTGCAACCGCTCTTGTCATGACATATCCGTTCTCCTGCAATATCTCAAGGTCTCGTGCAAGGCTTGTGGGCTTGCAGGAAACGTAGATAATGTATGGTACGCCATAGCCGATGATCTTTGTAAGTGCCTTGGGGTTGATTCCGTCGCGGGGCGGATCGAGAATTATAAGGTCAGGCTTCTCTTCGATGTCATCAAGGACTTTCAAAACGTCACCTGCGATGAAGTGGCAGTTGTCCAGATGATTAAGCTTGGCGTTTTCTTTTGCGGCTTCAACAGCTTCCTCAACTATCTCAACGCCGATAACCTTGTTTGCAACAGGCGCAAGAAGCTGAGCAATAGTACCTGTTCCCGAATAAAGGTCGAATATTACCCCGTCGTTTCCGATCTTGCCCTGATCGTAGAGACTTTTGATATATCCGCGGACAGTCTTATACAGCACTTCTGCGCTCAGGCTGTTCGTCTGGAAGAATGAAAAAGGACTGATCTTGAATTTAAGTCCCAAAAGATATTCATAGAAATAGTCCTGTCCAAACAGGATCTCGGTTCCTTCATCAATGACCGCATCCGCAAGACTGTCATTCTTTGTATGGAGGATTCCGACAATCCTGCCACTCAGACTAAGATTAAGAAGCGCATCCTTAAAGCCCTCAAGATCATGCTCTTCTTTTGTCGTTGTTATAAGGTCAACCAGAATATCGCCCGTCTTTACGGCACGCCTTACAAGCAGGTGTCTGAGATACCCTTCCTGCTTCATTCTGTGGTAAAAAGATATTTCTTTCCTCTCATACATGGGCGTGAAATAATCAAGTGTCGCACTTAAAATCGCCTTGTAATCGTCATCTACGATACGGCAACCGGAGACGGTCACGATATCATAAAAGCTTCCTTTTTTGTGCATACCAAGACAAAGAGGTCCTCCGACGATCTCATCGCCGAAACTGAACTCCATCTTATTTCTGTATGCAAATTTTACAGGGCTTGTTTTTATGCCTTCCCATGTAACCTTGGAACTCTGCCTCTCAATGGCAGGTTTAAGTATACTTCTTACCTGCTGTTCCTTAAGTCCAAGCTGCTTTACATAAGGCATTGTAAGATAACTACAGCCTCCGCATTTGCCAAAATGGATGCAGGGGCTTTCGGTATAGTCCGGAGATTCTTCCAGAACTTCAAGAAGTCTTCCTTCAGCTCTGTCCTTTCTCACTTTCTGAATTTGTACAGATACCTTCTGATCGGGAAGGACGCCCTTAACAACGACCTTTCCCTCAGAAGTTTCAATTATTCCCTTGTTGGGGAATTCCACTCTTTTAACTGTTCCTGATATAACTTCTTTTTTCTTCACGGCCTCTTCTTAGCTTTCTCTCATAAATTCTTCATCATCGAAATCATCGTCGAAATCATCAAAATCGTCATCATAGAAATCATCTTCGTAAGCCGGTGTCATGTAGCGGTAAACAACATAAGCAATGATTGCAACAGCCGATACGGATCCTATAACCGCAAGCACCCACAGAATCACGTTGGAAGGCTTCTTTGCATTTGCAGCCGCTCTCTTATCGAGAAGTTCGTTAATTCGTGTCATTTCAATAATATCGTCAATCTTTGATTTTACTTCCATATGTGACCCCTTTCTCATAGAAAAAATATTATATATGATTCAGTATACCACACCTTATTTAGATTTTCTTCAGCTTGGCAAATGCCGCATACATAATCTTCTGACCGCATTCATCAAAGTTTACGGTAACCTTGTAATCTCTCGGCCCCTGTTCAAGCGAAGTAACAACTCCGATTCCGTACTTTATATGACTTACCTTATCGCCCACGATATAATCAGGCTTTCCGCCCGCTGTAGGCATTCCCTTTGAAAGTCCCGCAAGAGAACCTCTTGCGTAAGTCTTAGCCGCAGAAGCAATATAAGGCTTTTCTGACGGAACAGCCCTCTTTTCTTTCTTGGGAGGCTTAGGTACCGCCTTTATCCTGTATGTATTTGCAAGTTCCGATCTTCCCGCAACACTCTTGGCATTAACATTGGAACCTGCGCCGAATCCCTTTGCATAAGACGACTTAATTCCCGAATTTGAACTTACGAAAGTATCTTCAACACTCTCATAATCATCGATCGTATCGCCGTCATCAAAAAGAAACGCAGGCTTACTCTCGGTATCCGATCTCTCGATCATAGTATACGGAATCTCTGAAACGAATCTGCTAAGGCGGTTAAACTGCGTCTCTCCGCGTACCATCCTTCGCTTTGCGGCAGTAAGGGTAAGATACTTCTTTGCTCTCGTGATTCCTACATAACAAAGTCTTCTCTCTTCCTCAATGCCCTCAGGATCTGCATCTTCATTTGCAAGTGTCATATATGAAGGGAAAATTCCCTCTTCCATTCCGGCAAGATACACGTGCTCAAACTCAAGTCCCTTTGCACTGTGCAAAGTCATAAGAAGCACTTTCTCATTGTCCTCGCCAATTCTGTCTATATCCGCAACAAGAGCAACCTCTTCCAAGAATCCCGAAAGAGTCGGCTCCTCTTCCTCCATATTTTCCTCATAGGCGGCAATCTTGGAAATAAGCTCGTCGACGTTCTGCGCTCTGTCGTTATCTTCGTTGTCATCATCATCCAAAGTCTTCAAAAACTCCAGATATCCCGTAACATCAATGACATCCTTCAAAAGCTCCTCAAGCGAATAACTCTTCATCTTGGTCCTGAACGCCCTTATCATTGTAACGAAATCGCTCAACTTACTTACGCTTCTTGAAACAGCCACGATCTGATCCGCTTCGCAAAGAGCATCATAGAAGCTTATCTGCCTCTCATCGGCATATGCCTGAACATAGTCAACGGTAGTCTGTCCGATTCCTCTCTTTGGCACATTTATGATTCTTTTAACCGCAACATCATCAAGACCGTTGTCGATTGTCTTAAGATATGCCAAAAGATCCTTTATCTCGCGTCTTGAATAGAAATTTGTACCGCCTACAATATCGTAAGGGATTCCTTCTACCACAAACCGCTCTTCTATAAGTCGTGACTGGGCATTTGTCCTGTAAAGGATTGCCGTGTCACTGTATCTTAATTTTCCGTTCCTCTTAAGCTTTCCGATATCGCTTGCGATGAACTGAGCTTCATCATAAGCCGTATCAAAATGCTTTAATTTGACGATCTCTCCATCTTTTTCCTCGGTCCAAAGAGCTTTATCCTTACGTCCTCCGTTATTTTTTATAACGGCATTTGCGGCATCAAGAATCTGCTGAGTCGATCTGTAATTCTGCTCAAGTTTAATAACAACAGCATCCTTGTAAACCTTCTCAAAATCAAGGATATTTCTGATATTGGCACCTCTGAAACGATAGATACTCTGATCGTCATCACCTACGACGCAAAGATTTCTGTATTTGTCCGCAAGAACACGTATAAGCTCAAACTGAGCATTATTAGTATCCTGGTACTCATCGACCATTATATACTTAAAGCGCTCCTGATAGCTGTCAAGAACATCCGGATTTGTCTTAAAGAGCTCGACAGTCTTCATGATAAGATCGTCAAAATCCATCGCATTGTTCTTTTTAAGAGCATTTTGATACTCCGTATATGCTTTGGATATCCTTACCTTGATAAAGTCATTCTGCGTATTTAGAGCATATTCTTCGGGTGTTACAAGATTGTCCTTACATGTAGATATGCTGCCCATGATTCTCTTAAGCTTAAGCTGGGTAGTCTCAAGTTGATACTTCTTACAGATATCCTTCATAAGACTCTTGGAATCATCCGTATCATAGATGGTAAAGTTATTACCAAATCCTATTCTGTCCGCATATCTTCTTAGTATCTTCACACAGCTTGAGTGGAAAGTCGAAACCCAGATGCTCTCCGCACCAAAGCCGACTATCTTGTCGACTCTTTCTCTCATCTCGCCTGCTGCCTTATTCGTAAACGTAATAGCCATGATATTCCAGGGATTTACTCCGCACTCATCAATAAGATAAGCAACCCTGTGAGTCAAAACCCTGGTCTTACCCGATCCTGCTCCCGCAAGAATAAGCACAGGGCCGTCTGTCTGAAGAACAGCCTTTTTCTGCTGTGAATTAAGTGTATCGTATATTCCCATCTATAAATAAATCCTTACTTCTTTTTCTTTTCCTTTGGAGTTTTCTCTTTATCCTTGGATTCTTTGTCCATGGTGTTGTCTATTATCTTCTCGATCAGAAGCTTTTTTACATATACATCGTATGAAAGAAGAATAATAAAAGAAAACATCTGCATCCTTTTCTCTTCTTCTTCGGAAAGTCCTGCATCATCAAATGTCTCAAGCGATCTCTCGTACTTCCTCTTAAGATCCTCAACAACAGGCTCAAGCTCACCTTCCTGAAGTTCAAAAGCGCGCTCGTAAATACCGCTCAGATTAAGTTCATCATCACTTACATGAAATCTCTCTTTTAATGGTTCAAGCAAAGTCTGTATATCGCTTATTGATAAGATATTCTTAAGGTAATATATAAAAATAAGCAGAATAATATGGTCTTTTGAATACTTCTTCCTTATCGGAGGCGGTAAAAGATCATTCTTCGCATAATTATTTATCATTGTCTTTGTGAGTATCTTATCAGTGTCGGGATGACGCGTTGACCTCTTAAGCCACTCATCCATAAAAGTGGTGAGCTGATCCATATACAGGTCTATATTTGGGATATCATCCAGCGAAATGGCATTTATCCTGCCAAGCGATGCTATCACACTGTTTAAGAGATCGTCATTATCGATAGTCATTATGTATTCCTCATGTCCTTAATCTGTTTTTTTCTATCAAGAGCCATCTGTTTCATTTCACGGGCATTTAAAAGAGTTGCCTCCGTGAGCTCATCACCGCCGAGAAGCCTTCCCAGCTCCTTCTCTGAGAGCTTTTCGGAAAGAGCATAAATAGACGTTACCGTCCTTCCTCCGTCAAGCCCCTTCTCTATCATATAATGTGTGTCGGCCATTGCTGCGATCTGCGGAAGATGGGTGATACAGATTATCTGATGATTTGCGGAAAGTTCGCCGAGCTTTTGCGATACTTTCCATGCCGTTCTTCCGCTTATACCGGCATCTATCTCATCGAATATAAGCGTACTTATATCGTCCCTGTCTGCAACGACAGTCTTAAGCGCAAGCATGATCCTTGAAAGCTCACCGCCGCTTGCTATCTGATCAAGGGGTCTGAGCGCCTCTCCGGGATTGGTAGATATCATAAACTGCGCTTCGTCATATCCCTTTGAAGTGATTTTATCATCACTGCTGTCTATTTTAATTTCAAACTGCACATCGAGGAAATTAAGGTCAATAAGCGCATCCTTCAGCTTTTCCTGAAGGCTCTGTGCTCCTTTCCTTCTAACATCCGATATCTTCTTGCAAAGATCTTTTACCCCCGCAAGGCAGTCTTCATAATCTTTTCTAAGCCTGTCTCTGTGCGCATCAAGATCGGATATCGCTTTAAGCCTCTCTTCCTTTTCCTCAAGGCTCTTAAGTACCTGCTCAATACTTCCGCCGTACTTATCCTTCAGATGATTAAGCGTATTTAACCTGTCTTCCGTGGTCCTAAACTCCTCATCATCAAATTCAAGGCTGTCGATATATCCCGAAAGCGCATGATTAAAGTCGGCAAGAAGATTCTCAACATCAGATATCTGGGACAAAAGACCTTCAATCTCGCTGTCATATGATGCAACCGATGTAAGTTCTCTTACCGCTCTTCCAACCGCATCGGAAGCACTCTCTTCCATTTCTCCCGATCCCGTAAGATTAAGAGCTGTATTGGCTGCTTCAGAGATTTTTCGTCCGTTCACCATTTTTCTGTATGAGACTTCAAGCTGTTCATCTTCTCCGATAATAGGCTCAGCATCCAATATTTCTTTTACCTCGTACTCAAGAAGTTCGGTCTCGCGAAGTCTTGTATTCTCATCGATATCGGTCTCGGAAAGCTTCTTCTCAAGCTCCTTCATTTTGGCATACTCGCCTGAAAGACGCTCAAAAAGTCCTCCAAGATCGTCCATGCAGTAATTATCGAGTATCTCTATATGCTTTTTCTTGTAAAGAAGTTCCTGATGATCGTTCTGTCCGTGAATGTTTATAAGAATATTTGAAATGTCCTTGAGCTGTTTGGCTGTGACCGTTTCGCCCGATACTTTGGAAACGCTCCTTCCCTGCATGACTTTCCTCTGGATAACGAGAGTTCCGTCTTCTTCCACAGGAATCTCAAGATTTTCCAGCATCTTCCTCTGAAGATCGTTCTCAACGCCAAATACCAGCTCAACAAGAGCATATTCTTCACCCGTCCTTATAAGTGAAGGATCTGCTTTTGCACCAAGAGCAAGATTTACCGATCCGATGACAACAGACTTACCTGCACCCGTCTCTCCGGTCAGAATATTGAGCCCCTTGGAAAATTCGATTTCCTGTTCTTTGATAAGGGCAAGATTTTTTACATGTAAACTATATAACATATTTCCCCACTCTGTGTTATTGCTGCATCATTTCACGAAGCTGAGCCATAACATTCTTGGCTTCTTCTTTGCTCTTTATTGCGATCATTATCGTATCATCTCCCGCGATACATCCGACCACCTCTTTAAATTCCAGAGAATCAATTGCCGTAGCAAGCGCCATCGCCATTCCCGAAACGGTCTTTACGACCAGCAGATTTTCGGCAACATCCATGCTGACAAATCCGGCTCTCAAAACGCTGACATATTTGCTCTGCATCGCTTCATGACCGGCAGTGGTATAAACATACTTTGAGATTCCGTCGGAATTAACCTGCTTGGTAAGCTTAAGCTTCCTGATATCCCTTGAAACTGTAGCCTGCGTCACCTTATATCCCTCTTTGTTCAAAAGAGCTACAAGCTGTTCCTGTGTCTCTACCACATTTTTTGCAATGACTTCGATAATCTTATCTTGTCTGTTTTTCTTCATCGTCAGATAATTTCCCCCAATCTCTTCTTCTCTTACATGCTGAATTTTTTACCCAGAACTTCCAAAAAACTGACTCTGTTAAATTTAATGATCTTGGTTATTTTTTTTGATTTATTTATTACCATTCTATCGCCGGAATTCATCTCGATTGCCCCGCTTCCGTCATAAGCAGCAACAACTTTCGGATTGCGTTTGCTGCGTCCGGGAAGAAGTTCAACTTCAATCCGCGCATCTGCCGAAAGCACCATACTTCTTGAATTAAGCGTATGCGGGCATATAGGTGTTAAAAGAGTCATATTTGCCGAAGGCTCCACGATAGGGCCGCCTGCTGACATATTATATCCTGTAGATCCGGTCGGAGTCGAGATAATAATTCCATCCGCATGATAGCTGTACAGCAAAAGATCATTTACATATATATTGTAATCGATAGCCTGTATATCAGAAGCCCTGCTTATTACGATATCATTAAGAGCATAGTCCTTCCTGTCTCCTAAGACACCTCGAAGCATCATCCTGTCCTCAACATAATAATCTCCGGACAAAAGACGCGACATTGCTTCGTCAATACCGCTTTTTTCAACCTCGGCAAGATAGCCCAAAGTTCCCAGATTAACGCCAAGAAGCGGTATATCCTGAAAAGCAACGCTTCTTGCTGCCTGCAGCATAGTTCCGTCACCTCCCAAGACAATACAGCAATCCGTATCTTCCGGAATCTGACTCATAAACTCTCTGCCTATGGCATTCGATTCTTTTGATAAGCCTGTGGCTGAATCTGCCACAACACATTCTTTTCCGTGGCTTATAAGATAGTCCTTGATATGACCGGTAACTTCAAGGTTTACGTCTTTACTCTTATTTGTGACAATACAAAACCGTTCCATATCTTCTCCCGCGGCATGGCTCAATTATCAAGCTTGCCATGCGCCCTCATAACAGTCTCAGAAATAAGTTTCTCCATCTCAGGGGTATGTGAGAATCCGTCTCCGCCTGTTTCTGTTTCTTTTAATATTTTTTCACCCTCAGCCTCCGTAAGTTCTGAAACTCTTTCATCGGCGTCGGGATTTTTCCTTATGTGTATCAGATATTCAATATTCCCCTCAGGTCCCTTTATGGGAGAAAAATCCAGATGCAGAACTTCAAATCCCGCTATATCCACGAAATCCGTGATCCTGTGAACCACCTCTTCATGTACTTTCGGATCTCTTACAACTCCCTTTTTGCCGACTTTTTCCTTGCCGGCTTCAAACTGGGGCTTTATAAGGCAAACCATCTCTCCACCCGCTTTAAGAAGCCTTCTGGCGGGAAGAAGTATCTTGGTAAGTGAGATAAAAGAAACATCACAGGATGCAAAATCAAGATCATCCTGAATATCGTCTCTTACCATATATCTGAAGTTGGTCTTCTCCATGCAAACGACTCTTTCATCGCTCCTGAGTTTCCAGTCAAGCTGTCCGTGTCCCACATCTACGGAATAGACCTTACTTGCACCGTTTTGAAGCATACAATCCGTAAATCCGCCTGTGGAAGCTCCTATATCCATACAGATTTTCTTTTCCAAAGAAAACCCGAAATTATTGACCGCCTTCTCAAGCTTAAGTCCGCCTCTGCTTACATAAGGAAGCGTATCTCCCTTTACTTCAAGAGTCTTTATCTTACTCTCTTCAAAAGTAGTTCCGGGCTTGTCCTCTCTTTGGCCGTTTACAAAAACGTCACCTGCCATTATAAGTGTCTTTGCTTTTTCTCTGGAAACGGCGAGTCCTCTGTTTACAAGAAGAACGTCCAGTCTTTCCTTTTCTTTTGCCATATATCATTACCTGTGTAATTCGTTTATAATTCTTTCTGCGATAGAATCTGCATCTATCTTAAGCTCAGCTCTGAGCTTATCGACACTTCCGTGTGTGACGAACTGATCGGGAATTGCAATATTAAGAACTCCCGCATCTATTCTGTTCGTGTCAATATAATCTCTTACCTTCTCACCAAATCCGCCGGTAAGCACGTTCTCTTCCATTGTAACAAAGAGCTTGTGGCTATGTGACGCCGCTTTGATGTAGTCGGTATCTATAGGTTTATAAAAACGTGCATTTACAAGACTGCAGTTAAGTCCTCTGTCTTTTAAGAGCTTACGCACTTCTTCGCCTATTTTTACCATCGATCCGAGTGCAAGAAGACAGATGTCTTTTTCCTCATAAAGAGGCTCGCACTTTCCGAGTTTAACAGGTGCTCTGAAATCCTTCAGTCCGTCATATGCGTTTCCTCTCGGATATCTGACAGCAACAGGCATGTCAAAATCAACCGCAAATTTAAGCATATCCGAAAGCTCCCATTTATTCTTCGGAGCCATTATATGCATGTTCGGCATTGATGAAAGGAATGATACGTCAAAGATACCCTGATGCGTTTCGCCGTCGCTTCCTACAAGTCCCGCTCTGTCTATCGCAAAGACAACAGGGAGCTTCTGAAGGCACACATCTTCAAGTATCTGGTCATACGCCCTTTGAAGGAACGATGAATAAACCGCAAATACAGGCTTATATCCGCCTGCTGCCATTCCTGCCGCAAATGTAACCGCATGTTCCTCGGCAATTCCCGCATCAATAAATCTGTCCGGATACATGTTCCTGAATCTCTTAAGTCCGGTTCCATCAGCCATTGCCGCCGTAATAGCGACAACTTTGGCATTTCTTGCGCCAAGCTTACACATTACGGTGCTGAAAATATCCTGATAATTGGCTGTAGTTCTCGGATTTCTCGGAAGTCCGTTCTCAACGATAAACGGCTCAGTTCCGTGGAATCTTGCGGGATGTCTCTCAGCGGGACCGTAGCCTTTGCCCTTCTTGGTCATAACATGTATCATTACGGCCTTCTTGACCTTTTTTGCTTCCTTTATGGTTCTCTCAAGGCTTGCGACATTATGTCCGTCTACAGGGCCAAGATACGTAATTCCCAGGTTCTCAAAAACCATCCCCGGTACAAAGAGCTGTTTAAAACTGTTCTTGGCTCTTCTGATTCCGTCTACAACCTTGTGATTACTGCTAAGCTGCGCATATACATCTTCCTTGAGGTTAAGATATCCGTCCGCAGTACGAACGTTGTTGAGATACTTCTTCATACCGCCGACACTCTCGGAAATTGACATCTCATTGTCATTTAAGATAATGATAAAGTTTGTCTCAAGCTTTGATGCGTTATTAAGCGCTTCATAAGCAAGTCCGCCCGTGAGTGAACCGTCACCTATAACCGATACAACGGTATAATCTTCGCCCATAAGGTCTCTTGCCTTCACCATGCCAAGTCCTGCCGAAATTGAAGTAGAACTGTGTCCGGTATCGAAACAGTCTGTGCTGCTCTCGCATCTTTTCGGAAATCCACTGAGTCCTCCGAACTGTCTGAGCGTATCAAACTTATCCTTTCTGCCTGTAAGGATCTTGTGCGTATAAGCCTGATGGCCCACATCCCATATTATCTTATCCTTTGGAAGATCAAGTGCCAAATGAAGCGCCATTGTAAGCTCAACCGCTCCAAGATTGGATGCAAGATGTCCGCCTGTTTTTGATATTGTCTCGATCAAAAAGTGACGTATCTCACCAGCCAGCTCCTGATACTTTTGCTGTGGTATTTTCTTTATATCACCGGTCTTATTTATTAATTCAAGTAACATAACATATCATTTCCTTCTATAAATCAAAGAATCAAAAAGATTTCCCAAAAATGAATCTTCAAATCCCTGTTCTTTCAAAATCTCCTCTGCCATTTCAGACAGTTCTTTTACCTTTGCCGATGCAGCCTCCATGCCGTTGAGGCTTACATATGTGCTCTTATTGTTCTTCTCATCCGAGCCGACGGGCTTGCCAATCTCCGCCTGATCTCCGACAATATCAAGAATGTCATCCTGAATCTGAAATGCAATTCCGACGCAGCTTCCCGCTTTTTCCATAGCAGAAACCGAATCCTTCGACGCTCCGCCGAGGATCGCGCCTATCATAAGACTGCTCTCGATAAGTGCCGCAGTTTTATTTTCGTCTATATATGAAAGTATATCACTCATCTTATCTTTTGGAACATCAGTCGCATTCTCGGCCATTATATCAGCACACTGGCCTCCGACCATTCCGTATATTCCGGCTTTTTTGGATAAGATCTTAAGCGCCGCAAAATATCTGTTATCGGTATCTCCGTCATAGGAAGCAAGCTTTGTTCCCCTTGCCGCGCCATCTATCGCAGTCTCAAAAGCAAAATTCAAAAGTGCATCACCCGCAAGCGTTGCCATGCCTGCTCCGTATACCGCGTGTGTAGTCTTTCTTCCCCTTCTGTACTCATCGTTATCCATTGCAGGAAGATCGTCATGTACAAGTGAATAAGTGTGGATCATCTCCATAGCTGCCATGAACGGCTCTACCACCGCTTCATCCGCATTGTCTCCCGCAAAGAGCTTATATGATTCAAGCATCATAACGGGCCTTAATCTCTTTCCGCCTGCCAAAAGACTGTAATTCATCGCCTCTATCACTGTCTTGGCATAACCCTCTTCTTTCGGAAGATATTTTTTTAATATCTCTTCCACATGCTCCGCTCTCTTTAAAAGCTCGGCACTAAAATCATTCTGTGACATTACTCAAACTCCTCCAGACTGCCATCCGTAGCAATTTTCTGTACTTTTTTCTCAACGCTTTCTATCATCTCATGACAATGCTTTAAAAGCGTCATTCCCTCCTGATATTCCTTGAACGAATCATCCAAAGAAATATCTTCTTTCTCAAGCGCCTGTATTTTCTCCTCTATCTTGGCAAAAGCTTCCTCGACAGATAAATTGTTATTTTCATTCTGTTCTTTCTTGGCAGCCATATATCTTCTCCCGGTTATTTCCTGTCTATAAACATAGTTTCCGTAGCCGTCGCCTTTATAATACCGTCGGTCACATATATCGAAAGTTCATCGCCTTTATTTACCTGCTCTATACTGCGGACATTCTTTCCGTTTTCATCCGTTGTAAAAGAATATCCTCCCATAAGCCTTTCAAGCGGTGACAAGCCCTTCAATTTCTGTGTATCGACAAGCAGTCTGTTTCGGGCTTCCATTATCTTTCTGTCCATGATCGTTTGGATCGTATCCTGCAATCTGTCCATCCTAAGAAGTTTTTCTTTGATCCTTCCCGCCGGGCTAAGGTGCTTTAAACTGTCGGCGTACTTTGCCTCTTTTAGCTTAAGCGTACCAATCACCCTGTTCATGCTCTTTTGCAATGTATAAGAATAGTCCTCAAGATCCTGCACAAATCTTCTGTACTCAAACACCGCGATCTCAGCCGCCGCCGAAGGTGTCGGTGCTCTTCTGTCAGCCACATAATCGGCTATTGTTGTATCAGTTTCATGTCCGACTGCTGAAATGATTGGAACAGGGCAGTTAAATATTGCTTCCGCAACAATTTCTTCATTAAAAGCCCATAAATCTTCGATAGAACCTCCGCCACGTCCGACAATGATAACATCAGTCTGCATTTCTGATAAAGTCTCAATTCCTCTGACTATGCTCTCGGCAGCCTGATCTCCCTGTACGATGGCAGGATAAAGAATAATCTGAATATGTGGATTTCTGCGGGTGGCAACATTGATAATATCCCGCACAGCCGCTCCCGTAGAAGCAGTGACTACGCCAAGAGTTTTTATATATGCCGGAATAGGCTGTTTGTACTCTTCAGCAAACATTCCGGATTCCGCCAATTTCTTTTTTAACTCTTCATATTTCTCAAAAAGAGCTCCCTCGCCGTCAAGTTCTATCTTTCTGGCGTAGAGCTGATATTTGCCGTCTCTCTCATATACGTCAACGGTTCCGGAAACTTTGACCTGCTGTCCTTCTTTCATCTGAAATTTAAGGCCGCCCCTGTCTCTGTCTCCCCTGAACATTACACAAGAAATGGCACCACCCGAATCCTTCATCGTAAAATAGATGTGACCGGAAGGATGGTACCTGCAATTACTGATTTCCCCTTTGACTGTGATCGATCTTAGCAGAAAATCCTGAGTAAACATGTTCTTTATATAGGCATTAACCTGTGTGACTGTGTATTCACTCCGCAAATTTAGCTAACACTCCATTTACAAAGGCGGGTGAACCGTCCTGTCCAAATTTCTTCGCAAGTTCAACTGCCTCATTGATCGCTACTCCGGTGGGAACAGACTCATCATGCTTTATCTCGTATACGGCGAGCCTGATTATTGTAAGCTCAACCTTGGCCATACGCTCTGTATCCCAGCCTTTTGTCTTTTCATTGATAGCCTTGTCGATATCATCGAGTTTCTCGGCTATCTTCTCATATTTTTCCCTGATATAATCAGCGTCCTGTTTGGAAAAATCATCATCGCTTGTTGAGGTAAAAAGCTCCTCCTGCTCAGGCATCTCTTCCATAGGATTAAATTCAACACGAAAGAGCAGTTTAAAAACCTGCTCTCTCAGTAAGCTTCTGTTCATCATTCGTCTCTCACTCTGAAAAATTTTTATGCTTTTGGCATTGTAATGCCGGCAATCCTAACATTTACGTCAGTAACTTCAAGTCCCGTCATGTTCTCAATTGCTGTCTGAACACGAGTCTGAGCCTGCTGACATGTAGCGGGTATATTGTATCCGTAAGACATCATAAGTGCAAGGTCAACTTTCACCTGAGTCTGTCCCACTACAACTTTTGCTCCCTTTGCAAGATTCTTGCGACTCACTTTTTCAAGTACATCGCTTGTATAATTACCTGCCATTGCTGACACACCGTCAACTTCAAGAGCTGCAAGGGCTGCTATTCTGGCTAAAACGTCATCGGCAATCTTTACTGCTCCGATTTCCGCAAGTTCTTTTCCCATAATACTATCACCTCATATTAAGTCTTTCTACATAGTATACCACACTTCTTGCTTAAATAAATAATTTCCTTAAACAGAAAAACATTGCCGATATTAACGATATAACCGCTAATACCGACAATGTTATGTTTTACACGTCACAACCAGAAAATAATTGTCTTGGTCTCTTCAAATGTTGTATAACGAACATTCTTTTTGTTATCACTGTCATAGCCGCCTCTGAGATAATCAAACACGGCTCCCTTTGATACCAATTTATCCAATAACGAATTATATACTTCTTTTGTTGCACACTTTATTGTGACATTTTCGCTTCCTTCATTGTAACGCCTGTCAAACAGTTCTCTTACAGGTTCGAGATCGTCGCTTTCAAAGTAAGCTTTTTCTCTCACATAGTAATTATCCGACATACTCTTACATTCAGGAAGTGCAATAACATCCGAAAACTTATGATTAGTAAGTATATTCTCCGTGGTAACACACAGATATTCATAATTAACTCTCGGAAGGTTTGTAACATCATCACTATCGCTACTTACCGTCTGATATGAAGAATCGCCCCAGGTAGTATCAATATAATAATAATTCCCATTACATAACACCAGATTCCAAGAGTGTTTTGCTTCAACATTCGATCTTGTATCCACCGTTCCCGAAACGGTTATGCAATCAATACCAAGCTTGTTCAGTAAGTACTGAGTAGCTTTGGCATATCCGTTACATACGCTTTCTCTTCCGATAAAAACAGAGCAAATATTCTGATTATCAGGTGCTCCGGACACATAATCCGTATTTGTTACCAGATAATCATATATATACTTGATCGTATAATAATCATCACCGGATGAAGGTGCACCTGCAATGCACTCATTTACATATTCGTCAATCTTTTTCTGCCTTGCGGCAACTTCTTTGAGGTCATAGGTGTACTGACCCGAAAAAGCCATTTTATCCGTAACATCGCCAACAGTATACTTTTTAAAAGAATAACCTTCCACCCAGAATATCTCGGGATGGTCGATCATCAGGTAATTAAAAACTATATCTATTGCCTGTTCACTCGTTGTGGAAACATATACGTCTTCAAGTTCCTGCTTAAGGATGAGCAACAACTCTGCATAAAGAGTTTTTCCCGCATCGGTAAGCTTGTCAAAAGCGTAATATCCTTCCTGATTTTTCTTCACCTTTTCTATATTCTCTTCGGTAAGTCCCGCTTCATCGCGAACTTTTTTCACTTCACCGTCAGAATCCGTGTCAAAAAACTTTCTATAAAATGCTGAAAAATCAAAACTCTCAGGGCCTTTCACATTACCGGACGCCCCTGAATCCAAAGATTCGTTGCCTTCTTTTGCCGCTTCATCGGTGGCCTCTTTTCCCTCAGAAGCAGTTTCGTCTGTATCAAGAAATGGCGAATCATCATAATCGTTATCAATCAGATCGAATTTTTCCAGAACTCCGTCAATATATTCACATCCGCACAAGAACGTTGATGCTACGGCAACTGTGGCAATAGCTGCAACCATTCTTGCATGTATACCTTTAAACTTTATCTTATTAACCAAGATATTTTTCAAAATGTCCCCTCATCTATGCCATATTATTCTGCTTTAATTAAGCCAGATGGCAATAGTGTTACTATCTTCGAAAAGCGTATATGAGAACTTCTTGTCACCCTGAAGGTAATCATATACGGCTCCGTCCTTTATAAGCTGTTCATACAGCGAATTGTATGTGTCCTTAGATTCACATTTTACTGTAACATTATCATTTCCGGACTCATATTCCTGTGCAAAAATCTCCTCCATCTGAGTGAGATTCGGGCTTTCCATGTAACGTTTTTCTCTTACATAGTAGCTGTCCTTTGTGCTTGTGCACTCAGGATAATCAATTCTGTCAGAAAGTTTATGATTAACACTCATTGCCGCTTCCGTAGCACAAAGATAATCATAATTAATTCTCGGCTTGCCGTCTCGTGTAGTTACACCTGTGTCTCCCCAGGTTGTATCCATATAATAATAATCACCGTTACATCTTACTAGGTTCCACGCATGAAGTCCAGAACTTCCGGTTCCATTGTCAGCCATTCCGGTTACATATGTACACTTAATTCCAAGTTTATTAAGCAAATACTGTGTTGCTCTTGCATATCCGCTACAAACAGTCTTTCTGTTAAGGAATACAGAGCAAATATTCTGATTGTCAGGAGCTCTGAGATCATACTCAGTATTAGCTATCAAATAGTCATAGATATATTTTATGACAAAATATTCATCGTCAGTTGAAGGTGCACCGGCAAGACATGTGTCAATATATTGTTGCATTTTTGCCTGTCTGTTTGCAACCTCATTTAGATCGTATGTATAAACTCCTGTGAAAGCAAGCTTATCAATTCCTCCGTTATTTGTAAAATGTTTTACATAACGATATCCGTTTACCCAGAAGATCTCAGGATGATCCATCATGAGATAATCAAATGCGAGCTGTATGGCATTCGGATCTCTTGTAGAAACAAATATCTCATTTGCCTCTTTATTGATAATCTGAAGAAGTTCAACATAAAGTGTCTTTCCTGCATCGCTTAGTCTGCTGTATGCATAATAACCTTCCTGCTGCTTCTTAAGCTCGTCAATACTTGCATCGGTAATCCCTGCAGCTTCACGATTTCTTCTTGCGTAATCATCGTCGAAGCCTCTGTATGAGCCTTCATAAGCTGCATCCATTTTAGCTTTTCCGTCATCCGGAAGAGGTTCGCCACCGTTTTGGTCGGTAACTTTGCCCTTGGAATCGTCAGGCTTTTCTGAACTATCCTCTTTGTTTGCACTGTCAGTATCTTTTTCTTTATCGGCCTCTTTGTCTGCTTCGCTGTCTTTTTGACTGTCAGTGTCTTCGGTAGATTCTTTGTTCGGATCACAATCAGTATCTTTTTTCTGATCGTCACCGGTGTTTTTGTCCTTGTTGCAATCTGTGTTCTGATTGTCACCGGTATCCTTGTTCTTATTGCAATCAGTGTTCTGATCGCCACCCTTATCTTTGTTACAGTCCGTGTTCTGATCACAGGACTTATCCTTGTTGCAATCTGTGTTATTGTCACAGACGTTGTTGCAATCTTTTTTTCTCTTATTGCAACCGTTGCCGTTGTTGTTATCGGCGTTGTTGCTGTCAATATCAAGATTAAGATCGGTACTGTTTCCGTCACTTGAATCTTCTGTCGTCCCCTCGTTAGAAGAATCATCCGACGAATCCTCGAGCTGATCGAGAAGATCGCTTATATCTTCCAGATCTTCCTTAGATATATCATTTTCATCAAGAATCTTTGAAATATCAATATCTTTATCGGTATCGATGTCCTCAAGCAGATCGTAATATGCTTCTATGTCATCATAGTCACATCCACTCAATGACATCGATGTTGTTGCAAGAATTGTGAATACCGTTGCATATCTTAATATTTTGCAACTTTTTTCTTTCATCCATATTAAGTTTTTCTTAACTATTAAGTCATACTTTTCACCATTTTTTCTCTTTCCTCTTAAGCGTATCCTCAATAAATTACCCCCGTTGTGTTGCTTGTACTACTTAGTTTCTCTTAAATTCTGAAAGCATTAATCCCTCATTTCTTTCAATAGTCATTCCTACACTCCATTCGTTAACAAATAGAAGAAGCGGTCTGTCATGCATATCTTTGATCTTTTTCATGTCAGAAGTACCGATAATAGAGGCCATATCTATGTTATCGTTGTCCACCCATCTGATATGTTCGTATGGAAGATTTTCCAGAATGATATCTACATTGTACTCGCTTTGTAACCTAAATTTCAAGACGTCAAATTGAAGAATTCCAACAACTCCGACAATTATTTCTTCCAACCCCGTGTTAAACTCTTGAAAAATCTGGATTGCACCCTCTTGAGCAATTTGTGAAATTCCTTTAACAAATTGTTTACGTTTCATTGTGTCGACCTGACGCACTCGTGCAAAATGTTCCGGAGCGAAAGTCGGAATACCCTGATAGACAACATGATCCTTAGGCATACAAACAGTATCTCCGATAGCAAAAATGCCCGGATCGAATACACCCATGATATCTCCTGCGTAAGCCTCGCTCAAAATTTTTCTTTCATCGGCCATAAGCTGCTGCGGCTGAGAAAGACGCATTACTTTTCCGCTCTGTACATGCATAACTTCTTTATTCGCATCATATCTTCCCGAACAGATTCTCATAAATGCAACTCTGTCTCTGTGAGCTTTATTCATGTTGGCCTGAATCTTAAATACAAATGCGGTAAAGTCTCTCTCAAACGGGTCGATCATCTCTCCGTCTGCAGATGTACGTCCCATAGGAGGAGTAGCCATCTTAAGGAAGTGGTGTAAAAAGAGCTCTACTCCGAAATTCTGAAGCGCAGATCCAAAGAATACAGGTGTAAGTTCACCCTTTCTTACTCTCTCAAGGTCATATTCAGCTCCTGCCCCATCCAAAAGCTCAATTTCGCCCTGTAATTTTTCAAATGCTTCGTCTCCGACATGAGTTTCAATTCCTTCTTTGTCGGTAAGGTCTATTATTGTCTCCGTACCTTCTTTGGTACCTTTCTGTGTATCAGCGAAAGTAACGATATGTCCCTCTCTTCTGTCATATATTCCCTTGAAATTCTTACCTGAACCGATAGGCCAGTTCATAGGACATGTCGCAATTCCAAGATTGTTTTCGATATCATCAAGAAGATCGAAAGTATCCATCGCATCACGGTCAAGCTTGTTGATAAAAGTAAAGATCGGAATATGACTCATAGCGCAGACTTTGAACAATTTTCTTGTCTGTGCCTCAACACCCTTACTAGCGTCAATTACCATGACTGCAGAATCGGCTGCCATAAGTGTTCTGTATGTATCCTCAGAGAAATCCTGGTGTCCCGGCGTATCCAGGATATTTATGCAGCATCCCTCATAATTAAACTGAAGCACGGAAGAAGTAACCGAGATACCACGCTGTTTCTCGATTTCCATCCAGTCTGATACAGCATGTCTTGCAGTAGCTTTTCCCTTAACGCTTCCCGCCATATTGATCGCACCGCCGTAGAGAAGGAATTTCTCTGTAAGTGTTGTCTTACCTGCGTCAGGGTGGGAAATAATCGCAAATGTACGTCTCTTATTTATCTCATTTATTGTTTCTTTTGTATTGCTCATCTTTTCCTCTACTCAACATGAGGCCGGCATGAATTAACATCCCGACCTCATAAATCTGTTTATTATTATAGTTACTGATAGGACTAAGGAAGTTCTACTTTCATAAGGAGGTTCTGCTCTCGCACTTTGTGCTCGCCAGAACTAAGTAGTACACCAGACTCGAAAAAACCTCGTCAGGTGATTACTTAGCGTCCTTGATTGAGAAGCTGATTCTTCCCATCTTGTCCTTACCGAGGCATACAACCTTAACTGTGTCGCCCAATGTAAGAACATCCTCTACGCGGTCAATTCTCTCCTTGGAAATCTTGCTGATATGAACCATACCCTCTTTTCCGGGAGCGAACTCAACAAATGCACCAAACTCTTTTATGCTGATTACCTTACCTGTGAAGGTCTGACCTTTCTCGAAGTCAGTAACAATGATATTTACCATATCAATTGCCTGCTGAAGCTTCTCCTGGTCTTCTCCGCATACAGAAACCTTACCGTCATCGGTAATATCGATCTTAACGCCTGTACGAGCGATGATCTCGTTGATTGTCTTTCCTCTCTGTCCGACAACATCACCGATCTTCTCGGGATCGATCTGAATAGATACGATCTTGGGAGCATACTTGGATACTTCCTTACGAGGCTCAGCAATAGCCTTGCTCATACACTCGTCCATGATGAAGAATCTTGCCTCGCGGCACTGCTCGATAGCTGTCTCAACGATAGGCTTTGTAAGACCGTGAATCTTGATATCCATCTGGATAGCTGTGATACCGTCTTTTGTACCTGTTACCTTGAAGTCCATATCTCCGAAGAAATCTTCAAGTCCCTGAATATCTGTAAGTACGATGAAATCATCGTCTGTATCGCCTGTTACAAGACCACAGCTTATACCTGCAACCATCTTCTTGATAGGAACACCTGCAGCCATAAGTGACATACATGATGCGCAAGTTGAAGCCATCGATGTAGATCCGTTTGACTCAAATGTCTCTGATACGCAACGGATCGCATAAGGGAACTCTTCAGGACTTGGAAGAACGGGAAGAAGTGCTCTCTCTGCAAGTGCACCGTGTCCGATTTCTCTACGTCCGGGTCCTCTTGAAACCTTTGTCTCACCTACCGAATAAGCAGGGAAATTGTACTGATGTACATATCTCTTATCCGAAGCAAATTCATCAAGTCCTTCAACCTTCTGTGCCTCTGAAAGAGGTGCAAGAGTTGTAACGTCACAGATCTGTGTCTGTCCACGAGTGAACATGGCACTTCCGTGTACTCTGGGAATGATGTCAACCTCAGCTGAAAGAGGTCTGATCTGCTTGATATCACGTCCGTCAGGTCTCTTGTGATCTTTGAGGATCATCTTACGAACAGTCTTCTTCTCATACTGGTAAATAGCTTCACCGAGAATTGCAAGCCACTCTTCGTTCTCTGCAAACTTCTCTGTAAGCTTATCTGTTATCTCCGCGATATTGTTCTCTCTTGTCTGCTTATCGTCTGTAAATACAGCCTTCTCCATCTCCTCGGGAGGAACAACTTCTTTGATTGCTGCAAAGAGTTCTTCGGGAACCGCACAGCTTGTATACTCGTGCTTAGGCTTACCGATCTCTGCCACAATACCCTTGAAGAATTCAATGATCTGAAGGTTTACATCATGAGCCTTGTAGATAGCTTCCTTCATCTTCTCTTCAGGAATCTCGTTAGCTCCTGCCTCGATCATGATAACCTTCTGACCTACTGATGCAACAGTAAGCTTAAGGTCGCCTGTATTCCACTGCTCCTGGGTAGGATTGATGATAAGCTCTCCATCGATCATACCAACCTGTGTCATAGCACAAGGGCCGTCAAAAGGAATATCTGAAATTGAAACAGATACAGATGCACCAAGCATAGCTACAAGCTCAGGTCTGCACTGATTATCAACAGCCATAACCATAGTCTCGATTGTTACATCATTTCTGTAATCCTTAGGGAAAAGAGGACGCATAGGGCGATCGATAACACGGCTTGTAAGGATAGCATTCTCAGAAGGCTTACCCTCTCTCTTGTTATATCCGCCGGGGAACTTGCCCACTGCATAGAATTTCTCGCTGTATTCAACGCTCAAAGGGAAGAAATCAATTCCTTCTCTGGGCTTTGCAGATGCTGTTGCCGTACAAAGAACTGTTGTATCTCCATACTGCATAAATGCACATCCGTTAGCCTGTTTACCTACTTTGCCGATCTCTACTTTAAGAGTACGTCCGGCAAGATCCATTGTGTAAGTCTTAACCATTTTTATCTCCTTCACTCACATTAATCCGAATATGATACGTGGGTTTCAAGGTCATAATATGCATCTCGAATACCTCAAAATGTATATTATAACTTTGAAAGCCCCGGTTCATATTCCATCACTTGAACAAAACATTAATAAAGACGGAATAAGCCGATTTGCATCAGCCTCATCCCGCCTTATTGTTTCTACAGATTACTTTCTCAAACCAAGATCTGCGATAAGCTTACGATAAGCTTCGATGTCCTTCTTCTTGAGGTATCCAAGGAGACTACGTCTCTGTCCAACCATCTTAAGAAGACCTCTTCTTGAGTGGTGATCCTTAGGGTTCTTCTGAAGGTGAGCGTTGAGCTCCTGAATTCTCTCTGTAAGAATTGCAACCTGAACTTCCGGTGAACCTGTATCTCCGGCTTTTCTCGCAAACTTGTTGATAACTTCTGTTTTCTTCTCTTTTGTGATCATTTTTTACACTCCTTATAATATTTTCTGAATCCGCCCGATACACAGACAAGGGTTGGAGTATCCCATATCCGAGTATAGGTAGTTCCGTTACCGACCATATAATCAGTAGGCAACTAAGTTATATTAGCATATATATTCTTTTATGTAAAGTCATTAGCGTATTGTCAAAAACGTTTCCATCATGCCCGTATTCATGCATAGATCCGCTTAAGATCACAGACGTGTCGTCCATTTCGAGCAATCAAGAACCTCCGTCGCAAGACCTTCATAAAAATCAGGTTCATGGCACACCATAAGTATGCTTCCCTTGTATTCCAAAAGTGCTCTCTTAAGCTCATCCTTTGCATCGACATCAAGATGGTTTGTAGGCTCGTCGAGAACAAGAAGGTTTGATTCTCTGTTTATAAGTTTACAGAGCCTTACTTTGGCCTGCTCTCCTCCCGAAAGCACCTTGCACTTACTCTCTATATGCTTGGTCGTAAGTCCGCATTTGGCAAGCGCGGAGCGAACTTCATACTGTGAAAATCCCGGAAATTCGTTCCAGATTTCCTGCATACATGTAGTCTCGATATCAGGTGACATCTCCTGCTCAAAATAACCGATCTCGACATTTTCTCCGAGTTCCACCGTTCCTTCAAGCGAAGGAATAAGTCCGAGAATACTCTTTAAAAGAGTTGTCTTTCCTATTCCGTTTGCTCCCGTAAGAACAATCTTAGAGCCTCTCTCCATGGTTATGTTAAGAGGTGATGAAAGTGGATCGTCATATCCTATCACAAGGTCTTTTGTCTCAAATATAACTTTGCCGGGTGTCCTTGCCACCTTGAAATTAAACTCAGGCTTTGGCTTTTCCTTCACCATTTCGATTATGTCCATGTTATCAAGTTTCTTTTGCCTTGCCATAGCCATATTTCTGGTAGCGACCCTTGCCTTGTTTCTTGCAACAAAGTCCTTAAGATCCGCAATTTCCTGCTGTTGCCTGTTATATGCGGCTTCTCTTTGAGCTTTTTTCATCTCATATACTTCCATAAACTTATCGTAGTCGCCGACGTATCTGTCAAGAGAATGTGTCTGGCCGTCCATGTGGTAAATTATGTTCACCACGCTGTTAAGGAACGGTATGTCATGCGATATAAGTATAAAAGCATTTTCGTAGTCCTGAAGATATCTTGTAAGCCATACGATATGCTCCGCATCGAGATAGTTTGTAGGCTCGTCGAGAAGCAAGATATCAGGCTTTTCAAGAAGAAGCTTACCAAGAAGTATCTTGGTTCTCTGTCCTCCCGAAAGCTCGGTTACATCCCTGTCAAGGCCAAGATCAAGGAAGCCCAAAGCCCTTGAAACCTCTTCTATCTTCGAATCAATAAGATAAAAATCATGGTTGGTAAGAAGATCCTGAATCGTTCCAAGCTCTTCCATGTAATCTTCAAGTGTCTTTTCATCTGCTTCAGCCATAGCATCGCAGATCTCATTCATTCTGCGCTCCATCTCATAAAGTGGCTCATATGCGGAAGCGAGAACATCACGTATAGTCATTCCCTGCTTCAATACGGCATGCTGATCGAGGTAACCTACCTTTACATTCTTGGCCCACTCGATCTTACCCGCATCAGGCATAAGTTTTCCGATAATAATATTCATAAAGGTGGACTTTCCTTCGCCGTTTGCTCCGACAAGTCCGATGTGCTCACCTTTTAACAATCTGAAAGAAACATCGTCAAATATGGCCCTGTCTCCAAAACCATGTGTGAGATGCTCGACATTTAATATACTCACTTAAAAACTCCTCACTGCATTTTTTATATCCTGCTGAATCTGCAATTTCAGCTGCTCCATACTTTCAAACTTCATCTCGGGTCTTACGAAGCTGTGGAGCACAACTTCTATATACTCGCCGTATACATCGCTGTCAAAATCATATATGTACGTCTCGACACCGACTTTTTCTTTGTCCGAAACCGTAGGCTTTCGCCCTATATTTGTCATTCCCTTAAACTCGCTGTCCCCGATCCTGACCGTACTGGAATATACACCGTATGGAGGAAGGAGTTTCATCGAAGGCGGAAGAATATTCACAGTGGGTACGCCTATCGTGTGTCCGAGATGATTTCCGTGTTCCACGATTCCGGATATCGAATAATCCGCACCGAGAAGCCTTTTTGAAAGTGCAATATCCCCATCCGAGATAGCATTTCTGACTCTCGTGGAGCTTACCTCTTCTCCGTCGATCTTCACCTTATCAATAATGCAAAGTTCGTATGACAGCTCTTTTTCAAGCTTTTCAAGCAGCGCGCTGTCGCCTTTTCCCTTGTCACCAAAAGAAACATCACTTCCCGCCGCGATAAAGCCTGCATTAAGTTCATCTACAAGGATCCTTCTTACAAATTCCTCGGGATCGGTCGCCGCAGTTTCATCATTCAGCGGAAACATCACAAGAATATCAACGCCAAGGTCTTTAAATGCCTTAAGCTTTTCTTCCTTCGTAAAAAGCTGCGTCACCGGATGCCCCAAAAAGAATTCCTCCGGTGAAGGATCGAACGTGAACACAGTTGCCTTGAACCCTTCCTTTTTCTTTTCAAGAATCTTGGAAAGAAGCTCCTTGTGCCCGACATGTATTCCGTCAAACTTTCCTATCGCAACCGCAGTTTTCTCGCGGATATTCAATTTATCAAGTTCGGTTATTATCTTCATTTTGACCCAATATCCGTTCTGATTATTTTTCAAAAAAGAATTTATCTACGTTAAACATTGCCGTCTTTGCACTGTAAGTGTAGATTCCAAAGAAAACATCATCTTCTGAATAAACTCTGAACTTATTACCTTCAGAGAACATCTCATTTTCGTATTCTTTGTCGTTTACGCCTTCCGGATCTTCATTTATGATATTATTCCTTCTGAAACTGTTTCCGTTCTCTAAAAGCGTTCTGACAGCGTTTTTCACATGTATCTTATCAAGGTCTCTGAAAATATATTCAGGCGACTTGATAATCTCTGTAAGTGTGCCTGCATCTCTCATATCCTCAACCTGTGAAAGCGTAACTGCCGTATCTAAAGTAAATGCTCCGACTCTTGTTCTTGTAAGGTGCTGCATTGCCGCACCACATCCCAGTCTAAGTCCGATATCATGGCAAAGAGTCCTTATATATGTTCCCTTGCTGCACTTAACTTCTATTGTGAAAAGGCCGTCCGAATCAATATGCGAATCATCAAGAACCGATATTGCAGAAATATGCACTTTTCTTGGCTTTCTCTCAACTTCAATACCTTCCCTTGCAAGCTCGTAGAGCTTTCTTCCGTCCTTTTTTATAGCGGAATACATGGGAGGAATCTGATCGTAATCGCCCACAAAAGCTTTTACCGCTTCATGTACCTGTTCTTTGGTAACTTTTACATCACTTGTATCTATGATATTTCCGGACATATCCTGCGTATCCGTTGTAACTCCGAGCCTGCATACGGCTATATATTCCTTGTCGTGATCCGTGAGCATCTCAACAAGCTTCGTTCCCGTTCCGAGGCATACAACAAGAACCCCGACCGCATCAGGATCGAGCGTTCCGGTGTGACCTATCTTTTTCTGCTTTAGGATGCCTCTTAATTTGGCAACCACGTCATTTGACGTAAATCCGGGTTCTTTATAGATATTTATAAGTCCGTTGTATGTACTTTTCATATTCTCCCGTGTTCTTAAAAAGGTACCCCTAAAAACAATCTTTATGGGTACCTTTTTCTTTTACTATAAAATATTTTCACTCTTCAAGTTGATGTTGGACATATCTCATTATGTTATTTATAACGTCATGGTAAGTTCCGTTCACACTGCATCCCGCCGCTCTTTGATGGCCACCGCCGCCAAATATCCCGGCGACTTTTGCAACATCGACGGCACCGTTACTTCTAAGGCTCACCTTATACTCCAAAGGCGCAATCTCATATGCAAATATCGAGCAGTCAACTCCGATAGTAAGCAGCATCTGGCTCACTATCCCGTCAAGATCGCTTGATACCGCACCATAGAACTCCATTGTCTGCTTCGAAATAACCGAAACGATACATCTGCCGTCAAGAAGCCTTATGCTCTCCAAAAGAGCTCTTCCGAGTATCTGGTTCTGAAGATAAGTCTTTTCATAAAAAACATGATCTATAAGACTTCCGAAATCAAAACCGTACGAGATAAGCCTCGCAGCAATCTCCATTGTTTTCGGAGATGTGTTTGAATATTTGAACACACCCGTATCTGTAACCATTCCGGTATATATTGTCTTGGCAATCTCAGCATCTATGCGTTCTTTGTCTATAACATCATACACAAGCTCGCATGCAGAGCTGGCCGTAGGAACAACATAATTTGCATCACCTGTTCCCGAATTACTCACATGATGATCTATGTTTATTGTCTTTTTGGCATTTTCAAAAAACTTCTCGGCTCCGCCTGTGCGCTCTTTTCCGCAGTCCAGAACAATAAACAGATCATAGTTTTGTACATCCGAAACAAAATCATTATTGATTTTGTCGGAATCCTTGATAAATGTAAGTTCCTGAGGTATCTTCTCAAGAAAAACATCTGCCTTAATATTTGGATAATTCTTTTTGAGGTAAAGATACATACTCATACATGACCCAACACAATCTCCGTCAGGTCTTACATGTCCGCTTATTCCGACCGTACAGACACCTGTCAAATAATCATCAATCCTCATCAATATCCTCTCCACGAGCAATCTTTGCTTCATTATCCTTTGCAGTTACTTCATCAATTTTCTTGGACATATTGATTGCATACTCTATGGAATCATCCATGATAAAGCGAAGTTCGGGGGTATATCTCATATTCAGCTCTTTTGCAAGTGTGCTTCTGATATATCCCGCCGCACTCTTAAGTCCGGCTTCGGTTCTCTCTCTGTCCTCATCATTTCCCATTACGGTAACCCAAACCTTACAAGTCTTAAGGTCCGGAGCGACCTCGACATCCATTACGGATGTCATGGGGCTGATCCTTGGGTCCTTGCTATATCTGATAGCCTCAGATATAACCTTCATGACCTCGCCGTTTATTCTTTTATTTTTATTGCTGTTCTTTCGCATCTTATCCCTTTCGATCGTCACAGGAAGTTCTGCTCACGATTATGTTCTGGGCACTTCAACCATCTCATATGCTTCTACAAGATCGCCTTCGTGAATCTGATCAAAGCCGTCAAATACAAGACCGCACTCGAAACCTTCTTTAACTTCCTTGACATCATCCTTAAATCTCTTGAGAGATGCAAGATCTCCTTCGAAGATCTGCTCGCCTTCTCTTGTAATACGAACCTTGCAGTTCTTCTTGATGATACCGTCCTTAACAAAGGAACCGGCGATATTTCCGACCTTAGAAGCCTTGAATATCTGTCTTACCTCTGCGTGTCCGGTTACTCTCTCTTCGAAGATAGGAGCAAGCATACCCTTCATGGCAAATTCGATTTCTTCGATTGCCTGATAGATAACCTTATAAAGCTTGATCTCTACACCTTCATGCTCTGCCATGCTCTTAGCTGTTGCATCGGGACGAACGTCAAAACCGATGATGATGGCGCTTGAAGCTGCAGCAAGTGTTACGTCAGACTCATTGATCGCACCTACACCGCCGTGAATAACCTTAACAACAACTTCCTCATTGGAAAGTTTAAGGAGACTCTGCTTAAGTGCCTCTACGCTACCCTGAACGTCAGCCTTGATGATGATATTGAGTTCCTGAAGTCTGCCTTCCTCAATCTTTGAATACAGATCGTCAAGTGACATCTTGGCTTTGGTCTCTTCAATAAGATCTTTCTTGTGCTGCTGAAGGTATGTATTTGCATACTGCTTAGCCTGCTTATCTGTCTCATGTCCGAGGAATACTTCACCGGCATTAGGAACATCTGAAAGACCAAGGATCTCAACAGGCTGTGAAGGAAGTGCTTCCTTGAGCTTGTTACCCTTATCGTCAACCATTGCTCTAACCTTACCTGAGCTTGCACCGGCTGAAATAAAGTCACCTACATGAAGTGTACCCTTCTGTACAAGTACGTTGGCAACAGGTCCGCGACCCTTATCAAGTCTTGCCTCAAGTACGAGACCTCTTGCTTCTCTGTCGGGATTAGCCTTAAGCTCGAGGATATCTGCAGTAAGAATGATTGTCTCAAGAAGTTCCTCGATTCCTTCTCCTGACTTAGCGGAAACAGGTACGAACTCTGTTGTTCCGCCCCAATCTGTAGAGATAAGGCCATACTCGGTCATTTCCTGCTTAACCTTATCAATATTTGCATTAGGCTTATCTATCTTATTTACAGCTACGATAATCTCTACTTCAGCTGCCTTTGCATGGTTAATGGCCTCAACTGTCTGAGGCATTACGCCGTCATCTGCGGCAACTACGAGAACTGCGATATCTGTTGATGTAGCACCTCTCATACGCATTGCAGTGAAAGCTTCGTGACCGGGAGTATCAAGGAAAGTGATCTTCTGGTCGTTTACAGATACGGTATACGCACCGATTCTCTGTGTGATTCCGCCTGCCTCTCTGTCTGTAACGCTTGTCTTACGAATAGCGTCAAGAAGTGAAGTCTTACCGTGATCGACGTGACCCATTACGCAGACAACGGGAGGTCTCTTCTTAAGTGTCTCTTCCGCATCTTCATCTTCTTTAAGAAGTTCCTCGATGATATCAACGGGAATCTCCTTCTCACAGATAATGTCATATTCGATAGCTATATTCTCAGCTTCTTCATAAGTAAGCTCTGTATTTACGGTAGAAATCTGACCTGCCATAAAGAGCTTCTTGATGATGACAGAAGGCTGCATCTTCATCTTCTCGGCAAGTTCCTTGATAGAAACCTTCTCAGGAATAGAGATAACCTTGATCTGCTCTTCGGGTTCCTCAACCTTCTTAACTTCAGGCTTGATGAATCTGCCGACTCTCTTACTTCTCGGCATCATCTCTTCCTGCTCGTAAGCAAGATCCTTCTTGTTTCTCTTATCCTTCTCCTGACCGATTCTTCTTCTCTCGTCGTCTCTGCGACCTGAGCTTTCCTTCTGAGGTGCATCGGCAAATCCGCCTCTTGCGCCCTTATCGAACTTGTTGCCGCCGAATTTATTGTCACCCTTGCCCTGGAACTTACCATTCTGGCCGTTTCCGCCGTTGTTGTTATCTCTGCGGAATCCGCCGCCCTGGCCACCGTTTCTGTTCTGGAATGAATTTCTGTCTCCACCCTGGCGAGGCTGTCTGTTGTCTCTTCTGTCTCCGCCGTTTCCGTTTCTGTTGTCTCTTCTGTCGTTTCCGTTTCTGTTGTCGTTCCTGTTATCGTTTCTATTTTCGTTCCTGTTGTTATTCTGCTGAGGAGCCTGATTTCTCTCTGCAGATCTGTCGTTATTTCTCTCCTTATTAACGGGAGCCTTTGTCTGCTGCTTGTTCTCTGCAACAGTCTCCTTAGACTTAACCTGCTGATTTTCCTGCTTAACAGGTGCTTCCTTCTTGGCAGGAGCATTGTTCTGAACAGGTGACTTTGAAATTACAGATCCGTTTCCGTAGCTCTCAAGCTGAGAAGGCGCAGTCAAAGGCTTAATGGGATGATAAACATTCTGAGACTGAGCAAAAGTTCCTCTTCTGTTGTTCTGATTGCCGGAATTTCTGTTGTCGCGTCTCTGATTATTTCCCGCATTATTGTTATTCTGATTCTGATAGCCGCCCATCTTGGAATTTCCTGCATTTGTAACCATTATGATCTTTTTCTTTTTCTTAGGTGCATCACCCTGAGCACTCTGATTGGAAACTCCCTTTGCAGGTGCTTCCGTCTTAGCAGGCTTAGCTTCCTTAGATGCATCATTTGCACTTTTTTTGCCGAAATGCTTTCTTGCAATCTCCGCCTCATTGTCATCAATCGAGCTGTTCGAACGCTTCGCCTCTATTCCCTTTTCCTGCAAAAAGCCAAGCAGTGCTTTTCCGTCACACCCAAGCTCTGTTGCAAGTTCAGATATCTTAATTTTTGCCATTCACATTTCCTCCAACTAATCTTCTTGTAGTAAGTTCTTTAAAAGCGATTGCGCCAGCCCTTTGTCAGTGATGACAAGGCTTGTTCGAACTCCTTTACCAACTGCATGCCCGAGGCTCTCCATGTCTCCAAAAAAAGCAATAGGCACATTATAATAATTACATTTATCTTTGAACTGCTTCTTCGTATTGTCGGAAGCATCTTCACTCACTATCACGGCATACGCTTTGCCGCTGCGGATCGCATCCAATACCGAAAACTCTCCGCTCTTTAATTTCCCGGCCCTTGTACTGAGGCCAAGCAAAGAATAAATCTTTTTGTTATCCAATTTACTCTCCGAGCTCCTTATTCATCTGCTCAAGTATGTCTCCGGGAATCTGAGCCTTCAAAGATTTCTCAAGTCCCCTGTTTTTAACTGCTTTTTTTAGACATTCGGCACTGTTACAAATATATGCGCCTCTTCCGTTCGCTCTGCCCGTGACGTCAAGGCAAATCTCTCCCTCGGGAGTTTTTATCACCCTGATCATTTCCTTCTTGTCACGCATCTCTCCGCAGCCTACACACTTTCTTGTTGGAATTTTCTTCTGCATCTTATTCCTCTGCGTCAGTGTCCTCTTCTACTTCAATCTCTTCTGCTTCTACAGCTTCTTCAACATCTGCTTCCGCATCTTCGACTTCTACTTCATCGACTTCTTCAACTTCCTCGATTGCAGCTTCCTCAAATTCATCCTCTTCGTAATCATCTTCATCATCAAGATAATCTTCCATACGGAATCCGGGAGCATCCTTAGCCTGTGTCTCACTCTTTATATCAATCTTATAACCAGTAAGTCTTGCTGCAAGTCTTGCATTCTGACCTTCTTTACCGATTGCAAGTGAAAGCTGATAATCGGGAACAACTACCTTCGCACTCTTTTCATCGGGATCTGCAAATACCGCAACAATCTTTGCAGGTGAAAGAGCGTTCTGAATGAGATTACCGGGGTTCTCATCCCAGTTGATAACATCAATCTTCTCTCCGTTAAGCTCATCTACGATAAGGTTAACTCTTGCACCGTTCACACCTACGCAAGCACCGACCGCATCAACATTCGGGTTGTTTGAGAAAACAGCAATCTTTGTACGGCTTCCTGCTTCTCTTGCAATACTCTTGATCTCAACCGTTCCGTCCTGAATCTCAGCAACTTCCTGCTCGAAAAGTCTCTTTACAAGATCGGGATGAGTTCTTGAAACAAGGATTCTGGGTCCTTTTGAGCCATTCTTAACTTCAAGGACATAAAGTCTGATTCTTGATGTAGGCTTATAGAAACCTGACTTAGCTTCGCTCTCAACCTGCTCGTTCTCATTGAGAATGGCATCTGCACGACCGAGGTTGATGCTGATATTCTTGCCGACATATCTCTGAATGACACCGGTAACAATATCATGCTCTTTCTTGTAATACTCGTTATATATGGCTCCACGCTCTTCCTCACGAATCTTCTGAAGAATAACGTTCTTGGCATTCTGAGTGGCAATACGACCGAACTCTTTGGAATTGAGTGGCACATTGACAATATCATCGACTTTGCTCTTCTTGCTGATCTTCTTGGCATCGTCGAGTGAGATTTCAAGCATGGGATCCATTACATCGTCAGCAGTCTCAACAACTGTTTTCTCAGCATAGCACTTGAAATCACAGTTCTCTCTGTCAACTTCTACCCTGATGTTCTCAGCCTTTCCGAAATTATTCTTGCAGGCTGTGACAAGAGAATTCTCAATAGCATCAAACAGAGAATCCTTGCTGATGTTCTTCTCCTTCTCCAAAAGGTCAAGGGCATCCATTAATTCTTTACTCATCGTAGTCTCCTTCTTTTGCGCCCGGATCAAAAATCCAGAGCAAGCTTAATAACTGATATTTCTTTTCTCAAAAAAGTTTCGTCTTTGTCATTTATAGTTACGGTAACCGAAGTGCTATCGTAGCTCTTAAGTGTACCGGCAAACTCTTTAACTCCGTCAATTGCCTTATAAAGCTTGAGTTCAACTTCCTTGCCCAGACTGTTCTCAAAATGCCTGTCCTTCTTAAGCTGCCTTCCCAGTCCCGGACTGCTGACCTCCAATGTATATGCATCTTCAATGAAATCATCCACATCCAAAGCATCTGATAAAGCGTGATTTACATCAACGCAATCATTTATATTAACGCCGCCGTCCTTGTCAATGTATGCTCTAAGATACCACTCACCGGCTTCCTTCACATACTCGACATCATAAATCCTGACACCGCACTTCTCTGCTATCGGAGTAAGCAGCGCCTCTGTTTTCTTTTCAATATCTTCTTTTCTGGACATCTAATCTCCTTAAATTTAGACATTTCATATTTCGCTTCTTAGCCGTCAATGAAATCATGAAAAAATCCGAAACATGCAAAAAGTGGACTCGCGAAAGTCCACTTCAAAAATCAACTACATTATAACTTGCGTTTCGCTGTTTGTAAACAGCTAGCTCAAAGAAAAAATCAAGTCACAAAGGACTTGATCTCGGGTTGGGCTGTTATAATTTAACAGTCAATACCTCGTAGCGGAATCGAACCGCTGATTCTGCCGTGAGAGGGCAGCGTCTTAACCGCTTGACCAACGAGGCTCAGTAGCTTTGTGTCATCCGCTGTATCGCGGCGACTTGTTTATATTATCTCATAGTTTAAAATAATGCAAGTACTTTTTTAAATTTTTTTCAAAAAATTTTTAAAAAGCAGCCGCCACTGCCCTTTTTGCGCTGTGTACATATGGAAAAAGCCGCATGGAAAGCGGCTTTCTCTTGAACATATCATCCTCTAAAAGGTGCATATGGGAAAGAAAGATATTGCAGAAAAACATTTTGAAGAAATCAATCCAAGCGATATCCGGTTATAACTATTGTGTTATACTATGGAAAAGAAGCATGGAATGCTCCCAGAAATCTCAAAGAAAGATTAGACATTCCAAAATGTCTTGATAAATATGTAAGTGATTATCATATCAATGTATTTGATATCTCTCACATGACCAATGACGAAATCAACACTTTGTTTCATAGCGATTTTAAAATACTTGCCAAATACATGAGTGGGATTACCGACACAACTGATTATAATGAACAAATTGAGTTTCCTGATCCACTACTAAAAATAATATCTGTCTTAACAGGTAATAACCATTTTGAAATATTACGAGAACGCTTTCCAAAAGGAGGTACTACAATGAATTACTTACTTGATGATGCAATAAACAAAGGTCTGCTTGAAGGAAAAAATGAAGCCAACCGTCAAACAGCAATCAATCTTATAAAAAACGGAGTTTCTTTAGATACAATCATTGCTTCAATTCCGGATCTTCCAAAAGATGAAATTCAAAAGATTTTTGATAGCATTACCCAAAATGAAGACAAATAATTTCAGGCACCATCCCTGAATTGTGGATGGTGCCTGTTTTCTGCTTATTTACTGAGTTCTGCAAGCAGCGTCTCATAATCCATATCGCCGCACAGCTCTTTGTAATCATACTTGCTGTATTTTGTGGTTATTTTTTCAATTTCTTTTTCGGACATTTTCTTGTCAGTATTGTTATGATATTCGACAAAGCAATCATCTCCATCGGACGCAGCAAGTTCTTCTTCAGAGGGTTTTCCGTCACCGTCAAGATCTTTGAAATAGATATATTTTATATAATAATCCGTCGCAATCTCACCTTTATCGCGCTTTGACATAAATGAAGTGTAATGAACGTTATAATCGGAATTATCATTGATGAAAACATTTTTTCTTTCGGCATAGTAATATCCGGAATTAGCACCTGCTCCATATGCCCAACCATCAATAAGCCTGTGAATATGGCCGTCTTCATATGCAAAAAGCGACACCCAATATCCGGGCCGTCCGATTACAAGTTCAGGAATATCGTCATCATCAGTATATACAAGATCAAACTTATAGCCGTCATCTGCCATATGATAGATTTTTGCCATTTGAGCATATACCTCTTTATAGTTGTTATACACTCCGTTTTCATTGTCACCAAGAAGATATTTTTTTGCTCCTGCTATTGTTAGATTGCCTTTTAGCTCAGGTACATTTTCTACATCCAGCTCTGCAATTCCACAAAAACCATTTGATTCATAATCATATTCATGCAAAATAATCTTTTTTCCGCAATATGAATTACACAAAACAGCAATATCCTGATAGCCGTCTGCGTTAAAATCAAAAAAGCCTATATCGTCAATAATTACCGGATATTGTGCATCATCAGATGCTTTGACATAATACCGAAGGGTTGTAAGATATTTCCCATCTTTTACGATTTCTAATTCCGTCTCTTCAGGATCGACATTATATGTATAAAAACGCAGAGGACTGTCAAACTGTGTCAAATTCGCATCGAATGTTTTGACGCAAAGATCGTCCCACTGAATCTCATTTGATATCATTACAAGTTCATCATTTTCTTTAGTGAATTTCAAAACTCTGTCGGCGTCTTTTCCATAATGATCATCTGTAGCCATCTTGAATCTGATAGTATATACGTTTCCTTCTTTTTCTCCTGAAACACAACTGCAGTATTTTCGTGCCTTCCAACATACATTCATAAAATAATATGAATCATACTTCTCCAGATAGATCCAATGATTATAATCGTCTCCCCATGTATCCATATCATCTTTATCGAGAGCATACTCATATCCTGCATGTTTCTTCGTGAAATTCATCATATCGGACTTTCTTATAACTATCAAAGTGCAAGAACTGCGAAGATCATCCTTATGTGTTGCCTCCAGATAGGCTTCTTTCTCGTCCTCACTTATATTTTCTACATTTATTCCTGCACCGTTTTGAAAAACATCAGCCCATTCAATATCCTTGGGACTGTTAAATTCGCTATCTAAAAAGCCGCTATATTCGTGGTTCCAGAACAACTGAGCAAATTCAGCCAGTTCTTCATTTGTCAAAGCGTTTTCCACAACCTCGCTTTGGGCTTCGGATGCCGAATCAGCTTCAGATCCGCTTTCCACCGCAGCTGTAGACTGCGCATCCCCGTTCGATGACTTGGCACATCCTGCAAGCAGAAATGCCAGCGCAGCTAACGCAAATATTTTTTTCTTCATTGATTGTCCTTTCGTTGCCCATTACCTAACCCAAAGCATATTATACATAGGCGCAGGCATTTGAACTGTGAAATGTTTGTGTAGTTTACGCCGTATCTTACATTTTTACTTTATGCCGCAAAAAGCTCGAAAATGCTTCCTTTCGACGTTGCTCAAAGAAGTCAGCATTTTCGAGCTTTTTTCTATCATTTCATTAGATCAAAGATACTGATCTGATTAGAGTCGGGAATATCGCCAAGGAGCCCCATGTCAGCCATCTTATCGATAACCGCCTGAGGGCACTTTGTTCTTTGTTTAAAATCGTCCTTTGAAAGGAACGGGCCGTCTTTGGCTGCTTCAACGATCTGGTCGGCAGCTTTTTCACCCATTCCGTCTATACTGTTAAGGGCAGGCATGATCTTGTCTCCGATAACCTGGAATTCTCTGGACTTAGCCTTAAAGATGTCTATTGGAAGGAACTCGATTCCTCTCTCATACATCTCTTCAACAAGTCTCATATCGCCGTACTCAGCCTGCTGTGCATTTGAAAGCTCATCTTTCCTGTTTTTGTAGTCATTCATAATGGCATGAAGGTGATTCTCTCCCTGACACATATGCTCGTAGTTAAAGGCTTTCGCTCTTATACTGAACCACGCGGCATAAAACGCCTGCGGAACATAAACCTTGAAATACGCGATTCTCCACGCCATCATAACGTATGCGGCAGCGTGCGCCTTAGGGAACATGTACTTGATCTTTTTACAGGACCAGATGTACCAGTCGGGAACTCCCGCCGCTATCATAGCTTCTTCCATCTCAGGCTTAAGACCTTTTCCCTTACGCACAGACTCCATGGTCTTGAAGGAAAGAGACTTATCCATGCCCTTCTGAATGAGATAAATCATGATATCGTCTCGACAGCAGATACAGGTATCGATTGTCGCCTTGCCCTCCTGAATAAGAGTCTGCGCATTTCCAAGCCAAACGTCCGTACCGTGTGAAAGTCCCGAAATCCTTATAAGGTGGGACAACGAGGTAGGTTTGGCGTCGATAACCATCTGCATGGCAAAGTCAGTACCAAACTCAGGAAGACCGAGGCACCCAAGCTTCGTTCCTCCGAGCTGTTCCGGCGTAACGCCGAGCGCAGTCGTATTCATAAACAGGCTCATTACATTCTTATCATCCAAAGGAACCAGCTTGGGATCAAGTCCCGTACAATCCTGCAAAAATCTTATCATCGTAGGATCGTCGTGTCCCAGAATATCGAGCTTAAGCAGGTTGTGGTCGATCGAGTGATAATCGTAATGTGTCGTTATTGTTGCGGTTGTCATATCGTTTGCAGGGTGCTGCACAGGACAAAATGAGTTAATATCCTCGCCCACCGGCAAAACGATGATTCCGCCGGGGTGCTGGCCCGTACCTCTTCTGATACCGGTACATCCCTGAACGATTCTGTTTATCTCGCACTTTCTCTTACTTGAACCTATAGCATCGTAATATTTCTTTACGAAACCGTAAGCCGTCTTATCAGCAAGAGACGCGATAGTTCCTGCTCTGAACGTCTGTCCGTAGCCAAAGATAACCTCTGTATACTTATGAGCCTTGGACTGATACTCACCCGAGAAGTTAAGGTCGATATCAGGCTCCTTGTCTCCCTTAAATCCAAGGAATGTCTCAAACGGGATATCAAATCCGTCCTTGTACAAAAGAGCTCCGCACTTAGGGCATCTCTTATCAGGCATGTCACATCCGGAATTACCGCCGTATTTAAGTACATCTTCCGAATCAAAATCGCTGTATTTGCACTTAGGACACACATAGTGTGGACTTAGCGAATTAACTTCCGTAATTCCCGAAGTAAAGGCAACGAAAGAAGATCCTACAGATCCACGCGATCCAACGAGGTATCCGTCCTCATTAGACTTCCAAACCAGCTTCTGAGCAATGATATACATAACCGCGAAACCGTTCTTGATAATTGAATTAAGCTCTCTTTCAAGACGCTCCTGAACAATCTCGGGAAGATCGTCTCCGTAGATCTCATGCGCCTTGTCATAACAAATTTTCGTAAGGATCTCATCACTGTTTTCAATGACGGGCGCACACTTATCAGGTCTTACAGGCGATATGCTGTCGCACATATCAAGGATCATCCTGGTATTGTCTATTACGATCTCTTTTGCCTTATCTCCGCCCAGATAGTCAAACTCAGCCATCATCTCATCTGTCGTTCTAAGGAAAAGAGGTGATTCTTCCTCGTCATTCATTCCCTTTCCCGCCATGATGATGGTTCTGTATATCTCATCCTCAGGATTTAAAAAGTGCGCATCACAAGTAGCGACTACAGGCTTATTAAACTGCTCGCCGAGTCTCACTATCTCTTTATTTATATTCTTGATATCTTCTTCACTGTTTATATCTTCATATCTCTCGGAGTCGATCATAAAGCGGTTGTTCGCTATCGGCTGTATCTCAAGATAGTCATAGAAATCAACAAGCCTTGCTATCTCTTCAGGTGGCCTTCCCTCAACCACAGCTCCGTAGAGTTCACCCGCACAGCAGGCACTTCCGACGATCAATCCTTCTCTGTGCTTAATAAGCTCGCTCTTTGGCACAAGAGGGAATCTTCTGAAGTAGTCTACGTGCGACTCACTTACAAGAGTATACAGATTAACCCTTCCGAGAGTATTCTTTGCAAGAATAATGCAATGATTGGGGCGAAGATGCCTTATCATCTCTTTTGTGGGCTTTCCTAGTATATTTACATCAGTAAGCGTCTCTGCCTTCTGCTCTTTTAGCATAGGCACGAATTTATTGAATATAAGCGCCGTACACTCCGCATCATCAACAGCTCTGTGGTGGTGCTCAAGAACAACTCCCAAAGTCTTTGCGACAGCATCAAGCGTATGCTTTGCCTGAAGCGGGAAAAAGTACCTTGAAAGCCACAGCGTATCAACCGTTGTATAGTCAACATCAAGCCCCAGTTCCTTACAGTTCTGGTTGATAAAGCTTATATCAAATCCAACGTTATGTCCTACAAGAACCGCATCCTTACAAAACTCAACAAACTGCGGTATTATAACCTCTCTCGTAGGTGCATCGATGACCATGTCATCTGTGATACTTGTAAGTTTGGTGATCCTGTACGGTATCGGAACCTCAGGATTTATGAACTCAGAGAATCTCTCAAGTATCTCTCCGTTTCTGACCTTTACGGCACCGATCTCGATTATCTTATTCTTGATAGGCGAAAAACCTGTCGTCTCAATATCAAATACAACGAAGGTCGTATCCTCGATAGGCTGTCCCTTGTCATTTACAACTATCTCTTTAAGATCGTCGACAACGTAAGCTTCCACACCAAGGATCAGTTTAAAGAAATCCTGCCTCTCTATAGGCGGCTCTCCAGCCTCTTTTCTTCTCTTTTTTTCGGCAGAATATAAATCTTCCCAAACGTGATTGGCATCTGTGAGTGCCTGTACTACGCCGTGGTCCGTAATGGCAATTCCGGGCATTCCCCACTTATAAGCCTGCTTAACTATGTCTTTAACTTCGGAAACACCGTCCATATCGCTCATCTTGGTATGGCAGTGAAGCTCAACTCGCTTTACCTCCGCTCTGTCAACACGCTTAGTCGTAAAGTCGGGAATCTTCTTAACTCCGGCAACCGACTGTATCGAAAGCTCGTGATCGAACTTATCGACCGCAGCAATACCCTTGATCTTAAGGAACGCTCCCATCTTGATATCCTTGGTTATCTCGGGAACATCCTCTGTCTTTACGAACATTTTTACCGTGATAGAATCGGTAAAGTCTGTTATATCAAAGATAAGAATACTCTTTTCGTTTCTTATATCTCTCTTATCATAAAGGATCACCTTGCCGTGAACGCAGACTTCTCCCAGTTCTCCGACAAGATCCGAAAG
>JAEEGH010002827.1_pt1 | contig 46292 bp, 39 predicted proteins | sample 9134181 | NCBI WGS metagenome assembly JAEEGH01 (sample SAMN16246544, study PRJNA631951) | gut metagenome | biome: gut microbiome; feature: rumen; material: DP-attached | host: Bos | place: Iran: Karaj | collected 2018-10
CCTTCCAGGCTTACCTGCGCATCCATGCCTCTGAGGCTGTTGAGTCATTAGTCATTGACTGGGGCGACGGCACGACGAGCATCGGAAGCCTCACCCTCGTTCCCTCCCCTGAAGGGAAGGGAGGTGAGTGGTACTCCGTTGACGGCTTGCGCCTGAACGGCAAGCCTACCCGCCGCGGTGTTTATATTCATCATGGAAATAAGGTCGTGATTAAGTGAGAGAACTGGCACGCTACGCGTGTGCTACGAGCTTGCTCGCTTCTACCTTTAGGTGGAAGAAATTGTTCAAAAATTATTCAAAGATTATTCAAAAGATAAATTTTCGATAAATTTCCCGCCGTAGGCGGCCAGTATCACCTGACGTAGGCGGCTATAATATTGTAAAATCCGTAGGCAAAAGAAAACGAAATAGCACCTAAAAGGGCAGATGCAAGAGATTTTTTGAAAAAAGTTCAGAAAAAGTTTGGCGGTTTCGGAAAAAGTCCGTACCTTTGCACCCGCAAACAAGGAACGGAGGTTCCGTAGCTCAACTGAATAGAGCATCTGACTACGGATCAGAAGGTTGTGGGTTTGAATCCCGCCGGAATCACAAACTGAAGAAAAAGACCGAGCAAAGTTTACTTTAGCTTGGTCTTTTTGTTTTGTTTGTAACCATTAGCCCGTGCCAGGGCTAAGGGGTTGATAACGTCAATCCCTAACGTTTACTCTTATGGAATTGCCATTTGTTACCCCCAAAATCTGCCATGATGCGTGCCATTTGGCCGCATAACCCCCTCCAAATGAGGTCAGGTACTGAAATTTTGCAACGCAGGCGCGTGCTCCAAGAACGGGGAAAAACACCGGAACGAGGGGTGTTTGCATGCATTTTGAGGCCTTTTAGAGCAGAATTTTGATGCATTTTGTCCCTTTTCCGAGCTTTGAATCTCGGGCGCTTTGTGTTTGCTGATTTTGTATCTCATTGTATTTCAGCCTTTTAGATGAATTAATGATGGCTGGGCGTTACAGTTACAGTTGTTACAGTTTCTTTTTTCGGGTTACGATATTCCTCTATTATATATATAACTATCTATATATTAATAAGTTATAAAGCTTTTAAAAGAAGGTATAACCCTTCATTTTAAAACTGTAACAACTGTAACTGTAACCGACTGTTTTTACCTTTTGTCTTTTCCTGATTTCGGTTGACAGTTTTTTGCTTATTTCCTGATGTGGTTGACAGCCGTTTTACTGGATAAGTTGACAGTCTTCCTGACATCGTTGACAGCATTCCTGGTTTCGTTGACATTTTCCTGAAAGTGTTTACAACAGAGAATACTGTCGCTTGCAAAGTTAGGGATTAATCTGCAAACTCTGGTCATTTTTCTGATAAATCTTCTTTTTCCACATCTTTTTCTGTTCACCAGTCTGCTCATGGACGGCATTGGGAGTCTGTAGCCCGATGCTGTAATGGGGACGTTTACTATTGTAGAAAGTAATGAAGCGTTCAATCTGCTCCAAGGCTTCTTCATATGCTTCAAAGCGCCGTTCCTGGCGGTATACGCTCTCACTCTTGATAATGCCGTTTACACGCTCTGCAAGGGCATTGTCAGTCGGCTTATAGTCCTCCGTCATCGATATCTGTATGCTGTACTTCTGCAGTTCCTCCACATATAGATCGCAACAATATTGTATACCACGATCAGAGTGGTGTATGAGTCCTGAGAGATTACCTCCACCAGCCTGTTCGATAGCCATACGGAGGGCTTTGAGCGTGAAGACGGCCGCCAAGGATTCGGCCAGGCACCAACCCACGATTTTCTTAGAGTAAGCATCGGTTACGAGATGCAGATAGCAGCATCCGCCAGCGAGGTCAATATACGTAATGTCACTTTGCCATAGCTGATTGGCAGCCGTAGGTTTGAATCCCTTGATAAGATTCTTCCACTTGTGGTAGCGGTGGTTGGAATTGGTCGTAGAGCGGCTTCTGCGCAGTTTTTGCATGAGTCCATGACGACGCAGCATATTCAAAAACGAATCGCGCCCAGGCATCCAGCCTGTATTAAACATCACACAGAGCATTGTCCAGAGCTTCACACCGCCGATGCCAGGATCAAACCCGCGGATTTCATGCACGGCATCAAGAATCCGAATCTCACGTGCTAGTCTTTCAGCCTCGTCTGTCTTCTTCTTGTAAAAGGCCTGACGGCTACGGCCAAGCAGCTCACAGGCAGCAATGATGGTCAGGCCATGCTGCCTGTTGAGTTCTTCTACTGCTTGGCCCCAGATTTTTTTCTGATATCGATACCGTTCTTTTCGGCAACGTCAATCAGCGTGTTCAGAGCTAGGTTCTGCAGCTCAAGTTCGCGAATGCGAGCTTCCAATGCCAATACATCTGCGGACTTCTCCGCATCTTTTTTCTTGCGTGCCATATCTTCTACAGGTTGGGATTCTGCCTGCAAAGATACAACATTTTTTGAATATCTATAACGCATGACCCATGTTCGAATATTAGTAATGGGTACTTTGTAAATGTTTGCCAGCTCTTCATAGCTGTTGTTCCCTGTCAAATAAACGCGGACAATTTCATAACGTAATGACTTGGGGTACTGAGTTCTTACATTTCTCATAATTAACACATTTATTAAGTTTCTAAATGTGTCAACCTATATCAGTATAAGACATTTTTACTCTTTTACTTTTTTACCTTTACTCGCTCTTCCTCTATGAGGCCCTCATTCTTGCGCCCTGAGAATTTACTTCAAGCAAAGTAGGAGTTTACTTCAAGTAAACCTGAACTTTACTTCAACTAAACTCGGAGCCACATTAAGCCCTCATTTTTAGCTTCCAAAAATTTTCCAACTTTTTTTCTGTTTTAGCAGTAGATTATCAAATAAAATTCATACCTTTGTCCCTGCTATCTGCCTGTTGTGGCCTTGAAGTACATTGAGATGTGCAGAGCCGCCAGGCGGAGCACTACATATTGAAAGGCGTTACTGACGCTTTGTTTTTGTACTTCGAAACTACCACAATCGAATACTGGACAAAAACAATGCAAGAGTGACTGCCACGGGGTGTAGTATATACTCTCCGTAGTGTGCTGCGAGGGCTAACCATGTCCTCACTAGCACACTTTACGGTGTATCTATATACCTCAACGTGGATGTTTCTCTGTTTGTTTTCCAGTTTGGCTGTGGTAGGCCACGAAGTAGAACAGGCAGATGCAAACACCCACGTTTTTCGTTTGTAGTTAACCGAAGTGATACTTGTTCGTATGGGTGAAGGCGGACAACTATAAATGAACGAACTAACGACAAAGGAATAAATTAGAGTCTTTGACATCCTTGATTAGGCTGAGGAAGCAGAATTAGGACCTCTGGAAACACATCAGTCAGACAAGGCAACGGATGTTTACGCTCATACGGGCGTGGACCATACGATTGTTGTCTGATGTAGGCCGTCCTAAGCCTTGCTTCTACCAATCCCATCCACGCCCCCTTTTCGAAAACGAAGAGAGGGCTTTTTCATGTCAAAGAAGAAATTTACATTCATTGATTTGTTCGCAGGAATTGGAGGATTCCACACGGCTATGCATAGCGTTGGAGGTAAATGCGTTTATGCAAGCGAGTGGGACAAGAATGCGCGAATTTCATACGAAGCCAACTACAAGGATATAGAACCCAAACTTTTCGCAAAAGATAAGGACGGCAGATACATTTATTTCAATGAAGACATCAACGATGCCATACCATCTGAGATACCTGATTTCGATATCTGCTGTGGTGGATTTCCCTGTCAGCCATTTTCTGTTGCTGGTTTGAAACGTGGTTTTGATGATACACGAGGAACGTTGTTCTTCAACATCGCCAATATTGTCAAAGAGAAAATAGAGGCTGGTACACCTCCAAGAGTATTATTTCTTGAGAACGTGAGGGGCTTAAAGAATCACGACAAGGGTAACACATTGAAGGTGATTTTGGCAACGCTTGATGAACTGGGCTATGGTTATTCGTACAATATTCTTAATGCAAAATACTTTGGCGTACCACAGAACAGAGAACGATTATTTATCATCGCTTGGTATAAGAAACTGGTTAATGTGGATGAATTCCGTTTCCCATTGGGTATTGCTCCTGATGGTAAAACCATCTACGACAAAGAAGAATTAAAAGAAGGAACTATGCCTACAAAGGTTTCTGACATCTTCGAGCCAAGTGAAACGATGGATACAAAGTTCACGATATCAGATCGCATGTGGATAGGTCATCAGAATCGCAAAGAGCGTAACAAACAGAATGGGAAAGGATTTGGCTACTCGCTGTTCAATGCTGACAGTCCTTATACAAGCACCATTTCTGCCCGCTATTGGAAGGATGGTAGCGAGATACTTATTGACCAGTCAGATAAGGGGCTTAATCCTCGCACTCTGACTCCTGTTGAGGCTGGAAGGTTGCAAGGGTATAGAATTTTAGGGAATGGATGGGAACATCCTGAGTGTGCAGATAATCAAAACTATAATGCCTCCAATCCTGAGTTTAGAATCGTTGTCTCGAAGAAAGAGGCATACCATCAGTTTGGAAATAGCGTTGCTATTCCTGTTATCAAGAGACTTGCACAAGAAATCGTAAAACAATTAATGTGATATGGAAAATCTTAGGGATTTAAATGAATTAGCGAAAGAAGTGATAAGAAACTTCAATGAGAAATTCGATGCAAAAGATTGCAGAATACCACAAATGTTTAAGGACAAAGTAAGAGCACTTAAGTCATTTTCCATTGTCTACAATGATTATTCTGTCATTATAAAAGGTGATGGGGTTAGAAGTAAAGACTCCTATGTCCCGAATCAGAGTTTTTACATGGCTTCTTTTTTTATTGAGTATTCTTTTGAATTATCCAAATACAAACAAAAGATTATGCCATGGATAGCCAAAGCTGGCATACCAACAAGTGATTTGACTTCATTCTTTACTCACGAACGCGACCATGGAAAAGAAGATATTGCGAGAGGGAATGACAAATTTGTGAAAATACTGGATGACATTGGATATAATAATACAGATAGGAATTTCTTAATAAGGTTTGTGACAGATTACAATTGGTGGTCAGGAAGTAAGACCATAGAACGTTCTGATTTCTTTAACTCGCCTGTCTTAAGCATAATGGGTTTAACAGCATCGTCAAATGCTGCGATGGCATTGATTGTAGACCATTTGACGCAGCATCCAGACCACAATAGTCTTTTGTTAAATCAAGTTGAAAATGTAAAGATAACAAACATGGATAAAGGTTCGTTCCAACAAATCTATTATGGAGCTCCTGGCACAGGAAAGTCGCATGAAGTTAATAGATTGACAGAAGGCGAAGAGGTTATTCGTACGACGTTTCATCCTGATAGCGACTATTCCACATTTGTGGGTTGCTACAAACCACACATGGAAATGGTGGACATGACAACTGTAATAGGCAAGGAGCTGATTGTGGTGAAGGATGAGAGTGGACAACCGAAGCAAGAGAAGCGTATTGTCTATAAGTATAGTTGCCAGGCATTTCTGCAGGCTTATATCGCTGCATGGCAGAATCCTGACAAGACGCAGTATTTGGTGATTGAGGAGATAAATAGAGGTAACTGCGCACAGATATTTGGCGACATATTCCAATTGTTAGACCGTAATGATGAAGGCTACTCTGCATATCCCATCAAGACGGATGCTGATGCCGAAAACGAACTGAGCTCGCTGTTCAGCAAAGAGTGGAATCTTACAGAAGAGAAGGCAAAGGAAATAGATGACCTTTACAGAAATCATTATCCAGAAGGTATTACAAAGAGCATCAAGGATGGTAGTATATTACTGCTCCCCTCCAATCTCTACATTTGGGCTACGATGAACACGAGTGACCAGAGTTTGTTCCCTATTGACTCTGCTTTCAAGCGTCGCTGGGATTGGAAGTATGTGAAAATTGCTGAGGGTAGGGATTCTGAAACGAAGGAACTGCTGAACTGGGTTGTGAAGTTTGACTACGAAGATGATAGCAAGCAGTACACCTTTGAATGTAGTTGGTGGCAGTTCATCTTGGCTATCAACGAGAAGATAGCCAATGCTACCAGTTCTGATGACAAGAAACTGGGCTACTTCTTCTGCAAGCCAAAGACTCAGGACTGCAAGGAAATTGATGCAGAGAGGTTTGTCGGCAAGGTGATATTCTATCTGTGGAATGATGTTTTCAAGGACGAAGATAATACCATCTTCAAGGTTGTAGAGGGCAAAGACGATCCGTCGTTTGACGACTTCTATATGGAAGATGACAAGGGTAAGACCATAGTAGATACAAAAGCGCTAAGGGCATTTATGCATAATGTGTTTGGGGAGCACAGCACCCTCTATACAGAGACAGCAAAGGAAACGACTGAGAGCACGGAACAGATAACGGAATAGAAAATTATGCGCATCCTGATAGAGGAATATCCGTATCAGAGTGAGGACATCAGCGAGGAGGTATTGGGCGAGCTGCTGTTTCATGATGCCGAGGGAAAGGTAAGCCTCGACAAGGTTGGCTATTACTTCAACCCGAAGTTGAATGACTGCGTGTTTATTCTTCCGAAGGTGCTGCTTGAAGGTGAGCGCTATCATGAAAAGGTGTTCGGACATATAGAGCCTCGCAACCTGATTAATCCAGAGAAATGCGATGAGCTGAGTAAGGAGGAATATCGCTTTATCTATAACCTGTCGGTATGGATATATCGTGCGCTATCCGTGTTCCGTGAACATGAATACGACCGCTTTGGCGGTGAGAAGAAACGCCCGTCCATTATTCTCTACGAACAGGCTCCTGTCATGGGACGGATGAAAAAACGCAAGGCAAGTACGTTCCTTGACATTTTATTAGCTCTGCAACAATGGAACCAGAGAAACCAACAGTTTGTGACGTTCATCGTGAAGAACATGCATGCGGGCTATAACAAGATAAATTGGACGCGAACTATTGCGCACTCGCAGGCCGTCATTGAGCAAGCGTCAGGGTATAGGACGCAAAGTGTGGCTTATCTGAACCCCGTAAACAAAAAGCGGAGAGTAAACTTCGACGAGGAGTTGCTCATTATATACTATAGTATTCTGAACCACATACAACAGAAATACGGATTGCCGGTCATCATGAACGTCAACTTCCCGCTGATTCGTGGAGAGAAGTTCCAAAAGTATCTTGACGGACAGGGTAAGCGACGGCTACGTCAGATAAAATACAAGTATTTCTCGGATAAGGCATTGGAACTATGGGAACTTTGCTATGCCTTCTTTGAGCAGCCGCAAAACATTAACCTGAATGTGGACCGCAGGGAGTATCTGCTGGCCAAAGACTTCCAGATTGTGTTTGAGGCTATCATCGACGAATTGATAGCAGGCGACCAAATACTGCCTGACGGATTGAAAGACCAGCCAGACGGTAAAATAGTTGACCACATCTACCAATACCGTGTACTGACCAACAATGACAGTAAAGATGACGTTTATTATATAGGTGACTCGAAATATTACAAACGGGGCAATCAGTTGGATAGCAAGTCCATCAGCAAGCAGTTTACCTATGCCAGGAATGTTATCCAATGGAATCTTGACCTGTTCAATGACGGAACGAAGGACGAGCAGATGGGGCATATCAAACTGAGAGATGATGTAACGGAAGGATACAACATTATCCCCAATTTCTTCATATCAGCCCAGCAGAACGACTTGACGGCAGATGACAAAATAGAACTATCGAAGGATAAGAAGCAATATCACCTGAACCGCCAATTTGAGAATCGCTTGTTTGACCGTGATACTTATATGTTGGCCCATTACGATGTCAATTTTCTGTTTGTGCTGGGCTTATATGGAAGGAACAAGGAGACCGCCAAAGCCGCATGGCGTTTGGAAGCAAGGAAGAAATTCCGAATTGAGATACAGGATATGCTGAAAAAGCATTTCCTCTTCTATGCGATGACGGCCCATGAGGACGTTGAGCCTAATACATTCATAAAAGAGAATTTCCAGATACTCTTGGGTAAGGTGTTCCAACCATTCGGGAATCAGGGGAGTCAACAGTATTTCTCGTTGGCATTACGTGACCCAGACAAAATAGAACTGAAAGACAAAAAGAAGGAGCTGGAGCTGAAAGCAGAAGTGAGGAATGAGAATGATCAGGTCATGTTCCAACTGAAACAGGCGTTCTATGTCGAGCCATGCGCTTTGGGAGTTGATCCAAAGAGTTTATTGCCCAAAGTGCAGCCTCGTCCACACAGAGTCATTCCTCAAAATCGACTTACTATTCATTACGTGGAGAACTATCTGGATGAGCCCTTCCTGATAGGCGGGTTTAGGGAAGAACAGATGAAATGGATGTTTGGTCATGAAGGTGGAAAGGTTGATGATGCCTATAATGTTCGCTTGGGCATGGATGTTGAGGGAGGCTTGAATATACTGGACACTCAAAACAAAAAGGCCAAGTTCGTGCTTTTATATCAATTCGACAAGGAAAACCTTGGCGTGTTTAAAGCCTTCCGAGTAAAAGGGTACCAAGTGAGGAAAAAAGAGGATTTGATAAAAGAGGGTTATCCTTCGCCACATCACGACAGGTATTATTGCTATATTTTCGATGAAGAGGTCAACTTGGGAACATTCGATATTGAGCGTATTATATCAACTGACCGCATTAACTATTCATCTGAGATTCACCAAAGCAGGTCTATATTGAAAAAATATCCAGAAGGAAGACCTATATTTATAAAAGGTAGTGAGCTGTTGAAATTCAGGAAAGGTCTATAGTCAAACGGGAACTTAGTTCATCGGCATGTCCTAATTTCTCTTAATAAAACTCACAGGGACTTAAACCCCGTGTGCGCAATTTTTATCTAAATAATTTGCTTTTATCAAAAAATATCCGTAAATTTGCCGTCGAAATGATGGCATGGTGCTATCATATTGCAGATATAAGGTAGAATATTATGGCACAATCGGCAGTTACAGTCAGGATGGATTCTGAAATGAAAACGCAGTTTGACGCACTCTGTGAGCAGTTTGGTATGAGTGCAAATACGGCGTTCAACATCTTCGTGAAAGCGGTGATAAGAAGCCGTAGCATTCCCTTTGCCATCAAGGGTTCGCCAAGTGCACTGGACTTGTTTATGCAGCAAAGGAGTGTTGCGGAGTTGAGCAATGAACCGGAACTCACGCTGGATGAAATAAACGCGGAAATTCGTGCGGCAAGGGAAGACATGCGTAGAAGAAAGAGTGCGAAGGTATGATTTACGCAGTTATTGATACCAATGTGCTGGTGTCGGCCCTTATTACTCACAATTCGTTGTCGGCAACGGCCAAGGTTGTGAGGCTATTGCTTGATGGAGAGTTTACACCTTTGTACGAAGACAGCATCATTGAGGAATATCAGGAGGTGCTTCATCGTTCGAAGTTCAAGCTTCTACCTGGTGTTGCCAATGCTTTGATTACGTTTATTAAGGAACATGGAATGGAAACTTCGCGGACGGCTTTCCAAGAATCTATGCCTGACGAGGACGATCGCGTGTTTTATGAAGTATCCTTGAGTGTCGAGGATTCTTTTCTGGTTACTGGCAATTTCAAGCATTATCCTCAAACGCCTAAGGTCATCAGCCCTGCAGATTTCTTAAAGGTGATGAATGCACAATAGTATGGACAGACTCAACGCACAGCAGCGCCATCAGAATATGGCGGCTATTCATTCGAAGAATACGAAGCCGGAGATGATTGTGCGTCGTGGACTGTGGAAACGGGGATTCAGATACAGGCTGAACCACAAACGATTACCTGGTCATCCAGACTTGGTGTTAAGAAAGTACAGGACATGTATTTTCGTGAATGGGTGTTTCTGGCATGGACACAATGTGGCGTTGCCACAAATGGATAATGGACAATTGATAATTGAGAATTCGGAGTGCTGCAAGATTCCCAAGACGAACCGCGATTTCTGGGTAGCTAAGATTCGCAGGAACAAGGAACGGGACCGCGAAGAGCAGCGCACGCTGGCCAGCATGGGCTGGCATTGCATTACGGTATGGGAGTGTGAACTGAAACCACAAAAACGTGAAGAGACATTGGACTCCATTGCATTTACTCTGAACCATATTTGGCTACAAGACCATGGGGCAAAGACGATTCCTTATCCGAAACAGGAAGAAGAATTGGAGATGCCAAAAGCAGCAGAAGAATAAAAATCACGGGGGCGACCCCGTGATTCTTTTTTATATAGTATCGTCGTGTCCTTTGCGGAAGAGGTGAGTGAAGTGCTTGTCGTAGAGGGCGGAAAGGCCTTGGCGATTGTCGATGGCCTCGCCTACGACGAGCATCGTGGTGAGGGTGAGGTGGTTGTCGTGGACAATCTTTGCGAGGTCTTTCAGTTGGCCGCGGTAGATGCGCTGGTCGGGCCAGGTTAGATGATAGCAGGCTGCGACGGGCGTGGTCTCGGGGTATTCCATGAGGAGCTGGCGCTGCACATCGTCGACAATGGATGCCGAGAGGAAGATGCACATGGTTGACTGGCTACGGGCCAAAAGGTGGAGCTGTTCTTTCTCGGGCATAGGAGTACGACCCTCACCACGTGTGAGGATGATGGTCTGACAGCGCTCAGGAATGGTAAACTGGCTCTGCAACTCAGCGGCAGCGGCGAGGAACGATGAGATGCCCGGGGTGATGTGGTAGTCCATGTGGTTGGCATCGAAGAAGGCCATCTGTTCCTGAATAGCGCCAAAGATACAGGGGTCGCCGGTATGCAGACGGACGATAAAGTGACCGCGGTCGTAGTGCTCCTTCATCAGCGCACATTGTTCTTCAAGGGCCATGTCGGCAGACGAGCGGACAACAGCGCTAGGCTTGTGGCAGTCCGTCAGCGCCTTGGGAACCAGCGAACCGGCATATAATATCAGGTCGGCCCTTTCGAGCATTTTACGTCCTCGTACAGATACCAGATCTGGGTCACCAGGACCTGCGCCAACGATTTCGATGTGGCCATGTTTTTCGCGTAGGTATTTGTAGTCTATGGCGAGGGCGGCAGTCCAGTTCTTGCCTTTCATCTTGGGGACAATCAGTTTACCATTGTTTGACCCAAGGATGGCAGCTGCCTCGCAGACAGAGGGTGTACCCACGTGTTTCTGAACAGTCTTGCTGGGATTAGGCACCTCAACTTTGGCGAGTTCCTCAGCTGTGTAGAAGACCAGATCTTCTCCTAAATCATCGACAAGCATCGCACAGAATTCTTCATCCTGCTTCACGTCGATAGTGCAATAGCGCTTGTAGCATGGCAGCATACCAATCTGGCTCATGGCCTCGTCTATTTCGTCGTAGATGTCCTCATAGTCATCAGGATGATGGGCGAGTCCAAAGCCCAAAGCAGCTATCATTGGCACGAAATGCAGCTTGAGCATACCGTTTGGTACACAGAGGTTGTAGGGCGTCACCAGAATGACCAGCTTAAACTTCTTGGGGTCTACCTCTTCGAGGCTTTTGACGATGGTGACATGTTCGGGCAAGGTCTTCTCCAGATAGTCAGTACCCTCGTCGCAGATTTCCATCAGCAGGGCAGTAGGTTCGCGATTGACGAAAGCAAAGATACATTTATTCATATCGTCATCGCTGGCGATGGCCCAGTTGAATCGTTCAGCAAACGTGTCGAGTGCCCAAAGTCCCATGAGGTCACTTTGGGTGGTAATCACCTCGTGAGCGCCCAAGATGGCAGCAATATCTCGCGTCAGATTGTTGGCACCGCCTATGTGTCCGGAGAGTACGGAGATGGCATTCATTCCCATGCTGTCGACACACACCACGGCAGGGTCGGTGTGCTTGTCTTCGATATAAGGTGCGATGGTTCGTACACAGATGCCCATGGCTCCGATAAATACAAAGGCATCGTAGTTCTTCCATTGTTGACCCACCAGCTGTCGGCTGATGATTGTCGCACCGAGTTCGCGCTGGAGTAAAAGGGCAATGCCCTTGTCTGTCTCGCTGATTCTTATAACTGCTATCTTCTGCATTTCAGTATTTCTATAGGATGGTTGTCGTTGAGTATGATCTTGGTAGGCGGTTCTTGGCGAAGACCGAGTTCCTGACAGGCCTCGTCCCAGAGTTGGTGGCTGTCAGTAAGCACCTTGGGAGCCTTGACGCTATTCATCACGATGACGCCGTCATCGGTGAGCACGGTCAGTACCTTCGCCATGATTTCTTTAAGCCGTCCACCGTGGCCGCCAATGAAGACAGCGTCAGGGTGGGGGAGCGCATTCGCTAATGGATAATGGATAATTGATAATGGAAAATTAAGGAAGTCGCCCATGTGTATATTGATGCTTGGGGCTCCAAAACGACGAGCGTTTTCGTTAATGATGGCTTCGCACTCAGGTCGAATCTCAAACGCTTCGACGTGTAGGTGGGGGAACTGCAGACGGGCTTCTATCGAGATGCTGCCCGTACAGGAGCCGATGTCCCAAAGGACATGTCGGCGGGGTAGTTCCAAGGCTTGAAGCGTCAACAGACGGATGGGCATCTTCGTTATCATCTTTTCGCGGCCGTCGAGCAATGCAAACTCGGAATCGGGAATGCCGAATGGTCGTATCCGCTCGGCTGTCTTTTGCAGGATGATGCAGTTGGGATGTTCGTAAACAGCCTGCTCATGGTAACTGCTCACACGCTCCTTCTCTTCATTGCCCAGGTTCTCTCCGACCGTCATCTGATAATTGGTGTAGCCGTACTCCACCATCCGCTGATAGATGGCGTGAGGTGTCTTGGTCCTGTCCGTCAAGCATCCTATCATCGTTTCACCGTTTATCAGCGCCTCGTCCAGTTTATCCCAGTCACGACCGGTGAGCGATACCACATGCATGTCGTGGTAGGCCACGCACATCCTATGGGCCAGCATCTGAAGTGAGTTCAGCGAGGGGAACACCCGCATAGAAACGCCCTTGCACTCGCGCTGGACGGTGTTGGCAAAGCCAAAGAACAGCGGGTCGCCAGAGGCAAAGATGATGATGTAGTCGTGGTACTGATACTGCTCAAAGACATGCTCCAACGGAACGGTGATGTCTATCCACACGCAGTCGTCGGGTAATAGCGCCTTCACTATTTCGTGATGACGCTTGCCGCCGGAGAAAACCTTGCCATGACTGACGAGCTCTTTCACCTCTGGGGCAAACAGCTGTCGCCGACTGTCGCTAATGCCTATGATATCACAACGCTCCATTATCCATTATCCATTATCAATTTTTAATTAGCGAATGCGTAAAATTATAAATCTCTCCCTGGTTTCAACTGTTCGGCATCGTCGAAGGTCAGTATAGCATTGCAAAGCGTTGCAGCCAGATTACTGCCGCCCTTGCGCCCCTCAACGATGATCTTGGGAATCTGTTTCAACGTTTTAACGGCATGTTTGCTTTCGCAAACGTGTACAAAGCCGACTGGAGCGGCAATAATGCCCACAGGATGCATCTTAACCTGACGCACCAAATCGCAAATCTCAAAGAGCGCCGTTGGGGCGTTGCCCACCACATAGAGTGCCTCGGGATATTCCTCCGCCGCCAGTTGCATGCAAGCCTGACTGCGGGTGATGCCTTTCTCATCAGCCATTTGCTTGGAACGCGGGTCGTTGATGTAGCAATGCACCTCGATGCCCAGTCGTTCTAAAGCGCCTTTACGGATACCGCTGGCAGCCATCGTAACGTCGGTAACGATATGTTTCAGATGGCCGTCAACCACTTTCCCGTACAGTATCTCAGTAGCACGGTCGTCCATCCAGAGGCACTCTTCCATGCTGAAGTCAACCGTCGTGTGAATGGCATGCAGCAACGGCCACAGACGCCACTTCGGCACATCGGGATGCTGCATCTCGGAGAGAATTGTGCGGAAACTTTCCATCATAATAGACTGGCCGGGCTTCATCTCCTCCTGCTTCTCTTGACGATAGTAGCCGCGAGGTGTAATCATCTTGCCGTCAGACACATACGACTGCGAGTTGCCGATGATAATCACCGTAAACATATCCACGTCCTCAGGGTCGAAGGCACCTAATGTCGTCACCTTGACCACCTGTTCTTCACGTCCGGCATGACGGACATAACCTATTGGCGTCTCTGCCGAACGATGCTTCAAGAAAAGCTCCTGCAGGCGGTATAGCTGCCAGTAGCGGCCATGTGACTTGGGGTTATAGACGGCTGTCACAAAGTCGCCTGTGGCAGCGGCACAGATGCGCCGCTCAATGACCTCCCAGGGCGTCATCAGGTCAGAGAGCGAGACGATGCACATGTCGTGGCCAATGGGGGCACCCAGCAACGAGGCTGCCTTTTGAAAAGCCGAGATGCCGGGCAAGACTTCGACGGTGACGGCGTCATCTCTCATCTCTAATCTCTCATTTCTCATCTCGAAAATGAGCGGTGCCATGCCATAGATGCCGGCATCGCCGCTGGAAATCACGACGACGGTCTTGCCCTGTTCGGCCAACAGGAAAGCCTGTTCGGCACGCTCCCGTTCGTGTTTCATGCCCGTGTCGATACATGTGCAGCCAGCCTTGACAGACGCCTCAATAAACTGAAAGTAATACTTATATCCAATGATGACATCAGCCTCGCGTACTGCTTCGAGTACGGCAGGGGTCATGTCTTCCTTGCTACCAGGACCTATACCGGCAATGATTATCTTTCCCATACTCACTCCTTTTCTTCAATTCTTCAATTTTTCAATTCTTCAATCCTTCATAGTTGTTGAAAGAAAAAACAGGAAGATGCTGCCTCCCGACAGCACCTCCTTCCAGAATCTTATATAATAATACACGTAAGTTTATATTAAATATTGTGTCGCAGCCCGCTTATTCTTCAGGATACATAGAGTGGTAAGCGTCCTCCAGGAACTCAGCACCCTTGGTGTGGTTAACCCATACATTTCTCACACCATCCAGCTCTAGCAGACCTTGAGGATGGTTGCCGACCTTGGGTACGCTGACATCGTAGCCTGCATGACTGAAGAACTCATACCAGCTGACATCCTCGCTTTCGGGAGCCATCGGGTTCCAATACTCGTCGCCTTCGCCAGCCATGTCGTTGTGAGCGTGGTCACCGGCGATGGACATCAGGGCGTGCAGATACACCTTACCGCTGGTGATTCCGGCTTCACGCATGCGCTCCAGCACATCCTGCTTGTAGTTGTCAGGCATGTCGACGGTACCCACGTAGTAGTTGGAATTGAGCTTCTGCAGTTCCTCCTCAAGCTGGGTATAGCGAACGTTGGCCTTGAAAGTGTCATAGCTGTCAGGGTTACCATGACCCATGAAAGCGACAACCCCCTGAGCAGCCTCGTTAGCATAGAGTGCGTGCAACTGCTTGGCAACTGTAGGAATATCTGCATCAGGATCATTCAGCAGCGGCATGCCGAGGAAGATGGACTCCGTCTCAGCCAGCTTAGCCAGATAAGCATCGTCGAGGTGAGCAGTAGAAATGTAGCCGTTGTTCATGAACTTCTTGACGCTGGCCACCACGGCAGCAAACTCCTCGCCGGGGATGACCTGCAGCGACTGGACGTAAATCTTGCCGTACTTGGCAGCACCGATGGCGTGCAGCAGATAGCGGGGCTCGTAGTAGTCACGACGCACGATGTTGCCGTTGTCATCAACATTCTCACCAGCGCTGGCACGGTTGATGCAGATGTCGCTGGAGAAGCATACATAGACATCAGCCAGGGGGAAAGCGGCTTCGTAGGCAGCCTTGGTCTTGTCGAAGGCCTTGAAGGCATTGTCCCACGTTGAGCCGAAGGCTACGAGCAGGACGGCAACGTCCTTTCCGGACTTGGCTTTCTGTTCGGCCACCATCTTGTCGTTTACTGTGTACTCTGAGATAATGTTCTCATAAGTACCGTTATTGTTGTCGTCGTCACTTCCGCAGCTGACGAAGACAGGAGCTGCCATGCATACTGTCAAGGCAGCCACGAGGAAAAGTTTAATCTTCTTCATTGTTGTTGTTTTGTTTTGTTGATATATTATGTGATTTAATGCGTTTGCCATAGTTGAACTTGATGTTGAGTGTGGCTTGGAATGTGCGTCCCGACGAGTTGGTACCCAGATGATAGGGGTGCATCGTGCGGTCCACATAGTTGAAGATGTTGTCGATGCCGAACTCAAGCCGGTATGCCAGCGTCCTGCCTGTCTTGCCCAGATCGTGAGTGGTATTGATGCGCCATATCTGATAGCCTTTGCCGTTGCCGTTGTTCTGATAGTAGCGCTTGCTGCTGCCTCGCGTCGACAAGCTGACGCCAAGCTTGTACCAAGGGGTGAACGTGTGGTTGAACAAGGCAGAGGCACTCCATTTGTGGTGCGCCGTGCCGTCGATGACTACTGTGGTCATAGCGCCAAGCTTCTCATCATACAAGTGGGCTTTCGTGTCGAGGTAGCTGTATGCGGCGTTGAGGGTCAGGTCTCTTATCACCCGATACGACAACGTGACGTCTACACCGCAGGTACGGGCATCGTCCATGTTCTTGTACATTCGGGCCTGCACCTTGCTGCTGCCGTCACCCAGATATGCGGTGGTGATGCCCGCAGGAATCTCCCCGGCGTCAACGTTTACCAGCGCTATCATGTTGTCCAGCTTGTTCAGATAGCCCGTAACGGCGGCCGTAAACTGGCCTCCCCTGTACTCCACGTTGGCGGAGTAGTAGTTGCTGGTTTGCGGGTTCAGGTTGATGTTGCCGATGTTAAAGAATGTGCTGCTGCCCATCAGGTGCAGATAACGGTAGTGCAGTTCCTTGACTGTAGGGGTTTTGAAGCCCTGGCTCCAGCCCAGTCGGAAGCGGAAGTCGCCGGCAGAGAGCATGGTGCTGACCTTGGGTGTCAGCCGGAAGCCGAAGTTGCGGTTGTCCACTAAGCGCAAGCCGGCGGTGATGTTCAGCCACCGCAGCATGTTGAATTCGTCTTGTGCGTAGAGCGCCGCCGTCCAGTCGTCCGCCGTCCCGCCATCAGTCCGTTCCGGGGCCTTCAGGTAGTCGTAGCGATATTCTGCTCCCGTGTTCAGCGTATTGCTGTAGGGTAGGTAGAAGATGCCCTTCGCCTGAACCATCAAACGCTCCTGGTTGCTCTGCAGCTTGCTCTGTCCGGGCATCATGGCGACGGAGAACCATTCGCCGTTCTGGTCGCCGTATTCCTCGCCCTGCAGCAGGACGTAGTCATAGTGTTTGGCGGTATAGTCGTAGTAGTAGGCATGCTTGTTCCAGTCTATGTCCAGCGCGACATAGTCCTTGCCGCCATTCGTCTCTTTCCCTGTGTCTTGAAGGTACCATTTGCCACCTGCCGCAGCCGAAGCGTTGTTGTAGCGCAGGTCGTAGGTATACACGTCGCAGCTGGGATGAGTGCCATTCGTAGGCCGCAGAATGTTTTTCTTGTAGTAGGAGCCCTCGGCATACAACTCCAGCGTGGACAGCGGCTTGTAAGTCAAGCGCTCGGCTATCTGCCAGTTGCGGAACTTGTTGACGGTCTTGTTCTTGCTGTCGGTAAGCACCATGCCTTCGGCCCATTCCTCGGCGGTATTCTGCCAACCATCACTACGCTGTAGCTGGAAATTGGTCTGGCTGCCTACCTTTCCGATGTTGAAGGCCACGCTGTTGTGCTGGCGCAGGTCGTTATGTGTCCCGTAGCGCGTGCTGTTGTCGGCATAGATGCCTGTCTCGGTGTGCTTCTTGGTGATGATGTTGATGACGCCGGCCATCGCATCGCTGCCGTAGAGCGCACTCTGGGCACCCTTCACAATCTCTATCTTCTCGATGTTCTGCGGGTCAATAAGGCCAAGGTCGTTCTCGCCGCCCACGTCGCCATGGATGCGCTTGCCGTCTATGAGTATCAGGATGTAGCTGTTGCCCAGTCCGTTGAGCTGCATCTGCGAACCCATGTCACCCTCGTTGAAGGCAAAGGACGCCGTCAGACCTGCGAGAATGTCCTCTAAGCTCTTGCCGCCGTACTGGCTCAGCATCTTTTGCGTGATGACCTCGGTTTGCACAGGGGCATTCTTCAGCAGGTGCCGGGTACCAGTACCTGTCACCACCACCTCCTGAATGCTGTCAGAGCGCCAGATGTCTGTCTGGGCAGATGAATAAACAGCCAACAACATCAGGCCGAAAGCCAATGTCTGTCTTAACACCATAAAAACTTCTTTTCCGCTCCGCATAATCCTGTACGGGCTTATTCTTTTGTGGCAGGTATTCTGACTTCCCTCAGTCTGCTTTACCTTCCCGACAACTTCAATTCTTCAATTTTTAAATTCTTCAATCTTCATTGTCAGTGGCGTCATACAAGCAGACCTCTTTAACGAGGGTTACAGCTGCAGGTACAGTTCCGGACTCTCACCGGATTCCCTTACATCAGGCGGCTACAGCCACCAGATTGCCATATTTGCATGCAAAGATAGTGCAAAACAATAAAATAACAAAGAAAAAAGAAAAAAATTTTGTGTTTTGCTCACTACTTCGTACCTTTGTCGGCGATTATTTAAACCGGAATAACGTGAACAAGATTGCTATAACCTTAATATTCTTGATTTTTTCGGGAGTCACCGCTTCTGCGCAGATTCACAAGATGGAGCGACGCGACTCGGTAGACCGGACGTATAATCTGAACCCCGTGGTTGTGACGGGTTCTGGGCATCACCAGCGACTGAAGAGTACGTCAACGCCAGTCAGCGTTATCAGCAGTCAGGAGATACGGGAACAGGGCATCACGACGTTTGACGGTGCGCTGACCCGCCTGATGCCGCAGGTGTCGTTGGCTCCAAACAGCATGGGTTCGCAACTGCGACTGAACGGACTGGGCAACAAGTATATCCTCATCTTGATTAACGGTCAGAAACTGTCAGGCGACATCTCGAACAATATCGACCTGAACCGTATCAATATGTCACGTGTAAAGCGCATCGAGGTGCTCGACGGCGCGGCATCGTCGCTATACGGCAGCGATGCCATTGCCGGTGTCATCAACATCATTACCGACCAGCCTACGGAGTCGCTTGTCAGTGTCGCCAACGACCTTCGTATTAGCGGTCACGGCGTGCTAACAGAGAGTGCGACGCTCGACATCTATAAGGACGGTTTCGGCTCGTACACGTCGTTTACTCACGACCGTGCCAACAGTTATCGCAACAACGACTTGGAATACGTGAAGGGTTCGGATACCGAAACGCAGCCGTCGATAGCACCGCTGTTTACGGGCTATCGCGCAAGCATTCTGGGACAGAAGTTCACCTACGCCCCCAGTCAGCATCTGGCTTTGAATGCAGGTCTGGACTATTCGTACAAAATCACCGATCGCCCCGACACCAATCCCGACGTCACTGGCGGCACCGACTACGAGATGCGCTACAAAGGACTGCGATGGAATGTGGGCGGCATCTATAAGTTTACGCAGAAGAACTCGCTGCAGGCCGACTTCACGGTGGACCGCTTCCGCTACGGCAAGGAGTATGACGTGGAGTCGAAGAATCATGCCGTTGGTGACTACGTGGAATCGAAGAAGCAGCGCATGATGGAGGGACAGGCGAAGGCCATCCTCGGCCTGACCAGCAACTCTACGACCATTTTCGGAGCCGACTGGCGCAAGGATTATCTGACTGCTACCAGTGGCAACATCGACCAGCATGTGTATTCGCTGGCAGCCTATGCCCAGCACGAGGCAAAGGTTCGTGTGGGGCAAGGTTTTGCTACGGCCACCGTCGGTCTGCGACTTAACAACCACGAGACTTTCGGCACCCACCTGACACCGAAAGCGACGCTGATGTATGCCCCGGGCAATTTCCGTTTCCGCGCCACTTACTCGGCGGGCTTCCGTGCTCCTGGTCTCGATGAACTCTACTACCACTACTTCTCCGTGAATCGCGGTAAGGCGCAAATCAGTTTCGGCAACAAGGACCTGAATCCCGAGAAGAGTAACTATTTCGCACTGAATGCCGAATATCGTAGCGACGTGATTGCCGTTAGCGTGACGGGTTACATCAACCGCATCAACGACATGATTGTCAAGGAGAATGTTCCTGTCGACGACGCCAGTCGTCAGATGCTGATGAAGGAATTTCCGGAAATGACGCAGGATCAAGCAGATAAGATGGCGAGCTACGCGCTCTATCAGAACAGCGACGAGGGTGACGTGAAGGGCATGCAGGCAAATGTCTCGGCCAACCTGTTCCGAGGCTTCAATCTGTCGGCCCATTACGCTTACACCTATGCTCGTACGAAGAGTGGCGACGAGTGGACGGTGCTGGAGCGCAGCATCCGCCATGCGGCGACGATTACTGCGAACTATCATCGCTCGTGGGGACACTACACGCTGAACGTCAACCTGAACGGCCGCTTGCAGTCGAAGACCTATTACACGGGGGCTTACGAGGATGCGCCGGGTTTTGGACTGTGGAACCTGAATACGACCCACACTTTCGACGTGACGAAGTGGGCTTGTATGGAGCCCAGCATCGGCGTAGACAATCTCTTTAATCGTGTGGACCGACGCATCGACTCGTCTACGCGCAAGTATGCACTCTATTCCCCTGGGCGAATGTTGGTGGTAGGACTAAAGATACGATTCAAGTAACGATGAAGACTTCATTCCTCATAGCTGCGCCCACGAGTGGCTCTGGTAAGACAACTGTTGCCAGAGGGCTGTTGGCGTTGTTCACCAAGAAGGGCTACAGGGTGCAGCCGTTCAAGTGCGGACCTGACTACATCGACACGAAATTCCACGAGGCTGTTTGCGGGCGTCCCAGTATCAACCTCGATACGTTTATGGCGACGCCTGAGCATGTCCATGAACTCTTCTGTCGTTATGGGGCTGATGCCGACGTCTGCATTGTTGAGGGTATGATGGGACTCTTCGACGGTTATGACCGCGACAGGGGCTCGTCGGCTGAGATTGCCAGCGTATTGGACATTCCAGTGGTGCTGGTGGTCGATGTCAAGTCGGCGGCTTATTCCATGGCTCCGCTGTTGCAGGGCTTTGCCAACTTCCGGAAGGATGTCCGCATTGCAGGCGTCAAATATAATAAGGTGGGAAGCGAGCGGCACTTTAAGATGCTGCAAGAGGTGTGCAACGACCTCGGCATTGCGTGCTTCGGCTACTTGCCCAAGGATGCTGCTCTCGAACAGGGCTCACGCTATTTGGGGCTTGATTTCTCAGAAGAGGCGGATAGCCAGACGCTGATGAACCTTTTAGAAGCCCATGTCAATTGGAAGGCCTTATTGGAACAGACAATTCCCACCAAGGACAGCAAGATGACCATTGGCTCTAAGATTGACGAGCGCTACGAGTTCGACTGTCTCGTGTATATTGAGAACTAATTTGAAGTTCTCACAAACGTAGTATTCCCTTGACTTCATTCGAAAGAGCCAAAGAAAAATCTTTTTTTCTTTGGCTCTTAGCTCACTTTTTCGTACCTTTGCCTGTCGTAAACTAAATATAGGCAGAAACTATGAATAGAAAAATATTCTTTTCCCTGTTTGCCTTGCTGTTGGCTTTCACCCTGCCAAGCAATGCCCAGCTCCCTTCCGTGACTATCAAGACTATGGATGGTAAGGCCATCAACGTGGATACGCTTTCCAATGGCGGTAAGCCGTTTATCATCGATTTCTTCGCTACGTGGTGCAAGCCGTGTAACCGCGAACTTGATGCTATCAGCGAGGTATACGAAGACTGGCAGAAGGAAACAGGCGTCAAGATATTCGCTGTATCCATTGACCAAGGACAGAACATCAATAAGGTAAAGCCCCTTGTCGACAACCATAACTGGGAATACGACGTGTTGCTTGACCCTAATGGCGACCTCAAGCGTGCACTGGGCATCCAGATGATACCTTATGTGCTCATAGTTGATGGTCAGGGTAACATTGTCTATCGCCACACAGGCTATACCGACGGCGAGGAAACGGAACTCATTGAAAAGATTAAAAAGTTGAATAATTGAAAAGGTCAATGTTCAATACATGAGAAGTCTATTGCTATTGTTGGTCGCATATTGCTGTCTGGCTGCAAATGCCCAGGAGAAGAAGCAAGGCGTCACTCTTCACGGAACGGTGCAGAGCGATATGTTGCTGCCTCAAAATGATGAAACGATTGGGGCCGAGAAAACGGAAGACTTTCTTACCAATACCTATGTCGACCTGCAATTGCAAAGCCAATATGTTGATGCCGGTGTGCGCATGGAATATCTCGAACATCCTCTGCCTGGCTTCGAACACGATTTCAAAGGCTGGGGCGTTCCCCACTTCTGGGTGAAAGGACGACTGGGGTGTGCGGAACTGACGGCAGGAACCTTCTACGAGCAGTTTGGCTCTGGTCTCATCCTGCGCACCTATGAGGAACGCTCGCTGGGTATCGACAATTCGCTCCTTGGCGGTCGTCTGGTGGTGAAACCCCTGAAGGGCGTTACCATGAAGGTCCTGTCAGGCAAACAGCGCCGCTATTGGAAGTGGAACAAATCGCTGGTTAGCGGTGCCGATGCCGAAGTAGCGCTGAACGAATGGATTCCCCGTTTGCAACAGTCTGACACTAAACTGACGCTGGGTGCATCGTGGGTCAACAAATACGAAAGCCAGGAAGATATCTTCGTTGATGCTACCCACAAACTGAATCTTCCGGAATTCGTCAACGCCTGGGACGTGCGAGCCTCGCTGAACAGCGGGCCGTGGAGCCTGCTGGCTGAATATGCACAGAAGACGCAGGATCCCTCTTATGACAACCAGTATAACTACGACAAGGGAACGACAGCGCTCTTTTCCGGCTCTTACTCAAAGAAAGGCCTGAGCCTGTTGCTGCAGGCTAAACGAAGTGAGAATATGTCATTCCGCAGTCTCCGTTCAATGATTGGCACCTCGTCGTTCATCAACCACCTTCCAGCTTTCACGCAAGAACATACCTATGCTTTGGCGGCTCTCTATCCCTATGCCACGCAGTTGGCAGGCGGCGAGTGGGCCTGGCAGGCGGAGGCAGGCTATAGCTTCAAGCGTAAGACCACGCTGGGCGGCAAGTATGGCATGAATGTCAAGATGAATTTCTCGCATGTCCGTTGGGAGGGTGAGACGTTCTATCAGGACATCGATGTCCAGCTGACACGTCGCTGGACCAAAGACTTCCGTCTGACGCTGATGTACATGAACCAGCGTTACAATAAAACCGTTGTCGAAGGTGAAGGCGGTATGGTTCGCAGCAACATCTTCATTGCCGACGGAAAATACCAACTGACTCCGAAGACTGCCTTGCGTGCTGAGATACAGTATCTGACGACAGCCGACGATCAGGGCGACTGGATCTATGGACTGCTGGAATTGTCGCTGGCCCCCCATTGGATGCTGTCTGCTAGTGATATGTATAATGCGGGCGAAACCCACATCCACTACTATCAGGGTGGTGTGGCCTTCAGCACTGGCGCCCACCGCCTACAACTGGGCTATGGCCGTACACGTGCCGGCTACAACTGCTCTGGTGGCGTCTGCCGCTATGTTCCTGCCAGCAAAGGTCTCTCCCTGTCGTACAACTATAACTTCTAATAACGATTACTCATGAACGTCAAGATACATATCTTTGCAGCACTTGCCACACTGGCATTCGTAGCCTGTAGCCACATCGACGAGGAGGACCGTCTCATCTATGTGAAGCCAGCAGCCGCACAACGCTGTGTGTTGCTTGAGGACTTTACGGGCCAACGCTGCATCAACTGTCCGAAGGCCAACGATGAAATCCATGCATTACAGGAACAATACGGCGCCGATACCGTCATTGCCGTTGCCATCCATAGCGGTCCGCTGGGTTTCCATACTAATGCGAAGTTTGTGGGGCTGAGTACCGATACTGGTGACGAATATTATGACCACTGGAACCTAGAATACCAGCCCGTAGGACTTGTCAATCGTGGACGTCCTACAGAATATACCGCATGGAACACCCGCATCCGTGAAGAGCTGCAGAAACCAGCTCCAGTGCGTATTGACATAGTCGTACAGCGTAACAACGATGAACTGACAATCCGTGCCGACGTCGAGGGTGTCGATGGCATTGTTTCAGGACGCCTGCAACTGTGGGTCGTCGAAGACAATGTAACGGCCTTCCAGTTGATGCCTGATGGTTCGCGCAACGACGCGTACCTCCATCAGCACGTCTTCCGCACCGCTCTCAACGGCACATGGGGCGAGGAGATGACTGTAAACGAGGGCAAGCATTCCGTTACAGGAAACTACACGCTAAAAGTCCCTGCCGAATGGAAAATCGATGACCTCGCTATCATCGCCTTCCTCTACAACGATCAAGGTGTCCTGCAAGTCCGTAAATTAGAATTATAAAATATGTATGCGTATGAAGAAACTTTTTACTCTATTTCTGTTTTTCCTGCTGAGCACTCTGCTTGCTGTGGCACAGGACAGTTCAACGTTACAGTTTGTTGACAAAAGCGGCAATACGGTAGCCAATGGAACATCGCTCACCGTCAGCGAACTGACAGAGGACGAAATCATGGGCAATTTCATCAGTACTGGTCTTTCTGTCAAGAATACATCGGGGGCCAATGCATCGGTACGCATCAGCTACCTGATTGAGACCCTCGACAACGGACTGTTCCAAATCTGCTTCCCGTCGAGCTGTATCACCAAAACCACTACGGGTTCCTTTAAAACTACAAACGGCGAGATGGCTGCTGGCGAGGTGCGCGACCTGCAATGCGAATGGTTTCCAGAAGCTTATGGCACATGCAAGGTCGCCTTGACCATTGAAGTCGTGAACGCCTTGGGCACTAAGATTGCCGATGGTCCTGCCGTTCAGGTCGCCTTCGCATATGCCGACCCCTCCCACGTCAATGCCTTCAGCACAGAGGTAACCGTTTTGGAGCGTTACACCCTTCAGGGCCAGCCCGCAACGAACAGCCATCAAGGTATCACTATCATCCGTCTGTCGGATGGAAGAATCGTCAAATCATTCACTAAATAATGTTAGCTTATGAGAAAGTTTTTCACCCTTATCGTCATGTTTGGCTTAGCAAACATCGTTCATGCACAGGTATTGCAACTACAAAAGCACATCATGGAACCTGTTGCCAAAAATAACCATCGTGCAATCATTTCCCCAGGTGCCAATCAAAATTGGTGGGGTTATGTCGACAATGAATCGGGGAAAAATAGTGTTGGAATCACTAAAACTGACACCTATCATTGTGCCATCTTCATTCCTGGTGACCATGTCGTTGCCAGAGGCAAGACAATCCATGCCATTCGCTTCGGACTGGTAGCTCCTAACGCTACCGATGCCAAAGTATGGATAGCCTCACAGCTGCCCAACAGCACGAGCGATTGCATCCAAGTCATTGACGTACCGCAATCTGAACTTGGCAATCTCAACATCGACGTAGCTCTGACGTCGCCCTACACCATTCCTGCAGAGGGAGTCTATGTCGGCTATTCGTTCACCATCACACAGGTTGTCTATACTTATGACGCTTATCCTGTCTTATTTACAGGAACAGAAGCTCCTAATACCTTTATTATCAGAACTGACAACAATATGCCCGCGTGGTCTGACCTCAATGGTCAAGGCTTTGGCAGTTTGTTCCTACAGGTCCTGCTTGAAGGCGAGTTTGCCGACAACCTTGTTACGCCACTTGATTTTGGCAATGTTTATGCCAAAGTTGGTGAGAGTGCCAATGCAGAGGTGCTTTTAACAAACAATGGTATTACCCCCATCAGTAGTATCGACTATACCATCACCACTGATGGAGTGGCTGGTGCCGAACAGCATGCTGATGTTGTTTCTCCAATCGCCTTCTCGTCAAATGGAGAGATCATCATTTCCATTCCTGCAGAAGCAGAAAACAGTATCAAGAACAAGACCCTGACTATCACCAAGGTTAATGGTAATGCTAATGAAGCTGCTGACAAGACGGCTTTGTTCACTCTGTATTCGCTTAGCGAAATCATTAGCCGTAATGCGTTGGTAGAGCAGTTTACCGGTACAGGCTGCGGCTATTGTCCGCGAGGGCATATGGGTATGGCAAAGATGCGTGAAGCCTATGGCGACCGTTTCGCTGGCGTTGCCATCCATCAGTATAGCAATCAGTCGGCCGACGCTATGTTTATTGCCCGTAACAGCTATGCTAAACATGGTTTGACGGGTGCTCCATCGGCACGCATTAATCGTGGTGAAGAGGTAGACCCTTATTACGGCTCAGATTATGACATTTTGCTGGATGTAGCAGCAGAACTTGCCATTCCTGCAATGGCCGACGTACAAGTCAGCGGTAACTTCAACGAAGACAAAACAAAAGTAGATGCCAAGGCCAGTCTCCGTCCGTTGTTCGACGAAAACTATAAATTGGAGTTTGTACTGATAGCCGATGGTCTGACAGGAACAGGCACAGGCTGGAATCAGACCAACTACTATGCTCAGTACACTGTGTCACAAATGGGTGAAGATTTTGCAGACGTCTGTGAAGGTGGAAAATACGGCACTAATCCTATTCAGGGATACACTTTCAACGATGTTGCTATTGCCAGTTCATACGTCAGCGGTTCTAATCAAGTGTCTAGTCAAACTCTCACTGCTGGTGAAACCACAGAGGTTAGCTACACGCTTGATCTCCCTACCTATGCTAAACTAAAGGAAGCTTTGCAGATGGATCAGATCTATGTCATTGCTATCCTTATTGATAACGACGGCAAGGTAGTCAACGTGGCCAAGGCCAAGGTGGCCGACTACGACCCCACAGCCATCAATACTGTCGACAATACCACTGCTACTGAGGCTGCCCGTTATACGCTTGACGGCCGTCAGGTCAGCGCTCCCCAGCGCGGTCTGAACATCATCCGCTTCAGCGACGGTACCGTTCGTAAAGTGATGGTTAGATAAGCATGAAGTCTGCATTTCTGATAGCTGCACCCACGAGTGGCTCTGGTAAGACAACTGTTGCCAGAGGGCTGATGGCGTTGTTCACCAAGAAGGGCTACAGGGTGCAGCCGTTCAAGTGCGGACCTGACTACATCGACACGAAATTCCATGAGGCTGTTTGCGGGTGTCCCAGTATCAATCTTGATACGTTTATGGCGACGCCTGAGTATGTCCGTGAACTCTTTTGTCGTTATGGAGCTGATGCTGACGTTTGTGTGGTGGAGGGCATGATGGGGCTCTTCGACGGTTATGACCGCGACAAGGGCTCGTCGGCTGAGATTGCCAGCGTGTTGGACATTCCGGTGGTGCTGGTGGTCGACGCCAAGTCAGCTGCCTATTCCATGGCACCGCTGTTGCAGGGCTTTGTCAATTTCCGGAAGGATGTCCGCATCGTGGGCGTTATATATAATAAGGTGGGAAGTGAGCGGCACTTCAAGATGTTGCAAGAGGTGTGCAGCGACCTTGGCATCGCATGTTTCGGTTACTTACCCAAGGATGCTAGTCTCGAACAGGGCTCACGCTATTTGGGGCTTGACTTCTCAGAAAAGGCGGATAGCCAGACGCTGATGAACCTTTTAGAAGCCCATGTCAATTGGAAGGCCTTATTGGAACTGGTAGTTCCCACCATGGGAACTACCAGTTTCCACCATGGGAACTGTCAGTTCCCACTAGGGGAACTGTCAGTTCTCATAGCTCGAAATGCGGAAAGCTTCTCGTTTATCTATCAGGAAACCATAGAAAGGTTTGGCAACGTCCAATACTTCGACCCGGAAACCGATGTACCTGACTTCAGCGGCATCGATTTGCTCTATCTGCCTGGTGGCTATCCAGAGAAGCACCTTGACGCGCTAGTCAAGAACGAAGCGTGTCGCAAAGCCATCAAGGCGTATGCTGAACGGGGTGGACGGATTCAGGCAGAGTGTGGTGGCATGATGTATCTTTGTGAACAGATTGTTACTGACAGCGGCGACTACCCAATGTGTGGGGTATTGCCTTACACGATTACAGCTCGTAAGGCAGACCGCAAACTATCTCTCGGCTATCGGCGCTTTGTGCTCGACGGTAAGGAATATCGAGGGCATGAGTTTCATTATACGCAGTTCATGGGTGAGACTCCAAAGTCCGCCTGTCAGGTGTATAATGCCAAAGGCGAACCAGTGACCACACCTGTGTTTAGGTATAGAAACGTTTTTGCAAGCTATACGCACCTTTATGCGGGCTTCGCCCTAATTGATAATTGAGAAATGATAATTGAGAAACTTCATCCTGTGATGCTGGCTGGTACAGGCAGTGACGTTGGTAAGAGCGTCATTGCGGCTGCTTTGTGTCGCATTTTCAAACAGGATGGCTACCATCCTGCTCCCTTTAAGGCACAAAACATGGCCTTGAACAGCTATGCAACACCAGAGGGTTTTGAGATTGGCCGTGCACAGGCGGTGCAGGCTGAGGCTGCCGGCATTCCCTGTCATACAGACATGAATCCGCTGCTGCTGAAACCTCAGAGCGACCATACTTCGCAGGTTGTCCTACACGGCAAGCCCATTGGCAATAGGGATGCGTATGATTACTGGAGGCCTACCCCTAACCCCTCCCTGAAGGGAGCGGGACTGGACTTCCGAAAGGAGGTCTGTGATGCCTTTGACCGACTGGCAGCTAAGTATAATCCCATCGTGATGGAGGGGGCTGGCAGCATCTCGGAACTGAATCTCCGCCATACTGACCTTGTAAATATGCCGATGGCGCGTCATGCCAATGCTGACGTCATCCTGGTAGGCGACATTGACCGTGGGGGCGTGTTTGCCAGCGTTTATGGCAGTATTGCCTTGCAGTCTGCAGAAGACCGCCAACGTATCAAGGGCATTATCATCAACAAGTTCCGTGGTGACATGCGTCTCTTTGACGAAGGCCGTCGTATGCTGGAAGAGATATGTGGCGTGCCAGTCTTGGGCGTAGTTCCGTATTTTAAAGATATTTATATTGAGGAGGAAGATTCCGTAAGCCTCGAACAGAAGCGGCGTGAACTGGCAGAAGGGAAAGTGAATGTGGCCGTGGTTCTGCTGCGCCACATCAGCAACTTTACTGACTTTGACCGCCTGGAACGCGACCCGCGTGTCAACCTCTTCTATACCAGCAACACTAAGGATATTAGCCGTGCTGACATCATTATCCTGCCTGGGACGAAGACCACTCTGGACGACCTGCTGGAACTGCGCAGAAATGGTTGTGCGCAAGCTATTGTCTGTGCCTATCGTGATGGAAAGACGGTTGTCGGTATCTGTGGCGGTTATCAGATGTTAGGGCAGACCATCAACGACCCTGATGGCATTGAAGGCACCATTGCCCAACTTCCTGGTCTTGGACTGCTGCCTATCCATACCACCATGACAGCAGACAAAACCACATGCCAGGTTACCTTCCAGTTTCATGGCCATGAGTGTCAGGGCTATGAGATTCATCAGGGCGTCAGCGACACCGACCAGGCCATCCTACAGACCGACCACTGCATCGGTACCTACATTCATGGTTTTCTTGACAATGCACCTGTCATCGACTATCTGTTGAAAGACAAGACCATTGGCGAAAAGGCTGTTCAGAAGTGTGCAGCGGATTCAGATGCCACTCGCTCAATGGCAGATTTCAAGGAAAGACAGTACGACTTGCTTGCTGATCATGTTCGCAAGTATGTTGATATTCCGCGTCTTTATAAAATACTAACCGAAAAGCGACCTACATTCTAAATGATAATTGATAATTGAAAATAGAAAAAAAAATGAGAAAAAAGTTTTTTATGGTAGCTCTTGTGGCTGCAACAATGTCTGCAATGGCACAGCAAGTGAATTACTCCGTCAGCGGTATATGTGCTGACGATGGTAAAAAGGTCTATTTGATAGATCAACTGACAGAAAAGACTCTTGACAGTATGGTTGTTGCCAACGGCAAGTTCTCGTTCAGCGGTGCTGCTGATAAGGACGCCTTGATGGCACTAAAGGTAGAGAGTAAGAAATGGGTGACTGATTTCTTCAACGATGGTACGCCAATTGTTGTCAATGTCAACGACAGTACGGTGAAAGGCTCACCGCTGAACGAGCGTCTGACGAAGTTGGAGATTGAACAAAACCTTCCCAAAAGGATTTTTGACGAGAAGACTTCCAAAATGAATAGAGAAGAAATAATGGCGCATCAGGATGAGATTCTCGACGAGATGAATAAGATGATTGACGGCATGACAGTCTTTGCCAACAAAGTATTTGAGGATGAGCGTAATTCGCTGATTCCCGTGGCCTTCGCTGGCTATTACTTCATTGACAATGGCGTGGAGGCATACGACGAGTTGGTTAAGGAACAGGTGGTGTTTGCCAACCATCCCTATCTGAAGAAAACGAGGGATGAAGTGCAAAAGATGATGGCGCCTCAGGACGGTCCGCAGTCAGCTTTCATCGGACAGCAGTATACTGACCTGGAGATGGCTGACCCTGACGGCAAGATGCACAAGATTAGCGAGCTTGTGGGCGAAGGCAAATGGGTACTGGTAGACTTCTGGGCCTCATGGTGCGGCCCTTGCCGTGCTGAGATGCCTAACGTTCTGAAGGCTTACAATAAGTACCATGCCAAGGGCTTTGAGGTGGTTGGTGTGTCGTTCGACCAGAAGAAGGAAGCATGGGTCAAAGCCATTGGGCAAATCAAGATGCCTTGGTTGCAGATTTCCGACTTGAAAGGCTGGAAGTGTGCCGCAGCCCCCATCTATAAGATTGAAGGTATCCCCGACAATATCCTTATCGACCCACAGGGTAAGATTGTCGACCGTGCACTTCGTGGTAAGGCGCTGCACCGTAAGTTGCAGAAGATTTTTGGAGAATGATGTGAAGTACAAAAAAAAGAGGCGTTTCCAATCTGCTTGGGAACGCCTCTTTTTGTGGTGTAGATTATTTGATAAGTTCGACGCTGCGCTTTAGGAACTTATCGAGTGCCTCGCCTTTTAGCATGCCGTTCTGTAACAGCGCCAGGTCGATGAGCTGGTGAACGATGTTGTTCTGAGCGGCAAAACCGTTCAGCACACTTTCTTTTTTCTCCTTCTGCTCTTGGATGGTCTTTTCGCAGTCGGCCTTCATGTCTTTGTCGTCCTGTGTCAGTTCCTCTGGCTTCTTTTTCTCCTGCTGTTGACGGATGGCGGCCAAACGAGCCTCCTGACCCTTCAGCTCGCTCTCGATGGGCTTCAGGGCTTCTTCCGTATTGGTCTTGCAATCGTCGAGTACGCGCTTGACCAAGGGGTGGTCGCTGTTGAGCACAAGGTTCAGCGTGTCAGGCATCTGGGCATAGAAGTTCATGCCCTGCTGGAAACGGCTCATATCCTTCATGCGGCGCATCCATTCGTTCTGCGTGATGACTGCGGGACGCTGTTCAGCACCCAGCGACTGCACCTCGACCATGAACTCGGTCTTTTCCATCTTCGGCATCTGTGACTTGAAGACTTGTGACAAATTGGCAGACTCGTCATCTGACAGCGTAGACTTCGGCTGATCGTCCTTGACAATGAGGCGGTCGATGATGTCGCTGTCGACACGGGTGAAGTGGCTCTTCTCGAACTTCTGCTCCAGCATCTGGATGGCAGGTACGTCGAGTTGTCCGTCCAGCAGCAGGACAGAGTAACCCTTGTCCTGTGCGGCTTTGATGTAGGAGTACTGCTCCTCCTTGTCAGTAGCGTAGAGGTAGACCAACTGGTCGTTCTTATCCTTCTGACTGGCTTCGATAAGCGTCTTGTATTCGTCGAAGGTGAAGTATTTGCCCTCCGTGTCCTTAAACAACGCAAACTCCTTGGCGCGGTCGTAGAAACTCTCCTCGCTCAGCATGCCGTAGTTGATGAATAGCTTCAGGTCGTCCCACTTCTCTTCGTACTGCTTGCGGTCCTCCTTGAAGATGGCCTGCAGACGGTCGGCAACCTTCTTCGTGATATAGGTTGAAATCTTCTTTACCTCGCGGTCGCTCTGCAAGTAGCTGCGGCTGACGTTCAGCGGGATGTCGGGTGAGTCAATTACACCATGGAGCAGTGTCAGGAACTCGGGGACAATGCCCTCCACCTGGTCGGTCACGAAGACCTGATTGCAATAGAGCTGAATCTTGTTGCGTTGCAGGTCGATGTTCGACTTGATGCGGGGGAAGTATAGAATACCCGTCAGGTTGAATGGGTAGTCGACGTTCAGGTGAATCCAGAACATGGGCTCGTCCGACATGGGGTAAAGTGTGCGGTAGAACTTCTGGTAGTCCTCGTCTTTCAGCGTCGACGGAGCCTTTGTCCACAGCGGTTCAGCGTCGTTGATGACGTTGTCCTCCTCAGTGTCCACCATCTCCTTTTTCTCGCTCGACCACTCTTGCTTTTTGCCGAAAGCGATAGGTACAGCCATGAACTTGCAGTACTTGGTCAGCAACTGCTGAATCTTCTCTTTCTCTAAGAATTCCTTGCAGTCGTCATCCAAATAGAGGATGATGTCCGAACCACGATCCTCCTTTTCGGCATCGTCAATCTCATAGGCAGGCGAGCCGTCGCACGACCACTTCACGGCCTTGGCACCATCCTTGTACGAACGAGTGACAATCTCTACCTTCTTCGACACCATGAAACTGGAGTAGAAGCCCAGTCCGAAGTGGCCGATGATGTTGTTGGCATTGTCCTTGTATTTCTCCAAGAAGTCATTGACGCCCGAAAAGGCAATCTGGTTGATGTACTTGTCAATCTCCTCCTCAGTCATGCCGATACCGCGGTCAGAGATAGTGATGGTACCCTTGTCCTTGTCCAGACTGACATGCACGGTCAGATCGCCCATGTCACCCTTGAACTCGCCCTGCTGGGCCAGCGTCTTCAACTTCTGCGTGGCATCGACGGCGTTCGATACCATCTCGCGGAGGAATATTTCATGATCTGAATAGAGAAACTTTTTGATGACGGGGAAAATGTTCTCAGTCGTAACCCCGATGTTACCTTTTTGCATATACTTATTTTTTATTCGTTGTATTCGTTTGCCGAGGTATCAGCAAATATCGTGCCAAAAAAAAGACCAAAGTGCATTGTTTTTGAATATTCTCCACATTATTTGAAAAATATTTGTAACTTTGCACCCAAAATCTGTAAATATGATGAGAAGAAGATGGCGCTGCAAGGCTGGGCAACAACCCACGGAGTTGGACAAGCGTATCATGTATTTAGAAAACAAAGGTGTGCTGGTGCCTACACCAGACCTGATTAAGACACCTGAACAGTTGGAGGGTATTCGTCGTGCCGGTGTGGTCAACACGGGTGTGTTGGATGCTGTCGAGAAAGAGATATGTGCCGGTATGTCGACGTTAGAGATTGATCAGATATGCCGCGACTATTGTGCTATGCACAATGCGATTCCCGCCTGTCTGAACTATGGTGGAGATGAGGAGACACTGCCGTTTCCCATGAGTGTTTGTACGAGTATCAACGAGGTGGTCTGCCACGGTATTCCCAAGGCGGAAGATATTCTGGAGGAGGGCGACATCATTAATGTCGACTTCACCACTATCCTCGATGGTTACTATGCCGACGCCTCGCGAATGTTCATCATCGGCAAGACAACGCCTGAAAAGGAACAGTTGGTGCGTGTCACGAAGGAGTGTCTGGAGATAGGAATGGAGGCTGCCAAGCCGTGGGGATTTGTCAACGACATCGGCAAGGCTATCGAAAAACATGCCAAAAAGTATCACTATGGCGTGGTACGCGATTTGTGCGGTCACGGAGTAGGGTGTGACTTCCATGAAGAGCCTGAGGTGGCTCATTTCCAACAGAAAGGTAATGGCATGTTGCTGGTACCTGGAATGGTGTTCACTATAGAACCTATGATCAATATGGGTACCTGGAAAGTTTTCATCGACTCTGAAGACCCCTATGGCTGGGAAGTTATCTCCGACGACGAGCAGCCCAGCGCCCAATGGGAGCATACGCTGCTGATGACCGAACACGGCGTAGAAGTGCTGTCTTATTAAGTCGTAATAACGGAATAACGTTATAACGAAATAACGTAATAACGCAATGACAAAAGAAATATATATATTAGGTATAGAGTCGAGTTGTGACGACACCAGTGCGGCTGTGCTGAAGGATGGCGTGTTGCTGTCGAACGTGACGGCTTCACAGGCTGTGCATGAATCGTATGGTGGCGTGGTGCCTGAGTTGGCATCGAGAGCACACCAACAGAATGTAGTGCCTGTGGTACACGAGGCCATCAAGCGAGCTGGCATCACCAAGGAACAACTGAGTGCTGTGGCCTTTACCCGTGGTCCGGGTCTGATGGGTTCGCTGCTCGTGGGTGTCAATTTCGCCAAGGGCTTTGCCCGTTCCCTGGGTATTCCCCTGATTGATGTCAACCACCTGCAGGGACATGTAATGGCGCACTTCATTAGAAGTGAAGAGGGAATAGTGAAGAGTGAAGAATTTGCTACCGCCCAGACGGAGGATCATATTCCGCCATTGCCGTTCCTTTGTCTGCTGGTCAGTGGCGGTAACTCGCAGATAGTCAAGGTCAATGCCTATAACGACATGGAAGTATTGGGGCAGACTATTGACGATGCTGCTGGCGAGGCCATCGACAAATGCTCGAAGGTTATGGGGCTGGGTTATCCAGGCGGTCCTATCATCGACCGTCTGGCACGTCAGGGCAATCCCAAGGCATATCAGTTTGCTGAACCCCACATTCCAGGGCTCGACTATAGTTTCTCAGGTCTGAAGACGTCGTTTCTCTATAGCCTGCGCAAGTGGGTGGAGGACGATCCGGACTTCATCGAGCATCATAAGGAGGACATTGCCGCCTCGCTGGAATGGACCATTGTGGATATCCTGATGAAGAAACTGAAGCTGGCCGTCAAGCAGACCGGCATCAAACATGTAGCGGTGGCTGGTGGTGTCAGCGCCAACAATGGCCTTCGCAATGCCTTCCACGACTATGCCAAGCGCTACGGGTGGACGGTCTACATTCCGAAGTTCAGCTATACCACCGACAATGCCGCCATGATTGGTATAGTAGGCTATTACAAATATCTGGACAAGGAATTCTGTCCGATTGACGCACCAGCCTTCTCAAGAGTAACATTTAAATAACGTCAAGATATGGATTTTGAAAGCAAGATTATCAGCAGAGAGATTAGTCAGATGCTGTGGGAGATGGAGAAGACCGTGAGTACGGCAGAGAGTTGTACGGGCGGACGTATTGCCGAGGCCATCATTGCCGTGCCAGGAGCCTCGAAGTATTTCAAGGGTGGCATTATCTCGTATGTCGACGAGGTGAAGGCTAACTTGCTCAATGTCAGCCCAGAAGTGTTGGAAGAGAAAACGGCCGTCTGTGAAGAAGTGGCCATGCAGATGGTGCAAGGTGCTTGCAGAACGCTCAATACTGACTTTGCCATTTCGGCAACGGGTATTGCCGGTCCGACGGGAGGTTCCAAGGACATTCCCGTAGGTACCATTTGGCTGGCTTGCGGCACGCCCGACAAGCAGATGACGCTGAAGGTGGAAGAAGACCACGGACGCGACATTAACCTCGCCATAGCCACCAACAAAGCCATGCAGATGTTCCTCGATTTTCTGAAATCAGAGAACCAGAAGGATGAAAACAAAGGGTAAAGAAGGATAAGAGCGTTAAAAAACATTAAGAGTAGGGGAATTCTTATTTCTAATTTCTTAATTCTTAATTAAAAGTAGTACCTTTGCACCCTGTTTGGAATAAGTTTATAATTAGGAACAAAGAAAAGGTAGATAGAGATGTCTAAAATTTGTCAGATTACAGGAAAGACGGCACAGCGTGGTAACAATGTGTCGCACTCAAAGCACCGCACCAAGCGCGTCTTTGATGTCAACCTGTTCAGCAAGAAGTTCTACTACGTGGAAGAGGCTTGCTGGATTCAGTTGAAGATCAGTGCTGCTGGTCTGCGTATGATTAACAAGGTAGGTCTGGACGCTGCCCTGAAGCAGGCTGTTGCCAAGGGTTATGTTGACTGGAAAGATATTAAAGTGATAGGAGACTAACGACAATGGCAAACAAGAAAGCAAAGGGTAACCGTGTACAGGTGATTCTGGAGTGCACTGAGATGAAGGATAGTGGACTGCCCGGAACAAGCCGTTATATTACGACCAAGAACCGTAAGAACACACCTGAGAGAATGGAGCTCAAGAAGTATAACCCCATCCTGAAGCGCATGACTGTGCACAAGGAGATTAAATAATCTATTTAAAGCATGGCAAAGAAAACCGTCGCTACCCTCCATGAAGGCTCAAAGGATGGTCGCGCTTACACAAAGGTAATCAAGATGGTGAAGAGCCCCAAGACTGGTGCTTACATCTTCGACGAGCAGATGGTTCCTAACGAAGCCGTTAAGGACTTCTTCAAGAACTAAGAAAGAGATTATTCCCTAAACTAATAAAAGCGGGGCATCGGTCGTAACAGACTGATGCCCCGCTCTTTTGTTGACTTCTTTACAGTACTACTTCTTCATGTCGAAGCCAAGGCGTACGCCGTCGTAGTTTTTGCTTAGTTCAGCCACTTTCTGGTAGGTCGTGTTGCCGCTGAGCGTTGCCATCGTCTGTAGGATGGTGAGCAGCTTCTTTGACTCGAAGAGCAGTGAGATGCCGCCATACTCGCGCTTGGCATAGCAGTTGATGGTGAGCAGCATCCCCTTGAGTGTGACCTTGGCTGTGGCCTCGTCGAAGGTGTACTGGCCGCTGAACGACTTTCCAGCGATGGTAGCAGAGAATGTATTGTCGCTGTTGAAGATAATGCGGGTGTTGGATGCCGAGATGCCTACCTTGTCGAAATATGGCTGCATTTCCTGTTCAATCTTGGTAGCTGCCACCTCACCACCAGCCTTGGCCAGCAGGTTCTCACTGGTGAATGCACAGCCCGGACCGCTATAGTTCCAGGTGCCAATCAGACCCTGTGCCGTGAGTTTGTCCATGCCGATGACACTACTGAATACATTGGCAATGGTGCCGCCACTGCCGATAGTGCCCAAGATGGAACCTAAGTTGGAGGTTGAGGTGCATGATGCCACACCCATTCCCATCAGGACCGTAGCGGTGAGTGTGGCAAAGAGAGTCTTTGTCTTTTTCATTTGAGTTATATATTAAATGTAAGTTCTTCCTTGTCTGCTGCCTTGCCGATATGTATGACGGTTCCTGCGGGCAGGTCGCCGTTGACAATGAGTTCGGAGATGCCGTCCTCGATATAGCTCTGGATGGCGCGCTTCAACGGACGGGCACCAAACTGCACATCATAGCCCTTCTCTGCCACGAACTGCTTGGCGTCGTCGCTGAGGTCGACGGTATAGCCGAGGTCGCTGATGCGGCGGTAGAGCCCTTTCAGTTCGACGTCGATAATCTGCTTGATGGCATCCAGATCCAGCTGGTCGAAGGTGATGATTTCGTCGAGACGGTTCAGGAATTCTGGAGAGAACTGCTTCGACAGCGCTTTCTGCACAATCTGGCGGGCATGCTCCTTGTCCTGTTCGTTGAGCATGAGCGACGACGAGTTGGTGTTGAAACCCACACCGCGTCCAAACTCCTTCAGCTGACGTGTGCCGGCATTGGATGTCATGATGATGACCGTGTTGCGGAAGTCCACGAAACGGCCGTTGCCGTCAGTCAGGCGACCTTCGTCCAGCACCTGTAGCAGCAGGTTGAAGACGTTGCCGTGAGCTTTCTCTATCTCGTCGAGCAGCACGATGGAGTAGGGGTGACGGCGCACGCGCTCAGTCAACTGTCCGCCCTCCTCATAGCCCACATAGCCCGGAGGAGCGCCAATGAGTCGGCTGACGTTGAACGATTCTGTGTATTCTGACATGTCGATGCGGATAAGGGCATCGCTGGAGCCAAACATAAATTCTGCCAGTTTCTTGGCCAGATAAGTCTTGCCGACACCCGTTGGACCGAGGAACATAAAGGCGCCGATGGGGTGGTTGGGTTCTTTAAGTCCTACGCGGTTGCGCTGGATGGCACGTACCATCTTGTCGATGGCTTTGTCTTGTGCAATAACCTGTTGCTTAAGCTCTTGCGCCATTCCCTTCAAGCGGATTCCTTCTTCCTGGGCCATGCGCTGAACGGGGATGCCAGTCATCATCGACACTACGTCGGCCACCTGTTCGGCAGTTACTGTCTGGCGTACGTCGACCTCGCCGTCGAGCCATTTGCGGTTCAGCTCCTGCAGTTCACGTTCCAGTACGGTCTGTCGGTCGCGATAGCTTGCTGCCAACTCGAAGTTCTGGTTGCCTACGGCCTGCTGCTTGCGCTCCTTGATATGCTGAATCTCCTTCTCCATCTCAGTGATTTCGGGTGGGATGTTGGCATTCTGAAGGTGTACGCGTGACCCTGTCTCGTCCAGTGCGTCAATGGCTTTGTCGGGCATAAAGCGGTCTGTGACATAGCGGGCTGTCAGTTTGACACATGCCTCTAAGGCCTCGTCGGTGTAGCTAACGTGATGGTGGTATTCGTAGCGGTCGCGGACGTTCTTCAGTATCTGGAGTGTTTCTTCGTCAGTGGTCGGCTCCACTTGTACCTTCTGAAAGCGGCGCTCCAAGGCTCCGTCCTTCTCAATGCTGTTGCGGTATTCGTCGAGTGTGGTAGCACCGATGCACTGGATGGTGCCGCGTGCCAGGGCAGGTTTCAGGATATTAGCAGCGTCCATGCTGCCTGGTGCTGAGCCGGCTCCTATCATAGTGTGTATCTCATCGACAAAGATGATGATGTCAGGATTCTGCTCCAGCTCCTTGACGAGCATCTTCATGCGCTCCTCAAACTGGCCGCGGTATTTCGTGCCAGCCACAACGCCAGTCATGTCGAGGGTGATGAGCCGCTTATTAAATAAGGTAGGAGAACAGTGGTGCGAGGCGATGAGCTGTGCCAGTCCTTCGACGATGGCGCTCTTGCCAACACCAGGTTCACCAATCAGGATGGGGTTGTTCTTCTTGCGGCGACCTAAGATTTCTACCACGCGCTGTATTTCGCGCTCACGGCCTACACAGGGGTCCAGCTTGCCTTCGGCGGCCTGCTGTGTCAGGTCGGTGCCGAAGTTGTCGAGTACAGGTGTCTTCGACTTGCTCTTGGTCTGTGTGGCTGTCGTGGCAGTCCCCGACTTCCGATTGTCTGATGTCTGTTGCCCGCCGTCGGTCTCTTCCTCTTCGTAGTCCTCGTCAGGCAGTCCTATGCCGTCCTTGACGGACAGTAGTGTCAAAACGTCTTCGTAGTTCATGTTGTTTAGTTCTAATACTTGTTTGGCACCGGTCTCTGCTGAGTCGTGTAAGATGGCCAGCAGCAAGTGCTGCTCCTCCACACGAGTGGTGCGTTGCAGACGTGCTTCGAGTACGGCCAGCTTCAGAATGTTGCTGGCTTTCTCGTTCAGCACTAATTGTTGTGTGTAGATAGGCATTCCGATTTCATCCTCGCGCACGCGATTCTCCAGTTCCGTCTTCACCGACAGAAGATTGATGTCGAGTCTGCGAAACACGTTAAGAACTGGACTTTCCTTCATGCGCAGCAGTCCTAATAATAGGTGCTCAGGAGCCACGCTGCGACTGGCCAGCCGTGCAGCTTCCTCGCGTGAGTAAGCGAGAATCTCGGATACCTTGGGTGAGAATTGACTTGTCATACGTTATACCTATCTACAAAAACCGTGCCAAAAAATGTCAAGTGTGCCGCTGAAGCCATAGTGAGTGTGTAATATTGGCAGGCAGTTCCTCCTGATAGTGTGTCACCATAATCATTGTCTTGTTGCGACGCTGACAGAATGTCTCAATGATGTCCTTCGCCAGTCGGCGGTTCCAGAGATCAAGGCCATGCAGGGGCTCGTCGAGTATAAGCAGCTGAGGATCTTTGACAAAGGCACGCGCCAGCAGCACCAGCCGCTGTTCACCACTCGACAGCTGCAGGAAGGGGCGGTCGGCCAAGTGGCCGATGCCGAAGATGTCAAGCCACCAGCGGCACGTATCGTAGTCTTTCTTGTCAGGAATGGCATACAGTCCGATGGAGTCCATCAGTCCGCTGGCGACAATGCGGATGGCTGGCAGGTTGCGCTTGTAGGAACGGTGCATCTCGGGCGACACATAGCCGATGTGGCGCTTGATGTCCCAAATACTCTCGCCAGAACCTCGCGGCCGGTCGAACAGCGTGATGTCGCAGGCATAGCTCTGCGGGTTGTCGGCACACACCAATGACAGCAGCGTCGACTTGCCACTGCCGTTTTGTCCTGACAGTGCCCAGCGCTCGCCATTCATGACAGTCCAGTTAACGTCTTTCAGGATGATGCGCTCACCATAGCGGATGCTGACATCGTGCATGTCAACGACGCGCTGGCAGTCGTAGTCGTTGTCGTGGTAAGGGAGCGACAATAGCGCCTCTTGCTTGTCCTGCGACAGCACATGGGCAGGGACAGGTTCCTGGTGGGCGAAGTAGTCGGAACGGCTGCATGAGGGCAGTGCCGTACCATCCTTGACCTCAATCACTTCCGTCACATAGAGTGGAATACCGTCGGTCTTGGAGAGTACGAGCATGATATCCATGTCGCGCTCGTGAACCAGCATCAGCAAAAGGTCACTCAGCTGGTTGCGCGTCTCTGCATCGAGTCCGATGAACGGGTTGTCCATGATGAGTAGGTTAGGATTGGCAAACAGCGTCTTCGTCAGTTGGAACTTACGCAACTCGCCGCTTGACAGGGAGATGATGTACTTGTCCAGTAGCGGTGCCATGTGGAACAGTTCATAGAGGTGTTGCTGTAGGTTGCGTCGCTCCTCGTTATCATCGCCAGCCAGATGGTACGCCCGCTCCAGCAGTTCCCCGACGGTAGGCGTCTCGTGGTCAATGTCGTGCTGATTCCAGCGCAGCTGCAGGTAGTACTGTCCGTCGACGTTCACGCCATACGAGTCGGTGAAGGCGATATAGCGCACGCGGTCAGAGGCCAGCGTCTTGCGCAACTGGTCAATATAGAGCGTCTTGCCGCTCCCGTTCCTTCCTGCAATAACTGTTACTTTACCCATTTGAATGAAAAAATCTTTTTTATGCTCAATCTTTGGTCTTTCTTGACACAACGTCACTTCTTCACCCTGGACTGGTTTTTGTTGACGAAGTCTTTCCAGCCTTTGTAGTGGGCTTGGCTTTCGGGGCGGTTCATCTGCATGAAGTGGCAGTAGGCAGCACCTAAGGCATCCGTGGCATCCATGAACTTTGTCAAGGCATCGTCATCGAACTTCAGCAGCCGCTGCAGCATACCGGCTACCTGTTCCTTGGAGGCTGATCCGTTGCCCGTGATAGCCATCTTGATTTTCATCGGCGCATATTCGTGGATGGGTACGCCGTGGTGGATGGCGGCGGCAATGGCTGTGCCTTGGGCGCGCCCTAATTTCAGCGTCGTCTGCACGTTCTTGGCATAGAACGGCGCCTCGATGGCCATCTCGTCGGGCAGAAAGGAGTCGATGATGCCCGTCACGCGCTCGAAGATATGTCCTAACTTCAGGTAGCCGTCTTCCATCTTGCGCATGTCGATGACGCCCATCGTCACCATCTCGGCTTTGGTGCCATTCACTTTAATGACACCATAGCCCATGATGTTCGTTCCAGGGTCTATGCCCAGTATGATTTTCTCCATATCGTCCGTTGGAAAGGCTTATTCTTTCTTGGCAATTGTCTCTTTGTCCTGCTTCAGTGCTTCTACGAATTCGCTGATTTTATGGAGCTCGCGAGGTATGCGGATGTTCTGCGGGCAATGAGGCTCGCACTGGCCGCACTGAATGCAGTGGTCGGCCTGGCGCATACGTGGTACAGCACGGTCGAGGCCGATGAGGTAGTTGCGGCGCAGACGGGCGTATTCCTTGTCCATCCTAGAAAGGGGCAGAGTACCCTCGTTCTTGCATTTGTTGTAGTGTACGAAGATGGCGGGAATGTCAATGCCGTAGGGACATGGCATGCAGTATTTGCAGTCATTGCAGGGGATGTTTTCGAGACCTACGATGCGCTCGGCCACGTCCTTGTCTAAATAGCGCTGCTCAGTTTCGGTGAGCGGCACGAGGGGACAGTAGCTGAGCAGATTGTCTTTCAGGTGCTCCATGTAAGTCATGCCCGAGAGTACGGTGAGGACACCCTCTGGCGTGCCGGCATAGCGGAAGGCCCACGAGGCCACGCTGCGCTCAGGGTTGCGCGTCTTCAGTTCCGTGGCCATATACTGCGGCAGGTTGGCCAGTCGTCCGCCCAGCAGGGGCTCCATGATAACGGCGGGGATGCCCTTCTTCTGCAACTCGGCATATAGATAGCTGGCATCAACGTTACGGTCGTTGATTTCGTTGGCAAAGTCCCAGTCCAGATAGTTAAGCTCTATCTGCACGAAGTCCCAGTGATATTTGTCATGCATGGCCAGCACCTCGTCGAACACGTTCTTGTAGCCGTGGAACGAGAAGCCGAGGTTACGGATGCGGCCTGCTTCGCGCTCCTGCATGAGGTATTCCATCATGCCATTGTCGACGTAGCGCTTGTTGAACTCGTCCATGCCGCCGCCAATAGCGTGGAGCAGGTAGTAGTCAATGTAGTCGACTTGCAGTTCCTTCAGCGACTTCTGGTACATAGCCATGCTGGCTTCACGGCTGTGCGTGCTGGGGTGGAAGTTGGAGAGCTTGGTGGCCACGAAATACTCCGAGCGCTTATGACGGCTGAGAGCAATGCCCGTACATGTCTCTGACTTGCCCTGACAATAAACGGGGGAGGTGTCGAAATAGTTCACTCCGTGCTCGATGGCATAGTCCACCTGACGGTTGATCATGTCCTGGTCGTAGTCGTCCTTGTTCTCCGTCTTTGACGGCAGGCGCATCATGCCATAACCCAGTATGGACACTTTGTCGCCACTCTTGGGATTGGTGCGGTAGGTCATTTTGCCCACTGGCGGCTCTACTTGTTTCTTATACTCTTCGACGGCTTTTGAGTCGGTCTTCGACTTACAACCCGTCATGACGGCAACAGTTGTCACGGCACCACCACCTAATATCTTGAGGAAATTCCTTCTTGTTATATCTTGCTTCATCATCTCTTTTTCGTTGTCGTTATCGTTCACGTTATCGTTATCGTTCACGTTATCGTTATCGTTCACGTTATCGTTATAACTCCTTATGCTGTTCGTGCCCCTCGACGTAGATGGCCGAGAAGGGACGGGCGGGACACAGGTATTCGCAGGCACCGCAGCCGATGCAACGGGTTTCGTTGACGGCGGGAACATAGGGTGACTCGTCGTCGTCAGGATTGCTGGGCACCATCTCAATGGCACCTGTCGGACAGTGGCGGGCACAGTTGCCGCACTCCACACCGTCGGTCAGCGGGATGCAGTTCTTCTTGATCCATACGGCATGGCCTATCTGCGTGGAGGCCTTGACCTCAGGCGTAATGGGCTTGATGGCGCCAGCCGGACAGACCTCCGAACAGCGGTTACACTCTGGACGGCAGTAGCCGCGCTCGTAGGACATAACAGGCTGCATCAAGTGCAGCAGGTCGCTGCTGGGGCGCAGCACGCCGTTGGGACACTCCGAGATGCAGAGCTGACAACCCGTACAGCGTAATGCCATATTCTTGGCCGACAGTGAACCCGGCGGCGTCAGCGGTGTCTGGCGCTCAGGAGCCACCTTGTCTTCTATCTCTGCCAGTCCGCCGTCCATCATCTTGTCTTTCTGCTGGGCGAGGGCGGCAGTAGCCAGCAACGTACTCGACAATAGGAAAGCGCGACGCTCTTCGTTTTCGGGACTAGAATCTCTAGATGATCTGGATAGTCTAGAATAACTCAGTGCCCCAAATTTACAACTGTCGATGCAGTTGCCACAGACCACGCAGCGTGAGGCGTCGACAGTATGTGTCTTGTAGTCGATGCACGAAGCCTTGCAGTTCTTGGTGCATAAGGAGCAGTTGCGGCACTTCTCTTTGTCAAACTGAATCTTCAGCCATGAGTAGCGGGCGAGGAAACTCAGGATGGTACCTACGGGACAGAAAGTGTTGCAATACGTGCGACCATTGCGCCAAGCGAGTACAGCCAGGACGACCAGCGTGACGGTGGCAATGCCCAGTGAGATACCCGAGCGCAGCCACAGGTCAGTATGGTAGAACGCGTAGCTGTCGTAGTGCTCAGCGATGGATGCCAGCACGTTGTTGCCAGCCACATAGACAGGTTGTAGCAGGTTGGTGGCAATGCGCCCGAAGGCAGAGTAGGGGGCCAACAGCTGTACGATGGTGCTAAGTCCCAACACGAAGGCGATGATGCCCACGGCCAGTACGCCGTAACGCAGCCACGAGAGTGCCTTGGAGTAGGTGTAGCGATTCTTCTTGGCTTTCTTGCCGAACCATCCGAAGATGTCCTGCATGATGCCTAACGGACAGATGACGGAGCAGTAGATGCGCCCGAAGATGAGTGTCAGCACAACGAGGCCGACAATCACCACGACGTTCAAAGCCAGCAGGGCCTCGAGAAATTGCAGCTTCGGCATCCAGCTAAGCCACGGATACGCCGTTCCTGTGAAGTCGAGGAACAACCACGTGATGCCAATCATCATAAAGGTGGCTAATGCGATTCTGATTTTCCTTAGTGACATAATAAATACATTTTAGTTTAGTATTTGTTAGTTTATTTGATAAGGCGTACAATGACGATGCTCAGTTCGTAGAGCAGGTAGATGGGCAGTGCCACGACGCAGAGCGTGAAGACGTCCGTTGTCGGCGTGATGATGGCCGCTACGATGAGGATGGCCACGATGGCATGTCGGCGATACTGGCTCATCATGCCGTCTGTCAGCAGCCCCATGCGTCCTAACAGTCCGCAAACCACCGGCAGCTCGAACACCACACCTATGACCAGACTCATGCCCAGCAGTGTGTCAATGTATGACTGCAGCGTCAGCATGTTCGCCACGTCAGGCGACACCTGATAGGTTCCCAGAAACCGCACCGTCAGCGGAAACACGATGAAGTAGTTCACCAGTGTGCCGACGAGGAACATCATGTAGGCTGTGCCCACTATCCAGACGGCATAGCGCCGCTCGTTCTGGTAGAGTCCCGGACTGACGAAGCGGAACAGCTCATATAATATATAAGGTGAAGCCACCAGCAGTCCCGCATACAGCGCCGTGCGCACGTGTATCATGAACTGCTCCGTCAGTCCTGTATTCATCAGGTGCAGGCTGAACGTCCCTGCCCCTATCAGGCGGTAGGTCACGAAGTCGCTGCTCCGTGGTGCCAGCACAATGCTGAACAGCTCATCCTTCAGCAAGAATGCTGCAATGGATACCACCACCACTGCCACCGCCATACGTATCAGCGACGACCGCAACACGTCCAGGTGGTCCCAGAAAGTGAGAGTCTGCTGATTGTTCACTCTTTGTTTCCGTTAGCGTTCCCGTTATCGTTCCCGTTCCCGTCGTCAATTTCCTTCATGCCGTCTTTGAAACTCTTGACACCCTTGCCCAGTCCTTTCATGAGCTCAGGAATCTTCTTGCCGCCGAACAGCAGCAGCACAATGAGTGCAATGACCAGCACTTCTTGCATTCCTAATCCAAACATTTTATATATATTTAGTTATAACCTCTGCAAAGTTACGAAAAAACGAATGAAATGCAAAAGAAAAGCTTGTTTTTCTTTTGCATTTCTGAGTGCATAGTAAGTTCGGCGAAGCCAGAGTTACGAAAAGTCGAGCGCAAAACAAAGAAATTCATTTCTTTTTTTGCCGAGATAAAGTAACTTCGCCATCTTTTGATGGCAGAGTTACGAAAAAAGCTTGTAAAAAGAAAGTGATTTTGGAAGATTAACGCAGTTCGGCCTAAAATAAAGGCAAACAAGTGAAGAATGAGGAAGAGCAATTTGGGTCAAAAAGCAAATTGGGGAGGATTAGTGAAGGAGTTAGGTTGCCAAATCGTAACCCGTTCTTATTCCGCAAACTGCTATATTTTGCATAGCGATGGATGCCTAAAAAGATTGTAGTTTTGCAGCCAAAATTAAAAAGGAGTAAGGAACATGAGAAGTCCATGTGATCCAAAATCGTGTCCCGAGTTTGTTTCCGAAAATCATCAATCAATGCCATAGTTTTCTTGCTTTGTAGCCATTCATAAAGAAACCTATATGGTTACAATTCTATGATACCGTTTTATGAACGGCACTATCTCGTCAAACGAGACCTGATGTAATAATTCGTAAAGTGTCATATTCTTAATGGTTTAATCAAAATAGTCACACTTACTCCAATCCAAATCATCTCCATACTCATCATTTTTATATGTGTGATAGTCTATCTCTGCATGTAGCTCGACATTAAAGTCTCTCACCCATAGTAAGTCAAAAATTGAAAAATCCATATGTTCATACAGGTTATGAAATGCATG
>JAEEGH010002828.1_pt1 | contig 46287 bp, 37 predicted proteins | sample 9134181 | NCBI WGS metagenome assembly JAEEGH01 (sample SAMN16246544, study PRJNA631951) | gut metagenome | biome: gut microbiome; feature: rumen; material: DP-attached | host: Bos | place: Iran: Karaj | collected 2018-10
CGGCTGCCGCCCGGAGATCCGGCCCGGACGCTCACCTTCATGGACCCGTCCGGAAACCGCTTCCGAGTCACCCGCAGCAGCGAGGTGCCGCCCTCCCGCGTGTTGGTCACGAATCGGGTGTCGCAGCCGAACCGCTTCAGGTCCTCCGTGATCCGGAGGCCCTCCGGAGAGTCGTCCAGGCACGCCTGGGGATAGGTTTCGAGCCCGAGCCCGGCCAGGATGCACATCACGTTCCCGCACGTCCCGCCGACTTCGTCGCCGAGCACCGTTTCCGTGAACCGCCGGCTCCCCGGACCGTCCGGATACTCCCGGACCACGTTCGTGTCCAGATTGTAGATGCCCGAGCCGAGGACACGGGCGAGGGTCTTCTTGTTGTCCATGGGTTGTTGTTCCAAATTCTTCCTAAAGATACCGAAATAAACTTGAAATATTGCCACTTATAGGAGTATAATGAAATAAGGAAATGAATGATTATGGTAGAATGCTAGAACCCTGACTGAAAAAAAAGTAGTTCTTTTTCGTATTTTTGTAAAACGAGTAACCAAGTTAGCGAAACCACGCATGATAACACTCCATTTCAATCCACAGTACGATTCGGGCGCCTGGTCCGGGGAACCCGGAAAAGGCGTATGCAAAATCGAAGACAGTTATGTCGGCCCCATGGGGCTGCTAACCTGGCTGGAAGTCCGGCTCGGAATCACGGCGCAGGAAAAGGCTCAACACGAGCTCCTGGCTGCCTATGCAAAGGCGGCACAATCGGCCGCGAACAAGAATCCGGTCATTTTCTTTGCCAAATCCCTTCAGCTCACGTCGCTTGCTACGGCCGGCGAGCTGTTGAAATGGCGCGACGAGCTCGTCCTCTCCGGATGGAAGGTAGATACCCCGATTCTTGAAGGGCTTACTTCCGGTGCAAAAGTCATCCTGCGCGGCCTCGCCGAGGTGGAAACCGAGCTTCCTGCCGATTTCCGGACGACGGCTGATCGCTGGCGACTCCTCCTGGCCTCCTTGGAACAGGAGACCGCCCTGGACGGTTTTTCCGTGAATGTCCATGCCCCGGAAGAACATATGCACCCTGTCCATCGGGCCGTGCTCGACCATCTCCGCCGCTGCGGAGTTCCGGTCGTCCCTGTCGTCGTTTTGCGGGAGCCCGATGTCGAAATCAAGCATTTCCATGACAGTTCAGACGCCTGCCTCTGGGCGGCGGCTCAGGACGGGGATGCCCTCTTCGTCTGCTCTGACGATCAGACGCTTTCTTCGGCGATGGCCGCCTTCGGTCGTCCTTACGTAAATGCTTCCGCGTCTGAGACGCCCCGCCCTATCGCCCACCTCTTTACCAGTGCGATGATGCTGCTGAAGGATGGGGGCGACATCCAGGCCTACCGCGACTATCTCGCTGCTCCCAGCCATCCGCTGAATTCCTATAAAAATGGCAGCAAAGACCTCCGGAGCGCCCTTCTGGGCAGTGTCATCCGGGAACGCGGGTTCGCCAAGTTCAACAGCATCATCGGCGATTTCGCCGGGAGCGATCCCGCCCTGTTTGCAGAAATCCGAGCCTTGCTCCCGGAACCGGACCAGCCTTTGACCTACAAGCGGGTCGAGGCGATGTGCAACCGGATTTCCCAATGGGCGACAGGTGCGTCCAAGATGATTGAAAAGAAAGGAGAGGACAGCATCTACCTGGATCAGTGGCAGGAGCTTGCCTCCATTTGCGAGGAGATGAAGTTCCAGTGCAAGGAGCTTGGGTTTCACCGGCAGCCGGTCATTCCGGAGCAGGATTTCAGCCAGGTTCTCCGGACAGTTTCCGCCCCCACCGCCTCCGTCGCCCAGCATGCCGTCGTCGAATCGGCTCCTGTCGTTTCCTCCATCGAAGGAATCGCCGTTGATGTGCAGGATGTCATTTGGGTAGATGGCTCTTTTAAGGAAGCACCGAATCCGCTGTCCTTCCTTTGTCCGAAAGACATCGGCGAACTCAAGGGGACACTTCCCGACATTTGGTTACAGGACGACGCCCTGCAGCTCGCAGACGACCTTTTCCTGGCCGGACTTTCTCACATCGGAGGAAAACTGACTGTTCTCTACTGCGATTCCTTCCTGGGCGAGAAACACGAGAAACATCCGTTCATCCTCCGGAAAGCCGGTAGTGTGGATAGTCTCGCGAAGCTCGGTTTCGAACCGCTTCCAGCGGCGAAATCGGAACCTTGTCCGTCCCTGCCCGTCGAACCGGTTCTTGACCCGGTCGACTTGGAAATCAAGAACCTGACCCTCCCTGACCATATGACCCCGACCAAACTGGAAGAAATGTTCGACCAGCCCTTGGATTGGGTACTCAAATCCATCCTGCACCTATATGAGGAAGGCGACTCGAATGATTCGCTGATCAAGGGTTTGGTGGCGCATGACACCATCCGTCGGATCTATGAAAAGGCTGCCGGCTTGGGCACCCCGGTCGATGCCGACGCCTTCGAGCGCGTGTTCAAGGCCGATTTCGCCGTTTTCTTCGCGGACGCCGTCCTGGCCACTGGCGCAGAACTGAATCTCCAGGAGAACAAGCTGGACCGGGAGCAGTTAAAGTCCAACCTATGGAAGACCAGCATCCCGAAATTGATAGATATCATCCGGTTCAGCCACCTGACCATTGTCGGAAGCGAGGTGGAAAGCGGGATTGTCGACATCACGGAGCCCGGTTACGAACCGCTCAAGATTACCGGCATCATCGATTTGCTGCTCAAAGACAAGGCGGGGCATTATGTCATCCTGGACTTCAAATGGGCGGGCAAAGCCGGCAGCGAAATGCGGGAAAACCAGATTCGGAAGGGGACAGACTACCAACTTGCCCTTTACCGGAAACTGCTTGAAACCGGGACGAAGATCCTCTCTCGTGGGGAAGTCGCCGCGCAAGCCTTCTTCATGCTCAGGACAGCCGAATTGCTGACGGCCCAGTCTTACTTCTATGACAAGAATGGTCCGATCCCTCCCATCCTGCCCGGCCCCAAAACCCATCAGAACACAAACAAGGAAACCCTGGAAGAAATCCATCAGAAGTATTCGAAGGTGATCCGCGACTTCTTGAGCCGCACGGTCTCCGTCGGCAATCTAAAGGCTCAATATCTCCATTACAAGGCTCTCAAAGGTAAACTTAACTGATTATGTGCAAGAACGATTACAGGAACGTCCATCATATTACCGCCGGTGCCGGTGCCGGCAAGACCACGGAACTGGTGCGGATCATTACCCGTCTCGTCAATGAAGGGAAAGATCCGCAACGGATGATTCTCACCACCTATACGGTTGCGGCCGCAACGGAGTTCCGCGAGAAAAGCAAAGCGGCGCTTACCCCGGATAAGGCCGTCCAGATGAACGGGGCCCTGATGGGTACCCTGCACTCGATCGCCAGCCGTTACATCAACCGGTACTGGTACCTGCTGGGAATCTCCCCGACCGTGAAACCGGTCAGTGAGAGCGTGTCCGGAATCCTGATGGACCGGTCCCTGGATGGACTGGTAACGGGGGAGCAGAAGGCGCTCCTGAACACGTACGTGGAGACCTTTGGCTTGTCCAATGGAGACGAAGGACTTGACTTTGATTTCTGGAAGGAGACCCTGAAGAAGCTGTTCGGTAAGATGCGCGGATACGGGTTTGGCAAGGAAAAGATTTCGGAGTTCCGGGAGCGGACGATGAATCTTCTCCGCGATACCTTCAAGCAGGACGGAAACCAGCCCCTGTTCGAAAGTCTCCGGCCCGATTATGAGAAGTATCTCAAATACAGCACTATCAGCACGTTGTTTACGGATGCCGGCCAGAAGCAGTTTGGCATAGATTGCGCGCAAATCCAGAAGATTTTGAAGATCGATCCTCTCAAGGTCAAGAAGAGTCAACTGGAAGAGATTGGGGATATGAAATGGGGTAATGCCGCAAAGATAGCGAAGAAGGGTCTGGACAAAGACCGGTTCGATCCGGAGCTTGCGGCTGCCAAAGAAGCCCTTAAGTCGGCAACCAAGCAGCTGAGCCAAGGCTTGGTCCCGGTCGAGTATTCCATGATCTTCGAGGTTGCCGAACTGCTGTTCAACATCATGGAAGCCTGGATGGACGCCTATGTAAAGATCAAGAAGGAGACCGGTGTCATTGACTTTGCCGATATGGAGGAGCTGTTCCTGCTCTTGCTCGGGAAGAATGAAGTCAAGGACGATATCCAGGCGTCGGTCGACTATTTGTTCGTGGACGAGTTCCAGGACTCCACCCCCATCCAGGCACAGATCTACGAGATTTTGTCCAATTATGTCAAGCAGTCTTGGTTCGTCGGCGATCGAAAGCAGGCCATCTATGGTTTCGCGGGCAGTGACGCCGGACTTGTCGCGGAATTGGTCAAGACTTTCCCGAAACCGGAAGAAGACGCGGCCTCGACGACCCTGTTCAAGAAAGACGACAACGGCAACTCTTCCCAGGTGCTGGACACCTCCTACCGGTCGACCCCGAAACTGGTGAATGCCGCGAATGAAATCTTCATCAAGGCTTTCGGGGAAAATACCGGGAATCCTAAGGATGTCATTCCTGAAGAACACGTGCGTCTGAAGCCATGCCCCAAGAATAAGGATACGGCCTGGGGTCCGCTCTATCATGTGACCGCATGCCCCCAAAATAATAGGAAGAAATCTGTGGACGAGGAAGCCCTGGCCGAGTTCATATGCCGGATGGCCGCCGATCCGGGTTTCAAACAAAACGGCTACGACATTTCCGACATCGCCATCCTCACCCGATTTGGCAGTCAGGCGACGAGAATCGGCAAGGCGCTGGTGAAGAAAGGTATCCCTACGGGGTTTGTCGATCCGAAGGGATTCATGGACACGCCTGAGGTTTCTCTGGTGCTGGCCATTCTCCGTCTCTCCGCGGGAATCGACCGGGAGAAGAGCCGGGCCGAAATCCGGAAACTCGTCGTGGGCGAGGATCTCGAGAAACTGTCAGAGCGGGTTGGGAAGAAGGAGAACAACCTGGATGACTTCCCGGGTCTGGAAGGCTTCGCGAAAGCTCTCCGCTCCCATTCCGTCCTGGATCGGGTCAACGAGATCGTCACGCGCTTCGACCTGGTGGGCATCGGTGGTCAATGGGGGAATCCCGATTCCCGGCGTGGCAACCTGAACCTGCTCCGGAAGGCGGCGGAGGAGTATGCCAGTAAGTCTGCAATCCTCTGTGTCGAAGCCGATGTCCGCGGTTTCCTCTCTTTCCTGAAGGATTACAAAACGGATGCGAAGTTCGACAACAGCGCCGCCGGCGTCAAGGTCCTGACCTGCCACAAGTCGAAGGGTCTGGACTGGAAGATCGTATTCCTGTGCGGCTTGGATGAGTACAAGGAGGAGGAAACCATCGGAGGTGTCTCCGTCTTGGGACCGTCCACGCGCCCTGAGAGCATCCTTGTCATTCCTCGACTTCCGGACACGCAATGGGTCAGGGAATGCATCCAGGCGAATCCTGTATCCAAGGACGCCCTGAACGAGCGTCGTGCCGTGAAGCGGGGCGAGGAGAAGCGCCTCCTGTACGTGGGCTTCACTCGCGCGAAGGATGTCGTCATTACGGTGGCCATGAATGATGATCCGGAGGTTCTCCGCGTCCTGTGCCCGACTGTTCGGGAAAGGGCGGTTATCGGCCCCGTCGACGATGCCCAGGTGGACATCTGGGGTGTTCCGGGGCTCTTCTCCCGCTATGGGGCTTTCCAGCAGGATCCCGCCATGACGGCCCCGTCCGTCGCCGCGCCGGAAAGGTATAAGGAGGCCGGCCTCTTGCTCCCGAAGGAACCGGTGTACGGTGGAATCAAGTATCATTCTCCCAGCAAGTACAAGGATCCTGCAGTCCAGACCGTCGCTGATGTGGAGGACATGAAGTACCCCGGCCACCGGACTGACATCCCCCATGGCCATTTGGACGACAATGTGTTCGGCGACTGCATCCACCATATCTTCGCCCGCTGCGCTCCAGACAATCACAATGGGAACCTGGCCGTTGCGGCTTCGACCTTGGAGGGTTATGGCATTCACGATGCCGATGCGGCCGGAAAGGTTGTCGCAGCGATCGAGGACTTCTTCGTGTGGTTGGAGGGGAAGTACAGCTCGTTCACGAGCCTGGAACGGGAAGTCCCGTTCCAGTACACCGATGCCAAGGGACAGGTGTTCTCCGGCAACATGGATCTGGTCTGGCGGACGGCGAACGGCTGCGTCCTGGTGGACTACAAGACCTTCCCCGGCGCCAAGGCCGAGCTCTTTAATCCAGGAAGCAAGCATTGGGCCGGCAACTATGCCAGCCAGCTCAGCGTCTATGCCGACGCCCTCTCCGCCTCGCCTTGGGGCAAGCCCCTGGCCCGGCTGCTCTACTATCCCGTGGAAGGGGTGGTGGTTAAGGTAAAAGAAAAGTAATAACGCCATGAAACTCATACATACTGCCGATCTCCATCTCGGCCAGATTCTCTATCAGAATTATGACCGGGAGGACGAACACGCCCATTTCTTCAAGCAGCTGAAGGCCTGGTGTCGGGCGGAGAAGCCTGATGCGTTGGTCGTCAGTGGGGACATCTTCGATATTCAGCAGCCATCGGCATCCACGAAGCGTTTCTTCAATGAACGCTTCGTGGACCTTGCCAAGGATAATCCGGACATGGCGATCGTCATCGCGGCGGGAAACCATGATTCAGCCTCGCGCATCCAAGCTGACAGTCCGGTCTGGGATGCTGCCGGGGTCCGCCTTGTCGGAACCGCGCCAGCCATCGGATCAACGGATTTACCGGACGGCTGGCAGGAGAAGTTCATTGTCCGATTGGAGAGCGGCTATATCGTCGCGCTTCCCCATATGATTGGCGAACGTCCGGAGGTGATCCAGAACATCTTAAAAAAGGTGGAAGCCGAGAATGAGGCCGGGAAACCCGTTGTAGTGATGGCCCATGCTGCTATCACGGGCACGGATATGCAAGGGCATGGAGAGATTGGCAAGATGCGTACGCAAGGAATCCAGTCGATGGGCCATGGTTGGGATTACCTGGCGCTCGGCCATATCCACAAGCCCCAGACTTTGGGGCATGCGGAAGACGCGCTCAAGGATGAGGCCGTGACCTATCCTTCGGGTGTGGCGCGCTACAGCGGCAGCGCCTTGCATGTGAGTTGTGACGAGACCTATCCTCATTCCGTCAGCGTGGTGGAGATCCCCGCACAAGGCGCCGACGTAACCATCCGCCCGTTGCGGATCAACGAATTGCGTCATTTCTTCATCCTGCCGGACGGCGGCAAGGGTTATGCGTCCGAGGAAGAGGCGCTCGCGGGCGTGAAAGATTTCTGCGACAAAGTGGGGCAGGGCTATTTCCGGCTTTGCGTCGATGCTGCGGTCTCCCTGTCTTCCAACTTCAACACGAAGGTCTACGACATTCTGGCTCCGTACGACGACGAAGTTCGCTTCAACCCGAAAACGATCTGGGTGGGAGAAACCAAGAAAGAAGAAGTCGCCGAGAAACCCGTCTTTGAGGTGGCGGAACTTCAGCAGATGGAGGACCCTGTCGACTTTATTGAGAAAACCCGGAGCCAGTATCACGGTCTCCCGGATGCGGACGAACTACGCAAGTTGTTTGATGAAGTCCGCGACGAAATCAAGCGTTTCGAGGAAGAAGCCAGGCAGAAAGAAGCCCAGAAGGCCGCCAAAAAGAAAGCACAGGCTGATAATGTGAAGGAGAACGAAGATCAGGAGGAATAAGTGTATGAAAATCAAGAAACTGGCAATAAGGAATATCGCGTCCATTGAAGAGGCGGATATTGATTTTACAAAAGATTTGGTGGATGTCGTCACGGGTGATCCAGCCTCAATTTTCCTGATCTCCGGCGATACCGGGGTCGGGAAGTCCGTCATCTTGGACAGCATCGCCCTGGCCCTATACGGAAAAACGCCCCGGCTGGAATCCGTGGAGAACTCACAATCGAATAAGTTCACCGACACCCGGGGAGAAGAAGTGAAGGTCAAGAGTGTTGAGCAGTATACTCGCCTGGGCATTTCCGAGAAGGATCCCTGTTTTTGTGAGGTAGTCTATGAAGGAAATGATGGAAGGGAATACTGTTCGCGTCTGACATTGGGGTACAAGCTGGGAAATGATAAAGTCCTTCGTAATCGCGCCTACTCGATGTCCTTGACTGTCGGCACGGACCAGTACGGCAACAAGGATGAAGTCAAAAAACTTAACGAAGCCGCCATTGGACTAACGTTCAAGCAGTTCAACCGGATGGTCATGTTAGCGCAGGGGCAGTTTGCCGCCTTCCTCACGGGCAAGAAGGAGGAACGTCAGGAAATCCTGGAACAGCTGACAAACACGGAGCATTTCTCGGCTTACGGTGCTGCGATAGAGCGGTTGTTCAAGCAAGCGAAGACCGACTATGAGACCAAGAAAGGACATTGGGAGCAAGCGAAGGAATATGTTTTGGCTGATGAGATAGTTGCCAGCCTGAAACGGGAATTGGCAGAGGTGAAGGAAAAGGAGAGACAGAACAGTGAGGCTGCGAGAGTCGTCGGTGTCAAGATCGATGCGGTGAAAAAGATTGTAGCGGCAGCTGACATGATTCTGCAAACCTCGAAGAAGAAAACCGAATTGGAAGCGGTCATGGGCGGATCGGAATACCTGGAAGCCCAGGCTGCCATCAAAGACTGGGACGACACAGTCACGGAACGCCAGCGCCTGCAGGATATCAGGAATGAGCGGCGGGACTTGGAGGACGCTAGGAAGGGGGCGGTGGAACTGGCTGGCCAGTTCGCGATTCTGCTCGCCGACCTGGCCTTCCGGAACGAAGACATCAGCCGTCGAAAAACCGACGTGGGCAAGCTCGACGCCTGGCTTCAGGAGCTGGAGGATCGGAAGGATCTGTACGACCGTGCCGACGGGATCGTCGTAAAACTAGGCAACCTCGGTGAGCTTGATCATGACATCGCCGATCTTCAGACAAAGCTGCAGGAAGAGTCGGCCCGGACCGAGATGCTGAAAAAGAGCGAGTCGGATACCCAAAAGGCTCTGGATGCCGCACAGAAGAACCTGAAGGATAAAGATGATGAAATCAACCGCTTGCACAAAGAGCAAGATGACTTGGATTCCGCGGGAACGAATCGCGAGTTGAACAGCGTATTGCCCGAAAAAGTATCGCGGCTGGAGAAGTTGAAGACCGCCATCGCCGACCGGGATGCGCTTAATGGAGAGAGAGCCGAGCTTCTCGTCAGTATCACGACGGACGAGAAGACTCTGGCGGCCATGGAGGATGAAGTGGTGAGTGTGCAAAAAATCAGGACTGCCACCAAGAGGACCTATGATACCGCGCAAAGGTGTTATGACACCATGAACATGTCGACGGACGACATCCTCGTCGATCTCCGGAAGAAGTTGCAGGAAGAACACCAGAGTGTCTGCCCTCTCTGTGGTCAGGAAATCAAGGCATTCACGGATGACTATGCGGCGCGCGTGACGGAACTGGATGGAATCCGTGCGGAGAGACAGGCAGAGTTTGAGCGGGCCGACAGGGAGTGGAATGATGCGAAGGAAGAAAGAGACCGGTTCTCCGGCCAGTTGGAGCAGAAGAAAAAGAACAAGGAACGCCTGGACAAGGACATCAACGCCAAAGACGGTGAAATCAAGAAGATGGCGGAAGAGGCCGGCCTGAACCCGGAAGAGGAATTGTCCGTGCGGATTGAGGCCGCCTTGAGCGACCTTGAAGCCCGGAAGTCCGAACTGGAGACTCGCCAGGGCCGTATTTCGGCCCTCGGAGAGAAACTCAAAGCCCTGTCGGAAGAGCGAAAGCCGTTGGAGCAAACCCGGGATGATGCGAAAGAAAAATGGCAGGAGGCATCGGCCGCTGTCAGAAAAAACGAAGAGGACATTCGGGAGTATGGTCGGCAGAAGGCGGAATCCGAGAAGAAAAGGGATTCCTTGCAGAAAGAGCTTTCCGTCGCGATAACCCCTTTCTATCCCGACTGGCCTTCCGATCTGGAGCAGGCGGCCGTGACCTTGAAGGCCGATGCGAGGGAGTATAGGGAGATGGTTCGGGCAGCTGGGGACGCCCATGCTGCCATCGACAGATCCAAGCGGATTATTTCGACCCTCGAGGGCTGCCGGGATTCCATCCTCGGGCTTTTCCCGGAATGGAAAAAGACGATGGCTCCGGCTTCCCATGCTTCCGCCGATATCGTCAAGGAATGGACGACATTGAACAGCGATGTGAGTTCCGCCCATACCGCCATCGAAGAGCATGAGGAGGACATTGCCGTTTACAAGGAGGTTCTGGATTCATGGTATCTGTCCACCGGCCGGGACGAGGCCGCCCTGGACGCCATCCAGGCCTTGGAGCCGAAGCTGCAAGCAATCCGGGTTTTGGTGAAGGATGCGGAAGACCAGTACCGCGATGCCTGCAATGACAACTCCAAAGCACAAACGGAAAAGGAAGACGCCATGAAGGGGCTTGGCATTGCGGAGGAATCCGATATTCCTGCCCTGCAGGATCTTGAGGCGGCGAAAACTGCCCTGAATGCTGAACACGACGGCATTGTCTCCCGAAAGGCGACCCTTGAAGGCCAGTTGAAGGAGAACGAAGAAAACCAGGGCAAGCTCGACGAAAAGGAGAAAGACCTCAATGAGGCGGAAGCCGTATTCAACAAGTGGGAACCCATCAACCGCCATTTCGGTGGATACCGGTTCCGCACCTTGGTGCAGACCTACATCCTACGGCCGCTCCTGAACAACGCGAACATTTACCTGAAAGAGATAACGGATCGATACAAGCTTACCTGCAGCGAGGACAACGAGCAGTTGGCCATCCTGGTCCAGGATCGTTACAATAAAGACCAGATCCGCAGTGCGACCGTCCTCTCCGGAGGTGAACGCTTTATGATTTCGCTGGCCCTGTCGTTGGCCCTGTCCTCCTTGAACCGACCCGACTTGAATGTGAACATTCTGTTCATTGACGAAGGGTTTGGCACTCTGGACAAGGCAAGTCTGGAATCCGTAATGGTAACCTTGGAGAAGTTGCAGGAAATCGCCGGCGAGAGTAACCGTCGCGTTGGCATCATCTCGCACCGTGAGGAGTTGGACGAACGTATCCCCACTCAGATCCATGTCGTCAAGAAAGGAGAAGGTCGGAGCAAGATTCAATTCGTGATAGGGTGCACTCCTGTCTAGCCTCTCCATTTCTACCTTTTGATGCATGTACAAGGTGAGATCCTAAAAATCACACCTTGTACTTTATTTCGCCAATTAGCGTGGTTGTAGTGTCGTTTTATTGTGCAAGGTGTTTTACATAAAAGCACACCTTGTACAAACGCGAGTCTTATTCAAACACCCACACCTCATTCTCCCCATCCTCCGGGACGAAGGAGAGGCCTCGCTTGAAGTGGGGGGTGTGGGGGAGAAGGGCGTCGATCCGCTCGAGGTCTGACATGCGAAGGTTGGCGCATCGGAGGTAGGCGACAACACCGCTCGGAGCGCCCAAGGCGGCCTGGCTCGGGGCACCTGCGCGAGCCGGGCTCGGCTCAATTCCGCCTACCGCCGCCAACTCATGCGCCAGCCGCTCCAGCAGGAGGGCGGGGGTGGAGGCGGTGACGTGAAGGGCGCGGGCGGGGTGCGGGCAGAGCTGGTCGAAGTCCGTCCGGCGCAGGGAGACGTAGGATTCCTCGCCGATGATTTGGGAGATCGCCTCTGCGATCTGATTCTGGTCCGTAATCAACATATGGTCAAGATTGTGAACTGGTTTTGTGTACAAGGTGTGATTTTGATGGTTGTACCTTGTGCACTATTTTGCCATTTGGTGTGGCTATAGTGCCGTTTTGAGGTACAAGGTGTCCCACCTAAAAGCACACCTTGTACAAGAGCCAGATAGCCCGCCCGTCAGACGGCCCGGGCAGGGCCGTTCGGGTGGGCGTCGAGAATCATTTCGCGGGTTACGACAATCTCGCGGTTGCCGTTCATATACGCGGCTTTCGGGGCCGCGAACATAACGTCGCGCATAGCCTTTTCCATTATGCTGCGCAGGCCGCGCGCGCCCGTGCCCAGGTCGGAGGCGAGCTGTGCAGCCGCCGTAATCGCCTCTGGCTCGAAAGTCAAGGCAATCCCGTCCTCGCGGAAAAGCTCCGTGTACTGGCTTACAAGATTGTTCTTGGGCTTGGTCAGGATACCCTCCAACGCCGTCGTATCGAGCGGATCGACATACGTGACAACCGGGAATCGGCCCACAAACTCGGGAATCAGGCCGTAATCGCGCAGGTCCTGGGCCGTCACGTCCGCGTAAGGGTTGCCGCCGTCCCGAGCGGCCGCCGCATTTCCAAAGCCAATCCGGCTCTGGTCCCGTCCGGTTCTCCGTTCCACAATCCCGTCCAGGCCCACGAACGCGCCCGAACCGATAAACAGGATATCGGTCGTGTCCAGGTAAATGAGCGGCTGCTCCGGGTGCTTGCGCCCGCCCTGGGGCTGGACACCCATGATGTGCCCCTCGACCATTTTCAGGAGCCCCTGCTGGACACACTCGCCCGACACGTCCCGCGTGACCGAAACACCCGCCTCCCGCTTGGCAAGCTTGTCCACCTCGTCAATGAACACGATTCCTGTGCGGGCCTTCTCCACGTCATAGTCGCAGTTCATAAGCAAGCCCGAAAGCAGGCTCTCCACGTCGTCACCCACGTACCCCGACGCCGTAATCGAGGTCGCGTTCCCGATATAGAAGGGAACGCCGAGCATTTTCGCAATGGTCTTGACCAGCATGGTCTTGCCGCAGCCCGTGGGCCCCAGCAGCAGAATGTTGCTCTTCTCCACGTCCGCCCCGCGCTCGGGGTCGGCCTTGTGGAGAATCCGCTTGTAATGGTTGTACACCGCCACGGAGAGAGTCTTTTTGGCCTCCTCCTGTCCGACCACGTGCTTGTCAAGGTAGGCCTTGATCTGGTCGGGTCTTTTCAGTTGAATCTGTCTCATACTCCTACTAATACGTCGCTTGCGTGTGAATCTTTCTTTCAAACCGAGAATCCGATGCGACGGGCGGACTTCTGTGCGGAAAGGGTCTCTTCATCGCAGTAGGTGAGGAGGTCCTGCAGGGTAGCTTTCCGGCCGGAGAGGACGTAGCCGACGGTGGCCTTGCGGGCGATGTTCTCGATATTGCCGCCGGAGAAGTCGTAGCGGCCGGCAAGGGTGAGGGCGTCCTCGTCGGAGAGGCCGTCCAGCATGGACTTCCAGATTTTCGCGCGGGTCTCGACCTCCGGCTTGACGAACTCCACTTTGAAAAGGAAGCGGCGCGCAAAGGCGTCGTCGCAGAAGTTCGAGGCCAGGTTCGTCGTAGCGATGAGGATGCCGTCCAGATTTTCGATGGCTTCCAAACAAATGTTCTGCAGACTGTTTTGCATCTGGTCCACGCTGTCCTCCGGATTCTCCAGGCGCTTGGAGAAGATGGCGTCGGCCTCGTTGAAGAGGAGGATGGGCGCCAGTTCGTGCGTGCGGCACATCTCGCGGTAGGTCGTGAACACGCCCTTGACAATCTTCTCGGAGTCGCCGACCCACTTACTCTTGAGCTGGGACATGTCCACGGCGAAGACAGCGCGGCCGGTGCGGCGGGCGAGCTCGTAGGCCCCCGCGGTCTTGCCGCAGCCGGCGCCGCCGGCGAACAGGACCGCGAAGCCCTTCCGCATGCCCGTCTCCTCCAACCGCTGCTGCACGCCCGCGAAGTTGGCGGGCTCCAGCAGGGCGCCGAGCCGCTCCATCTGCTCGGCCACCTTGCCGTCATAGAAGAGCTCGCGGGGCTTGATGGATTCGGCCGGAATGAGGTCCCGGTGCCTGGTGGCCTGGGGTTTCGCAAGGGTGACCTCCGTGAAGAAAGCCCGCTTGACCTCGTCGGTGAGGGCCAGTTTCTCGGTGTCCTGGAACCCTTCGTCCCCGCCGAAGGTGACGAGTCCCAGCCGCTGGATGCTCGTCCTTCCGTTGCCGATGGCGCGCTTCAGGCGCTGCTCGTCTTCCATGAAATCGGTCAGTGCAAGCAGCTTCTCGACCGGGAATTCCTGCTCACCGAAGGAGACCAACCGGTAGCACAGCGCGTAGAAGATACGCTTGTCCGTCTCCCCGATTCGGTCATCGGCCAGGGCGGCTTTCGTCTTCCGACAGAAGTCCAACTGCTGGTTGTCTTCCGTGAGCTGGGTGAGGTCATCGAGCAGTCGCTCGGCGTCGATGTTGTCCCGTAGGTAGTCCGTGAACAGAAGACGGATACGGGAGAAGAGTTCATCCGCGCTCAGGCCGGTGTGTTTCATCGGTTTGAAGTCGGTGTCCTTCTCGATGGACCGGATTGCTTCGCGGCCCATGATATAGCGGTTCCCGCGACCGTTCCGGCGGAGGATGATGCCCAGGTCCTCCATCTCCCGAAGGGGTTCACGGAAGCCCAGGAACTCGATGTTCGAGCACCCGATGTAACCCGACAGGTCGTCATCGTCACAACCGTTCCGGGCGTTGTTCTCGAGGATGGCGGCCAACAGCACGGCGGCGCGTTCTCCGATGGAAAAGCGCTCGCGCACGCGCCGGATGTCCTCGTCCAGTTCGTCGTCGTTGTCTTCGGCGAAGCCTTCCGCATTCACCTTCTTGTAAATGCGGTCCAGGCTGGCGGCCAGCCCCGGGATCGCCAGGGTCCTGGGGCACCAGTTCTTCTCGTTCATGGGTTCTGTCCTTTTCATCCTATGCTGCGACGTTTTCAAGTTCAAGTCTCTGTCTCAAATGGTATACGGCCATGTAGGTGGCCCTCATCGTCATGCCTTCCCTCTTGGCAATCTCCTCGTAGTCAAGCTCTTCCGCCAAATACAGCAGTATTCTCCTGTCACGCTCCTGCCTCAGCCTGTCGTACAGGCTCTCCACCCATTCGTCCATCAGCAGCTGCCTGTCGGCCCTGTCGCCCGCAACCATGTTTTCCGCTTTCTCCTCCACGTCGTCGTTCCAACAACCGCCAATGTCCTCACGTCTGTGCTTTGCCACCGCCGCGTCGTTCACGGCGTTCTTGGCAATGGTCCAAACCCAACCAAACTCGCTCCCCTTGTCGGGGTCAAAGCTTTCCCTTGCCGCCCACATCTTACCAACAACCTCCCCCACGAGGTCTTCCAGTTCGGCTTCCGTAAAGAAGCCCGCAAACTTACTGTTGGCATACCCCTTCACTGCCTTCGTGGCAGTCGTCCAATAGTCTTTCGGTTGAATAGATAACATGTTGATTTATAATGTATTACTAGTTTCTGTGCTGGTCTTGAGTCGCGAAGATGTCCTTGACGAGGGTGCAAAGCAGCCTCGCCGGGCGGGCCCGGTAAGTGGACATGGAGAGTATGTGGGGATGGTTACTTGATCGTAGACATGTGGGTGGTCAAATATACAAAAACCATGCCAAGGCGTGGGTTGTGGGGACTGGAACGTTTGGCCTCCTCAAAGGAAGGCCTCTGGGACCACATAGACAGCCCCTCTCTTGTCAGGATGGAGGGTGCCCAGGATCCGTTCCGGATCGTTCAGGAAGGCCTGAAGCTCGGAGACGGGAAGGTCCACGCTGCCGTGGAAATACCGTGTCAGGTTCAGGTGGACCTTGTCACCTTTCACTTCAAAAGTACAGGTGTAGCCCATGTCAGGCAGGACACCTTCGAGCTGGGCTTCCACGGAAATCCGCAGAATCTCTTCCGCCTTCAGCTCCACGGCCATCCTGTCCAGGAACTCCTTGACCCAGGCCTCCAGTTCGGGAAACTTCGCGTCGATCCGGAGGATCGCCTCGGCCAGTTCCTTCGACGGGATGGACGGCTTCACCGTGAACCGGTGTCCGTTCCAGTTGACCTGGACGGAACCTCGGTCGGGCTCGGTCCGATAGATATAGTACGTCGCGTGCGCGAGTGCGACAGCGAGATGCGAGAAGCTGAGCGTCACGCTGCTCTTCGGAACCCCCTGCCGGATCAGTTCGGCGACCGTCTCCTCGGCCAGCGCCGGCGCCGCATTCTTCTTCCGCAGTTTGAGGTGCTCGCTGACGAAGCCCGCGAACAGCTGCTGGGTCACCTCCTCCGGCGTCAGCTGTTTGTATTGCCTCGTCCGCATCAGCGACCGGGGAGTAATGGATGTTTTGAAAGGGATGGTCATATCAGTGTCGTGTTTCATGTCCATGCCCTTATATATACGGATATCTCCATCGGATATTTCAAGTCAATTGGTCAGATTTGTCTACAACTGATAATCATGGAAGGCACTGACATAGCCCGGGATGTCGAACCAGTAATCCTCATATCCCAGAAATCGCTTCTTGGGGAGGTACAGGTCACCGTCGGCGTCCTCCGTCAGAAGGGGATGGGAACTGACCCGGACCCTGACATGGTCGATCTTGCGGCCGTTCAGGACCTGTACGCGTTGCTCCGCCACCTCGTAGTCCACATACCGGTACGGAATCGGGCGAAGGATGGACTCGAGCGCCAGGATTTCATCCTCCCCATAGTCCTCCGACGAGGAAATGACGATCGGGTTCTCCCGGCTGCAGCCAGGGTTGGCCGTGTTGTAGCGGGCGTACCGGGCCAAGTCTTCGTCCTCGTCACTGTCCAGGAAGGCATCGACCAGGCGGTTTTCCTCCGCCCGCTCGACATAGACCACATCTTCGTCCATAGAAGTGAAGGGGTCATCCTCCGGATTCAGCCAGGAGACGGCGTCCTGGGGGAGCAGCCAGTCGGCTTTCCCGCTCTTGCGGAGGGCTTCCATCGACAGGGCCTTGTTCTTTTCGCAGCCGATTCCATTGCTGTAGAACCGGGCCAGCTGTGCCCACGCATCGGGTTCTTCGGTGCCGTCAGCGACGAAGCGGATCATCGCAAAGGCGCATTCGGGGGAGATCGCTTCTCCTTCGAGGAGGGCGATTGTTTCGCGGACAAGCCGCTGGGCAGGGGATGTCGTTTCTTTCATGGGTTTTCTCAGTTTAGATTATGCACAGTAATGGAATCCTTCCGGGACCAGTCCGAACAGGTTCTTGAACTGGTTCGAAACGTTGCGCCGGGTATGGTACCGGGCGCCGTTGCCGAACCGTTTGGCCTCACGGCCGTTTTTCCAGAAGCTCTGGGCCTCCCGTTTCTCCACAATCCGCCGGATCTTCCGGCAGCAGGCATTGTCTTCAATGCCGATGGTCACGTCCCCAAGCCGTTTCCCATTCAGGAAATCGAGCTGTTCGTTGGCCAGTTTTCGGGTTCGGTTGAGGATGAACTTGGTTTCGGAGAAGCGGAGGAAGTTGTCAGTGTTCTTCATGAGCATGTGGTTTTACAGGGTTGAACAAGGCGCACTGATGAGGCGGCATAGTAATAATACCGCGTTCATTCAAAACTATTGCTGGGGGATGATGGAAATTTACATTCCGAGTTCGTTCTTCATCGATAATGCAGCAGGGAACGCCGAAAACAAAAGCAGCCGCAGAAATACTGCGACTGCTTGGTTTTGTTTCCTAAGAGGATTACACTTGCTGATGGAGAATCTCGTCGGGAAGATAGTAGTTGTTGATTCCGGAACCGCCTTGGAGGCCCTTCTCGAAATCATCCAGATAATGGATCATTTCCTGACGGACGGCTTTGAGCTGCTGATCGTCAAGATGGAATTTGCTGTATCTGGTGGGTTCGATTCCACCGATGATATAGTGCATCAGGACCCGGAAGAAATACTCGGCCTCCCCCCGGGCCAGGCGGAACCAATCCTTGGCCTCCTGGGCTGTTTGGGGAAGCAGGCCGGTGTCCGCCAGGAAAGTGTAGGGCGCCATGCTTCCACCCATCATGCGGTCCATCATCGGCCAATGGGAAACCTTCACAAAAGAATAGAGGTCCTTCAATCTTTTGCTGACCTTCGCAAGGGCCTGGGGGACCAGGACCGTATAGAAAAGGCCGACGGAAAAGTCGACGGGGAAGGATTTACAATCCATATTCTTCACGGCATCGCACTTTGTCACAACGCAGGCCCGATAACCGTCCCCGTCGACGAAGTGCCCGAGGGCTTTTTCCATCACCTGCGGGAACTCGTGTTCGAAGTAGGCCTCGAATGTCGTGGGAGAAGGATTGCACACGGCACGGTCGTCGCAGAACGATTCGAGCCCGAAACAGCGGAAATAGTCATCATGGGCATCGACAAAATAAACCTTGTCCACGGCGTCCGGATGCGCGTCGAGCCAGTCGGCGGTTGCTCTCAGGGCCGTCTTGCACCGCCGCCAGTCTTCGGGAGCATGGATGCCGATGGTCCTAGAGCCTTGACGGGCCAGCCAACCCAGATCCCTTTGAACCGTATAACGGACTTTCGAAGGCTCGGTGTTCTGAAAATACACACGATAGGGACAGTCGAGCCAATTCCTTCGCAAGATTTCCTGAGCATACCACCGGAAACCTCCCCCTTCGACAAATACAAGAAAACCGTCAAATAGATCGCGGCCTTCCTTTCCGAACAGGTCTCCTCCCGCGAAAACGATCTTAGGATGACAGGTGGAATGCTTAGTCAGATGAGCCGGAAGGTTGACACCTTCTATTTTGTCGTCGATAATAGTGTTGTTTCGTGCCATCTTATTTATGGGTTAGAGGATTTGCTGGGTAAAGATAGTGTTTTTTTGTGGGATTTTGCAGCTGCGACTAATAACACATTGGTGTCAATAACTGCATAGACCTTCTTATTTGTCTCTCTTCTTCCGCTTCGGAGGATAATGGTGGGAAAGTCTATCCTGTCTATTTGGGAGCGGGATCTGAAAGATTATCGCGTGTCTGGCGTAGTAATATACCGAAACAGACACGCGATTCATGATTGGAGAAAGCATTTTGACTGAGAGGCTGGTCCTCCGTCCGTTCCAGGAGAGGGACGCAGAGGATGTGCTTGCGCTGATGAGCGACGACTACATTTGCAGAATGGCGGGCATCAGGCCCTTCAAGTCCATCGACGAGGCGAAGGCGTTCATGGCCAATTGGGAGTGTGAAGCCTATGCCATGACGGAAAGGGGCTGCGACACGGTGATTGGCATCATCCAGACGCCGAGCTTTTGGTGGAAAAGGGCGTCGGACATCGGCTATTGGCTCGCCTCGGAATACCGCGGACGCGGCTATATGACCGAGGCGGTCGAGGCCGTGAAGGAGATTCTGTTCGACAATTGGTGGTGCGACGAGATTCTGCTGTACGTGTTCGTGGGCAACGAGGCGTCGCGTAACGTGGCGCTGAAGTGTGGGTTCAGGCCCAAATATGAAGCCTACAAGGAAAGCGTCTACAACCCTTATGGAAGGGTTGAGAGCGAGGAGTGCTTTTCCATCACGCGAGGTGACTACGAGTGGGAGCAGCGCGGAGAGGATTTCTACTCTACGGCGGCGTGATGCTGTCGACGATTTTCAAATAACTCCTCCTTCAGCTCCTTCAGGCAGCCTTCCAGGGTTTTATGGATATGGGCGACGCCGTAGTGGCGGGCCTTGTAGCGCATATAATCGGCGGCGCGGATGTCGGTGTCGATGCCCAGGATGACCTTGCGCCCGAGGGCAAGACTTTCGAGCAACTCCATGCGCGTCGTCTGCGCATAATCGCGCCCTTCGACGACCTCTGCCTGGTTCGGGATCCAGAACAGGACGATATCGGCATAGGCCAATGCGGCCGATTCCCAATCGACCTGCTTCTTCCAGCCGACCCACCGCTGGCAGGGGTACGGGTTTAGGAACGTGACGCCGTCAATGCCGAGACTCTCCGCGAGTTTTGGTACCGTGCGCTGCCATTTGGGCGCGCCTTTCATCGGCCCGGCCAGAAATACGGTAAGCCCGGTCTTTTCGGGAAGGGGAGTGGGGGATTTGATGACGGGGTTCATAGGGGGGTACTCTTTAATAGTATTACGAAATAAGGCGGAAATTAATTTCAAGGGGAAACAGAAATATGTGTTCAATATGGTTTGGGCGAAGAAAAAAGGAGGTGCGGTTTTCGCTTCATTGTCATATATTGTCAAAGATAATTGCTATATTTATAGCCATTTAGGGACTAATTACATACGAAACTAATGATGGTGTCTTCAACGGTTGGAGAATTTACATCTGGATTGATTCTTTCACAGAGATTTCTGGAAGGTCATGATTATGTTGACATTGGGCGATCTCTTTCTGAGGCGTTGAAGGATGAGGATCTAACCAGTAGATACCTGCCATTGAAAGCATGGGATACACTCAAATCCATCCTGAATTACGGCACCAAAGATGGCATCCTTGCCATTAACAATATCGCGATTCTTTTCGAGCCCACTTTAAGAATCAATCCGAGCACATTCTTGAAGGAAGCTATGACCGGCAGACAACTCATCCTTAAACTTGAGCATCCAGTAGCTGGAAACTATCGGTATTATCCTTTCCCGGAAGCCAGCGAGTATTATTTGGACCTCGCCGGCATCAATACCACAACTTGCTAATACACACAAAGCAATGAAATACGCAGACCTCATCCAATTCGAGCCTATCAACGAAGTCGTGAAATTCGACAGATTAAACGACGTCGATTATCGCAAGTCCCTCGTGCGGAACTTCGTTTTCTCAGATGCATACGAGAAGAGCATCATCCCTGCCATCTGCCGGAACTTGGACTATACAACGTCCGCCGAGACCTTCGGTATCCAGATTGTCGGTTCCTACGGTACCGGTAAATCCCACTTGATGTCGCTCTTTTCACTGGTGGCCGAAGACAAATCCTACCTGGACCTCGTTGGCAGCGAAACCGCTAAGAAAGACCTCAGCAAGATTGCTGGCAAGTATAAGACCATCCGCTTCGAATTGGGTAATGACCAGGAACTTTGGGACATCGTCTGCTACCGCATCGATGACGGCCTGAAAGCCCTCGGCATTGACTATTCCATTGCTGCCGACACTTCCTTGCGCTCCTACGCAGAGAAGATAAACGTCATGATGGCCTTCTTTGAGCAGAAATACCCGGACCAGGGCCTGATGATTATCATCGACGAAATGCTATCCTACCTCAAGGGTCGTTCCGGTTCCGATGCCCTAAACCGAGACCTTGCCGTGCTTCAGGGACTGGGTCAGGCATCCGACAAATCCAAGTTCCGCATGGTCTTCGGTGTTCAGGAACTCATCTATAACGCACCGGAATTCCAGTTCGCCGCCCAGATGCTGCAGAAGGTCAACGACCGCTTCAAGGACCTCACCATCACCAAGCAGGATGTGGAATTCGTTACCAGCCGTCGACTCCTCAAAAAAGACGAAAACCAGAAAGCCAAGATTCGTGAGCATCTCTCCAAGTTTACTGCGTATTTCACGGAGATTTCCAAGGATCTGGATAAGTATGTGGACCTTTTCCCCGTTAACCCGTCCTACTTTGACAACTTCTCCCGTATCCGTGTGGCCAAGTCCCAGCGTGAGGTCCTCAAGACCCTCTCCGCCAAGTTCTCCGCCATCATGGATCGGGACGTTCCTACTGTGGAGCCTGGCCTTATCAGTTACGACTCCTACTGGGACGATATGGATGCTTCCTCTGACATGAAGACCGATCCAGATGTTCGCCGTGTATCCGAGATTATGGAAATCATCTACCAAAAGATAGACGACAACTTCCGTGAAGCCCGTGCCAAGAAGGCCCCGCTGGCCCGTCGTATCGCCGGTGCCTGCGCCATCAAAATTCTGCAGGACGACCTCACGCGCCAGAACGGTATCACCGCCGAATCTTTGGTGGACGACCTTTGCTACCTGGACGCCAACATCATAGACCGTGATTTCCTCAAAGATGTCATCGACACCACCGCTTCCCAGATTGTGACCGCTACCGTTGGCCAGTACTTTGAGAAGAACGACCAGAACCAGGAATTCCACCTGCGTGTCCAGGGCGGTGTCAACTACGAGCAGAAAATTAAGGACTACGCGGCCCAGATGACCGACGACATCAAGGATTCCTACTGGTATTCTTTCCTCGTTGAGTTCTTGCCAGTTGAGGTAGAGCAGTACCGCAAGGAATTTAAGATTTTCACCCACAAGATTGAGTGGCGCTCCCACAAGATGATGCTGGACGGCTATCTCTTCTTCGGCAACCCTGACCAACGCAGCACCACTCATCCTGAGCAGAACTTCTACATCTATTTCATGCCGGTCTTTAACAAGAAGAACATCGTTCAGAAAGACGAGGCCGATAGCGTGTATATTCGAATGGAGACAATCTCTGGCGAGATGAAGGACGCAATTTCCCTTTTCGCGGCATCCGAAGCCCTTAAGGCAAGTGCCCCGACATCGGAGAAACCTTACTACGACCAGTTCCGCAAGAACTTCTTGGATCGTCTCCGCAAACTTTTCGACAAGGAATTCCCCGAAGCTCTCCGTGTCTTCTATCAGGGCAAACAGCAGAACCTGACACCTGCCCAACTTGTCGGTCCGTCCAAGGAAAGCGTCATTTCCAATATCGCATCCATGCTAATGGAAGACCATTTCTGCGCTACGCTAAAGGACTATCCCAAGTTCTCGCTGTTGCTCCAGCCGCTCTCATCATCCAACCAGGATGCCATCTTGAAGGCTGCGCGTCAGAAGATTGCCAATCCCAATATGTCCAACCGTAATGGCGAAGCCATCCTCGCCGGCCTCGGCCTCCTGGACGAAAATCAGCTCTCTCTCCAGTATTCCATCTATGCCCGCAGCATTCTCCAGATGATGAAGGAGAAAGGTGAAGACAAGGTCCTCAACCGTGACGAGATCCTGGAGCGCTTCTGGGATGACATCTACCGCAGCAAAGACTTCCACATTGATTCTTCCTTCGAATACATAGTCCTTTGCGCGATGGTGGTCCTTGGAGAGATTGAGATCGAATACCCTGGCGGTAAGAACATCAATGCTACCTCCATCAAGGACACCGTGGACATCACGAAGGACTTCACCTATACTTTCTCACACGTTCGTCGTCCCCGTGGCCTCAATCTGCCTGCAGTGAAGGAACTCTTCCTGGGCATCACCGGCCACGACTATTCCAACAACCTGGACGACCCTGAGGTCTATTCCAAGCTGCTCACAGCCGCCTCTGCAATGGCCAGCGAGATTGTCTCCCTCCAATACAAGATCAAGGGTGGGGTTAGCATAGGGGATGTCGATATCCTCGATCCTTTCGCTGCTACTAACTTGTCCAATAGTCTTGACGCAATGAAAGGTATTTGTGATCAGGTCCCGGCGTATAACACCAAGGCCAAGATGCGCAATCTCCGCTGGTCTGTTGCCGAACTGAAGCAGTTCTTCGAAGCAAAGCCAAACATTGCCAGAATCCGTCGCGTCCTAGAAATCCAGGACGAACTTAAGCACCGTATCGACTACCTCAAGCAGGCGCTTCAGTACGTCTATGTCAAGGATTTCGAGAAAGAAATCAACGACGCAATCGCTAAGATTGATTCGGTAGTCGAGAAGGGCACCGATGCTGCGCTGAAGGCCTACGAGGCCGAACTGGACAAACTCATTGATAAATACATCAACTGGTATCTCAAAGAATACGAGCGCGTAACCATCAACGAATTCCAGAACAACACTAAGCGGATGATCCTCTCTTCCGATGCCAAGAAGGTTTGCGATGCTGCTTGCGGCGAGGACTTCGTCCCGGTGTCTTCTCAGTTTATTGCCTGGGAGAAAAAGATGTCCCAACTCACGCTCAAGAGTTCGCTTGTCACCAAGGCTTCGCTCAAGAACCAGCCTTATCAGGGCTTCAACCCGCGTGACTACAAGGACTTCATACTACCGGATATTAACAAGTTGAAGGAGGAGCTGGAGGGAATATACACTGCCATCGACCATACCCTTCACGTCACGCTTCAAGACCAGAATCTACTGCAGAACGCCAAGGACGCGCTCTCGGAGTATGAGCAGAAACAGGTGGACAAGTTCCACAATGTAGAGACAAGCCCTGACAACGTGAAGCAGATTATTGAGATTATCCATAAACTGCATGCCGGCATCCGCAAGATCACTATCACCCACGAAGATATTCTGGCGGTGATTGACGGTCTGATGACGCCGAAGGACGTGATTAAGGCGTTCAAGGAACTCATTGAGAACCGTACTGCCGGCGCTGAAGGCGACAACATTCGAATCCTCATCAAATAAGTATAACATGGAAGATTTTCAAGCACAAATAGAGAAGCTAAAGAAGGCGTCCCCATTGAGTATTCCTTCCCAGTTGGTTGAGCTCGAACTACATGACCAGGAAACTGCCTTTGAGTTGTATGACAAGGTGAGCGCTCAATTCGCTAAAGAAGATCTGATGGATAATGTTGTGAATCCATCAATTTGCACAGTGATTGATGGCATTCTTGCAATACCATGCTTCAAAGGCATCAATAGAAAATTAGGACTTAGTGCTCAAAGGGTGATGAATGAGTGCAAGAGTTTTAATTATGATGGGCGGTTGTCTTTCTTAATGCCAGATTCACAAGTGGAGTCAAGGAATTATGTTGAGGAGGCTGAAAAATGGAAAGAGGAACACAGAAGCGAATATGACCGCCATCAATATGAGAACACTCCTGCCATGAATAGATATAAGCAGCAGCGTATTCAAGAGAATGGTGGTCGTGTTAATATGGAAGACGAGTACAGAATGACTCGAGACATCTCTGGTTCCCGTGCTGGTTCTGACCAAAGGAGGAATGATCCGAAATATAATTACGTCGCAGAGACCGATCATATCATTCCATTAAAAACCATTTTCACTCAACTTCAGTCCAATAGTGGACTCTCTGATGAAGATATTCGTCGCATTGCTAACAGGGATTATAATTTTGCTGTGACTGGTCGGCTTGTAAATAATCCCAAGCGCGATATGTCAAACTCTGAGTTTATCGCCAAGCAGGATGAACTTAAAGCCGCCGGAAAGCCTTACGTTGAATTGTCTCCCGAACAACGCGCAAACATGATTAAGATGGAGCAGGAGGCGCAAAAAGCGGTGGATGATAATGTCAATGCGTTTGTCCTTAATAATTTGAAGGGCAAAGGATATGCTGATTTTGCTGATTTCAAGACTGCCATCGCCAAAAAGAGAGATGAACTTGGACGTGAACTCACACCTGAGGAATCTCAAGAGGTGATGCGTAAATGTGCTCTAGACAAGACTATCGGCATTTACGAAGATGTTGGAGCCAAAGCCGCAAAACAGGGACTGATGTATGCTCTTGGCAATGCCATGCTCATTGTAATTAAGCCTCTGTATTATGAATTAAAAGATGGGTTCACAAATGGCTTTGCAGCAGGTGTATATGCTGGTAGCATAAAAGAAGCCTTTAGTGTACGGTTTGCGCGAATTCGAGATTATGTGTGGGAACAACTCACCAATATTAAAACTTATTTGGGCGGCTTCCTTGACTTCCTTAAAAATTTCATCTCTTCTATCATTGAGTCGCTCTTAAACATGTTCGTGGGATTGTTCAAGCAGATTCTACGTGTTGCAAAAGAAGGGGTAAAGATAATCATGCAGTCATTCTCCGTGCTCTTTGGAGAACGTTCGAAATCAATGTCGGCTAATGAGAAAGGTGATGCCATCGTTAAAATTGTAGGTGGTAGTATTGTTGCATTATGCGGGATAGCTTTAGATACGGCTTTGACTAAACTACCTGACGGCATTCGACCGGTTGTATCATCCTTATTAACCGGTCTTGCTGGCATCCTGGTTTTCTATGCACTCGATAAAGCTGATTTATTTAACGTGAAGGCGGATAGACGTAATCAAAGAATTCGTGAAATCTTTGAAATGAGGATTCAAGACGTCAGAGATAAGACAGAGATGGCTACCGCTGCAGCTTGTGAGGCGGCCAGGGAGGCAAGAATTAAAATGACGCAGTTGTTTGAAGGAATCACCCGTGCTTCGGAAAAGAATGACTATACGGAACTGAATGCTTCTGTGTCAGGTCTTTATCAACTCCTTCTCGAAAAGAATATTGAAACTCCCGCTGATGGCAATAAATGGGATTGCTAATAATACAATATGAATAATAGCAAAACATACTCGGGTACAATTCTCGAAAATACGTATTCTCCTATAGTTTTCAGTCCAATTACTGAACTCCCCGTTTTACAAGCCCAAGCCGAAGATGTATTAAAATCAGCTTCCACTGCGAGGGCAATCAATTCTGCGTTGATAACTGCAGCTGCAGTAACTCTTCCTTTGTCTCTCCCGGTTAGTTTAGCCACTGGTCTTGCTGCTGGTCTGGCCGTTGCTTTCATACCTAAAGAGGGTAAAGAAGTCGAAGGTTCTTTCAAAGCTGCAGAAATTCTTGGCGAAACTGCGGACGCTCTTTCCAAGTTCGATTTGTTGGAAGCTATCTTCAAACAGAAGGAACTTCGGAGGATGTCAGAGAAGTATCATGCTTTCGTGGTCCAAGCGGAAAAAGATTTTGTTAGTTATAAGGTTGAGCACGAAGCTTACTTGCAAAAGTCAATGGATGCCGTAGACGGAATTAACAGGCGCAAGGTTGTGATGAAAGACTACCTGCTTTTTGAATTGAGCGAACAGCTGAAACGAAGTGGATTAAATGGGAGATTTGATGATCCGAAGATTGAGCGTTTAGACCCCAGGGCTTGGTCAATAAATGGAGACTATCATCTAAATGTGACGAGTAATAAAGAGTTTCTTGATGCCTCTGTGGCTTATTTGCCACTATTTGTCGAGGGCGTTATTCTAATTAGTCCGATTAGAAACAGGATAAGAATTCGTGAGATTCGCAATGCTCTTGATCGACTACAGCCAGTTGCTGATCTAAATCTGGAGCATATGCTTTCCGATCTCTTGAAACTTGATTTATTTTCAGCCGCTCTGGTGAACATCGACACTATTTACAAGGAAGTTCTGGATAAACTTCGTCCTATTATGAAAAAGATTTTAAGGGACTTAGAGGATAAATACCAGGGCGACGTTCGTCGTATGCCGAAAGAACAGGCAGATGCTCTTTATACTATTAAGTCCCTTTTTAAGGATTTGGCTGAAACAACCATAATACCGCGTTCAGACGACAATCGGGATATCTATACTGATGTTTGCCAGTATAGCAATACTCTTTCTGAGCGCTATAACACGATACGCGAAACCATCTATAAAAACTTTTGTAATTAGTATGGCAGACGAGAACAATAACTTGCTCTTTTCTGATGATGTCCTCAGTGAGGTTGAGGCTTCGAGTTTGGGTGGTAAAGTGAAGTCTGGACCGGTGACGGTGCTGGGCAAGACCTTCGCAAATGATGAGGAACGCCGGACTTTTTTCCGGGAAGAACTACGTAAAAAACTGCCGGAGTTAAAGAGAATAGAGGGTTTCCCGATTGGTGACGAAGAGGACATTATTGCATTATCCGATCCTCCTTATTACACGGCCTGTCCTAACCCGTGGTTAAATGACTTTATCGCGTTTTGGGAGGAGGAAAAGAAACGGATGGTTGCAGAGAAGAAGCGTGTCGAGCAAAAAAACGTAACAGAGCCTTATGCTGCTGATGTCAGCGAAGGAAAGAATAATGCCATTTATATGGCTCATGCTTATCACACGAAGTGCCCTCATCCAGCAATCATGCGATATATTCTTCATTACACAGAGCCGGGAGACATTGTTTTTGACGGGTTCTGTGGGACGGGAATGACAAGTGTTGCTGCAAATCTATGTGGTAATAAGAATGAAGTGCTGAAATTGAATCAGAAAAAGGCAAAACTTGGTGCTCGTCACAGTATTTGTTCTGACCTTTCACCAATTGCTTCACTGATTTCAGCCAGTTATACGCTTCCATTCAATCCTAAATCTTTTGAGAAAATAGCGAATTCAATCCTCGATGACGTAGAGAAAAAATATGGCTGGATGTATGAGACAGTTATAGGTGGTCATAAAGCAAAAATTAACTACACAATCTGGAGCGATGTGTTGGTGTGCCCGTCCTGCGGGCATGAGGTTGTTTTATGGGATGGGGCTGTAGATTTGGATGCAGAAATAATGAATGATTCATTTCCTTGTCCTTATTGCGGTACAGAATGTAGTAAAAAGAACGCGAAGAAAGCATGGGCTACATATTATGACGACATACTGAATGACACGGCAAAAGAGAATAAAAAACAACTTGTAAGGGTCAATTATACTCTCGGAACAAAAAGAGGAGAGAAAGATGTAGAAGCATCTGACTTGGCACTCTTGGATAAAATTTCAAGTATCCGTCCTTCTCATGCACACACGTGGAAATTGAAAGATGGCTTTAATACTCGACAACCCATTGAAAGCAATGGTATCGAATACACCCATCAGTTCTTTACTCGTCGCAATTATATTATTCTCTCGGAGGTTTATGATAGAATAAAGGATGATTCTGTCTTAAGAGCCTGGTTTACATCAGTTCTGCAAAACACCTCCAAAATGTATAAATTCCGTCTTGATAGAAAGGGTGGAATAGTAAACGGTACATTGTTCATACCTTCACTTAATATCGAGCAAAATGCATTGAAAGTGCTCAGAGCAAAGATCCGGGATTTCACTCAGATTTATTATCCCGAGCGCGGGAATAATGCCGTATCGATTCTTTCTGCTACTAATCTCGATACCATTGCTGATAACGGCATAGATTATATTTTCATAGATCCTCCTTTCGGTGCAAATATTATGTATTCTGAAGTCAGTTCAATCTGGGAAAGCTGGCTAAGGGTAATGACCGAAGATACCGATGAAGCCATTGTCAATGATGTTCAGAATAAGACTTTGTTCGATTATCAGGACCTTATGAATCGCTCCCTCCATGAGTTTTATAGGGTGTTGAAGCCTGGCAAATGGTTGACGATGGAGTTTAGCAATACGTCTGCCTCAGTCTGGAATTCAATCCAGAACGCACTTCAAGGTGTAGGTTTCATTGTTGCCAACGTGGCCGCGTTGGATAAAAAACAAGGTTCCTTCAAGGCAGTTACAACACCTACTGCAGTTAAACAGGACTTGATTATTACTTGCTTCAAACCTTCAGAGGCTTTCACAATGAAGTTTGATAGTCAAGATGGAGCTCAGAATATTTGGGATTTTGTAGAGGAGTATTTAGAGCATTTGCCTGTTCACCTGTTAAAGGATAATGCAACCACTGCTGTTGTTGAGCGTAGCCCGAAGATTCTCTACGACAGATTGATTACTTATTATGTCCAGAAAGGACTTCCTGTTCCTATTGATGCCACGGATTTCCAAGCAGGTCTTCGTGAACGATATGCGGAAGAGGATGGAATGTTCTTTATGCCGTCTCAACTTGTTGAATATAGGGAGAAGAAAATACTTGCTCCGGAATTCGTGTCAATGGGCCTTATTGTTTCCAATGAGGCAGACGGAATAGAGTGGCTAAGGAATCAATTACGGGATCGCCCTCAGACATATCAGGACATCCAGCCCGGATGGATGCAAGCTATCAATGGAATTCGTAAAGGAGATATTTTACCGGAGTTAAGTGATCTTCTTGAAGAAAACTTTATACAGGAGCCGGACGGCAAATGGCGCTTACCTAATATCCAGGATGACGTGGATAAGGATAAACTCCGCGAAAAGGCCCTGTTGAAAGAGTTCAAGATTTACGTTGAGGCTGCAAACAAACCGCATGCTCGCATCAAAGAGGTACGTGTGGAGGCTATTCGTGCTGGATTCAAGAAGTGCTACATGGAGAAGGATTTTGCCACCATTGTGATGGTCGGCGACAAGATTCCGCAGAACCTGCTCACGGAAGATGACATCTTGCTCCAGTTCTATGACATCGCACGTACTCGTGTATAATGTGAATTGAAATGAGCGCATTCTATCGGGACATAGCCGGTAAGATAACGGTGCCTTACAAGCGCCTGTCCATAGTCCGGAACATGGACGGATTCCTGTCTGATTCCGCCGTCCAGCGTGCGCTCATGGCAGAATCTGGAATTCTGTTCTTTTCCGGATCTCCTTTGGTGTTGAGGCTCCATTTTGAACTCCAGTACAAGGCTGCGCCGGATACCCGCTTCTGCTACATCTGTGAACGGCCGGAGTTGCTGCTGCCGGATATTCTTTCAGAGGCCCTTGTGTGCTCCTTCGCAGTCACGGATCTGTTTCCTAACATCCAGGACCGTAAGACGCTCTTGGCCCAGAAGCCGAATGTGCTGGAATCCCTCTATGCCAAGAACATCCCGGGATTTGTGACAGCCACCGACCTGTCCCGGCACCTGCTAGAAATAGAATTTGCCGCCCGCGCGAAACCTACGCCGGTCTCCGATCCTGTGGCAGATTTGGCTACAATAGATCCTAAGTGGAGTAGCCTCACGCTAACGGTGGAGACTGTCTCTCAATCAGTTCTTGACGCCATCAGGCAAGACAAGTATGACATCATCCGGCCGGAGCTGGCTCGCTTGAATGGCCGGTTCCAAGAGTACCTGGACCTGGCGTACTTTGCAACGCTGCACGCAAGCCACATACTCGCGCCCAGAAGTGTCAACAAGATACTACCTTTCCTGACCTTCAATCACAAGGGAAATGGGCGTGTGGCTCTCCTGGTGGTTGACGGTATGGCTTGGTGGCAGTATCTGGTCCTGCGGGAGCAGCTCACGGCAGAGAGAATTCATACATCCGACTCCACCATCTACGCCTGGATGCCCACCATCACGATGCTTTCCCGGCAAGCCATCTTCCGGGGAGACGACCCAGTGCTGGATTACAAGCAGAGTCCGGCATCCGAAGAGAAACTTTGGTCTGCCTGGTGGACAGAGCAGGGTATACCTTACTCTGACATCCAGTACATCTATGGAGACAGTGAGCCGGAAATCTGGTCAACAACACGCCGCCTGGCGCTGGTTTCCGTCACGTTGGATGAGGTGATGCATATCTCCGATGCTCCGGATCTGCTGCTGGCCTGTACAGAAGCCTGGGCGCGTCGTTTTGTCCGGACCATCATTGCTCTCAAGAGCCAGGGATTCGCCATCTACATCACCACCGACCACGGCAACGTCCTTTCTACGGGGGCAGGCACACTTTCCTCTGCAGAGAAGACACATCTGTTCGCAGACGGTTCTCGCGGTGCCCGCCATCTCATTTATAAAGATGAGGCTCCCATGCAGGAATTCCTTTCTTTACACGAAGAATCATCATTCCTGGTTCACGACAACTGGCTCGCTTACCGGGACGAGCAGGCCTTCAACAAAGCCGGAAAACGGAAAATTACCCACGGCGGCTCCCACTTGCTGGAAGTGGCCATACCTTTCATTACGATAAAATAATGGACAAGATAACAATAGGCATAAATCAACGCATTCCGATGTCTGTCCTTGAACTTGGCTTAATAGCAGCCATTCAGGACCAAGCTGCCAACGATTATCTACGTGAACTTGTAGCAACCGAGTTTCAAGGAGAGAATCGTATCCGGTTGGGCACAGGTGTGCTTCACAAATTGACCTGCGGCAATCCCTTGCTGCCTGTGATGAAGGTGAATAAGGATGCCGTAATCGCAAGTCTCCGTAGTCGTCTGGATCGTCCAGTTATTCTTGCCGCAGTCATCAATGCTGCGTATTCTATCGCTTATGACGTGACAGCAATCCTGGGAAAGTACCTACACGTCCAGAACGAGGTATCGACTGCGTTGCTGACATCTAAATTGGCGGAGAAATATGGCTCTAACCGTTCAATGCCTAATGGCCGTGACTGCGTTGTTCCTATGCTTATTGAAGCAGGCCTGTTTACCCGTCCTCGCACTGGCTTCTACCAGGCTATCCGGCACAATGGATACTCTGCCCTTGCTGCAGATTTATACCGTCGTTCCTTCTTTGTACACAATACAATGATACCGGAGGACTTTGATGTGTCCACCAACCCTTACTTCGAATTCCTTGACCTGTAATCAGATACTACACCATGAAGCAATTTGATACCCTTGCCAAGTTATTGGACTTTATGCATAATCTTGAGGAATGTGGAATGCCCATCCCTCCTGAACTTTATGAACAGAAGGCCCGGCTTGAAGAGCGGGAGCGCATCGATGAAAACGAATTTGTCTTCACAACGATGAAGGCTCACAATCGGTTTATGTCCGAAGAGAAGGAACAGTGTGTTCGCAACATGGTCGATCATCTTCTGGAAGAAGGCTCTGATGCCACGCAACCATGTCTCTTGCTTGGCAATGTCCAGTGCGGAAAAACTGATACTTTCGAAAGCATCATGGGGCTTGCGATGGACCGAGGTATAGATGTGTGTGTTGTGATGACGAAAGGTACGAATACTCTCACCGAACAGACACTCAAGCGCCTCAATTCCGACTTTAAGTATTTTGCGGAGTCTGGGCGTACCGATCAAAAGGTCATCGTCCGTATTTTCGACATCATGGACCTGATCCACATGGGATTGGGCACAATGGCAGAAGACCCGCGCAACCGCTTCATCATTGTATGTAAGAAGGAAGCCAAGAACCTCCAGCACCTGATTACGCTCTTTACCGAGAAGAGTCCGGAACTGGCCCGCCGTGAGGTTCTCATCGTTGATGACGAGGCCGACTTCGCATCACGAGCATATTACCAGCGCAAGGGAGAATTCGAACTCCTACGCATTGCGGAACTCATCGAAACCTTCATTACCATCCCTTATTATTACCGTTACCTGCAAGTTACCGCAACGCCATATTCTCTCTACCTGCAGCCGGACGGTACCGTCCAGCTCCGTGAAGGGAAGGAAGCATCTCCCTGGCTCCCGCGCTATACGGGAATCGTTCCTATCCACGACAAGTATATCGGGGGAAAGCAGTACTATGTGGATTCTAAAGATGAGAACTCAATGTATTCTCATCTGTATAAGCCGGTTTCTGAAGTCTGTGTCAAGCAGCTTAGTGAACGACGAGATGATTACAAAACGGTTCGAGCCCATTCGGATAACATCTTGGATCTCTCCAAAGCCATCATCGGTTATTTGATGGCGGCTATTCGTAGCATTCAAGAGGAGAAGAAGGGAAAGATTCATAAATCATCCTGTCTTATCCACGTGGAGATCAACAAGAAGTATCACCAATGGCAAGAAGAACTCATTACCAGCATCATTCAGGATGTACGTGAGGCCTTTATCAATCGCCAGAATGCGGATCTTCATCTTCTCAATATCCAGCAGGAGGCCTATGAAGATTATAGGCAGTCTAACCTCAAGGCTAATCAGGCAGGATTCATTCATGAAGACCTTCCTCTCTTTGAAGAGGTGGAAGCCCGCTTACGCAAAATCCTTCGCTACCAGGATGTTTCTATCAACGTTGTGAATTCCTCCGAGCCGGGTAAGGTCCGTACAATGTTGGATGAGCGTGGTCAACTCAAACTTACGCGTACTGCCAACTTCTTCATCGGCGGCTCCATCCTAGACCGTGGCATCACTATCGACAATATGCTATGTTTCTTCTACGGACGAGATCCGGAGAAGTTCCAGATGGACACGGTTATTCAGCACGCACGTATGTATGGTGCCCGAGCCAAAGAGGACATGGCGGTGATGCGTTTCTACACCACTGAAAAGATATATCATGTTTTGGAGCAGATGAACGCCTTTGACGACTATCTGCGCGATTACCTCATCAAGCATAAGGATAGCGTTCGTACCGAGGACATTACCTCCATTGTTCTCGGTTATGACAAGAAGATTAAGCCAAGCGCACAGAATAAGTATCGTCCATCCAACACCAAGGTTCTCCACGCTAAGCAGCGTATTCTTCCTATTGGTTTCCAGACCGGCGCATATGATGAAATTGTCGGGATTGTCGATAAGATTGACAAACTTATCATGTCGGCTCCGGGTTACAAGGTGGATGATTATTTCTTGATCGATTATGATTTGGCCGTTCGGCTGATTCTCTTAACCAACGAAACATTCATTTATTCAAGTGATTATGAGAATCTAGATTATCGTTGGGATCCGAACGAAATGATATCCATCTTGGATCATCTTACTTATGATACGGATGGAAAGATCTGGTGTCTCCAGCGGACCGGCCGCAATTCCAGTCGCCTCCAAAGGAACGGAAGATTCCGCGATGCGCCGGATGATGGTCGCACTGACAAGCCGGCGGAGATTGCAATTGATCGCCCCGCGCTTCTTCTGTTCCGAGAGACTGGTGCACAGAGCCAAGGTTGGCGAAATGCGCCGTTCTATTGGCCTCTGCTCTTTACACCGGAGAATACCCGCGATGGAATATTCACCATCAATGCCGACAAGCGTATCAAGAAACCCAAGCCCGCGATCGAGTTGGTGTCCCTCAAACTGATACCGAAGGAGCAGGTCCTTAATGTAACCATGGAAAAAGGTCCTTATATGAACATTATCCTAGGTATTCAGGATGTCGAACATCGTAAGATCAAACCTACCACTCAGGCACTTTATATCGCACGTGACGAGCGTGGCCAGTTGATGCTGGCGGACGGCATCCCCGGCGAGAAGGAGTACAGTGTCTTTGATGTGGTGGATGGTAGATTCCCGTTTATGCCCAAGGATTTCAAGTATATTCACTTCCGCTGCTCTCGGGATCAGAGCGGCTCTAAGTTGCTGGTTTCCCTCAAGCCAGAGCATCCTTACGACCTCGTTCCAGAAGACTTTATGGATACCGACATCGTGTACACCAGTAGTGGCTCTGGTATTGAGACGACATACGGCAATCGCGCCCAATGGAATATCTTCTATAATATCGACAGAGTTATCGAATATAAGATGACTGACAAGGATAAAGATCTTTTTGAGGAATACAAACAAGAGCTTATTGATAACGGAGAACTACTTTATAAAGAATAAGTCCTTGTTGATCAACCCAATTATCTCGCATCCTGTGCCTGATGGCGCTCTTGTCATGGAATCGCATCTACACGGTGGATGAGCCTGCATGAGTTGAGAACAGCTAAAGGGTTGTTTATTTGCTTTCAGCAGATGTTAACGAAATAGCGGATAATACAATGGCATTTGAAGTACTTGGAGATTCCTACGCAAAGTGACCCGGTTGATAGAGTCGGTTTCCAATAGAAACCACTATAAGTGAAGTATTCGTGGAATTGTCTCTTTAGATTGCAAGTACGATGAAAAGTATAAGTGGTTCCGAAAATGTCTTGGATATTGGAAATAACGTTGATGGAGGTCACCGATGGATCACCATTGACACCTATGCCATCCGTACTACCCACACCGATTCCTGCCGGCCACTTTTTCCAAAAACCTCATGAAATATAAATCTCTTTTCCGAGTAATTAATACCTAGAACAAATAAAACCACAGAAATGGCAAACAAGAAATCAGACGTTGCGGCCAAGCAGGCCTATGTGAACAAGTTGAACGCCGAAGGCTTTCAGGCCCGCATTACGGGCTCTCCGGCGGACGTGACCGCGGAGAAGGACGGGGAGACCTGGTACTTCGAGATCAAGATGACCCGTCACGAAGATCGGTATTTCGGTGCCGCCACGCAGACGGAATGGCACCAGGCCTTCAAGGATCCTGACCACTTTCGGTTCGTAGTCGTCATTGCCGACGAAAAGGACGAACACTTCCGTTTCCTCGAGTACACCCCCGCGGAGTTCATGGCGTTCTCCACGATTCCGCCGTTCAAGGTGTACTTCAACATTGACTTTACTGGGAAGCAGAGAAAGAGATCTTCGGGCAAGAAGAAGGCGATCTCCTTGACGGAAGAGAACTTTCGTCAATTGGATGAGTCCTACAAAGCCCTGAAGTAGGGCTCTTCCTCTATTCTTCCTGGAAAACGTTTTTCCGTTGAAAGGCAAAAAGGTTATATTTGCAAAAACACAAAACACACCACACAATATGCTACCGATTGTCACGAATGCCATCTCCTATGGGGACATCACTATTTTTGTTGGCGACATCACAAAGGTTAACGCAGACGCCATCGTTAATGCAGCCAAGAATTCTCTTTTGGGCGGAGGCGGAATCGATGGGGCAATACATGCAGCTGCCGGAAAGGAATTGCTCGCGGAGTGTTCCAAACTAGGCGGATGTGATACGGGAAAATGCAAGATAACAAAAGGTTATCGTCTTCCTTCTTCCTATGTCATTCATACGGTAGGACCTGTTTGGCATGGGGGAAACAATGGGGAAGATGCGCTATTGGCATCATGCTACAATACCTGCCTTGATCTTGCGGATGAACACCAATTGGAGAGCATCGTATTCTGTTGTATCAGCACTGGTGTTTATGGATTTCCTAAAGACCGCGCTGCGAAAATTGCCTTGGAAACAATTCAGAAACGTATCGATGGAGGATTGAAGTGCAAGGTCTATATCTGCTGCTATTCGCAGGAGGATTTGGCTCCTTATCGTCAAATTGCAACGTTACCCCCGACGGCTTCCGCCAAGAATCCCGTCAAAGCGCCGGCTACAAATCCTACCGAAGATAAACGCAGGGAGTATTTCACCAGGAAGTTATCCCGTTCTTTTTCAGGAGAGGTATTGTCAAGGGCCATTGACCGGGTTCTTTTCAATCAAGACAGATTCTACGCCCTTCTGCGATCAACTGGCGAACCAGGTGTTGAAAATCTCATTCAAAGCATAAGAAAAAGCAATTTCTCAACCGCGCACAGTCATAGCCATCACCACTATCCTACAGGTTTGATTGAGCATTCTTTAGGTGTTTACGATCTAATGAGCGCCAGGGCAAAGGGGATGGGCTTGAAGGAGTCGGACATCATCTTGACGGCCCTTCTCCATGATATTTCTATGGCCAGGAACGAGGATTGGTCTACAATTCCACATCACTCAGGGGAGCATGGCCGTTTTTCGATGAAGATAGCGAAGAATTATCTTCCCGGTTTGTCTCAAGAGGTACAGGAGGCCATTTGTAAGCATAGGCATACTCCTCATGATCCCGATGCTAAGAGGAATCCGTTGTGGGCTTTAGTTCGCCGGTCGGATATTGCAGATGCGTCCACATCGCCGGATAGAACCCTCAAGTTCATGAGGGATGATTTGAAGTGGTAGTCCCATAACCACAATAACACGGTCAACTATGGCAGAAATGGGACATGTAATTCCGCGGGAGTCCCCGAAGAAGATGCGGGTAACGTTCCCGGATGGGGAGGTGATCTGCTACAAGCGGGTCGTGAACACGTTTATTGATACCATCAAGAAGATCGGGCCGGAGCGGGTTGCGTCCTTGGGCTTGGAGGTGCGGCATCATCCCTTGGTGTCCAGAGAGAAAATAGGCCTGTTCAAAGACAATAGCCGGCCGATTGATGACGAGTGGTATGTCATAACGGAAAGCGACACGGCGCAGAAGTATCTTCAGCTTAATTCCATTTCGACGCGGCTGGGTCTGGGATTGAATATTGAGATGGCGGATAGCTTTGATGAGTATGAAAAGTCACAGCGAGCTCTCGTCCGCAGGGAGAAGGCGCCCTTGACTGTCAGTTTTCCTGATGGGGTGGTCATTTCGGAAGCCGCCCCTCGTGACACGTATGTGAAGGCGGTCGCCAAGATCGGCCCGGAACGGCTGGCGCAAAAGGGTCTGGTCTGTTTGGGCCGACAGATAGTCACTCGGTTCAAGAAGTATCCGAATCAGATTGAGGTCGCCCGAAACCAGTGGGTGACAATCTATAGCACTACGGCCGACAAGGTAAAGGTGCTGAAGTATATCAAGGACCGCTTGGACGTTGACCTGACGTGCTCGATGGAATGAACCCGCCCTTGAATAAGAAGCCATCGAAAACATCCGGCAAATCCTACCTCCAGTTCCACGTCCCGCTGGATCGCCGGGCAAGGTGGTATCGTGCGCTGAAGGCGGCCTTGGGCGGGGTTCGGGGGGCGAGATGGCAGGATGGGCATTTCCATGTTACGGTGGCATTCATCAATGACGAGGTCGATGTGGCTGGGGCGGGGAAGTTGGCGGAAGTCATGGACGGGGAACTTGCGGGAATGGCTGCGCCGGTCCTGGCTTTCGATACGGTGGATGCCTTCACGACGCAAGGGGGAGGGATGCACATCGTTTATCTGTCGGCATCCCGGGTGCCCGAGGAATGGGCGGCATTCGTCGACCGCCTGCGGGCGAAACTCATCGGCCTTGGCTGCCATCTGGGCCCATTCCAGCTCCATGTGACGCTCGCGCGGGTGCCGGCGGGAAGCATCGGGCTGGAGGACCTCCGCCGCCGCATCGGCCGTGTCGATGCACCAGAGCTTTCCTCAACCTTGGCGAAGGCCGACTACCGTTTCTACCGGGAGTTCAAGTGGGCTGTCCGGGAATGGACCTTGCTGGAAAAAGGTCACAATTTGTGAACTTGTAATGATTATCAGCAGGTTGGGGGGCTCGCGTGCCAATCTGGCATTATCCGTTTTATGTGATTTCGCTTAAATCGGCTTTGGAAGGTCCGGAAATGGGCCCTTTCTCGCGAAAATCCCGAAATTTAGCGTGAAATGCCCCTTTGGGCGCCCGCGATGGACCCTCAAAATCGGTCTCCCTGCACTCTGGGAGGCCCTTTGGGAACTTAAACGTTTATAATTTCTAGGAAACGGCTCTTTTTTCCAGCTTTGTGGAAAAAAGCCATGATGCAGAACAAACCCATCATCGGGCGATACGCCCGCATCTTGCTGGACGATTGGTTCAAACGCTCTTTCGGGCAGGAGAACAGCAAGCGCTTACTCCAGCTCTTCCTGGAGGCGCTGATTCCTGAGCATCGGATTGTCGAGTTGACTTATGCGAATACGGAGCATACGAATCCTTCAGAAGGGAAGAAGGATGTACGGATTGATGTGGAATGCACGGACGCGGACGGGACACGCTTCGTCGTGGAGGTTCAAGTGGCCGACCAGTTCCATTTCTATGAACGGGCGGTGTTCAATTCCTCGTTTGCCATTCTGCAACAGAAAGCGAAAGGGGAACTGGACTATGATTTTCCAACCGTGTATTTCATCGGCATCATGGATTTCTCGTACCATGTCGGATCTGACCAGGTGGATTTCCGATACACAATACGCGAGAAGAGAACGAATGAGTTGATGACTCAGCGGGTTCAGTACATTTTCCTTGAACTTCCCAACAGTCTGCAAAAAGGATTGAAACCTGGCGCTACCGTGTTGGAGAACATCTGCTATGCGCTGCATCAGATGGAACATCTCACCGAACAGCCGGCGGAACTTAAGCAGGAAATCTTCAAGTTGTTGTTTGAGTCGGCCGAAATTGCTACATTTACACCCGAGGAACGAGTAAAATACCAAAACGACATGACTACGGAAAGGGATCGATACAACCAGCTGGTCTTCGCCGAGGCGAAAGGTCGGGAACAAGGTCGCGAGGAAGGTCGTGAGGAAGGTCGCGAGGGCGCAATCCGCAAAATGGTGGAGCAAATGCGCTTGCGGGGAATATCCGAGGCAGAAATCGAGGCAATCGTTCGGTCGGCGCAGGATTAGGAGGCGGAAATCGCTACCTTTACCCCGCCTACCCCGTCAGCCCTTTCAGGTGCTGACGGAGGTGGTAGACGGCCATGTGGACTTGGTTCGGTGTAAGGGATTCGCGCTCAGCGATTTCTTTGGCGCTGAGCCCGTCCGCAAGGTAAAGGAGAAAGCGCCGTTCGCGCTCGCTCTTGAGTTCACGGAGATAGTATTCGACTTTGTCGTCGCAGACAAGATTGTCGTCCACGGAATAGTCGGGAATGGGGAGGGGGTAGGTGCCGCCGCCCACTTTCTCGATATCTTCCGAAATGCCGAGCCGCTTGGCCCGAGCGTTGACAGTGTCAAGAACGGCCCGTTGGGCAATTCGCCACACCCACGCGTGCAAAGCGCCCTTTTCAGGGTTGAAAGTCGCGCGGGCTTTCCACATTCTCGTTACCACGTCGGCAGCGATATCGTCAACGTCCTGCGCAGTGAACATACCGCGGTAGTTCTTGCGAACGAAACTTGCGACCACTTTGGTCGCGAGCGGCCAACAGTCGGCCGGATTAAAGGGGGAAGAAATGTTTTCTCTCATTCTCAAAGTGTTATAAATCAAGTAGTTGGGTTTTATTAGGGCGTTTGCCGTATACCCAGGCTGGTTTCGGTCTGGGCGCAGAAGGGGACCCGGCCACTTGCGTGGCGGTGCAGGTCGGGATCGGAGTGGGATAGTGTTATGAGAGAAGGGTGCTCAGCGAGCGGTTGGAATCAATCATGGTGCAAAGGTAAGTAAAAAATCTGAGATTTCCAAATTTTTCTGAAAATTCTTTATTTACCGTCGTTCTGTTTATAATATATTTTAGATTCATTGTGTAAAATAGGATTTGTTTTGAAACTTCCAAATTTTTTGAAAAGAATCCGCAGCCGGGTCGTACTTTTATCCAGAACGAACACAGAACATGATAGTAGTACACCCTTACGACCCAAGCACATTGATGCTGAAGAAGGTCTATGAAGGCCTTGACAACGTGACGCTGTTTGACAGTTGGAAGCAGCGTAAAGAGATACTGAAAGCCATTGCGGCGGCTCCGCGCGAGGAGCCCATACTGCTGCTGGGGCACGGCTGCCCCTACGGGCTGTACGATATGCGCTATGGCTTGGTGCTGAACGACGGCGACGCCGAGCTGCTGAAGGACCGCCCCAATTTGATTGGGATATGGTGTTACGCGTCCTCCTACGCGGAGGCGCACGGACTGAAAGGATTTTATAGCGGGATGTTCATCTCCGAAGGCCGCGAGGCCGATTGCGTGGGGGTGGACGCGACGGAGGATGAGGCCAATGCCCATGCGTGGGACTTTGCCCGGAGGCTGGGCGACCTGCTGAGACAGGGACTGCCCTTGGCGGACGTGGCGAAGGAGCTGATGGACCCTAAACACATTACGAACGACCTGACGAGGTACAACTACACGAGGTTGACGTGGCGCCCGGCAGGGGACGAACCCCTGCCGAAGGCGTGGGAACCGGCGGAATATTGATCCGCCGGTTGAAAAAGAACACGATTTCTTCCGTAGTATTACTCGTATGAATCACATGAACAACACGAAGCAAAGGATCATCGAAACGATCCGTAACCTTGGACGTCCCGGCACGGACGCCATCATCGAATACCTCAATCGTTCATCCTATTTCACGCGTGGCTGCTATAGCCACCACAAGGAGAACGGCGGACTCGCTACGCACGCTGTCGAGGTATACGACCATATGCTGGCCCATGCGGGCGGGTTCCCTACCGACAGCATCGCGGTCGTGGCTCTCTTTCACGACCTTGGCAAGACACGCAGACGTGACGGACGTGGTCACGGTCGTCGCAGCGTCGACATCCTTACGGACTGCGGGTACCAACTCACGGCGGAAGAGAAGACGGCCATCGGTCTTCATCACGACCGTTCTTTCGAGTCTCTCATGTGCCCCCTTCGTCTCATCCTCACGGCGGCGGATTGCAGCAGCACAGGCGCGTGGAAACGCGCCCATCGTCAGCATAGCAGATAACCCTTAAATGACCATGACTGAATACGATATCAAACTCACAAACGGCCACGTCCTCATCGAGGGTGGCAACGGCCGGCTGCTGGTGGACACGGGCAGCCCGCTCAGTTTTCACGAGTCCGGCCGCCTGATCCTGGGCGGTCAGGAGTTCTCCGTCCCCATCTCGCTGATGGGCACGGATGCGGAATATGTGTCCGAACATGTCCATGACCGCGTCAGCGGGCTGGTCGGGATGGACGTCATCGGCCGCCTCGGCGGTGTCCGGATCGACGTCCCGGCCGGGAAGCTGACCTTCGGCGGCGGGACGGAAGGAATGACGCGGATCCCGTCTCACGTGGGGCTGGGCTATGTGTTCATGAACCTGACCGTCAACGGCCGTCAGGTGCAGGTGATCCTGGATACGGGGGCGCCCGTCTCGTACGTCTCTCCCTCCCTCACGGAGGGACTGACTCCGGTCGACCGGGTGCAGGACTTCAATCCGATGGTGCCGGGGGGCACCTTTGAGACCCCCATCTTCGAGTTCCCCGCCTCCTTCGCGGGCCACGATTTCCCGATGCGGGCCGGCCATCTGCCCAAGTTGATGGGCGCGGCCATCTCCCTGCTCGGGGTCAAGGGCGTCGTGGGGATGGAAATCCTGAGCCGATTCCCCGTCGCCATCGTCGATGGCAGTGTGTGGGTATGAATGAAAGATCCCTCCCGTCAATTAAGGCGGGAGGGATTGTTTTACTTGGGGTATTGTCCGGACCGTCAGTTGTAGGCCTTACTGTTGCAGCATGCAAGGATGCTGTCCGGATGGGTACCTGTTCCCTGGTTTTGTCTGTGAGACCGCACATCCCGTGCGGGGGCCAGCCTCGGCACCAAACGCGCTTCCTGTCGGATTGGGTCAGGCGACCTGGGTCATCAGACCTTCAATCCAAGACTTCAGGGAAGCATTCGGGTCCTTGAAAAGCCTGTCCTGCTCACGGTGGTAGAGCTTCCAGTACTGTTTCTTGGTCCACTGCTTGCACTCTTTCGCATTCGCGAACGGGTGGTGCTTCGCCTTTTCGTCAACCAGCGCTTCAAACTTCCTGCAGTTCTCCGCAGAGGGCTGGGGGTGCTTGTAGCTTTGGTTCAGGGCGGACAGGCAACGCCTGTACACGCTGTTCAGTGCCTTACGTGAGTCAATCTTACTCATGGTAAGGGTTTTCCTGGGGACGACGAATCGTTCCTAGGGATTTCCACACGATATGAGCAAGATGATTTTCACGAGGATTGTTTGCGTTAGTTTTACTCAAAAACCGTGCCAAACAAGATAAAATAACAATTTGTCAGAATACTTTATTGCCCATGTCGTACCGGCGGGGCTAGTAGTCCGCGTGGAGGATCGTCGCTGGCTCGGCCTTGAGGGAGGCGAGGATCGATGCGGTGTCGCGGAGGCGCTCCGGGAGCTCTTCGAGCGGGATTTCCATCTGCCCGTTCTCCGTCCGGGTCATCGTCACGGCCACCCGGTCGTCCTCCTTGAGCTGGAAAGAGATGGAGATGCCCAGCGGCAGCAGGAACTCTTCCGCTAGGGACCGGATGGTGGCCGTCTTGATTTTCCGTTCCATCTCCTGCTTCTTCTCCTCCAGTTCCCGCTCGTGGATGAGTTCGAGGATGGAGGGAACCGCCGCGTCGATCTCCGGGAGGTGGGCATCGTAGAACTGCAGGAAATCCGCGAAGCGTTCGCCGGTGAGGCGGACGGGCTGCCAGCTGTCCGCCGGCCAGGGGCAGGCGACGATCTCGGTTGCGCCCCGTTTGTAGATCCGGTACTCCCCGTTCTCCAGGCGGAGCCGGAAGGAGTTGGACCGGAACTGGATATGGTCGCGGGGAACGCCGCGCCGCTGGAGTTCCGCCAGCGCCTTTTCGGCGGCGAGCATTTCGGTCTGTACTTGCTCCAGGACTGACAGGAATTTCGTCCAGACCGCGCACCGGAGCTCCTGCCGGGCCATCGCGGGCGTGACCTCGATCCGGGTGTAGGTCGGCCGGAACCAGCTTCCCGCCCGGCGCGTGAAGTCTTTATGGCCGATGCGGTCGATTTCCGTGTCGAGGATACTCTGGAAAACCAGTTCTTGTGAGATTGTCTGTGTCATATCCATATATACTTGTAATATGTCTTGTTTTTTCTTCAAAAAATGGCCGATTTCTTGAAATAGTTGCGTCACAAAACCGTACAATAGAGTGTTGAAACACTGAAACGAAAGAACGAATGATTGTAGTACACCCTTACGACCCGAGCACGGTGATGCTGGGAAAGGTTTACGAAGGCCTTGACAATGTGACGCTGTTTGACAGTTGGAAGCAGCGTAAGCAGATACTGGAGGCCATTGCGGCGGCTCCGCTGGAGGAGCCGATACTGCTGCTGGGGCACGGCTGCCCTTACGGCCTGTACGATTTGCGTTACGGCTTGGTGCTGAACGACAACGATGCGGAGTTGCTGAAAAACCGCCCCAACCTGGTGGGGATTTGGTGCTACGCGTCCTCCTATGCGGAGGCGCATGGACTGAAAGGTTTTTACAGCGGGATGTTTATCTCCGAAGGGGGAGAAGCAAACCACGTGGGCGTGAACGCGACGGAGGAAGAGGCCAATACCCATGCGTGGGACTTTGCCCAGAGGCTGGGCGACTTGCTGAGGGCGGGAAAGCCCATGGAGGAAGTGGCGAAGGAACTGATGGACCCTAAGCACATTACGAGCGAGCTGACCCATTACAACTACACGCGTTTGACGTGGAGACCGACGGGTAACGAGCCCTTGCCTGAGGAGACGCCTTGGGAACACTGATTTTTAATGCTTTATGCGAAAATCCCTGGTGAGCAATCACCAGGGATTTTTGTGTTGTCCAGCCTGTGTCATCTAGACCTGGAACCCGATCCGGCGGCCGGTCTTGCGCGAGGAGAGGGTTTCTTCGTCGCAGTAGGTGACGAGCTCGCCGAGGTCGGCCTTGTGGCCGGAGAGGACGTAGCCGACGGCGGCCTTGCGGGCGATGTTCTCGATGTTGCCGCCGCTGAAGTCGTAGCGGGTGGCGAGGGTGAGGGCGTCCGCGTCGGAGAGGTCGTCCAGCATCGACTTCCAGATTTTCGCGCGGGTCTCGGGCGCCGGCTTCTCGAACTCCACCTTGAAGATGAAGCGGCGGGCGAAGGCGTCGTCGCAGAAGTTCGTTGCGAGGTTCGTCGTCGCGATGAGGATGCCGTCCAGGTTCTCCAGCTCCTGGAGGATGATGTTCTGGATGGAGTTCATCATCTGGTCCACGCTGCCTTCCGGGTCCTGCAGGCGCTTGGAGAAGATGGCGTCGGCCTCGTTGAAGAGGAGGATGGGCGCCAGCTCGTGCGTGCGGCACATCTCGCGGTAGGTCGTGAAGACGCCCTTGACGATTTTCTCGGAATCGCCCACCCACTTGCTCTTGAGCTCGGACATGTCCACGGCGAAGACGGCGCGGCCGGTGCGGCGGGCGAGCTCGTAGGCGCCGGCGGTCTTGCCGCAGCCGGCGCCGCCGGTGAACAGGACTGCGAAGCCCTTCCGCATTCCCATCTCTTCCAGCCGCTGCTGGACGCCGGTGAAGTTGGCGGGCTCCAGCAGGGAGGCCAGCCGCTCCATCTGCTCGGCGACCTTGCCGTCGTAGAAGAGCTCCCGGACCTTGATGTCCGCGGCCGGGACGAGATCCCGGTGGCGGGTGGCCTGGGGCTTGGCGAGGATGACCTCCGTGAAGAAGGTCTTCTTGACGCCGTCGGCGAGGGCCAGCTTCTCGGTGTTCTGGAAGGCGTCGTCACCGCCGAAGGCGACGAGGCCGGCCTTCTGGATGTTCGTCCGCTCGTTGGCGATGGCGCGCTTCAGGCGCTGGTCGTCCTCCATAAAGTCGGTCAGGGCCAGCAGTTTGTCGATGGGGAAGTCCTGTTCGCCGAAGGAGACGAACCGATAGCAGAGGGCGTAGAAGATGCGGCGCTCGGTGTCCGTGAACCGCTCGTCATCCAGGGCGGCCTTCGTCTTGCGGCAGAATTCCAGCTGCGGGTTCTCGTCCACCAGCTGGTCGAGGTCCTCGAGCAGGCGCTCTGCGTCGATGTTGTCCCGGAGATACTCCGAGAACACGAGGCGGATGCGGGAGAAGAGCTCCTCGGCGATGAGGCCGGTGCGCTTCAGCGGCTCGAACTCCGTGTCCTTCTCGATGGACCGGACCGCCTCGCGGCCCATCACGTAGCGGTTGCCGCGGTTGCTGCGATGGATGACGATGCCCAGGTCCTCCAGCTGCCTGAGCGGTTCGCGGAAGCCCAGGAACTCGATGTTCGAGCACCCGATGTAGTTGGACAGGTCGTCGTCGTCGCAGCCGTTGCGCGGGTTGTTCTCCAGGATGGCGGCCAGCAGCACGGCGGCGCGATCCCCGATGGCGAAGCGCTCGCGCACGCGCCGGATGTCCTCCTCCAGCTCGCTGGCATTGTCTTCGGCGAAGCCTTCGGCGTTCACCTTCTTGTAGATGCGGTCCAGACTGGCGGCCACCCTCGGGATCGTGAGGGCCCCGGGGCACCAGTTCTTGTCGTTGGCAGGTTCTTTTCTTCTCATCCTGTTTCGTTTTTGTTAGGCGGCGTGGTTGCCGAGTCTCTGTCTCACGTGGAAAACGGCCATGTAGGCGGCCTGCTTGGTGAGGCCTTCGCGATCGGCGATCTCCTCGTAGTCGAGGTCCTGCGCCAAGTAAAGGAGAATTCTCTTGTCACGCTCCTGACGGAGGCGATCGTGGAGCTCGTCCACGAACTCGTCCCTCAGCAGCTCGCTGTCGGCGCTGTCGTCGCCGAACATTCTCTTCGCCTGCTCGTCGGCGTCGTCGTCCCAGCAGCCGCCGATATTCTCTCTCTTGCGCTTGTCGGTCGCCGCGTCGTTCACCGCGTTCTTGGCAATGGTCCAAATCCACGTGAACTCCTCGCCCTTGGTCGGGTCGTAGGACTCCTGCGCACGCCACATTCT
>JAEEGH010002831.1_pt1 | contig 46285 bp, 47 predicted proteins | sample 9134181 | NCBI WGS metagenome assembly JAEEGH01 (sample SAMN16246544, study PRJNA631951) | gut metagenome | biome: gut microbiome; feature: rumen; material: DP-attached | host: Bos | place: Iran: Karaj | collected 2018-10
CCGGCAAAGGCGACGAAACGGCCACAACCTCATACTCCTCCGACAGTTCGCGGAGGAAGCCCCGGCAGAAAAGATCAAGCGATAAAGGGACTGTAGCCGTACGTATGATTTTTTTCTTCAAATGATCTTGCGTCAAAAATTGTAAACCAGGCCGACACCCGCAGAACCGGAAGCCGGTTCCACTTTCAAACGCTCGGCGCCATCACCCACAACGGCATCGAAGATTCCGAAAAGCCAGATTCCCGCCATCGCGCCAAACGACACATTGCGCACCAGCCTGTAGCCGTCCGCCTTGCTCTGCCAACTGTCCATCGGGAACTCTCCGGCATCCGCACGCTTCTGAAAGCCATTCGCTTTTAGCTGGAAAATGGTCGCTGCAGCACCCAACGCAACTTCCGAACCGAGAATCACCAACCCTTTGGTTGTGTTGCCCTTATATAGCTGGCCGACGCCAGGCACCACACTCATCAGCGCAGCCAGCCCGTTATTGGCCGATTCTATCCCGAAACTATCGAACACCACATCGCGATTCTTATCTGAGACCGCGAACAACTGGTCGTGTTCCCATAGGAACTCCTGATCGTTGATATCTTCGAAGGTAAGATAGGAATCCACCCGCCGGGCCAGCACGACAGCTTCTCCTTCCGCATCCCGGAATGCAATCCGGTAGGTCACCGGCACACCCGCACCAGAGACCAGCGAGTCGAGCTGCACGGAACCCCGCTCCGCGTGATACCGCGAAGCCACATAATGAATCAGCGGATCGAAACGCCCGTCCATCAAACGATTATAATCGGCATCCGCCTGATGGAACGCCTTGAATACATAGCTGTCGTTGGTCCGCTTCCGGTTCATCGCCTCTTCTCCCTTCTGCACCCACTCCGGCTTGACACCCGCAAAAGCGTCCGGAGCCGGGAGCAACCAGACAACTGCGAGTAATACAAAAAACCGATTAAATAATGACATAATCCTAATTTTGTCCCAAAAATACAAAAAAATCAACACGCATATTCCTGCAAATACCGCCTGGCGGTCTCTGCAACATCATACGCTGCCGCTCGAACCCGGCACTTCGCGCCGACCTCCGCCGCAAAAGAAGGATCTTCACACACCTGCCGTATCAGCTCCGCCAGCCTCCGGTCATCGCCGAAAGGGAAAAGCAGACCTGCGCCGGATACGAGGTCGTGGACGCCGGGAACGTCGCTGGCGATAAGAGGCCGCCCTGCAGCCATTGCCTCCAGCAACGAAAGTGACATTCCCTCGTAAGCCGTAGAGAGCACCACGACATCGGTCGCCGCCAAAAGTTGCGGCACGTCGGAACGGACACCGAGAAAGCGGACTCGATCGTCAAGACCGAGCTCTGAGACAAGTTGCTTGCAGTCATTCTGGTATTTGCGGTCTTCGTCCGTTTCGGAGCCGCCGGCGAGAAATAAGCGATACTCTTCCGGAAGCATTGAAAGGGCGCGGATCAAGGTCGGATGGTCCTTTTGAGGGCGGAATGCCGAGATCATCAAGATTTTGCGTCTTTGTTGTGACGAAACATCCTCAGCTGGGATAGCTCCTGCAAACTTGGACACAGCAATCCCATTGGGTATTACCGTCAGTTTATTTGTCAAGTCCGGATGAACCAACCAGGCTGCCAGTGCTTGTTTTGTTTCTTCCCCCACACAAATAATCCGACGATATCGTCTGTACATCCACCGATCCACGGCCCGATACCCGCGCCATCGGCGCCGGCGGTTATCGGTATTATGCTCGGTAGTCACGAGCCGGAGATGCTGGAAACATGAAGCCACAGCTAAAAGCAACTGGCAGGACGTATTATGGGCATGGACCACGTCATATCGATTCTTGCGCAACACTCGCATCAGCTTAAACAACAACAATGGATTGCGCATCGCATGCCAGCCCTTCGACAGAGCACGAACCGGAATGCCAGCAGTCTCAGCCTCTACCTTCAGAGGGGTCTCCGTCCCGTCAAACAGGAGAATCTCCACCTCATCTTCCTCCAATTTCATCTGCTTCGACAAATCCACGACCAGCCGCTCGGCGCCGCCAGTACGTAAGGAGGTAATGACGTGGAGGATTTTCATTATTTATACCTATTCAGCCGCGGCTTAAGGAGAGGGATGAAAAAATGATTATGAAGATATTTTGCAATCGGCAGCAACGAGGGATATTGACAAATGAAGTTAATCCCCCTGTTTATTATCCGTATTGTAATGCTGTCTTTTTGTGTTGGCAGTGGTAACAGTCCTTCTTTTCGACAGCAATCTACTATTTTGAAAAATTCTTCTTTCGAAAGATTTGATCCCAAAAATCTTGAGATAATATGAGGCATTTTTGACTGGAGAGAAGATATACACTTATCGTACAGGGCAGGAATAGTATCTTTGTATGACAAGAGTTTCTCCTTCAGCATTAAAAGCGTTTCAAGAGTGTCGTAGATGCCACGACGAAGATGTTCTGGGTCTTTGGAGGTCGTTATGGAGCCATCTCTGACTACGAGATTATAAAACCGATAAGAAGTGGAAACTATTATAGGATTGTCAAGCAAGAATGATGAAACAAAGCGGAAGTCCTCATTGATGACCACGTCGAATTTCAAGTTTTGCTTGTCCAAAAAAGCTTTTTTATACAACCAATTCCAGCAAAAAGCCTCCAGTCCAAACGCAGCAAGATACTCTGTACCAGTCATTACGTTATAACAACTATCTTCAGTTAGTCTGACGGCAGAATTGGAGCGGCCATCAAGTATTCTGCACCAAAACCGAATGCCGTCATTTGTTCCATCGCACCATCTAATGAGTTTAGAAAGACCTTTGTCATCTAGATAATCGTCAGAATCAACGAAACAGATATACTCTCCCTTCGCCAGAGACATTCCTGCATTTCGGGCCGCTCCCGGCCCCTGGTTCTCTTGTGTTATGAGCCGTATTTGTCCATATTGACTGGCATATCGTTGACAGATTTCAAACGATTTGTCAGTAGAGCCGTCATTCACCAGTATTATCTCATACTCGCCGGAATCCAGCCCTTGATTCAGCAGGGAATCAATACAGCGCTCCAAATAGGCCGCCACGTTGTAAACAGGAACGATGATGCTGAGTGTCATTGCTTTATAAAATAGGGCGGAAGAGACTTAAAAGGTTCCGATTGAACGGATTTGCGGCCTTCCCGCAAACCTTTGAAATAATCAGAATAAAACCTTCCATCGCGCTTGATCAATGCTGCTCCGCACATTACAAATACAAGCCAGAACGCTTTGAACCAGAAAGCGACGCCGGCAGCAAGCCGGGATGCGGTTGTGTCCTTGCCGTTGCGGAAGATGCTTCGGTACCAGACCATATATGAAGCCTTGGTTCGGATGCAGATGTAGTCAGCGCTTTTCTTGAAGTCGGCACTGGCAGATTGGGCATCGAGGTTTGTGATGCCAGAATCGTAGAGAACGCCGAGCTTGCCAGCGTGGAGGTGGAGTTTATAGGTCATCAATGAATCTTCTCCATATGTAAAACCGAGTTGGTCCAACCATAGTTCATCAGACATATGTATTCTCAAAAAAGCATCCTTTCTCCACATTATTGCTGGTCCACCACAACTTTGTGACCAGTAAAAAGATTTAGAGGGGTGGCAATTGTATGAAAATGAGCCATTATGGTGAATTTTGAAAGCCCATTTATTGCTACGATGAGGGAATACAAGATTAGTCAATGCCGAATATAGTTTCGTTTTCAGTGGCATTTTATGATTCTGAAAAACATCCGCTCCTACACAGTAGGCATCATTCTCCTCAAGCGCCTTAAGCATCCTCTCCGCGCTTTCAGCGGCGAGCATCACATCATCATCCAGCATCAGAATGTATTCGCTGCTAATATCGTCATACGGCAACGCACGCTGAGCCACCATTCCCTTCTTAACCCATACATATTCTTCCCGACCAACAGTAAACTCGGGTTTTGGATATCCCTCTGCAATGTATACCATCACTCGCTCAGGTTGGACAGTCTGTGTGATGATAGACTCCAACTCCATGCGGAACTTATCCCCGGCGGCGCCCAAAGTGCGGATAGCGATAGAGTACGAGGCGCGGTGCGACATTCTGATAATATCTATAATTCAAATGATGATTTTTCCGGGAAGGACTCTTGAAAAAGAGCGCCGACCTCATGCTTCAGTGAAGTGATATCCGACATCCAATCACAATCCTGCAAACATAGTAACTTTACTTTTTTTCGAGCCAATGCTTGTCTCAACGTTTTGAGGTCGCCAATATTCGTAGTCTTCCCAAAACCCGGTCTCCTGGGGAAAAAGCTACCCGAAACAAGCTGCCAATACTTGAATAACCACTGGTTAACATTAAGTATTGACCGGAATTTCCGCTGGCACGTTTGATCCAAGACATCTCCAAATTGTTCCCAGACCTTTTCAAATGTCTCTTTAGTATAAGAATTCGCGACATGCGTATTTTTTGCGCCCGTAAACTCAACAAACGGAAGGAACAGGATGTTCTGAAGACAACGGATACCATAGCGGTAATTGAACCACTTCCAGATATTCGCCTTGAACTGCTTTTGAAACGGGAAGGCCTTATTGATTAGATTAATATCATTAAGGTTAACATGCCCAATTTCATAGAGCATCGGAACATTTCTGATAGCACAATCCCTTGACCGCCCTTTGATAAAGAAATCTGTAGGCTTTACGGGTGCTACAACAAACATATCATCGTTGAAATACACAAACTGATCAGATAACCCGGGAATTCGATGAATATTCAATTCAATAGGATGGGGACTAAAAGTAGGAAGATATCGGGATGGAATAAAATCCTCGTGCTTAACAAAGTCCAATTTCGGATGATTCAGATTCAGCCATTCTGGGTAATGGCCACAGGTGACAAAATGAATCTTCCTGACCCACGGGGCATATCGCTCGACGGATCGGAACCAGTAGGGCAGAATTCCCCAATCCCGGTATTGCGAATTGGTTGACTTGATGATGGAGCCCTCCGGAGGGTTAAACTTGTCTCTCTCCTTCCGCCAGGCAGCATCGTCGCCATCTACCCAAATAATAACAAAATCAATATCTTCCATAAGCAAACAAACGCTATCTCGCATTCCTTGTCGTTAGCATAATAAAATGGGCAAAAGCGGGGAATGACAGTAGTATTAAACATGTGATTTTTCTGATAATCCTTATCCCGGGATTCTTCAAGTAAGCCCATAAAGTCCGTTTTTTGTAGTTGCTGCAGGCAGACCTAACTTCTTTGAAGTTTCCGCTCTTTCTGCTCCATTCCTCCCAGAAGACCATCGCTTTGTAAAGAGCATCTAACAAATAGTGTTCGTACTTGCTGTTATCAGGAGTAAGATTATCCCAGTTATTATACAAAATGGAAGTCCTGCATTTGTAATAAATATCCCAGGTGTCAGGCTGGCTGGTCTTGGACTCGCTCCAGTGAACCCAGTGATAAAGTGGCAAATCTACGAATACAGATTTTCTCGTTTGGAGAAACACCCTGTAATTGAAATCAAAATCCTGGTGCCTTGGATAATCTCCACACCAGATATTATCGAGAAGCTCTCTTTTGTATAGTTTGTTCCATCCGAAAACAAAACGATTATCATACTTACTGAAGAGGCCTTGTATCAGATCGTCCTTGGAATACTCGATGCAGTTGATTCTATTTTCGGCGAAATCTATGGGTGTAATATCAGAATTCCAGTCGCTGACATCATCCATACCGGATATCGCTATATCATATTCCTGATTCTTCGAGATAGCTTCAATCAGGATTCGGACCATATCGAGATTGAAAGTGTCATCACTGTCCGGAAAAAAAAGATAATCTCCTGTAGCTACAGCCTGACCGGCATTTTTTGCGGAACCTTGGCCTCCGTTAGGTTTATGGATAACTGTGCATCGGGAGTCCTGTTTCGCAAAAGTATCACATATAATTCCTGATGAGTCCGTAGAACCATCGTCCACAAGTATTATTTCCATGTCGCGATAGGTCTGGTTGGCGATACAGTTCAACGTCCTCTCAAGAACTCGTTCTGTATTATAAACTGAAACAATAACACTAACTTTCATTATTTCTTTCATTGACCAGTTCTTTGAACAAATCCATCCAAATGGAGATTATTTGGTCCATCTTGTACTTCTTAGATGTTTCAAGAGCATTCTTTCCCATTGTATCGCGTAGAGATGAATCTTCAATAAGCTGGCAGATCCGATCTGCAAGTTCAGTTGTGTTACCGCAAGGAACCAAGAAGCCGTTATTTCCGTTTGCAATAATATCTTTCGGTCCGCAAGGGCAATCAGACGAAACGACTGGCAGACCACAAGACATAGCCTCAACAATGACAAGCGGAAAACCTTCATAAATTGAAGAAACTGCAAGCATTGAAGATGACGCCAGTTGGCAGAATATATTATTGTCGTACCCTTGAAGGGTAATGGTATCTTCAAGGTGAAGGTTGTGTATGATTTCAGTCAAGTGTGCTTTGTCTGGACCGTCCCCATAAATATCCAGCCGCCAGTCAGGATGTGAACTATTGACAATCGACCACGCCTCAATCAGTAATTCAAAATTTTTCTGGAGGCACAGTCTGCCAACAGCTGAAACAGTTTTATTATCTAGAAGTGAAGTATATGAATGATTTGAAACAATGGGATTGGGAATAACTATTGCCTTGTCATTGTCCCGCCAGTTTTTTTCTTTGTCTTCGTTTGTCAACAGAACATACCTGTCGTACTTTTTAATTAGGAAGGCATCTATCGCAGTTCTACACCAGCCGAGTGTCCTTTCAAACAAGGTCTTGGGATACATAAGGTGAAACTTACTATACATATGATATTCCCGAATGAATACCTGTTTCTTGCCGGCCCGTAAATACGGAAGAAAATATTTGCCAAAATTATCCGTTGAAATAACGATATCCGGATTGACCGTTCTGATTACTTCTCTTAATTTCTTTTTATGAAGGCGGTTTTGTCTTGCTAAATGTACCAGATTTGAAAGACGAGAGCGTTTGGCTTCATCAACGTAGTAAGTGAGAGCCAGATCCACAATATGGATTTTAGGGTCTAGAGGAGTTGTCGGAGGATGTCTGTTATCAGCAACTGCTATCCATACATCGTTCCCATCAATCGCTGCCAAAGAATTGGCCTTGGCAATTGTGACGTGCTCGATGCCGCCACCGACCCATAACGTATTGGTACAATATAGGATGATCATCTAATTAGTCCTTTTGAGTTAACAGATTAGTAAACAGATTCATCCATCTGCTAATAATGGTATCCATAGAAAACCGTTCTACACTGGATAATGCTTCTGAGCCCATTTTTTTCCTTTCGTCCTCATTCTCGATGAGATAACAGATTCTTTCCGACATCAAGTGTTCATCGCCCACAGGAACCAAATATCCATTTTTACCATCAGTAATAATATCTTTCGGGCCACAAGGGCAATCATATGAAATGACGGGAAGGCCATGTGACATAGCCTCGATGATTACTAATCCAAATCCTTCAGACAGTGATGAGAAAGTAAATATAGACGAACCTGAGAGGAATGGAGCAACATCGCTCACATTGCCGATTATTGATATACAGTCGCTTAAACCCAAACTGCCAACAAGTGAAAGCAGATTTGTTTTTTCTTCACCGTCACCCACAATAATTAGATTCCAGTCTGGGTGGCGTTTATGAACCAATACCCATGAGCGAATCTGTGCCGCATAGTTTTTACCCATTGAGAGTTTCCCGATAGAAACTACATTTCTGCTGTCAAGAGAGGATACATTAGAAGGAACCATACAGAGAGGGTTGGGAATAACTATCGCTTTATCGTTGTTCTTCCAGCATCTCTGCTTATCCTCCTCTGTAAGCAGCACAACCTGATCATACCTTCTAATGAAGATGCGATAATCGAGGAAATCTCCAATTCTTGCTACAATCTTTTCGTAAAAGCTTTTCGCATAGAATAATCTGCAGTCGCTTTGTGTATGTATTTCTCGGATAAGTATCCGTGACCTTGCGCGCAAAGTGGGAATGATATTTTTTTCCAAGCATCCGGTCGAAATGACTATGTCAGGATTAATAATATTGAACAGTTGTCTTAGCTTTCGTCTATGTAACCGTTGTTTTAATAATAGATCAATTAATTGGAAGATGCGATTCTTTCCCTGTGTCCCGTCATAGTAGTTTATATTGAGATTGACAATATTCACCTTATCGTCCTGTAAATACGAATCACCAGTATATTCAGTGACTGCAATCCAAACACGGTTGCCATCTATCTTTGACAATGCTTTGGCTTTGGCAATAGTAACATTTTGCACGCCGCCGGGTCTGGAAATGCTGTTTGTGCAATATACAATCTTCATCTGCCCTTGATTATGTACGATTTGCAAGAAGCAATAATACTTTCAAAAGCGTAATGAATGGCGCTTCTTAGGCGGTTGACAGTCGTTGCGTGTTCCAATGACATTTCCAGTTTGCGCATCTTGGCAAAACTGCGAGGACTGTCAATGTACTGCTTCCAAATATTACGGGACATGCTATCATCCGTCTGGTATTCTACAAGGCAAAAGCCTTCATTCGACAAAAGCACGGGATACTTGTCTGTCACTTGAAGCAGCATATATACAGGGTTGAAGTTCTTCTCTCCTGGGAAACCCTCCTGCGGAGCAACTTCCCGCATAAGGTCAGTACGCATCACTTGTTTGGAGTCACCTCGATGAATGTTTTTGGCATACAACTCCGGAAAAAAACACTCCGTCATACCTTCGGGGAATCTGCCACCAATGGGCTCTTTGGTCTCCATGTTGCAATCGAGGCCGGTAATACCGGCGTAGCGATCAGAACCTCTTTCCTTCCAGATGCGAATGATCTTCTCTACTGCATCGGAAGGCATCGCATCATCGCTGTCAATGCAGACATTAAGTTCCGTTTCAATCGTTAGATAAGCAACATTGTACCCGGTATAGAGGCCACCGTTTTCTTTGTAGATATAGTGAATGGGGATGATGTTTTCTTTTTTCCATTGCGCCACAAGGTCCTTTGTCCCATCGATAGAGCCATCATCAATGACAAGCCACTCAAAATCATCGGAAGTCTGCGCGCACAGACTCTGATATAGCCGAGGCAGCGTATGGGCACGATTATAAGTCGGAGTGAAAACAGTCAGAGTTTTCATACAATAGTCGCAATTACTCTTTTCACATATCTCCCCATCTTCAGTTTCCACAGCCCTTTTTTCTCAGATTGAATAAAGGCATTGACGTCTTTGTCTTCCAAAAAGGAATAATATGCAGGATACTTCGGGATGTCTCTCGTAATCTCTTCAATGAAGCCGGACTGAATTTCCCCTTTCAAGAAATCTTCGATTTCAGAATAAGGTTTATTATACAATAGCATTTGTTTCACTTGCGAACGCAACACATTGCACATTTCGATTTTGGTGGTGCATAATGCTTTATCGTAACCATACTTATTGATCATATCCAACTTGATATAATACTGTGCCTTTAAGTCCGAATATAAATATGGATTATATCTTGAGGTCACCCCACCATATCTGTAAAAATAAACATTATCATCCGTAACCACATATCTTTCAGCAGCCAGAAACAACTTCATGCTTAACAGTAGATCGTCTCCTAACCGATAATAAGAAGGTTGTATCTCCGGATTATCGAACAAGGCTTTTTTATACAATTTCCCCCAAACGGCCACATTCAAGATGTTTACTCCAAAGAATGATATAAAATACTTTTCAAAAAGCTCGGGATTAACAATCGTTTTGCAATCGCGATGATGGTTTCTTCGAATCCAGCCATGCCGCCCTATGACACGTGTAATGTTACCTTCAACAATATCTCCGTTTGTATGAATGGCCTTATTGACTAAAGCCGAGATTGCGTCTTCAGAAAGCCAGTCATCCTGATCGACAAAAGTAATATAATCACCAGCAGAATGTTTAATACCGACAAATCGAGCATTATCTGTTCCTTTGTTTTCATCTAAACAAACATATCGTAATCTGTTATCCTTCGAAACCAACTCGTATAATATTTTTTCCGTCTTATCTGTCGAGGCATCATTAACACATATTATTTCTAACCTTTTATAGCTTTGTTTGAGCAAACTTTCTATACAACACCGTATCGTTTTTTCTCCATTATAAACTGGAATAATAACTGAAACCAACGGATCCATAATAATTACCAGAAAATGAACCACATAAACACAGAGAACGCCGCATAAGCTATCAATACCCATCCTGTAAACCGGTCTTGATCTTCTCGGACCGGGAGATTCACAAGCGGGTAGGCGATGATAATCGGGTACATGAACCACGAAAGGTAAGCAAAGCGGTTGCTAAACGCTGAACGGATGACCATAATCCAGAATGCGTTGCACAAGCAATAAGCAACACACAAGGCATTGTACCAGTTATCAGTGACTCCTTTATGGACACACACATACCAACCCATCGCTACCGGCATAGCGCTATACAGCAAAAAATCCCAACGAAACCCTTCCCGCGAGAACTCTGAAAAATCATTTATGGCTTGAGTATATTGCGTCATTCGGTCGTCGAAACCCAATGACGCAAAGAAACTGGTCGCCGCATCACCTAAAACTAATGACAGAAAAATGGACGCAACCCAAAAGGCGATAGCGTATCTGACATCCTTTACCAGAAAGATTCCTACAAGGAGTGCCACTATCGGCAGCATTACACTTCGATGCATCCCTAACGCAAGTAGTGCGAACAATGCACCAGGAATCCACTTATCATCCATTAGGAAACTGAAAGCCAACAAAACCAAATGACAAGCTAGCCCGTTTCGAAGGCCATTGGTAGCAAATGTAAAGAACATCAAAGATGTCAGGACAAATAACATCCCAAGCATCGGATCAGAAGGCATTAGGCGCTTTACGGCCCAAAAGGCAGAAAGGACATAACCAGCTGCCACAATCGTAAAAAACGTATGAATGCTGAAACCCGCGGCTTTGCATCCATTCATCAACCATTGCCAAATCCACTCACTACTCCAATCCATCGAAATATGGCGGGCATCCATCTTGGAATACTCCAGAGCATAATTGACCGTATCCCCGAAGGCACCACTAACGGGGCGAAGACCTATCCATAAAGTCAGTACTACACAAAGCAGCAAAGGAAAAACAATAGAACCGCCCTCAAGTTGATGACGATTGTCCGGCGAAGAAGCACGAATGCTTCCGACGATGATGGCAATTGCGGCCATTGTCCCAGTAAAGAATTCCTGATAGTAGGAAGGATTCATCTCTTTTTCCTGATTATTCTCCGCAGAATCCGCTTGACAAAAACCTTCCAAGCGGCTTCGGGCTTCATCCATGACTTCGCGAACCAATGAATCGAGCGGGTATTCTCAGTTTTGCGCAGCCTGCCAGTCAAATCGTCAAAAGGATTGAACCAATCAGGAGGATAAACATCGATCCCAGCGACATGCTCTATCGTTCCATCGCCTTTCAGACCCGCGGCAACAAGCAACTCTGTCACCATCGGAATCATCGTGTAGGAATTCTGCGATCCGTCTTCCCGAGAGAAAGACATGGCCTCATAGCGAGAAAGAATCTCTTGATAAAGAGGCATTCCTGGTTCAGCGGCAAGTCCAAGACCCGGTGCAACCGCGAGACGGTTTCTATCTTCAATCTCAAAACCCATAAATGGGCCTCTTGCCAGCACGTCGTCCATCGGTCGGATTATTTCAACATCTGTATCGAAATACACCCCGCCGTATTTGCACAATATCCAAAAACGGGCATAGTCGCTGACAAAAGCATACTTTCCCGCAGCATACGCGTCAGCCGTATAGGGCAGTATGTCGACATCAAAATTATCTTCGTTCCATTCCTTAATCTCATAGTCCGGAAGATAATTCTGCCAGCTCTCAATACACCTTTGAGCTAACGGAGGTAACGGCTTCCGTCCGAACCAGCAATAATGAATGATCTTGGGAATCAAAGTAATGATAATAGCTTTTCCACCTCAGCCTCGTTCCCGAAGTCGTTAGCGAGACAGAAAGCAGCTAAATTAGATTGTTTTTTCCAATTGGAGACTAATGCTGTGATTCCTCTGGCGCAACCCTCATTGTCCATCGGAACAATGATTCCGTCCTGCCCGTCCCGGATCTGACTATGAGCCGTAGGATAATCGGTAACAATCACAGGTTTCCCCAAGATCTGCGCCTCGCGGACAGTTACAGCATTCCCTTCATATCGAGAAGGCTGCACGTAAATGTCACATGCCTTCATATATGGATACGGATTCTCTTTTTTCCCGAGAAGAATAACATGGTCTTCCATTCCAGCCTCCTGAATCTTCCGGCGGATCAAAGACTCATCGCCACCATAGCCGATAATGAACCAGCGTACAGAAAGCCCTTCATTCAAGATTCTCCTACATATGTCTGGCACATTGTCGTAGTTTTTGGCTGCCGAAAAACGTCCGACAGAAAGGAGATTGACAACGCCTTGTTCACGCGGCATTTCCTTCTCTATCTCCTCGGAGGATATGTTCTCTGCCCGTTCTCGTACCAACTTGGGAGACAATACATTTGGGATCTCCACAATCTTATGCTCCAACGAAGGAAACATCTCAAGGAAAGCCCTCGTAACATCAGGGGAAATTGAAACAATCTTATCGTAAGCGGCCCAAACCGGGAATTCCATTGCCCGATCGACATCAATTTGAGAATAATCGGTATGAATCCAAGCAACTTTCTTTCTGGCTCGAACCTTCTTCAGCACAAAATTGTGCGGCGTAAGGAAACTGACGGCCAGATCGTACTCCGTTTTAGGCGAAATGGGCGGAAGCAATGGCACTACATTTTTCATAATGAATGAAAAGATGGCACTCCCATCTTTAGGATGATTCCGCTTCGCGTATCGCGCGATCTGCCACTTTGCCTTTAGCCGCGCCAGCACAATCCGCCAATAACCATTCCGCAACACTTCTTTTAAAGGGCGTTCAATCTGAGCATATTCAGGTATCTCAGGAAGTATATGGACTTGTGGCGGAATCATTTTCATCAACTCGCCTCGGTGATTATACACGAACAGGTCTACGTCTACCCGGCTGTAATCGAGCGCCTCCAGTAGTCCGATTAGACTCCGCTCGGCACCGCCGAGTTCGAGGTAATGGATGGTGAAAAGAAGTTGTTTCATTTATGGAGGCTAATATTGTTATACTAGATAAACGCCTTGCATTATAAAACAGCGATAGAGGAAACTCTGTCCATAATCAGACGGTTTTTTCCAACTAACAGAAAAGACTCACCTTGTGATAGAGTAATAATCCGATATTTATCGGTTATGAACTCTCTTGAAGAATACCGTTCCATCTTATCCATGAAAGGTCGCAGAATAATCGGAACGGATTTCTTGTCTTGAGGATTGAGAATAACCTTGATTTGATTGATATTCTTTTCTAGATTAATTGACTTTGTTGATATTACATAAAAAGGGAGGTCCGTCATAATGTCAAATTCTGAAAAAGAAGTAGGGCTTTGACTCACGGCATCTAAAAAACGAGAGGGCAGAAAACAAAGATCTGGTTTTCCATAATACTTTTCTATCCAGGCATCTCCAAGATAACCATGGTAATAGTCATTGTACTCTGCTGGCATGAATCGTAATACAAGCCTATCAAAAAATAACGGGATTCGCGGTTCGTCCGTTTTGATAATTGTTGTATTCGGCTGTTGTATTTGTGCGACGCATCGCTTAACTTCGTTATGATTTAAAAAAGAATAATATATGGTTGGAAAGAGAATACCCGCCAATATCAAATAGCATATAAAACGAACAGCAAAAACATGACGACTTGCGGAAAATACCGGAGCAAAAACCCGAAGAAGCAAGATTAGAGAAAAGAATTCAACTCCAAATCGAGAATGAGCAGACGTGTGATTTGTTATAAGAAGAAATAGAAAAGAAACAACTCCTGCAACAACAAACACTAGATTCTTTTTCAAGAAAGAAAGTAGAAAGCCCCTTCGAAAGGAAAAGAAAAACAATACTAAAACAAGAAAGGGGGATATCCGAAGATTCTTCATCGCAAATAACGAAGAAATAATCCTAGGACCGAAAAGATTAAAAGTATTTAGCGAATCCCTACCTTCCATAAAACGGTTAATGGAAGATGGGGACAAAGCAAGTAACAGGATACCGAGGCAGAAACCGAAGAATAGAGCACTCTTTGATAGAGTTAAGGATTTCCAGTGAAAGCAATAATATACAAAGTAACCTGCCGCGAGACCAAAGACCAGAGCCTCGTTTGTACAACCACATAAAAGTCCGAAGAGTAAGCAAAGAAAAGGCGAAAACTCCTTCTTACTCCCCATTGCTTTTATATATAACAGAAGTAAAACGGCTGACCATAAATAATTACACGCTCCGGCCATCCAAAGGAATGCGAGATTAAAGCCGGGCATGAGGGAGAACAAAAGAACAGAAGCCAAGTCGACGTTTGAAGGGTCTCCAGTTTGTTGAGCCAAGAGCAGGAGGAACACGACAAACACGACAGAATTGATGATATTGAAAACTGTTTTTCCGCAGAGAACGCCAAATACTTGGTCGAAAAGGAGGGGACAGAACCTTCCGCTTCTATGATAATAATGCCAGAGCAAGTTCGAGAAAAACTCTCGAAGCGTATGGATTCGGTGGCTCGTATTCAGATAGAATACATCTGCAAAATCATCAGCATAAAGAGGCGACAATGTCATCAACAAGGCAAAAATCAACCCGATGATAACAAGAAAAAGCTTCCAGTCTAGAGATTGTCGCATAATAGGTCGCATTATAGAGAGAGAAAGCAGGAGAAAGAGAAGCAATCAGGCGGGGTTCTGACGTCTTAACAAAGCAGTTATTCTTTCGTTTAGGCCATCTGGCCGTTCAACAAAAACATAGTTCCTTTGAAAGATAAAACAAAAGGCTATTGCGTGAAAAGAGTTAGTCACAACGCACGTTGCATTTCGAACTAGAGCAACGAATGATTCCGGGCCAACTGTCATGAAATTCCGGTTGGCATAAGCACTCCATACCGGACAAATTGAATAAATCTTTAGATGATGACTCTTTGCAATTGCCTTTGCGGTTTTTTTAATTCTCCGGTCAGAGAAAAAATCATAGACCAACAAGTAATGTTCTCCGTAACCTGTTTTGTCGGCAAGATCATCCCATTGCCTCGCCGATAATAATAATACCGGATCATCTTCCCGAATACCCCCGTGTAGGCCGAGCCGATGTAAAAGGTCAAGTCCGGATTCTTCTCTAACGGAAATCTTATCGAAACGAGCCAAATGTGTCCGTACGAACTCTTCCGTTCCAGAACGTAGTTCTGTTGTTGCAAAACTTGCGGCAAAGCTCTCTCGCCGAATGGAATCGGGTCCAAAGTCTAAGTAAAAAGCAGGATCTGTCCCATTCGGGAAGAAAGTGTTCCAAATCTGGTCACTTCCTGCAATATATTTATCGGCACAAGGGGGATCCTGCCGTAAATCTTGGATGCATCGGTAAACCTTCTCCGTCAAAGGGAGATACTTTTTTGAAAAAGCGACGAAGTTCTTATGCCTTTTCTTGGAGCGAATCCGCTGTGGAAAACGAAGAACGAATTTCGCCCATTCTTTAATTGACAACCCAGGCCAGTAGAAAACCCGAAAAGACGGGTCCATATAGGGAGGGCGGTAATCAATGACGGAAACATCATTCCCTTGCTCCTGAAGATATTTGGCCAAAGCATAGGTCTGCAAGCGGGCCCCATGGTTGTCCGTATTGCTACAGGTGATGGTGCAGATCTTCATTTTAATCTTCCAACAAGAGTTGGTTCACTTTTTTGCTTTCCGTCTCTGCTGTTCGGTTTTCTTCTTTCCGGGTATTCTCAATCAGCCGTTTTTTTAAGGCCGGATTCTGGACGATTTTTAAGATCTTGTCAGCAACGGATTCCGGCGTCATTTCGGCAATCAATCCATTCTCTCGGTCAGTAATCTGGTTATAAGCAGACGAGAAGTTGGTCGTAACGATAGGCTTGTGCAGGACTTTTGCTTCGCTGAGTGTCAGTCCAAAGCCTTCAAAAGACGAGGTCTGGACATAAATATCACAGTGCTGAAAATAAGGATAGGGATTGACTTGCTGCCCGGTCAGAAGAACTCTCTCTTGTAAGCCAGCCCGCTCAATTAGTTTCTCGACCAGGCCCTTGTCAGGACCATCTCCCACGATGGTCCAGATGAAATCGATACCTTTTGTGGAAAGAATCTCTGCTGTTTTCACGGCAAGCGGAAGGCATTTTGATGGGACTATCCGGCCGACTGTCAGTAGTTTTATAGATCCCTCGCCGCCTCTAATCTCAAGGGGAGCATCTGCCATGTTTCTGATTAGGTTGACATTTAGAATGTCAAGAATCACAGAGAGATGCTCTTTCCCGACAAAGCCGTCGCGGGGGAGTTTTTCGAATAGGGCAGCTGAAACAGTACAGACTGCGGAGAGACAATCATAGAATGGCCAGTTGAACCCAGGTCTGTAACCAGCCTTCACCATATCGGTATTGATCCATGCGATTTTCTTAGTCGCATTCACTTTCCGAACCAGGTAATAAGTTGGGAACCCCTGTTGGTAAGCGACCGCCACGTCAAATGCTTCTTTGAAACGCGGAAGAAAGGTCCGCCGGGAAAACCACCCAAGTTCCGCCCCATGGCGTTTTATTCCCAACAATTTGTTAAGGCGAAGTAATGCTGAGAACAGGATATCGGACATGACTTTGCCGCAGCGGCCAGGTTCCGGAAAAGGAACTAGTCGGACTTGCGGGGGGAGAAACTCCTCGAAAACGCCACCTCGACGTACGACGGACAAGGAAACATTCATCCGAGAATAATCAAGAAGAGGGAGAAGAGAAACCAAGCTCTTCTCCGCCCCGCCACAATCTAGCGAATCGATAATAAAGAGGATCTTTTTCATTATCTCTGCCACCGTTTTATCACCGTAACCAGGTTACGATAGTGGGCCAACGTGCTCCAAAGACCATTCCGGATCATGTACACCGAAAGGCGATCACTCAACGAGACCGGCTGATAGTCCATCAAAGACATCTGGGCAAGTCGGTTTCGCCAGAGACTGTCTAAGATGGATTTGGCCAAGAGATGATTTTCTTGATTCAAGCACTTGTATGCCGTTCCAATGTACTGTGGGGCCATAATCTGATTAATCAATTCGGCATATTTCTCGTTCAAGAGGGATAGGAAACGACAGTGACAGAAAGAGTATCCTTCTAACATGCCTTGATGCACAGACGAAGTAAGTCCCTGTTTTTCGCGCTTGATATAAATGTAAGGTTCTTTGGATAGGAACACAACAGACCTTGTCACATTAAGGTAATCTAGAACAAAGCGGAAATCTTCCATTTGCTGGTTGACAAATGCAAGACGATTATTGATGACACATTGCCTTCTAAATATCTTATTCCAGCAAGGGAACATCAATCCATTCAAGAAATATGATAAGAAATGCTCCTGGTCTTCTCGCCAGTCTTCAAATGAAGAGGCTTTTATGTTGAATAAAAGGTCGCGACAACCCTTCTGCCCGACAAAACGCTGAATGAACCCAAAGACATATAAATCGGCGGGCTTATTCAGAATTATATCTTCCAATTTCCGCAGACAGAAAGAAACATCCCAGACATCGTCTCCATCCACAAAGATGATATACTCGCCTGAAGCCTCCTCCAACCCCGTTTGCCTTGCTTTCCCTATACCCCGATTCTCCGTATGCACACATTTGACTTGACTATATCGGTCTGCATAGCCGTCGCTAATCATCCCAGAATTATCTGTAGATCCGTCGTCAACGATAATAAGCTCATAATTGCCGGCTGGATTTTTGAGAATGCTATCCAAACACGGTGCTAGAAATGCCTCGCCATTGTAAATGGTAACTATGACAGAAAAAAACATATACGAGCTAAACCAACTTTAAAAAGACCGACTAGGCATATAAATTGGGATGGCAACCGTTAAAAGGCTTATACTCAATTATGTTTTTTAACGCCCTCCCTATCTTATGTCGCTCATGCCAAATAGTTTATTGACATCGCGTAAGCGCCTTTCTTACTCTTTTATAAAAATGAACGACGTAAAAGGAAAGCAAATAAGGATAGGCGAGAAACTTATGACCCTTATCTCTTTGGAACAGATACGCACATGCAAGATTATCTTCACGCACATATTCCATTGAATATGGAGAGCCCCTTGTTCCACTTATACCAACAACTTTTGGTATTCGTAGAAATGGCACAAAATAAACTTTATTGAACGCAATATCTTGAGTCAGGGCTTTATAGAAATTATCCTCTATCTGATTGCCAGGAGGATCATCAGTAATCATTTCACGATACTTGACTGCAAAATTCCGGATCACTCCCGGCCTGGCAATAAACACATACGTCTGAATATATCTTGAAACAATATTACTTCTAAAAAGATTGTCAAAACACAATAGGGGGGATGACGTTAGTTGATTAATATTCAATATAACAAGTCTTCCTGTTATTTTTATGATATATTTACTATGATTGATAATGTTTGATTGGCAAATAGCATAATGCAAAATCAGCGCTTCCCCATAGCCCTTCCCCTTCTTCTTATCATAGTTGTTTCCATCAAATGTCAAATACTCTAAGCGGCCTGAATCAATATATTGTTTATAATCCCGACTCATATCATACATCGTGTTTTCGCAAAACACGATGGGTAAATCAGTCTCTTTTAAATAAAAGTCCAGTGCCTGTTTATATTGTCCTGATCGAATTGTCGGATCTTGCAATAATGTATCCGACATCCCTCCAGGACTGACACAGGCAGTCAGTAAAATACAAGATTTATAATCATATCTCATTCTTTAAGAACGAGTTACTGCTTTCATTCGCAGCTTCATTTTCCACAACCAAGTGATTGCTTTTCTGTAGATTGATGAAACACTGGAGAGAAAGACAAAAAAACGAGGATAGTCACAGTACAAGTCCCAATAGGGCTCAAGTATTGTTTGTTTGTGGAAATAATGATTAGTGCTTACATTTACTCTAGCAAACAATTTATTAGATTGCTTCAACTGTGTTTTAATCTCTTCTGAAACTTCCCCATCCATCTTGATTTTCAAAAGTATCTCTTTCGAGCAAATAGAAAACATCGTTTTCACATTTAAATAATGCATTATTCTTGCATTATTTAAATAATCAAGGGACGATTCACGTGTAACTTGACAATTCCAAATCCCTTCCAACTCCTTTACCTCAATATTGGATTCTTGCATCGTCTTCCTAAGGCTAACCTGATCGAAATTACACCCGAGAGAAGCTCCGTACTCCCAGTTTTCATGCCATAAACTAAAGAATCGATGAGCATCAAGGGTGTCTTTTACGTAAAGAACACCTGCATTATATGCCGTTGTACCTCTAAGTTTTTTCCAACTCTTTAGTTCATCAGGCAACACAGAAATTTGATATTCTAGCAACTCCCCCTTGTGATTATCCAAGACTGCACATATATCTCCTTCAAAGGCATCAACCTCTGAGAGAGGACGACAAACAATAGTATCGGTATCAAGATATAGGAAATCACCATCCACAAGTTCCCTAAGGCTCGTCTTCAGAAATCGACTTCGCTGCATGGTGGTATATTCTCGTGGGATCTCCGGCACAATAGCGGTAACATCATGGAGGATGGCTGCTTTCTTGTTGAAAAGCCTTTGATATGTGTCCTGGTCCATCACAACTACTATCTCGGCATCACCTTTAGGATGGTAAAGACGCAAAGAACAAAAAGACAAGAGAAGCATCTCATAATAATAATCCTCCTCTCGGCTGATGAGAACGTAAACAATCTTTGTTTTCATCTATGAATTAGTTTCCAATCCAAGGAAACCCTCTTCTAAAAGATATATTGGACGGGCGAATTCGTCATAAAAGCCTTCAATATGAAGGTAACAGCATCTTCTGGCACAAAAGAAATCCTGAAACATCGGTTGGTGCAAATCCAGATCGATAATATAATCCCCATCTGCTATATACTTGGGAAGGCGAATTCTCTTCCGAACCTCAAATGGTCCAGGTTGAATGTCAAGAAGCTGACCTATGTACCTACCTTCTACTAAAGCCGCCATCGGCGTACCATCCAGCTTTTTAATAATGAGCTTAACCTCACATTTCATCGCCTCCTCTGTGGTTCCTCTTATAACAACATCCAAGAACTCTTGTCGGCCTTTGAGTGAGGTACTATTGTTTTCCGTACCATTAATAGTAATCATCGTAATATCAAGGTAGGACTTACAATAGCTGATACTATCTTTAATCTTTCCATCTTGCATTTTCCCGGCATCCTCCAAATAGCAGGCAATTGCCTCCTCCGCCGCCCCATCAAACACCATCCCCCCATTCTCCAACACCACCCCCCTCTGACACAAACTCCTCACCGCCGCCATATTATGACTGACAAACAACACCGTTCTTCCCTCCCCACGCGAAACATCCTGCATCTTCCCAATAGCCTTCTTTTGAAACTCTGCATCTCCCACGGCGAGAACCTCATCAACCACGAGAATCTCGGGCTCCAAAAAGGCCGCAACGGCGAAACCCAAACGCACTGTCATGCCGGAAGAGTACCGCTTCACAGGGGTGTCGAGGTAGCGCTCGACGCCGGCGAAGTCGACGATGGCGTCGAGTTTGCGAGAGATTTCGGCGCGGGTCATGCCCATGATGGCACCGTTCATATAGATGTTCTCACGGCCGGTCATTTCCTGGTGGAAGCCGGTGCCGACTTCGAGCAGCGAAGCGATGCGGCCCTTGGCGCGGATGACGCCGGTTGTCGGGGCGGTGACGCGCGAGAGGAGTTTGAGCAAGGTACTCTTGCCGGCGCCGTTCTTGCCGATGATTCCCACAACCTCGCCCTGCTTCACTTCGAAGTTGATGTCGCGCAGGGCCCACACGAAATCGGAGTTGCCGCGGTGCGCCCGGTCGTTTGTCTCGCCGATGCGCAGATACGGGTCTTCCTTACGCAGGATCTTCGTCTGCCACCAGCGGTTCAGGTCGTGCGATAGCGTACCCGTACCCACGGAACCCAAGTGGTAGAGTTTCCCGACATTTTCAAACTGAATGGCGATATCCGACATCAGGCAAAATAGATATGTCTGAGCCACCAGGCATAAATAGGATCTTCCATTGTAATGACACGGCCAAAATCATCCAGGATGTCGAGCCGGACCAGGACCTTTTTTGCCCTTTGCACCGTAAGACTGTTTTTAAGTCCATATTTTTCAAGGACGCTGGCGGAAGTCAATTGCACGACGCCATCGACAATCGCGTGCAGGAGGTTCTGCTGCGTAATGGTCAGCGTTTGGGTCAACGCCAGATTCAAGCCGGCCTGCGACTCGACAAGGGACTGAAAGGCATCGGCAATCATTTCGTCTTCACAGACCTGCGCCGTGCGGTTCCATACCATCTCGCTGAGCTGTTGAATATAGTAAGGGTTGTCTTCCGTCAGTTCCGCAATCTTCAAGCACTGCACCTCCGAGATGGATTTCCCCGTTTCCCGAAATTTCGAAATGATGAAGGGAGGCCAATGCACACGCGCTATCTTATCCAAAAAAATGTTTTGGCCGAACTTGTAGAAAGGCTTCCCTGGGTTGGTGAAAATCTCCGTCATCATATGCCGCCTGCTGCCATACAGACAATAAGCGACCCGTTGATGAAGTTGCCAGTGGGAACGCAGTTTCGCTTGAAACGCTTCCGGATCATCAAAACAGGCTATCTGCTGAAACTCATCGATACAAACGACCAGCGACAGCTTCTTTTCTTCTGCAATCCGTTCGGCCAGGTCCAGCACTTCATCGGCATTGTTCCGGACAGGTTTTTTAGTAAAAGAAAAAGAGACGGAATTCTGAGGATCACCGACGCTCAAGACCGGCATCAGGGACGACAAATACCGACGCGCGGCCGACATCATCTCTTCCCAGCGGGACGATGTCGATGTCAGCACACACTCAGCAAGTTTCTCATAAAACTCCTCTTCTGAACGCACATTGAAGATATCCAGATGGCATATCCGCAATTGCTTGTCCCGTTCTGCAGCCCGTTCGCTGGCCCGTCTCACCAGGGAACTCTTTCCCCACCTTCTCGGTGAGATCAAAACCGTATTGGTCAGATTACAAAAATTATCGACCATCTGGGCACATTCTTGTGCCCGGTCCATAAAACAACTGCCCGCTGCAATCTTGCCGAATACAAAAGGTGATCTCATCTTGTTACATTTTTGATACAAAATTAAGCATCTTTTTTGTTATAACAAAAAATGTACATCTAAACCGTATCCATAAAATTGCACTCCACGCGGTTGAACACGATGAGCGAGAAAAACAGCATCACCAGCATAAACACCGTGCTATAAAGCAGTCCGCCCCACGACAGGGTGCCGCAGCCCAGGCATCCGTACTTGAATGCCTCGAAAACCGGCGTCAGCGGATTGAGTTCCAAAGCGGTGCGGATGCGGCCCGTCGCGGCGCTGAGCGGATAGATGATCGGCGTGGCGTACATAAAGAGCTGGAGCCCGAAGGCGACCAGAAACTTCAGGTCGCGATACTTGGAGGTGACCGAAGAGATGATCAGGCCCCAGGACAGGGCGTGGAAAGCCAGCAACAGCACAAGCAGCGGGAACAGAAGCAACGCAGGGCGAATCGGCAACTGTACGCCCGCAATCCGATAGCCGATATAGACCAGGATGAAAAGCACCAGCTGGATCAGCAACTTCAGCAGATTGGAGGTCAGGCCGGCCAACGGCACCACCAGCCGCGGGAAATAGACCTTTCCGAATACCGAAGCATTGTTGGTAAACACATTCGACGAAGCGTTGAACGAATCGCTGAAATAGTTCCACAGCATAATGCCCGAAAGGTAGAACAACGGCTGCGGAGCGCCGTCCGTTGAAATCTTCGCCAAGCCACCGAACACGAACATATACATAATCGTGGTCAGCACCGGCTGGATCAGGAACCAGAGCGGACCCAGAATCGTCTGCTTGTAGAACGTGACAATGTCGCGCCGGACATACATATACCACAAGTCGCGATAGCGCCACAAGCCCTTTAGGTCGAGGTCCAGCAGTCGCTTCTTCGGTTTGATGACCAGGGTCCAGTCGTCCGTCATCGCTTATTTGGCGTAGCCGTATTTTTGGTAACCGTACTTATGATAACCGTATTTATGATAACCATAATGGCCCGATGCCAGGTCAGTGCCATTGAGAATAATGGTCAGGTTGGTATAGCGCTTCTCATCGTACCACTGCTGGATTTCGGACAGCAGGGAACGCTCCAGCATCTTGGCACGGATCACGAAGAGTGTCAAGTCGACATACCGGTTGATGATTGCAGCATCGGCCACCATCTCCACGGGCGGACAGTCGATGAACACATAGTCGTATTGTTCGCGAACCGTTTCAATCAACTGCGCAAAGCGCGGGGTGTAGAGCAATTCCGAAGGATTGGGCGGCAGCGTGCCGCATGGCAGGACATCCACTTTACCAAGCGGAACAATCATACTTTGCACATCATCCTTCTTGCCGCTCAAGTAACCCGAGATGCCGTCGGAGGGACTGCCCACATAGCTGGAAAGCGAGCCTTTGCGTAAATCCAGATCGATGGCCAGCACTTTCTTGTCCTTGAGGCCGACCGCCGTTGAAAGGTTGGCCGAGATGAAAGTCTTGCCGCTGCCAGGGGTCAGAGAAGTCAGCATCACGACCTTATGCGCGGCATCGAAGCCCAGCAGGAACTCCAGGTTGGAGCGCACCACGCGGAAGGCTTCGTTCATGATGTCGCGGTTTTTCTCCGCTACCAAAACCTGCGGGGGCTGCGTCGCCTTCGTTTGCTTCTGCCAGAACCATTTTTTCTTTCCGCCTGCCAGCGGAATCTCTCCGGCAAATGGTGCGGTAAGCTGTTTCAGGTCTTCACGGCCCTGAACCGAGGTCTTGAACATTTCCCGCAGCGCCAGAACAGCGGCCGGAATGGCCAGGCCCAGCAACAGAGCGTACAAATAGATGGTCTTGGCCACCGGCTCTACGGGTTTCCAACTGCCGTGAGCCGGCTCGATGAGTTGCGTGTTATAGGCGGTGAACGCCTGCGAGAGTTCGTTCTCCTCCCGCTTCTGGAGCAGGAACAAATAGAGTTCTTCCTTGACTTTCTGCTGCCGTTCCACCGAGAGCAGGTACTTCTCCTGCTGCGGGGCGGTAGCTACACGACTGACGGCCTGCCTGCGCGTTGCCTGCAAGGCTCGCTGCTGGTTTTGGAGCAGCGCGATTTCTCCGTTCAGTGCTTCGGTAATCGAGGCGCGGAGCACAGCAAGCTGTTTGTTCAGATCGGCCACGAGCGGGTTTCGGGCAGAGGTGTAAGCCAGGTGGTTGTTGCGCTGCAGGAGCAACGTGTTGTATTCCGCGATTTTTTGTACGATAACCCCGTTCCCGATGCCCGAATTGAAAGGAATCTGCTGCGAATCATCCTGGTTGCTCACCACGTAGTCGTGCACCATACGCAGTTGGTGAATCTGGTGTTCCAGCGCGGCGCTCTGCTGTTCCGATTCATTGGCTTGAGACAGGGCCATGGCTCCGGACGAGCCCGGGTCGAGGATCAGGTTCGACGATTTGTAGTCGGAGATATCCTGCTCCACACTGCCCAGTTCCCGCTCGATGACGGCCAGTCGCTCGCGGATGAATTCGTTGGTGCTGACGATCTGGCGGTTGCGTTGCTGCATCCACTTCTCGTTATAGACCGTCACGAGCGTATTGAGCACATCCTCCGCGCGCTGGGGCGACACGTCGCGGAAACGGATGTCGATAATCGAAGAGTTGTTGCCGCGCAGTTGCGGGGAAATACGGTTGCGAACATTGTTGGTCTTTGCATCAAAACCCGTGCGTGTAACGTTCAACTTGCAGTGGGCCCCCTCCTTATAGTAAGGCGAGCCTACAATTGCCAGCCGTCCGATCGGCGTATCAATCGTATCGCCGAGCCGTGCGCTATACCCGTCGGGAGACACCTCTTTCCCCCGCCGCAGGTCTGCCACCGTTACCGTGCTGTCAGCCTGCAGCGCGACTATGAGCGAAGCGCTTTCCTGGTCGTTGATGTCGAGAAAATGCACCTGCAGGGGCAGGTCTCTGCCATACATCACCGGATCGTAGAACTTGCCATCCCGGGAATAATCCACGTCGAGTTGCAGCCGCCTTACCACTTCATCGACCACCACGCCCGAATTGAGCATCAACAGTTCGTTGGTCAGATTGGTGGACGTCTGCGAAAGGCCCAGTTCCTTGAACATGGCTTCCGTGCCGGCCGATTCCTTATTGTCTTTCACCATGATCGAGGCGGTGCGTAAATATACGGGGCGCTTATGCACGGTCAAATAAAAACCGATGGCAAAGGCCACCGCCAGCGAAATGGCGAACCAGTACCAGTTGCGCAGCACCAAAGCCAGGATGTCTTTGATCATGACGGCTGCACTACCGCTTTTCCGCGCGGAAGGTGCCGTTGTACGAATGATTTCTCTGTCCATAACTTATCTTACTTTGCGGGGGCGGGCCAGAAATGGGCCACCAGCGTCACCAAAGAGACCAGCAGCGAGGGAATCGACACCCAGAACCCGAAAGAGTGGAAATAGGTGGCGTTCACGTCCGACTGATATTTGCGCTTCTTATTGGGTTCCACGTAAATCAGATCGTTCTGCTGGATATAATAAACGGGGGAATTGTAAACGCTTTCGGTCTTGGTCAAGTCAATGGAGTAAGCGTGCTGGGTTCCGTTCTCCGTACGGAGCACCAGCACATTCTCACGCTTGCCGTCGATGGTCAGGTCACCGGCCAGGGACAGCGCCTCGAGAATGGTGATCTGGTCGGTCGGAATCTCGATGCGGCCGCGGCGCCCCGTCTCTCCGAGTACCGAGAACGAAAGTCCGGCATACTCCACGATCACCGTAGGGTCGAGCAACAGTTTCGATTGAATCAGCTTGTATTTCACCAGATCGGCCACTTCCAAGCGGTTGAGTCCGGCCACGTGGACAGGCCCCAGCGTCGGCATCTCGATGTCCCCTTTCGGATCGACGGTATAATACCGGTATCCGCGATCGTTCCCAGCGCCATAGTTGCTATTGACGGTCGTCAGGTTAAAGAGGTCGGCCAGCTCACGGTCCCGGCTGAAGACATTGATCTGCAAGCGGTCGCCCGGCTTCAGGGTGAGCTGCTGGGGTTCCTGCACCTGCATGGGCACATCGCGCTGAAGGTCCTGCAGATAACTCACCTGTGCCGTCTCTGCGCAGGCGGAAAGCAAGAACGCCGTGAGGATGCATAAGCCAATGACGGACTTTCGGCCAAAAATATTCATAGTGCAATCTTTTGATAATCAACAAAAAAAAGCTACGCTGACAGTCTTGCAGGGCAAAACTGCGGCTTCGCAAGGAAAAAGCGGCTATGGAAAAAACCGCTCATATTCTTACAAAATTAGCAAAAATGTTGGATTTTTTCAAGCCAGGCGCGGGGAATCTGCGCCCTGGCCCACAGGAAACCCGATAAGCCGACCACCACATAATACTTGCCGAGCAACTCCAGGACGTGGCCTTCCACGCCTTTCAGCGGTCCTTCCGTGACCCGGACCGGCTCGTCCAGTTCGACCGGCTGGTCGATCAGGCCGCCCTCGTCGATGGCATAGTCGAAGACCCGGCGGAAGTCGTCCATTTCCTTGTCGGGGACCACCATCATCTTGTGCGTGGCACAGTCGACGAGATATTGCATCGGGAGGCGATAGTCGGCCACGAAAGAGCAGGCGAGGTCTTTGGGGGCACGGAGGAACACCAGATTGGGGGCCAGGGGCTTTTCGGTCGTGCGGCTGCCACCCCTTCCCGGCCGTGAGACACGGGTTTGCATGGTCGGGACAAAGTTCTCAATGCCACGGACGGTGAGCCAGTCCCGGATCTTTATCTCCTGCCGGAAGTACCGGGTACGGGCAACGAACCAGTGCTGTTTGTCATCCTTGTCTGCCATTCCTTATAACTTGTGTCTTTGACCGAAGTCAAAAATAGCGCAATTTTGCTAAATTTGCAAACGACACATCTTACCCCGATACGATGAAACGAATCCTTCCTCTGCTAATCCTGCTGCTCGCCGCCGCGGCCCCGGCCTCCGCCCAGAAGGCCTCTGAACTCAAATATGTCGATGCTCAGACCCTGATGCTGATCAATCAGGGTTACGACAACACGGCCCTTCCCTATTCCCGCCTGCCGGAAGATCTGAAGGCGCGTACCCGCAAGGGCGTGTGGGATCTCGGCCTCAACTCGGCCGGCCTGGCCATCCGCTTTTCGACCGACAGCCGCACCATCGGCTTCCGATGGACGCTGCTCAACAATTTCATCATGCACCACATGGCCGGCACGGGCATCCGGGGCATCGATGTGTACCGGCTCGACGAGAACGACCACTGGCAGTTCGTCGGCACAGCCATTCCCAACGGGAAAGACAGTACCAAGACACAGATAGCCGTCAGCGGGATGGACGGCCTGGACCACGACTATATGGCCTACCTGCCGCTGTACGACGGCGTGACGAAAGTCGAGGTGGGCGTGACCAAAAACGCACACGTAGGTTTTCCGCACCGCGACATCCTGGTCAAGGGCCGGGAGAAGCCCCTGGTCTTCTACGGCACGAGCATCACCCAGGGCGGCTGCGCCTCACGGCCCGGAATGGTCTATACCTCGATCATCAGCCGCGCCCTGCAGAAAGAGTGCGTCAACCTGGGATTCAGCGGCAACGCTCGGATGGACAAATCGATGGCCGAAGCCGTAGCCCGTATCGATGCCGACCAGTATGTCATCGACTGTCTGGAGAACTGCACGCTGAAGGTAATGCAGGACAGCGCCTGGTATTTCCTGACGTATCTGGCTAAGCAGCGGCCGGACGCCCCGATCTATCTGGTCGAGCACATCTGGTTTTCCCACGCAGCCGTCAACAAGGACGTCCACGACCAGATTGCCGAGAAGAATGCCTACTGGCACGAAATCTATCTGAAGCTTCTGAAAGAAGGTTACACGAACTTCCGTTACATTCCGGCCGACCATCTGACCGGCCCGGACGGCGAAGGCGCCGTGGACGGCTGCCACCAGACCGACCTGGGCTTCCTGCGTATGTCAGAGGAGTTCCTGCGGCACCTGCGGCCGTAGGCTTTTAGGGGGAGGTCTTGCGCAATACCTCCCCCTAAAAAAGCCTACGGCAGGACGACCATCTCGCAGCGGGCGCAGTCGAAACGCAACCGGAGGCGGTTGCCTTGATTGACGAGGTAAAGAGGCTCAGACCCCCGATCAAGTCGGGGGTGACGATTTGCCGCCTTCGGACAAAGTCCCAGCTCCCATTTGATGCAATACCGGCTGCGGAGCAGTTCGCCGGGGATGCCGAGCGTGGAGACGTTGTAGGCTGCGGCACCGGGCTGCGGCGTATGCGGCACCTCGTGCCGGGGACGGTTCTCCGCCAGCTCCTGCAGGCGGGCCGCCAGGTCGCGTCGCAACTGATTGAGGAACGCGGCGGAATAGAATCGGACCGGATCGGCCTCAACCGAGGCCACGGTGAAGGCGAAGGGCCCCGCGTGCTTGCCCAGTTGCCGGCGCAGGCTTTCCAGCGCCGCTCCCGGCTTGTCGGCCAGCGGCGCGTCGTCGCGGAAACGCAGCTCCGCCGTCAGACCGTCTTCCGTCGTCGCCGTGACGGTCGTCACCGGATCGTTCCCCGTCATGCCCGGCTCCGTCCGGGCATCTTCGCTTCGCCAATCAATCTTCACGTCGATCACCCGCTTCGGCATATTCTTCTCCAGTTCCCGCTCGAAGGCAAGGTTCAGACTGCGGTACACCCGCATCCCGGGCACCAGCCCGGCAGTCTCGCGGAGCGTCACACGGTCGCCCCGCACCACCTCGGCCCGCGCACCGGTCACCTCGCCGCCCGGCAGCACGAACGAAAGTCCGTCGCCGTTGGCCAGGGCACGGGAAGAGCGGACCACGATCTCACGCCCCCGCACATCGGCGATCTCGCCGATGTATTCGCCCAGCGACTTGGCCGCATCTTCGCTGGCGACCTTTCCCTTGCGGCCGTCCAGGAAGGCTTCCGTGAACCCCCGGTGGAAACTTTTTTCCGGGTCGGGCGTGAATCCGCCTTCCAGCCGGCCGGCAGAGGCTTTGCGGCAGAGATGCCCGGTCAAGCCGGGCATGACGCAAGAAGTCGAGCCGGGCATGACGATGGGGGTCAAGCCGGGCATGACGATGGGGGTCGAGCCAGGCATGACGCTGGAAGCGATGAATTCATCGATCACCTGGCGGTAATACCGCACGACGTTCTTGACATACGAGGCATTCTTGAGCCGGCCCTCGATCTTGAACGAAGTGATGCCGGCGGCCACAAGATCGGGGAGTCGCTTGTCGAAACGCAGGTCCTTGGGTGAAAGCAGCGTCCGGTCGCGCACCAGAACATTCCCGTCGGCATCCACCAGATCGTAGCGGGAACGGCAAGCCTGCGCACAGACGCCGCGGTTCGCACTGCGGCCCGCGAGATGCTGGCTCAGGTAGCACTCTCCGCTATAACCCACGCAAAGGGCGCCGTGGATGAAGAATTCCAGCTCGCAACTGACGGCCGCACGGATGGCGCGGATCTGCTCCAGCGTGAGCTGGCGCTCCAGCACCAGCCGCGAGAAGCCCAGCGCCTCCAGCTCGCGCGCCCGCTCAGGCGTGCGGATGGCCGTCTGCGTGGAGGCGTGCAGTTCCACAGGAGGAAGCGGACGCTCCAGCAGGCGCAGGTCCTGGACGATGAACACATCGACTCCGGCTTCGTAGAGCGCCCACATCAAGCGCTCTGCCTCGGGCAGTTCCTCGTCTTTGACAAGCGTATTGACCGTAGCGTGGATCTTCGCGCCGTAGAGATGGGCATAGCGACACAGGCGGGCGATGTCTTCAACTGAGTTACCCGCAGCCGCCCGCGCACCGAACGCCGGCCCGGCGATATAAACGGCATCGGCACCACAGTCGATCGCCGTGATGCCGATATCCGCGTTTCTCGCCGGAGCGAGAAGTTCCAGTTCCTTTAGTTGCACTTCAGCGTGGTGATCTGATAGCGGGCTGCCTCGCCGAACTTGGCATCCTGCGCAATCTGCTTGAAGTAACCGCAAGCCTTGGCATTGTCACCGGTGGCGACCAGCGCCGTAGCCAGCTGATAGATGATCTGGTTCTTGTCCTTGGCGTCGGGGCTCATCGAGAGATAGGCCTCGAAAGCTTCGGCGGCCACTTTGTTCTGCTTGAGCGAGGAGGCGCTGATGCCGATGATCTTCTGGGCGTTGGCGTTGTCCACATACTGCGTGGACTTCTGGGCGTTCTCGAGGGCGCCTTTCATATCCTTGGCCTTCTGGCAGGCGACTGCCTTCTTCACATAGGTGTTGGAAAGCTGCTTGGCGGCAGCATCCTCTTCACCGTTCTTGGAAGCGAGTTCGAAAGCCTTGACGGCATCGTCGAGTTTGCCCAGGGCGACGAGCGCCTGGCCTTTGCGGAGATGTGCGGCACCATTTTCAGGATCGGAGTCGATCACTTTCTGGTAGGCGGCCACGGCACCTTCGTAATCCTTGGCGTTGAGCAGGCTGTTGGCGTCGGCCAGCTGGATCTGCGGGATCAGGGTCTTGGCTTCATCGGCCACCTCATCGTCGCCGAGTTCCTTGCCGATCTTGATCGCCTCTTTGAATTTGGCGACAGCCTCGTCGAGTTTCTTTTCGTTTACAAGTTCCTTGGCAAGGGAGATATACAGTTTCGGGATGATTCCTTTGCACTGATTGACGATTTCCTGTCCTTCTTCTCCGAGTTTGCCGGCCATATCCAATGCCTGCTGGAACAGGTCGATGGCTTCGGCCTTGCTGTTTTCAATGGCGGCAGCGGCATTGTTGTAGAGTTCAGTGGCTTTTTCCAGATCCTGCGCTGCAGAGATGCCCATCGTACAGAGGGCGACAACGATCGTTAAGAGAATTTTTTTCATCGTTTATGTGTTTTTGTTTTTGTTCGAATGTAGGGTCTATGCATAAAGGCTGCCAAAATTATCAACTATTGTGTAATTTTGCAAAACTTTTTGCGATGAACCTGCCTTCCATCATCCAAATCGGGGATATTCTGGTGTCTTCCGAGGTGCTTACGGAGCATTTCTGCTGCGACTACGAGGTATGCCGCGGCGCCTGCTGCATCATCGGCGACAGCGGCGCACCGCTGCTGGAATCCGAGACGGCGGAACTCGAGCGGAACTATCCGCGTTACGAAGCCTGGATGAGTGTGGAGGGACGCCAGAAGGTGGAGTCCGACGGATTTTTCGAGATAGACGTGGACGGCGATCTGGTGACGCCGCTTCTCCACGGCAGCGAAGAGTGCGCTTTCACGCGTTTCGAAGGGGAAAACTGTTTCTGCGCCATAGAGCGGGCACACTGCGCCGGCCGCTGTCCGTTTGTCAAGCCCATTTCCTGCCGGCTCTATCCGATCCGGGCTTCCGTGCTCCGCAACGGGCTGACCGCCCTCAACCTGCATCGATGGGAGATCTGTCGCTGCGCCTTCGAGAAAGGCCGCAAAGAAAGGGTCCCCGTCTACAAATTCTTGCGGGAACCCCTGATCGATGCCTACGGGCAGCCTTTCTACGACGAACTCTCCTCCGTCGGCGCCGCATTATCTAGTACCATCTGCGCCGATTCCAGATCGTAATCGTGAACCTGCAGCTGGATGCCGTGGCGGCCCATCTGGACGCCCGGGTATGAACTGTTGAGATTCATCACGACGGCTTCGATGCCTTCGCTCTCAAGAAGCCCCTTGGCAATCTGGGCCTCGTATTCATTGTAGTATTCGGCAACGGTTTTCAACATAACGGTTTCCTCCCTTGACGTTATTCGGTTTCTTCTTCGCGCTTCTGCTGACGGACCCGGTAATTGAGTGCGCTCAGGATGCGGAGCAGATCCTTTCGGTATCCTTCTACATAAACAGGCACGTCGCCGGTCTCGAAGGTGATGCGGTCTTCATACATCCGGGTAAGACGAGCATAGGCGCTCTTCTTGATATAGGTCACGCAGCCGGGCTCCCGCTTTTCGACCACATAATCAAGGTCTTTCATCACCCCGTCGACCAGTTCGGCATATTTTGTGAAGTCTCCGTCGAGGGCTACGTCTTTCCGGTAGAAACTCAGCTTGGGGTAGATGGCGGCCACGGCCACGAAGAACAGGGCGATCTTCGGAAGCGATCCCTCCTTGAAGAGGTCGACGAACGAAAGCCCCGCCATCTTCTGGGCGGAGAACAGATAGACGATGCCGACGATCAGGAAAAAGATGACGGCGAAATAGACCAGGTATTTAAGTGCGCGGATCAGGTATTTCATAGCGACTTTCAATTGGTAATCTTTACAAAAATATATATTTTTGCGATACAAACCGGTAAAAAAGGAAAATTATGGAAGAGTTGGATGAAGAGATGATCCAGTTTGAAAAGGATCACCCGAGCAAGAAAAACAGCGGCGGAGGCGGAAACGCCGGTGCTGTGCGGACGATGGCCATCGTGCTGGGCGTCGTCGCGGCAGCCCTGCTGGCAGCCCTCCTCGTGATGATGAGCAAAAAGAACGCCCTGGTGAAGGATCTTAACATCGATAAGCAGAACCTCACCAACGAACTCATCGCCCTCCAGGGCGATTATGAAGCCCTGAGCACGACCAATGCGGCCATCAACGACTCGCTCAACGTCGAGAAAGAGAAGGTCGGGCAGCTGATCGAGCGGCTCCAGAAGACCGAGGCGACCAACCGTGCCAAGATCCGCCAGTACGAGCAGGAACTCGGTACGCTGCGTTCCATCATGAAAGGCTACATCCGGCAAATCGACTCGCTCAATACGCTCAACGTCTCGCTGCGCAACGACGCGGCGGCGGCCCGTCGCGAGGCCCAGGAAAGCAAACGCCAGTATGAAGACCTGCGCACTACCACCGACGAGCTTTCGAAGAAGGCTTCGGCCGGCAGCGTGGTCAAAGGCCGCGGCTTCAACCTGGTGGCCATCAACGAATCGAACAAGGTTACCGACCGCAGCAGCAGGGCCCGCAAGCTCCGCGCCTGCCTGAGCCTGATCGAGAACACCATCGCCGAACGCGGCTGGCGCACGATCTATATCCGGGTCAAGGGTCCGGACGACGTGCTGATGACCGACGACGGCGGCAAGGTCTTCACCTGCGGCGGAGAATCGATGGTCTATTCGGCTTCGCGCGAAGTGGATTACCAGGGCGAGGAAGTCGAGATCTGCCTCTATTTCGCTTCTTCCCAGGGATTCGAGAAGGGCAAGTACACGGTGGATGTCTACACCAGCGAGACCAAGCTCGGTTCGGCTGAAATGATTTTGAAGTAAGCCCCGTATGGCGGGCGTCTACGTCCACTTCCCCTTCTGCGCCACGAGGTGCATTTACTGCGATTTCTACGCGCGGGTCGGAAAGGACTGGAAGCCTTACATCGAAGCACTGCTCACCGAACTTTCCGAGCGGAAAGATTTCTTGAAGGGCGTGCCCCCGACGACACTCTATTTCGGCGGGGGGACGCCTTCCCTTTTGCCCGCCGGGGAACTTGCGCGCGTCGCGGATGCGGTGCGCGCGACCTTCGGCGTATCGGATTTCGAAGAATTCACGCTCGAAGTCAATCCCGATGACGTGACGGCGGAGCGGGCGGCGGCCTGGCGGGCGATGGGTGCCGGTCGTGTGAGCGTAGGTGTCCAGTCGTTCTGCGACACGCATCTGCGCTGGATGCATCGACGGCACACGGCGGCGGAGGCCGTCACGGCGGTCGAAACGTTGCGCAGGGCCGGTTTCGACAACCTCTCGCTCGACCTGATCTTCGGCTTCACGGAACTTTCCGACGACGACTGGGCCGCCAGCATCGCGGCCGCCCTCGCCCTGCGGCCGGAGCATATCTCCTGCTATCAGATGATGGGACGTCTGGCCGATTCCGACGAAGACCGCTGCCGGCGGCAATATGCCCTGCTGCAGGAGCGCCTTTCTGCTGCCGGATACCGTCAGTATGAAGTGTCGAACTACGCCCTGCCGGGACACGAATCCCGTCACAACAGCGCATATTGGGCGCGCGAACCCTATCTGGGTCTGGGAGCCGGTGCACATTCGTTCGACGGCGACCGGCTCCGTTGCTGGAACACGCCCGACATCGACGCATATGCCGCTTCCCGCCCCGGAGGCGAGGAACGGTTGTCCGACCGGGAAGTCCTGGAAGAAAAACTTATGTTGTCGCTTCGGACCGTCCGCGGCCTCGACCTGTCTTCCCTTACCGACCCGGAGTTGGGCAGCGTAAAAAAAGCGACCCTGGAGGAACTCTCCAGGGCCGGTAAACTGATTGTCGAAGGTTCCCGGATCCGGATTCCGGAAGGGGAACTTTTTGTCTCGGACTGGATTATCAGCCGATTATTCCCGGAACATACGGCGTAAGGCCGCAGAAACCGTTTGCCTTGCAGAAGGCGAAGATGGCCACCACGGCGAAGCCCAGCATCAGCAGGGTCACGTAGACGCCCGTGATCCACTTCCAGCGTTTCAGCCAGATGTTGTTGTTCCAGCCGAGGGTCTGGAGTGCGCTCCAGAAACCGTGGGTGAGGTGGAACCAGAGGGCGACGAACCAGACGAGATAGAGGCAGAGCATCCACCATTTGCCGAAGACCTGGCCCATCAGCTGATACGGATCGGCTTCGCCGGCGCCCAGCCAGTTCTGCAACTGCATCTTGGCCCAGAACTGTCCCAGGTGCAGGAAGATGAAGCAGAGCACGATGAGACCCAGCACGAACATGTTGCGCGAAGACCAGGAGTCAGTCCTGGCCTTGTTGGGAATCTCATAGCGCTGCTCGCCGCGGGCCTTGCGGTTGCCGATGGTCAGGATGAAGGCGTACACGATGTGGACGAGGAAGAAAGCCGCCAGGATCGGGACGACCACGTTGACCCATCCCATCGAGAGAATCTCGCAGATCGTACCGTAAACCACGCTGTCGGGATCGAAGACATAGGTCAGATTCATCACCATATGGAAGGTGAGGAAGAGGATGAGGCAGAGTCCGCTGACGCTCATAATCAGCTTTTTGCCGATGGAAGACTTGAATATGTTTGCCATAAGATCTATTAATTGTTTTCGGTTAATTATGCAAAGATAATCCGAAACTTGATAAAATCATAATAAATGGTTACTTTTGTTTTATGAAATACAAGCGAATCCTTCTCAAATTGAGTGGCGAGGCAATCGGCGGCCCGGACGGCGTCGGCCTCGACGAAAACGTAATGGCAACGTATGCGCGGCAGATTGCGGCCGTTGTCGGCGCGGGTACGCAGGTAGCGATCGTCATCGGCGGCGGAAACATCTTCCGCGGCCTGAGCGGCACCCAGCGCGGTTTCGACCGTGTCCGCGGTGACCAGATGGGCATGCTGGCCACGGTGATCAACAGTATCGGCCTCTCCCTTTCGCTCCGCAATGCGGGTCTCGACGCCGAAGTGTTCACCTCCACCCCGATGCGTCCGATGGCGAAATACTATATGCGCGACGAAGTCGATGCCTATATGAAGGCGGGCGGCGTGGCCGTCATCGCCGGCGGCACCGGCAATCCTTTTTTCACCACCGATTCGGCCGCGGCGCTCCGCGGATGCGAACTTCGTTGCGACGCTTTGCTGAAAGGCACGAAAGTTGACGGCGTGTACGACGCCGACCCTGTGAAGCATCCCGAAGCCCGGCGTTACGAGACGCTGACCTTCGACAAGGCCATCGCCGACAACCTCAAAGTCATGGACCAGACGGCCTTCACCCTGTGCAAGGAGAACGACCTGCCGATCATCGTATTCAATATGAACGACGAGGGCACGCTCGAAAAGGTGGTCGAGGGAACCGGACGCTGCACCGTGTTGAGCAACAAAGAATAAAAAAGAACATACCGCTATGATTGAGAAAGCACAAGCCGTGATCGACGCTGCCCGGGACAAGATGCAGAGCGCCGTCACCTATCTGGAAGAAGATCTGAAGACCTACCGGGCAGGCAAGGCCAATCCGGCCGTGTTCAACAGCGTCGTGGTCAATTACTACGGTACGATGACCCCGATTCCGCAGGTGGCCAGCATCGGTACGCCCGACGCCCGGACGATGCTTATCCAGCCGTGGGACCGGACGATGCTTCACCCCATCGAGAAGGCCATTATGGACGCCAACCTGGGATTCACGCCGCAGAACAACGGCGAGACAATCCGCATCAATGTGCCCGCCCTCACCGAGGAGCGCCGCAAAGAGTTGGTGAAGAAGGCCCGCACCGCCGGTGAAAACGCCAAGGTCGGCGTGCGCAACGCCCGCCGCGATGCCATCGAGACGCTCAAGAAGCTCCAGAAGGAAGGACTTCCCGAGGACAGCGAGAAGGATTTCGAAGACGAAGTCCAGAAATTGACAGACAACTTCTCCAAGAAGGTCGAGGAAATCCTCGTCGCCAAGGAGAAGGATATGATGACGGTGTAAGACCCTGCGGCCCGTCCGCATCGGACAAAAAACCGATTGATCCGTGCCCCGGCTGCCATTCGGCGGCCGGGGCACGTTTTGGCCATCGGCCGTTCCCCGAAGGCCGAAATCAGCAGCCGGAAAGGAGAGATTGGAGAAAAAATGTATAACTTTGTACGATTATGCGCTTTACGGAGATCATCGGGAATGAGGCGCTCAAAGAGTCGCTGGTGAAGATGGTTCAGGGGAACCGTCTGGGACACGCCATCCTCTTCACGGAAGAGAGCGGCGGCGGGGCTTTCGCCTTCGCCCTGGCACTGGCCCAGTACGTCAACTGCCGCGACCGGAAGCCGGAGGATTCCTGCGGCGTCTGCGGTTCCTGCCACAAATACCAGAAGCTCATCCACCCCGACCTGCATTTCGTATTTCCGGTCAGCAGCAGCAACTCGCTGTCGGAAAGCGAGAAGAAAGGACCGATCTCCGACTACTTCCTGCAGCCTTTCCGGGAACTGGCCCTGGCCAACCCCTACTTCACCGAACAGCAGCTCTACGACGCCATCGGCATCGAGAACAAAAGCGGCCTGATCAGCGTCAACGAAGCGAAACGCATCTTCGAGAAACTCTCGCTGCGCGCCGCCGAAGGAACCTGGAAGACAATGATCATCTTCCTCCCGGAAAAGATGAACGCCGAAGCGGCCAACAAGCTGCTCAAACTGCTCGAGGAACCGCCGCAGGGCACACTGTTCCTGCTGGTGTCGCACAATCCGGAACGCCTGCTGCCGACCATCCGCTCGCGCTGCCAGCCCGTCGCACTCCAGCCGCTCTCCCGGGAGCAGCGCCGGCAGTTGGAAGGCGACAGCGACGACCAGGCGGATTACCGGGAAATCGCCAACTCGCTGCTTGCGGCGGGCCTGGCCAAAAAGATCATCGACCTGTTCCCGCAATGTGAGATGCTCGCCGACCTGGGCCGCGAGAAACAGCGGGAGTGGTGCCTGTATATGGAAAACTATGTAAGAAAAATATATCTGGTTGCCCGCGGGCTCGATTCCCTGGCCGACCTGTCCGGCCAGGAAGAGACTGCCGTCCGCGACTTCGCCGCGAAGATCAAGCCTTCGTTCTACGAAAAGGCCTTCGCCGCGCTGGAAGACGCCCTCTCGGCCATCGGCAGCAACGTCAACCCCAAGCTGACGTTCTGCGACCTGGGCAACCGTCTGCTATTAGCCTTGTAATATGGAAGATATCGTCATCAAGGAGAAAGGAACCAAAACATACGACTGCTCCCGCGGCTGCGACGTGGAGCGCACGCCGATCGGCGAACTGAAGGTCCACTACAATCCCCGCTGCTGCAAACTGAGCAGCTACAACTGGATGGAGGGCATCACCCAGACCCCGTACAACGACCTGTTCGAAGTCCGCTTCAAGAACACGCGGAAGATCGTCTTCCGGAACACTTCGGGCCAGATCATCAAGAAAGGCGACCTGGTGGTCGTGGAAGCGCCTACCGGACACGACGTGGGCATCGTCACGCTCGAAGGTCCGATCGTGGTCGAACAATTGATACGCCATCACATCGACCCCGATACGTTCGAGTTCCGGCGCATCTACCGCAAAGCCAAGATCCTCGACATCGAACGCTGGCAGGAAGCCATTGCCCGCGAACAGAAAACGATGATCCGCGCCCGCCAGCTGGCCGCCCGTCTCGGTCTCGACATGAAGATCGGCGACGTGGAATTCCAGGGCGACGGCACGAAAGCCATCTTCTACTACATCGCCGACGAACGTGTGGACTTCCGGCAGCTGATCAAGGATTTCGCCGAAGAATTCCATATCCGCGTGGAAATGAAGCAGATCGGCGCCCGCCAGGAAGCCGGGCTGATCGGCGGCATCGGCGTATGCGGCCGGGCGCTCTGCTGCTCGAAGTATATGTCCGATTTCCAGTCGATCACCACGCAGGCAGCCCGTGTCCAGGATCTCTCGCTCAATCCGCAGAAACTGGCCGGCCAGTGCAGCAAGCTCAAATGCTGCATCAACTATGAAGCTTCCACCTACGTGGATGCCCAGCGACAACTTCCCGAGGTACGCGGTCCGATCGAACTGGAAGATGGCCCGGCCTGGCTGATGAAGACCGACATCCTCAGGGGCATTATGTATTTCTCCTACGAGCAGGGCAGCCTGTCCAATCTCTACCCCGTCTCCGGCGTCCGGGTCCGGGAAATCCTGGCCGACAACAGGAAAGGCGTCAAGGGTGCGTCTTTGCAGGACAGCGGGGCAGACACCCGTCAGGCCGACTTCATCAGCGCCGTGGGCGACGACAGCATCACCCGCTTCGACGAGCAGAAGAAGCGCCGCGGCAACCGCAGGAAAAACGGACAGCGCCAGCGACAGGGAAACCGGAAAAGGACGGCAAATGACGGCAAGCAATAAGCCCATCCTGCTCCTGCTGCTGGCATTCGCCCTGACGGCCGGCTGCAGCAAGCCCGCCGGAGATTATCTGTTCGTCTCCGCCGAAAAAGCGCGCACGCAGGGCGGGACTTACGAGTTCCACTTGTCGCTCGACTCCCTGCATACCTATACTACGGACCTGGCTGCCCGTATCGTCACCAGCAAGGTTCCGACACAGGAAATCAGCCTCGACGTCCATATCACGGCTCCCGACGGAACAACCTCCATCGAACGGCTGACGCTTTCCCTGCAGGAGTCTCCCGGCGTGCAGCGCATCGCCGGAAACGGTTCGGTCACAGACTTCCGCTGGCCCTGGCATACGAGCCGGATCGACGGTCCCCGGGCGGGACGCTGGCAAGTGCGGATTACGCCGACCGATGCGGCGCTTTCCGACGCATTCTACGGAATCGGACTCTCATACGAAGGAAAACCATGGGAAAAGGGAAACTGAGAAAATTCCGCGAAAACGAGACCTTCAGCTGTCTCGTCCAACCCGCGACGGAAGAATTGCTGGGCCGCGACCATCCTTTGAAAGGGAGCTGGAAACAGCAGATGTTCCACAACGACCGGCCCATCGTCCTGGAACTGGGATGCGGCAAGGGAGAATATACCATTGCCCTGGCTGAGCGCTTTCCCGACAAGAACTATATCGGCATCGATATCAAGGGAGCGCGGCTCTGGAAAGGTGCCAAGTATGCCACGGAGCACGCCATGGGAAACGTCGCCTTCATCCGCACGCGGATCGAATTCATTGAATCACTGTTCGGTCCCGGTGAAATCGACGAGATCTGGATCACCTTCGCCGATCCGCAGGAGCGCAAGCCCCGCAAGCGGCTCACCCATCCCCGTTTTCTGGAAAGCTACCGCAGGATGCTGGCTCCGGGCGGCGTGATCCACCTGAAGACCGACAGCCGCCTGCTGCACCATTTCACACTGGAGACAGCCCGCTGCAACGGACTGACCGTCCTGGAACACAACGAAGACATCTACGGCACGGGGCGCGCCGACGAACTGCTTTCCATCCAGACCTTCTACGAGAAGAATTTCCTGGCACAGGGCATTCCGATCACCTACCTGGCCTTCCGTCTCGACAACGAAAAACTCCTGGTCGAACCGGAGTGGGACCAGGAGCCTTATGAGCAGACCTACAAGACGCTTACGCGTTCGTAAGCTTTAGAATCTCAATCCGACAGAAATCTCGAAAGAGCGCTGTTTGTTGTTGAGCGTGGGGAACGAGTCGATCTCCGACAGTTTCCCGAGATTCCAGTTTACCTTTCCGCAAATCTGGAATTTGAAGACATCGATGCCGATACCCATACTCACGCCATATTCGATGCCTTTGAGGTGGTCGACGATATCCTTGCGCGTCGTTTCACCGATACCCTCCCAATTTCCTTTGAGGGCATTGCGCACCTTGACGCCAAGATACGGACCGGCAAGCAGGTAAGGACGGGCAATCAGCAGATCCGGTCCCCACTGCACATTGAGAGGGAGCTCCACATAACTGATACGCAGGTTGGCATTATCCTGTACATTGACGCTTGAAACCTTGTACATCAATTCAGGCTGGAAGGAAAAGCCGCTGACCGTTTCGGTCTGATAACCGACACCGGCCTGCCAACCGCTACGGCCGCCGCTCTTCAAAGCCTGGACATTGGAAAACTGATAGTTGTACCCCGCCTTGACAATCACGCTCTGGGCTCCGGCCGACAGAAGGCTCAGACCCAGGATGCCGACAAACAGTAAAGCAATTCGTTTCATTTTTCGTTCTATTGGTTTTGCCGATAAAGATAACAAAAAAAAATCAAACCGTGCGGACAGCCATCAGTCCGGCCAGTTTTTCGAGACAGGAACGAGCCTCAGAGACCGGGAGGGAAACCAGTGAACCGACGGCAGACTTCAACTCTGCGTCGAGCCTTTCCCGTGCATAACCCAGCCCGTCGTAGGTATTCACCAGCGCAATGGCATCGCCTGCCAAGGCGGCGTCGGGATTTTTCATCCGCCGAAGGATTTCCCGGACCACTTTTTTCGGAGCGCGGGCGAACAGCCCCAGCAAAGGCAACGTTATTTTCCGCTCCATGATGTCTTGTCCCACGGGTTTTCCCGTTGAAAGCCCGGGAGAGTAGTCGAGCATGTCATCGCGCATCTGGAAAGCCTGGCCGATGTGGAAAGCATAGTTCCGGCAGACCTCGATTTCGGCCTCGCCGGCCTCCACGGAATACGCGGCACTCAAGATGGACGCCTCGAAGAGTGAGGTCGTCTTGCTGTAGATGATCCGACGGTAATCCTCTTCCGTCGTATCGAGTTTTTCCGCTTTCTCCAATTGAAGCATCTCGCCGCACGCCAGGTCGCCCAGACACTTCGAGAAAATGTGGAGCACCCGCTTGTCGGGATGGTCGATGATCAGATCCATCGCCCGGGAGAGCCAGAAATCTCCCAACAGCACGGCGGTGGTGGGCGAATAGAGCGCCATTACCGTGGGAGCGCCCCGGCGGGTCGGGGAATTGTCGGCCACGTCGTCGTGAAGGAGCGTGGCTGAGTGCAGCAGTTCGGAAGCCACCGCACAATGAATCACATTCTCATTGCAAAAGCCCCGAAGGGCTTTTGCAATAAGTAACGTGAAAGTGGGACGGAGCTTTTTGCCGCCGTGGCCAAGCAGATACCGGTTGGCCTTTTCAAGCAGGGGAATCTCCGAATCAAGACTCCCGGCAAAAAGCGATTGGAACCGGTTCCAATCCTGTCCCAGAGAGCGTTGAATCTCCTGGATCAAGGATTAAAAAGTAAAGCCGATGCAAAGCTCGATCGTGTGCGGAGCTTTCAGGTCGGGGAATTCCTTGGTGTCGGCGATCGCGCCGAAATTCCAGTTGTACTTGGCGGTGAACTGCAGGATCCAGAGATTGATGCCCGCACCGAGGCCGAGACCGTACTCAACCTTCTTCAGATGCGATTTCACATCCTCGTTGGTCTTCCAGTTTCCACCGAGCGTACCGGCTGCCACGCCCACATAGGGACCGGCGAAGACGAACGGATACAGATGGTCGGAGTGGCCGAAATTGTAACCCATCTGGACATTGAGCGGAAGCTCGATATAGCCGCGCTTCAGCGTCTCTTTGTCATACTCGAAACCGATGACCTTGTACAGCAGTTCCGGCTGGAAAGTGAAACCGAAACCGTCGGGAATCACGGTCTGGAAACCGACACCGGCCTGCCATCCGAAAGGACGGCTGTCGATATTCTCAATTTTGGTGAAGTTGGCGCCGGCCTTGACGACAAGACCCTCGGCATTCGCGGTCAGTCCACCCAGCAGGAGCAGGCTGACAAGAACCATAGCAAGTTTTTTCATGATCTGTAAAAGTTAAATGATTTTTTCAATGTGTTTTTCAATTTCCGCCTGCGGCACGGCGCCCACCATACGGTCGACCAGCTCGCCGCCCTTGAAGAAAAGGAGGGTCGGAATGTTGCGGATGCCGAACTTCATCGGAATATCCGTGCTTTCATCGACGTTGCACTTGACGACGGTGAGTTTGCCGTCATACTTCTCCGCCAGTTTGTCGACCACGGGAGAAAGCATCCGGCAGGGGCCGCACCAGGTGGCCCAGAAATCCACGAGCACCGGGAGGGAACCCTGCTCGACGATTTCGGCGAAATTGGAATCGGTTAATGCTTGTGCCATATTTCGTGTTGTTTTTTGAATTCTGCGATAAAGGTAATCATTTTTTCGGAATGTCAGATACTCTGCTCGATATTCCAGACGAACGCCCGGACGCCCACCGACTTGTTGCGGGCGTCGAGTTTACGGACCGTCAGCAGCAGCTCGTCGACCTTTTCGTCGGGGACGACCGTAATGACGGCCGAGTTCATCTCGGGCCAGGTATGCGTACCGCGGCGCGGCTCGCCGTCGACGGAACCCCGCCCCTGCACCTGTTCAAAGAACGTGAAGCCTCTGATGCCCAGTTCATCCAGCATATACTCTACGCGGGACGTGAAGGCCTGGTTGAATACGATAAACACACTTTTCATTTTGCTGCCTCCTGATCGGGATTCAATTGCATGAAGATAAATTCCTTGCGGCGCTTTTCTTCCTTGTCGCGCTCGCCGTGGCGGGAGATCAGGCCGTAGACCACCGGCACGATAATCAACGTGACGAAGGTCGAGACCAGCAGACCGCCGATCACCACGATGCCGAGCGGATGCCACATCTCGGAGCCCTCACCGCCGCTGAGTGCCATCGGAAGCATACCGAGCAGGGTCGTGAAGGCCGTCATCAGCACCGGACGCAGACGGGAGGCACCCGAAAGGGCGATCGCCTCGTTGAGCGCGTGCCCGCGGTCGCGCATCAGGTTGATGTAGTCCACCAGCACGATACCGTTCTTGACCACGATACCCACGAGCATCACCACGCCCAGTGCGCCGATCATGTCGAGCGACGTACCGGTAATCCAAAGGGCCAGCACCACGCCCGAGAGGCCGAACGGGATGGAAAGCAGGATGACCGCCGGTTTGCTGAGACTCTCGAACTGCGACGCCATCACGATATAGACGAGCAGGATGATCAGCAGCAGCAGCGAGAAGATGTCTTTGAAGGTCTTCTGCTGGTCGTCGAAATCACCCGCCAGCACCACCGAGATACCCGACGGATGCGGGATCTGGTCGACCTGCGCCTGGATGGCGGCCGCCAGTTCGCCGAGCGACGTCTCGTACGGCATCGAGATGACGCGCACGTAACGCTGGCGGCTCTTGCGGTCGATGGTCTGGGGCGCCCAGTACTCCTCGATCGTGGCGATTTCGCTGAGCTTGATGCGGGCGCCGGTCGCCGTCGGGATCGTCAGGTCCTGGATGTCGGTGATGGAGTTGCGGTCCGCTTCCTTGAGCCGGACCACGATATTGTATTCGTCGCCGTCTTCTTTCAGGAAGCCGGCCGTGAAACCGGCCACGCGGTTGCGGATATACTGCGACACGGTCGCGGTGTTCAGGCCGTGGATGGCGGCTTTTTCCTTGTCGATGATGACCTTGAGTTCCGGACGGTCCTTGTCGCGGGAGACGCGCACGTTGCGGGCGCCCGGCACATTATTGACAATGGCCTGACGGACTTCCTCCGCGTAGAGGTTGGTCTCGTCGAAATCGTAGCCGTAGATTTCCACGTCCACGGTGGAACGGCCGCCGCCGCCCATACCGCCGGAGGCGTTGACCTGGTATTCGATGATCTCGGGATACCGGGCGAGTTCCGTACGGATCACCTCGCCGATCTGCTCGATGGTGCGCGTACGTTCATATTTCTTGTTGCAGACCACCGTCATCTGGATCTTGTAGTTGGTGGTCGAGGAGAAGAGGGCGCCGACCGAACTCTCGTCGTTCGAACCGGCCGAAGTGGAGATGCGCTGGACTTCCGGAACCAGTTCGCGGATGCGCTCTTCCAGGACGCGGGCGGTCTTGACCGTCTCCTCGATGCGGGTACCCCGCTGCAGTTCGATGGAGGCGCTCAGGCGGCCGTTGTCGCTGCTGGGCATGAACTCCGTACCGATCTTGCCCATAAACATCGGAAGCATCGACGCCACGAAGAAGGCGATGGCGATCAGGATGGTGATCAGCTTGTGCGTAAGGCACCAGCGCAGCAGGTTGGCGTAGGCCTTGTCGACCTTGTCGAGGAAGGCCACCACGATGCGGTCGTACCAGCCTTTCTTCTCGCGGCCCTCGATCAGCTGGCCGTTCTCGTCGATGCGGACTTCGCGGGCCTTGAGCAGTTTCGAGCAAAGCATCGGGATGAGGGAGATGGCCACCAGCGTCGAGGTCGAAACCACGATCGTCACGATCCAGCCCAGCTCCTTGAAGAGGATGCCGGCCAGGCCGGTGAGCATCGTCAGCGGGATGAACACGGCCGCGATGACGAGCGTCGTCGCGATGACGGAGGTCCACACCTCGTTGGTGGCGTAGATGGCCGCCTCGTGCGGCGAGGAGCCGCGGTCAATATGCTTGGTGATGTTCTCCAACACCACGATGGCATCGTCCACCACCATACCGATGGCCACCGTCAGGGCGGACAGCGAGATGATGTTGAGCGAACTGTCGGTGAGCATCAGGTAGACGAAGGCCACGATCAGGGCGATCGGGATGGTGATGCCGATGATCAGCGTGGCGCGCCACTTGCCCAGGAAGAAGAACACGACCAGCACCACGAAGAGGAGGGCGTACAGGATGGATTCTTCCAGGGAACCGATGGCGTTCTCAATCTCTTCCGACGAGTCGTAGATCATCTTGATCTGGACGTCGGACGGAAGCGTCTTCTCGATGCGGGCGAGTTCCTTGCGCACGTCCTTGCAGACCTGCACGGTGTTGGAACCCGATTTCTTGGCCACCATCAGACGGACGGCTTCCTTGCTGTCCACCTTCTCGTCGAGCGAGAGGTCTTTGATGGTATCGCGCACCGACGCCAGGTCGCGGACGAAGACTTTCTGCCCCAGCGGCGTGGTGGAGACCACGATGTCGGCGATGTCGGCACTCTGCTCGTACTCGCCGCGCACCTGCATCTGGTACTGCTGGCGGTCCATTTTGACCGTACCGCTCGACAGGTTCAGGTTGTTCACGCTCACGGCGTTGGCCACCTGCTCGAGCGTCAGGTTGTAGGCGTCGAGCTTGGCCTGGTCGATGTCGATATAGACATAGCGGTCGGGCGCACCCGACACCGACACGGAACCGATGCCGTTGATGCGGTTGAGCTGCGGGACCACCTCGTCGTTGAGGATCTTCTCCAGGCCGGGATAGCTTTCCTTCGCCATCACGGAATACTGGATGATCGGCATCAGGCTCGAATTGAGCTTGAACATCACCGGGCTGGAGCAGCCTTCGGGCAGGTTGCTCTTGACCATGTCGATGAACGACCGCACGTCGTTGGACGCTTCGTCGCGGTCGGTCCCCCACTCCAGTTCCAGCGAAACGACGGACATATTGTCGCGCGAGGAAGAGGTGAGCTCCTTCAGGCCGTCGACCGAGGTAAGGCTGTTTTCGATGAGCTTGGTCACGTTGGTCTCGATCTCGCTGGCGGAGGCGCCGGGATAGGTGGTCATCACCGTGATGAACGGCGGATCCATCTCCGGGAACTGGTCGATCGGCAGTCGCGACAGCGAAAACACGCCGATGACGATCACCGCCACGAAAATCAGCGCCGTGGTGACGGGCTTTTCAATGGCTGACTTGTAGATACTCATTGGGCGTTGTCTCCTGCTACGTTGAGTTTCGAACCGTCCACCAGTTT
>JAEEGH010002834.1_pt1 | contig 46266 bp, 30 predicted proteins | sample 9134181 | NCBI WGS metagenome assembly JAEEGH01 (sample SAMN16246544, study PRJNA631951) | gut metagenome | biome: gut microbiome; feature: rumen; material: DP-attached | host: Bos | place: Iran: Karaj | collected 2018-10
CAGAATATCAGGGAGCTGGCAAACGGCATGGAGGTGCTGGGGACGCTGAGGCCGATGGCCAATCGTGTGATTGCCCTCGTCGATATCTATGAGAACGCACTTGCCAAGGTGAAGGCCCTCGAGAGCCAGGATGCTCAGGACTTCCTCGCCCGTCGCCTGTACGACATGACTGCCGAACTGGTGATGTCTATCCTCATCCTCCGCGATGCCACAAAGGCTCCCGAGCTCTTCGAGAAGAGCGCCAATGTCTATGTTCGCATGGCTACTGAGGACATTGCGGGCAAGGCTGCCTATATCGACATGTTCAAGGTCGAGGATCTTGAGTGCTTTAAGGCTAATGACGAGGAGGCTGAAGCATAATTGTTATGACTGAACATGAAATCGACGAGCGTGTAGCTCGCGCAGTTGATAATTTCATGGCCGGATATGGCTGCTGCCAAAGTGTGGTGGCAGCCTTTTCCGACCTTTACGGTCTTGACGAGACCATGGCCAAACGTATTGCAGCTGGTTTTGGCGGTGGGGTAGGCCGCATGCGTATGATGTGTGGTGCCGTCTCCGGCATCGTCATACTGGTAGGGCTCGATTGTGGTCAGACGGAAGGTTCTGACCGTGAAGGTAAATCGGCATGTTATAAAGTCGTTCAGGACTTGCTGGAACAATCCAGACAAGACAATGGCAGTCTGATATGTGCTGAGATTCTTGGTATCAAGGGGCACGAAAAGGCACACAATAACTACGTTGCCTCGCCGCGTACTGCTGAATACTACAAGACGCGTCCCTGCGCAGCCAAAGTGGAAAGTGCTGCCCGCATCTTCGCTAACTATTTGAAAAACAAGGAGACCCAAGCCATTTAGCTGAGGTCTCCTTTTCTTATTTCCTTTATTTTATTAGAACACCTTCGGTTCCGGCACTTCCTGACCACGGCAGAAGCGGTGGACTATCTGGCGGTCGTCACCCACATAGATGAAACGCTCCAGACGGTGCAGCAGCGAGTATTCGGAAGGATAGAGCACGCTGTCGTCGATGACCAGCGCGTCGAACTCATAGCCTGGTTCGAAGCTTCCCACCTTGCCGAAGAAGGATCCTGCCGACTTCGTCGCAATCCAGAAGGTCTCGGGCAGGGTGAGGAAGGCCTTGCTATGATCTTGCTGGTAGTGCATCTTGCTGACCTGGATGGCATAGACCAGCATACGGAACATGTTCAGGTCGTGGCCACCACTGATATCGCTGCCCAGACCAATGCGTACACCCTCGTCAAGCAGTGAGCGGATGGGTGCCATACCTGACGACAGGTTGAAGTTCGACGTGGGACAGTGAGCCACCATCACGCCATTGTGCTTCATCAGTTCCAGTTCGTGTCCTCTCGTCCATACGCAATGAGCCATGATGGTTGGCGTCTGTCCAAAGAGTCCATAGCGGTTGTAGGCGTCGCCATAGCTCTTGCTTTCGGGCTCCAATTCTGCCACCCAGGCAATCTCGGATGTATTCTCCGACAGGTGCGACTGTACAGGTAGCTGGTACTTCTGAGCCAGCTCACCACAGGCCTTCAGCAACTCCGGCGTACACGACGGCACAAAACGCGGTGTGATGATGGGGCGGACGAGGGGTGATGGGTGATGGGTGTTGGGTGATGGTTGATAGTTGAACTCGGCAATCAGTTTCTCGTTACCCTCGACAGCGGCATCGACGTCTTCGCAGAGTGCCTCGGGACAGTTACGGTTCATGGCCACCTTACCTACCATAGCCCCCATGCCGGCTTCCTGATACAGTTGCATGAGCCGACGTGTGCTCTCCGTATGGACGGTTCCGAAGGCGACGCTGCGCATGGTGCCGAACAGCCATTGGGTATGCAGGAAACGACGATACATTCGCTCGGCATATTCTACGTCGGCATACTTCGCCTCCTCGGGGAACGTGTAGTTCTGCAGCCACGGCAGCAGTTCCAGATCCATCGCCACCCCCTGGTTATGTACTTGTGGTGCATGGACATGCATATCGTTCATGGCAGGGATGAGCAGCTTGTCACCGAAGTCAACAACCTCTACACCCTCACAATCCAACTCGGTCAGGTTTGTTGAAACGCCCAGTATAATGCCGTCTTCCACAGCAATATAGCCATTCTCAAACACCTCGAAGTGGTCCTTTTCTTTCGTAAAGAGGATATGTGCCTTATATACCTTTTTCATGTTGTTATAGTATTTGACTTGTTAGTTACTGACTGCGAAGATACGAAAAAAAATTGAAACGTGATACACTTTATCATTTTTTTTCTTATCTTTGCATCGAAAACTTTAAATATTACCAACTATGGAGAATAATATGTTATATCTGATTTTCGGCTGGCTGGGCAGCATCGGCCTCATTCTGGGCTATCTGCCACAGGCTATCCAGACCATTCGTACCCGCCAGACCGACGGCATCTCGCTGCCCGGTTTCTGCATGATGGCCTTAGGCAGTTTCTGCTTTATGTGTCAGGGTCTGATGCTTTGCATAGAACAGGGCATCAGTACGGGAATTTTCTTTTTTATCACTAACTTCATCACGGCCGCCTGTGCAGCCATCATCTTTGTCATTAAGATGCGCAACGACCATTTTAAGAAGTAAGAAGTATGGAGAACGTAAAGGGACATATCGTCGACGTGGTGCGTCGTGAGATATACGATGGTGAAATCATCGTCAGAGAAGGGCAGATTGCTGACGTCAGACGTTGTGAGCTGCCTGAAGGGGGAAAGCCGTGGCCATACATCATGCCTGGCTTCATTGACGCTCACGTGCATATCGAGAGCAGCATGATGGTGCCGCACAAGTTTGCACGCATCGCTGTCAGTCACGGCACGATAGGTGTCATTGCCGACCCTCATGAGATTGGTAATGTGTTGGGTGTGGAAGGTGTCGACTACATGATACGCTCTGGTCATGAGTCGCTCTTCAACTTCTGTTTCGGAGCTCCCAGCTGTGTGCCTGCCGTTGGTGGCGACATAGAGACCTGTGGCAAGGTCATTGACGTCAAGGACACGGAGGCACTGATGGCTCGCGAGGATATTGGCTTCCTTGGCGAGATGATGAACTATGTCGGTGTACTGGCTAACGACAAGGAAGTGATGGCAAAAATCAAGGCTGCCCTTCATCATGGCAAGCCTGTGGACGGCCATGCCCCCGGACTGACGGGACAGGAGCGCTACCAGTATGCGGCAGCAGGCGTCACGACCGATCATGAATGCTCTACACTGGAAGAGGGCCGTTCCTGCATCAATGCCGGTATGAAGGTCATCATCCGCGAGGGCAGTGCTGCCAAGGACTACCAACTGCTGAGTCCGCTCATTGCCGAGAGTCCCAATATGGTGATGTTCTGTACCGACGACTGCCATCCTGACGATTTCGTGCGTGGTCACATCAATCTGATTGTCAAGCGTGCCCTGGCCGACGGCTATGACCTGTGGGATGTGCTGCAGGCGGCCTGTGTCAATGCCCAGAAGCACTACAACCGGAACTGGGGACTGCTGCAGGTGGGCGATCCTGCCACCTTCATCACCGTCGACAACATCTCGCCGCACTTCCGTGTGGAGACAACGGTCATCAATGGCGAAGAGGCGTTCAACTATAACTCCAATCTTCCCTCCCACCATGACTCGCAGGACCATGTTTTGGACTTTAATTTCCCCAACAATTTCGTGGCAGCACCCATCACCGCTGCCGATATCGCCTTTGACATCAAGAGTGGCGATACCGTTCACGTGATTCATGCCTCTGACGGCAGTCTGCTGACAGACCACGAGGAGGTGAAAGTGTCGGGAAATCCTCTGTTCGACTCACAGTATCCCTGGACGGAGGTGCAGAAGATAGTGGTCTACAACCGCTATGTGCCTGGTGCCAAACCCATTGTAGGACTGGTGCGTGGCTTTAATGTCAAGTCAGGTGCCATGGCCGGTTCTGTGGCTCACGACTGCCACAACATCGTGGCCATCGGCTCTAACGACGAGTATCTGGTACGTGCCATCAACCGTATCGTTGAGATGCGAGGCGGACAAGTGGTGGTCACACCCCACGAGATGCTGGACATCCCGTTGCCTATTGCCGGACTGATGGCTCCTATGGGGGGGCATGAGATAGCCTTCCGTACACTCTGCATCCAGGAGAAGGTCAGGGAGATAGGCTGCCAGATGAAGTCACCGTTCATCACGATGGCTTTCATGTGTCTGCCGGTCATTCCTGACATCAAGATCACCGACCGTCACCTGATGGATACGAGGACGTTTAAAGTCATCTACTAATTCATAGGGGGTGGTGGGAAACCACCACCGCCTCCCCAACCGCCGCGTCCGCGACGGTCACCCCAGTCACCACGTCCACGGCCGCCTCGGCCACCACGTCCAGGATCACCGCCAAAGAAGTTCAGGCGGTAGCTGACATGCAGCATAGCATAGCTCGTGATGGTATTGACCTCCTGGTCACGCCAGCCGTTGGCATTGACCGTCCGCGTAAAGTTGGTCTGTTCTCGCAGAATGTCATACCACTGCAACATAACGGTGAGTTTCTTGCCACGCAGGAAACTGTGCGATAGCTGTGCGTTCCATATCAGTTCGTTGGTGTTCAGTGTCTCGTCGCTATAGCCACGTTTGCTGAATACGTGGAAGTCGGTGCTGAGATCAGAGCCCCAAGGGAAGCTGATCTTCGTGTTTCCACCGTAAGAGAAGTTCCATGTCGTCAGGTTGTTCGAGGCCTGCAGGCGGTTCTCAGTCCGTGCGTAGGTGGTGCGTCCGTTCAAAGAGAAATTGAACCATGAGTTACGATAGCTGAGCGACACTTCGGGCGAGAGGTTATAGGTGTGTGTCACATTACGGTCAGGGATTGCCGTGCGGTTTAGGTTTACATAGCCGATGCGATGGTCGTAGCGTCCGTTGATTGAGCCGCTTACGTCCCACCGGTTCAGCGTGTCGAGTCCAATGTTGAAGCTCATGCCGAGGTTGGTATTCCAGTTGCCGTTAATATTCTCGGGCCGTGTGATGCGTCCGCCCGTCGTCTCGTTGTATGTCACAACGTTGCCGATGGAGTTGCTGGTGGTCTGCCACGAACCGTTCATGCTGAAACTCCAATGCCGCTGGGCCTTTGGCACTTGGAAACCGAGGCTGTCGGTGACAAACTTCGTCTGTCGCATCATCTGGAAGTTTGTTCTCAGGTTGGTTGTAAACGACGGCTTCAGTCCGGGATTACCCATGTTGATGTTCAGAGGATTAGTATCATCGTATATGTCGAGCAACTGGGTGATGTTCGGCTGCTGCGACTGTCCGCGGAACTGCACCTGCAGGTTGGTCTGCTGATTGAAGCGCACACGGAGGTTCATGGTCGGCGATATGTTGGTGACCGTCCTCACTGTATCGATGGGTATGCCCAGATACTGCTGGATGTAGTGCGACTTCTCAGGCTGAATGGTGACGCCGGCGTTGAGATTGACCTTATCGCGGATGTAACGCAGCTGGATGTCGGCATTATGGCCATACTCCGTGCGTTCAGAGTAGCGGCTCAGACTGGTGCTGAGATAGGTCTCGTAAGGATTGTCCAGATAGCCGAAGAGGCCTGTCCACTCACGGTAGTCGTTCAGCACATTGGCAAAGGCCTCGTCACTGTAGTCAGGAAAGTCATAGGTGGCAGGATCGTTCTTCTGGTGACTATACCGGTAGCGGTAGTTCAGTTGCAGGAACAATCCCTGTTGTCCGAAGTTCCTTCTGTTACCGTTACGTCTGCCGCCGAAGGGACCGCGCGGGCCATTAGCAAAAGGCTCTTGGGTAGTTATATCTACTCCCCTCCCTTCTGGAAGGGGTTGGGGGTGGGTCCTGAAGAGTAACAGCGGCTCTGTGTAGGTGATGCCCAACGAGTAGTTCAGCTGATTGTTGGCCGAACTGGTATAGCGATTGGTCTGATACGTGGAGTCTTCACCTGTGATACTCTGCTGCTGATAGAGGTGAACACGCGAAAGGCTGGCATTCTGGTTGTTGCCGCTACGGGCACTGAACTGTGAGCTAAAGGCTACATTACGGCCCTTGGTGCCCCATCGGCGGTATATCTGCAGCTGGGCGTTGACGTTCGTATTGTCGCCATAGGTCAGTCCCTTATTGCGCTGACTGTTGACTATCAGTCCCTTCTGATGCATCGTCTCCATACCCTCCGGGCTCAGCGGGTCAGTGACGTGATCGTATGGATTGGCATTGAACGATGCCGACGTCGAGAAGTTGCGGCTGTCGTTGCTTTGGTAGCTCACGTCAGGACGGAACGAGAGGGTAGTCAGCGAGTCAATGGTCCACTGCAGGTTCATGTTTCCCGTCCAGTTGTTGTTACGCGAATAGCTCTGGCTGACGCTGTTCGAGAAGGCACCACCACGCGTATTGACAAAGCTCTCTGAACCCGTACGGTTCCAATTGTCGGTGTTACCGTGGTTCCATGTCACACGTCCACTCCATTTCACCTTCTTGTCCTCGTAGCTGGCATCCAGTGCCGCCGTCTTCGTATCGCGCTGCCCCTGGCCGTTGCCACGACCACGGCCACCACGACCTGAGAAGTTACGGTCGTTCACGTTGTTGGCATTGCCCATAAACGTATAGCGCATGGCCCCAAATGGTTTCATCGCCGTCAGTCGGATGCCGTAACGGCCGTCCGTTCCATAGCCTATGTCCGGATTGGCTTGGATGCCCTTGCGCACACTCCGCTTGGTCACAAACTCCAGGACGAAGTCGTCGTTGCCATCGTCCAGACCCGTCAAGCGCGACTGGTCGCTCTTCTCCTCGTAGGCCTTCACTTGGTCGACGACATACGACGGCAGGTTCTTCATCACGGCATCGTTGTTGCCGGTCATGAAGTCACGACCGTCCATTTTGAATTTCCTTACCTCCTTGCCGTTGATGCTCACCTTGCCCTCGTCGTCAATTTTCGCGCCGGGCAGTGCCTCCACCAGTGCCTCAATGACACTGCCCTCCGGCACACGGTAGGCATCAGCATTATAGACCACCGTATCGTCCTTCACCATCATCTTCGGCAGATTGGCCGTCACCACGGTCTCAGCCACCTGCTGGGCGTCCGCCTGCATCCTGATTTTGCCGAGGTCCAGAGGGGCACCCCCTGCCTTCACTTGTTTATCAATGGTCTTGAAACCTAAGAACGACACACGCAGCAGATAGTTGCCGGCCTTTACATTGTTGAAAGTAACACGCCCTTGAGCGTCGGAGAATTGTCCTGACACAAACGTCGTATCACGACGTCCTCCCTGGCGCGTGGTGATACGGTAGAGTTGCGAGGTAGCCCTTACCAGTGCCTCGTCGTTTTCAGCATCGACGATACGGGCTGACACAGTGGTGCCTTGGGCGAACATTTGCATGACGCCAAGCCAGCACAGCAGCAGTAGGGTTGTTGTCCGGTATTTCAACGTTTCTTAGTTTTTGCGGTGTCTGTTTGTCATTTTGACGCAAAAAAACAAGAACGGTCAAATACGCTTAATCCTCTTTTTTATTTCTTTAACTAAAAAACGTCTCGTCGATGACCTGCTCCACCACCTTGGGGAAGTACGTCATTTCCAGCTCGTGCTCTTTCTCGGCAATATCGTCGACGCTGTCGGTGGGCAGCAAAGGGGTACGGTATTGGGCGATAATCTCTCCACCGTCACAGACGGGCGTCACCCAATGCACCGTCATTCCCGTTTCCGTCTCTCCGGCAGCCTTCACGGCCTCGTGGACGTGATGGCCCCACATGCCCTTGCCGCCATATTTGGGCAGTAGGGCAGGGTGGATGTTGATGATGCGACGGGGGAAGGCCTCGATGAGGAAATCGGGCACCAGCGGCAGGAATCCTGCCAGCACGATGAATTCGATGGCATGCTCCTGCAACAGCGGCATCATGAAGCCGGCATCGTTCAGCTGTGCCTTGGGGGCAATGGCTGTGGGCACCCCGTGGTTCTGTGCTCTTACCAGTGCGTAGGCATCGGCTTTGTTGCTGACCACCAGGGCGCATTTGACGCGTTCGCTGTCAGCAAAATACTTGATGAGATTCTCACAGTTGGTGCCGCTACCCGACACAAAGATGGCAATGTTGATCATATTTTCTGTTTAGTGTTAAGTGTTTCTAATAACAATTCTACCAGTCGCGGCACGCCATAGTTGTCGATGTCGCCCTCTGCTATCCAGAAGTAGTCGTCAGGCAACGGAGGGCGCTCGCTGGTCTCCCACAGCCAGAAGTCGGCATACAGCACACGATGCGTCAGCACGTGCTTCACGTTCTGGCGCAGGAGAACTGCGCCACACGGTGCCTCTGTAGTGAGCCACGGCTCATACAGTCCCTGCCAGATGTCACCGGGCGGACGGCGGTGGATGGCTGTCTCACCGTTACACCTTATATATATATAGGTCAGCCGTCGCTCCTTGACTTTCAGCGTCTTCTGCTTGACAGGCAGCAGGCTTACCTTGTCCTCGCGCAGTGCGATGCAGGTCTCCTGCAAGGGACAGTCCTGACAATGGGGCGATGACGGCGTACACTGGATGGCGCCGAAGTCCATGATGGCCTGATTGAATAATGAGGAATGAGGAATGAGGAATGAGGAATGGTCGGCTTTGCCGATGTTCAATGATGAATTGAGAATTCCACATAACAATTCGTTCATCAGGCTTTGTGCCAGGGCCGCAAACTCCTTTTTGCCTTCAGTGGTATTGATGGGCGTGTCGATGCCGAAGTGGCGGGCCAGGACGCGATAGACGTTGCCGTCCACCACGGCAACAGGCAGTCCGAAGGCAATGCTCCCGATGGCAGCGGCCGTATAGTCGCCCACACCCTTCAGGGCCTTGATGCCCTCCAGCGTGTCGGGGAAACCACCACGGGCCATAATTTGCCTGGCAGCCTGATGCAGGTTGCGGGCCCTGCTATAGTATCCCAGTCCCTGCCATTCGCGCAACACCTCGTCCTCAGTGGCTGTTGCCAGGGCTTCCACCGTTGGCCAGCGTCGCATAAACCGTTCCCAGTAGGCCCAGCCCTGCTTCACCTGCGTCTGCTGCAGGATGATTTCCGACAGCCATATGGCATACGGATCACGCGTCTCCCGCCAGGGCAGCGCACGCCCGTTCTCGCGGAACCACTGAAGAATCGTTGTCGCGAAATTCATTGTGCCACGCGTTTCTTGCCATTCTGGACATAGATGCCTTTCGGCGCGGACGACGCCAGATAACGGCCCTGTAGGTCATAGGCCCTGTCATCCATTATCATCGCATCCCTTTGTACTTTGTCCAATGCCGTCACAGGGATGCCTACAGCCTCCATGGCCTCATGGATGCCGTCCAGCATATAGTGGTTATAAATCGACAAATCCTTCCTGTTGATAATGGTCATCGACGGCATGCCCCGATAGTTGGTGTCCCAGATGACAGGTACCATGCCTTTCTCCATCGCCTTCTGCACCACCACGCGGTAGTGCGTCTGTATCGAGGCATTATGCTTCTGCTGGTTCTCGCCGGCAGGCATCGTACGCCAGTTGGCACCAAACTCACCGATATAGACGGGGATGCCCATGTCGCCAAACTGCTTCTTCATCTTCTCCAGCTCTTCTTCCACATACCCCTCCTCGCTATGGGTGGCATTATGCTGTGAACCGCTGACGTGGTTGCCCTCGCCCCAATAGTAGAAGACCTTGCCCCACGACTCGTCCTTCTCCATGCCCCACCACTGCCAGGGCGCATAGTAGTGTACCTCCACCATCAGCCTGTCGGCTGTGGGGTCCTTAGGCAGTGTCGTCATGAAATTGCAAGTGTGGTCGATGTTTGTCGACGGGCCTTGGATGATGAGGATGCGCTGGGCATTGTTACCACCTGTCTGGCGCACCACATTGATAAAGGTCTGTTCATACTCCAGCAGATTGTTGGTAGCCGACTGCGTCTCAGCATTCGGCTCGTTCAGACCGGCAAACAGCAGACGCTCGTCATAGTCCTTAAAGGTGTTGGCAATCTGCGTCCATATAGCAGTGAGGATAGCCTTGTTCTTGGGCAACAGCGTGGCCTCCTTGATATGGTTTTCCAGCCAGCCGCCGTCCCAGTGCTGGTTGATGACGACGTAGAGGCCGGCCTTCAGCGAATAGTCCACAAGTTCCTTTACACGCGCCATCCACTGCGCATCAATCTCATAGGTCTCCGCATTGCTGATATGTCCCATCACCCATGCACATGGAATACGGATAGAACGGAAACCCTGCTTCCTAACATAGTCAATGATGGCCTGCGTCGTCTTCGTGTCCTGCCAGGCCGTCTCAGCCTTCAGACCGCCCTTGTTGGTGAAGTTGTTGGCCTTGTCGCCAGCCTCCATCGTATTGCCCAGGTTCCACCCGGGTGCCATCAGCTTGGCCACTTCCGTAGCCGTCAGCTCCATCTGCGACTGGGCTCCTGCATGCAGGGCCGCCAGCGCGAATAACAGAGAAAATAGTTGTTTCATAGTCGTATTTCTAATTTTTTTTACTCTTCTTGATGCCTTACTTCACCACTTTCCGTCCGTTGACGATGTACAGCCCATGGGTTGGCTTCGTCACCCGTCGGCCCTGCAGGTCGTACCATACATTGTCACGCTGACTGTTGACCGTTGAACATTGACCGTTGTCTATTGAGCGAATGCCCGTGGTCGTCAGGTATTTCTTGAAGAAATTCATGTACACCGTGTACCAGTTGTCTGCTCCGCTGTATTTCACCTGGTGCTGCAGCTCAGGATTGATGACAATCTGCTTCTTGTCGGCAGGAGTAGCCACATTGTTGTATGGTGCCAGATTGGTATGTGGCGGACAGACATTGTCCTGCAGGCCAATGCTGGTGATGATGGGGCAGCTGATGAGCGTAGCCAGGTTTTTCGTGTCGAAATAGGAGAGGAAGGCAAACATCTCGGCATCGGTCATCGTACCTTTATTGGCATAGGCCACAGACGTCGGCCAGCTTGCCAGCTGGAAATAGTCGGGGAAATCGCCCAGGAATGTGATGGCGGGGGCAATGGCCTTCAGCGCATGTCCGCTCAATGCTGCGGCAGCCACCGTCAGCGCTCCGCCCTGGCTCTGTCCCTCGGCAAAGAGGTTTCCCATGTCGCTGGTGGCACGTGTCGCCATGAAGTCGATGGCACGTACGCAGTCCATGAATGCTCCGCGGTAGTAATAGCTGTCCTTGTTGCCAAACTGATAGGCAAACCAGTCGCCGTAGTCGTTGGTGAAATCACGGTTGATGCCGTCGGCGCGATCTGCTGCCGGACGGTTGTTGACGCTCTGGCCGCGGGTGGAGAGATAGAATTCGGCATAGTCCTTGTTGTCGTCGCCGCCCGGACAGTACGGTACGCTGCTCTGCCCTCCCGGGGCATAGCCCGAGTCGTACCCCAGGAAGTGCATGATGACGGGATGCTTCTGGCCGTCCTGTGGCTTACAGTAGTAGCCGCGTACGGTCACACCGTCACCGCTGGCACCGTCGGCCACCGACTTGAACTCTACGAGATACACCTTACGGTTGGCAGTGCTCTTCGATGTGATTTCCGTCAGCACCGGTTCGTCGGCAGCCTCTACGGCCGCCAGCTGCGTCTTCGCCGTCTGCCAGAAGCTGTCGAAGTCGCCCTGCTTGTCGGGAGCCGAGACGATTTCCGTGGGCTTCACGGCAAAGAAGAATCCGCGCGCCAGGTCTTCGTTGACCGTCGCCGTAGCATAGTAGATGCCGGCGGCAGGCATGGCGTCAAGTGTCAGCACCATGTCGGTCGAGCTTTTGGCAGCAATCTCCTGACTCTTCGTCACCTTTGTCACAGGCTCCATCTTGTCGGTAGCAATAGCCACCGCAGCATTCGCTGTGACAGCCTCGCCATAGGGATTCGTCACCCTGATGGTGAAACTCGGCACGTCATCAGTATACACCCAGCTGTCGGTGACGGGCACGCTGAGCGTCAGCGTCTTCACGTCCGAGGCCTCCCACAGCTCTACGGCGGTACATGTGAAGTTGACACCGCCCACAATCAGTCCGTTGCTCTTCAGAACCGCCAGCATGTCGGCAGTAATCGTGAAGTCGTGCTTGCTACCGGCTATCGATACGTTCTCGGCATCAGGCAGCATCTCCCAGCCGTCGGGGTTACGAAGCGACAGGAGCGCTCCCGCACCCAGATTCCTGAATTTGATGCGCAGCAGCTGTCCGGCGGCAGCATTCTTGAATGCATTGGCACCAACCTGGAATCCTCCCGTCCAGTTGCCAATCACCGTCTCGCCAATCCATACGGCATGACTGTAGTCGCCGCCATCGCCCTCTTCGAGTTCTATCTTGGTCATGGTGCATCCCGTTCCCCGGATCTTGGCACCCGAGACAATGCCTTCCGACAATGCCTGAGTGACATAGATCCTGGATGTTGTCATGCCTGCAGTCAGTGCCGAACTGCCCAGCACGTTATAGCTGAGGTCTTCAATGCGGAACTGGGGCCAGTTGCTGGCGTCGGTCACCTCAAAGGTGAATACAAAGTAGTCGCCGGCCTTTGTAGAGCCCAGCTGCTCGGTTGTCAGCATAAACGAGTCGTCCCATCCTACGGCCTTCGACCCTGTCCAGACGGTTCTCGCACTTGCTGTGAGTGTCGTCATTGCAACCAGCAGCGATAATATCAGTTTCTTCATACGTCGTTTTGTTAATAGTATTATCATTAATCGGCTGCAAAGGTAGTGCAAACCGAACGAAAAACCAAATTTTCTTGAGTTTTTCTGAGGTGCTAAGTTCCTTCGACGAAGTCATAGTTACGAAATAGAATCAGAAAACGATGATACTTTGTTGCCCCGTTTTTTTTAGTTTACATAAAAGGGGCGCTTTCACCACCATTGTTCAAGATGATGTTCACCACTCCTACGGCATCGGTGATGGTGACACTACCATCGTGGTTCACATCGGCATTACTGGCATCGAAATCATTCGACGGATTGCCAAGTATCTGATTGACGATGGCTACAGCATCAGTTATCGTCACTTTCCCATCGCCATTGGCATCACCCAAGACAGGGGCCACGATGGTCAGCGTGCCAGGCTGGTAGGTGATGCTGTACTTCTCTGACACGCCACCACTGATCGTAATAGGATAAGTGCCGACTGGCGAATCGTTGGTGGCAGTCGTCGTAGCAACAGGCAATGTGGTGAATGCCGTCGTCTCGTCGTCACCATCCGCGAAGCCATCATAGGTCAGTTCGAACAGTGGATTCTTCCGTCGCAGAGAGATGTCGTCCAGGCAGAACGTGCCATTGTCCAGCTCGCCAATGTTCAGAATCAGGCGCGTGGCATTCGGTCCCGTTATCTTTGTTGTCAGCGTATATTCCTGCCACTCCGTACCAACATCTATCCACCCAAATTCGCCACGAGACGGGTAGCCAGCTTCATCGCTGGGGTATTGTAACATGGCATTCATCCCAAAGCTCTTGTCAGACTTTGCCCAGAAGTGCAGCACATATTCCTCTTCTGGCACCAGCTGGTTAAAGTCCATCGCTATCTGCGTTTCCCAGCACTCCCGCTTCGACGGATTCGTCGTGGCCTGGTATTTGCTGCCGTTGTAGGAGCCCTCTGCAATGCCCGTTTCAGGACTGTTGCCCCAACTCCACATCGTCTCGTCGTCCTCGAAGTCGAAATGCATGGCATCCTTATCCTCCACAAACGAACCCTGCAACACTGTCACATCCTTGACACCCACCGTCAACGGAATCAAATCGGGAGCACCAATCTCCTTAATCTCCTTAAAGTCCTGCCAATAGGCTGCTGCCTCGTATGCTGCCTTGCAACCTACGGGGACGTAGAGGGTGGCATTAGCATACGTTCCTCGACTGAAAGTATTCTTTTCAATTGCCAATGGTTTTTTAATGTCCACCGTAACTGAAGTAAGAACTGCGTTTGAGTTCTTTCCGTCGTTGAATGCATACTCTTCTATTTTGGACACACTTTCAGGAATCGTTACGGACGTTAGGCCACTATAGCAGAAAGCGCCATACTCGATAGTTAAGACACTATTGGGAATGGGTATTTCAGTTAAGTTCTTTAAACTAGAAAATGCCCCATAACCTATTGTCTTCACAGTATTGGGAATTACCGTTACTGGACTGCCACACACTAATTTGTTGGTGGAAGTTTCGATGACAGCATTGCAATTGTCTCGTGAGTCATAAAATAAGTTGGTCTCATCCACCTTGAGTGAGGTCAAAGCTTCACAACCTGCAAGGACACAATTAGAAGAGATGCCCTTTATACACTTTGGGATTGTGATACTTTTCAAAGAAGAACAGCAATAGAAAGACAGTTCATTTAAGTAAGTCAGCCCCGTAAAATAGCTTAACTCGTCAAACGAAGTTATATCTATGTTATTTTTAAACACACTTCCTAAATAGGTAACCTTTTTAGCCTCTTCCTCACTCAATTCTCCATCGCCATCAGTATCCCAGTTAGACACACAGATAGCCTTGACGTTAGCATCGGCGAATTTAACTACGGGGACAAACTCAACAATGTCATCAAAAGACCTCCAGTCAGAATAACTCGACGTCATGTAATTGTTTTTACTACCAACTGGGACATAAAGTATGGCATGGTTGGGGTCACCAAAAGTATTATTGTCATTCAACTTAGGAGGATTAATAGCCATAACTGTTACTGATACCAAATTGTCGCAGCCGTTGAATGCATAAAAACCTATAAAGTTTGTTTTTTTAGGAATAACCACATCTTTTAGTCTCAAACACCCTCTGAAAGCATACTTACCAATAGTGGTAATGTTATCTGGAAATGTAATGGTTTCCAGATGATAACATGATTCAAAGGCACTTTCTCCAATATCGGTGACACTTTCTCCTATGGTCAAATTAGATAACTTTCCACACTTGTAGAAAGCCATACTGCCGATAATAGTCACTTTGCTGGGAATTATCACATCGTCTAATTTACTGCAACCAGTAAAAAGATAACTATTAATAATCGTAATATTGGAAGGAAGGGATATCGTGGATAAATTACTGCATTCGCGAAATGCACTCACACCAATAGAAGTAACACTGTTTGGAATATCTATAGTTGTCAGGCTACTGCACTGATAGAACGCACTTCCCCCAATAGAAGTAATACTGTTTGGAATATCTATAGTTGTCAAACTACTGCATCCAGCGAATGCGCCATTACCGATAGATGTAACGCTGATCGGTATGATAGTATTTATACAACCGCTTATTAATGTATTTGAGGCCGTTTCAATAATGGCATTACTATGATCTCGTGAGTCAAATATAGTATTATCACTATCAACAATGATGGATTTAGCACAGCTAAAGGCTCCTTCTCCAACAGAAACCACCTTATTGCCTATTGTCACAGACAGATTGTTACAGCCCCAAAAAGCATACCTTCCGATTGAAGTCACGTTATTGGGAATTATTATATCAGTTAGACTACTACATGAGCCGAATGCATAATTTCCAATATTTGTAACATCATTAGGGATTGTTATTCCTGTCAAGCCAGTACAATTCTTAAACATACCATTCCCCATTTTGGTGAGGTTATTTGGAAGGGTGATAATAGTTAAGCTGCTACAACCCTCAAAGGCATAATCGCCAACGATTGTAACGCTGTTTGGAATAAGAATATTCTCCAAACTTATGCAATTTTTGAATATGCTGTTACCAAGGGCAGTAACACCATAGGGGATGGTGACATCTGTCAAGCTTCTACAATCTTCAAACACATTGTTGCCTATAGTTGTGACATTGGGGGGAACTGTTATTCCTGTTAAGCTGCTACAACCTTTAAATGTTTTATCTTCGATAACTGTCAGTCCTGTAAAGTATTGCAATTCGTGCATACTTTTAATAGACTGATTCACCTGGAATAAATCGCCCAATTCCGTTACAGCAGCAGCTTCATCTGTACTTAATTCACCATCCCCATCTATATCCCAATGGGTTAAACACACATCTTTAAAGATATCATCGGAAAAAACAATGTAATTCTCATCAGGGGCAACAATCCTTTTAAACTTAGTTCCATACTGTGCATAGTATACTGCTTTGCAGCCTGCAGGGACGTAAAGCGTAATATTTGCCCAATTGAATGCACTATTCACAATTGTTGGCGGTTCTGTTGCTTCCATTTTTACGGAAACCAGATTACTACAGCCCAGAAAAGCCCCAGTACTAATATATGAGATGCTTGAGGGGAAGGTTATGCTAGTTAAACCACTACAATTCTCAAAGGCATACATTCCTACGCTTTTGAGACCTTCGGAAAAAGTTACAGAGGTTAGGCTACTGCAATTCTTAAATACACAGTTGTAAATATACTTAATGCCTGAGGGAATGGTTACGGAAGTTAATTTATCGCAATAATAGAATGTGCTGTCCTCCAATGTTGTAACATTATTGGAGATCTCCACATTGCTTAATTTCGGACAAACGGAGAATGCATTGTTGCCAATGTAGGTGACACTGTTTGGTATGATAAGATTTGTAAGTTCAGAACAAGACGCAAATGCATAACTACCAATTTTTTCGACAGAATTAGGGATGTTAATTTGGGACATACCACGATTATAGAAAGCATAGTTACCGATGGAAACTACACCTTGAGGTATGGTTGACATACTAATACCGAGAATTAATTTATTGGATGCTGTTTCAATAATCGCATTACAATTATCTCGTGAATCATAATGAGTATTCTCTTTGTCAACTGTTATGGAAAACAAAGTACTGCACATGTAAAAGGCCTTAAAGGAAATATCGTTTACATAACGCGGGATGTTCAACCTTGTTAAAGAAAGGCAATTTTCAAAAGCGCAATATTTAATCTGTTGAACATTCTCCGGAAGGGTTATACCAGGAAGTTTTTTACAGTAGCTAAAAGCACGAACACCTATTGTTGTCACGTTATCAGGCAAGGCAATACTGGTTAGATTCTCGCAAAAAAAGAAAGCACTGTCACAAATCTCGCTTAGTCCTGTAAAATAATGCAATTCATCAAACTTGACAATATTTGATTTCCGGAAAGTATTGCCAAGGTCTTTCACAAGTGCAGCTTCTGTCTCAGAGAAATCTCCATTACCATCAATGTCCCAATTGTTAACACATAGAATCCTGACTTTTTCATCTGCAAAACTAATTGAAGGACTAGAAAAGTCAAAAGGAATTATAATAAACCTATTCCAAATGGGTGTTGTATTATACGTAGATGCATACTCTACAGGAACCAAAAGAGTGATTTTATAACAATCATCGAACGAAGTACTTGATATTGTAGGAGGTACGGCTGATCTGATTTCAATTATGCTGACGCAACATCCTTTAAAAGCTTCGTTGCCAATTATTGTGAGCCCTGTAGGAAAACTCAATCTTGAAATGCTGCAATTTTCGAAAGCAGCATCACCAATAGAAGTCATGCTACTTGAAAGAGTCAACATATAGATCTGATTACAATCTTTAAAAGCCCCATTCGCGATAAACTTCGTTCCATATTTGACACTCAGTAACCCAGTTGGCTTTTCTCCCTTATATCCTATCAACCAATCGTCAAGATACAGAAGACCATCGTACTGATTATTATACCAGCCCGTGTTTAAAAAGGCACTATTGCCAATAGTCATTACGCTGGCAGGAATGGATAAAGAAGTTAAGTTTGTGCAGTTGTAAAAAGCCATCTCGCCTATAGAAGTCACACTATTTGGAATGGATAAAGTTGCTAAGCGTGTACAACCGTTAAAAGCTTGCTCTTTGATAGAGATTAAACTGTTAGGAAGAGTCACTGAAGTGATTTCGGTACAAAAACGGAAAGCATAATCACCTATGGAAGTTACATTATAGGTTTCATAATTATATTTGATTTCGCTTGGAATGACTATTTCACCAGAATATTCTAACCAGTTTAAATTAGTACCAGAACCATACGTTACTTCTGCCGTTTTGGTATAACCATCTAATTTATAATTGATGCCACCAATTTTTACAGATGCATTTGCCACCATCGCCAGTAGCGAGACCATTAGTATTAGCAGGTATTTCTTCATCATAACACGTAATATTCTAGCTTACTATCCTGCAAAGATAGTGAATAAAATTAAATCAGCCAAAGAATTGCGGAACTATTTTCACTTTGGTCGATGAAAAGGTGAGATGAAAGATGGTGGCAATATTGGCGTTTTCTCTCGAAATGATCGCTGGACCCTCTCGTTATGCTCGCTGGAGGCTCTCGTTATGATCAATAGTGGAACCGCCGCAAATCTCGAGAGGGTCCAGCGAGCATAACGAGAGCTATCAGCGCATAGATCGAGAGGGTCCAGTGAGCATATCGAGAGTTTGGATTGAGAAAACTGGCCCAGATAACACTAAAAAACAATCGCCCAGAAAACACTTCCCTAAGCGACTTGTTATAAATATAATAAGGTATGACCCTTTTTGTCAATATGCCTTTGTTCGTTACTCAAATTTACTTGCCCCAGTGGTGTCAACTTGTAGGGCGAGCGCAGGTTAAGTATATCGGCAGAAAGAATCATCTTGCAGACTTCGCTTCCTGTTCACGTACTTGCTCACGCCATCTCTCGCGGGCATCAATCATCTGCTGGAAAGCCTCGGCATACTGCTCAGGGCTGTCATAGCGTTTGAAATTGTCTTGTGCTGTCATATATTCACTCTGCTTTGTTATTCTGATTGCAAAGATAAACATTATTTCAATAACCTCCAAAGAATTGCGGAACTATTTTTACTTTGGTCGATATGAGGGGAGAACTGGGGGAATAAAGAAAAAGAGCCGACTGGCAAGTCAGCTCTTTATGTGTGTGGGTTTAGTCGTCCGGATTGCCCTTGTAGTGGAAGGGCTGGATGTCGGGCGTTTTTCCTAAGTCCTCAGGAACTCCACTGGTGCGGATGAGTTTCTTGTTGTAGTCGCCACGCACGGCTCCGGTGTTCATGAGCAGGTCGGAATACTTGATGGTGGGGATGACGATGCCGAAGATGCCGACGCCTACGCGCACGCCCTCAGGATGGGTGTTGTTGGTGATGCGTGCTGTCTTGAACAGGGTGTGGGGATAGATGTTCAGGCGGTTCAGCCGCTTGTAGGTCTGCCACATGTCGGGACTGGTCTGTGTGGTGTCGGCATGGGTGATGATGCGTCCGATGTTGCCGACGTAGTCGTCGATGGCATCGCTCTCGATGCTGTCGCTGGCCTGCAGGCACTCGTGGATGTTGTCTTCCATCTGCCAGACCATCATGCTGTCAGAGGGTCGTGTGAGTGCTGCGATGATCATGAGGATGATAGCGATGACTGTGACGATGATGATTTTACCGAGGCAGCTGTGGGTGAACTCCTTTGCTGCGCCGTCTTTCTTGTAAGTACTGGGGTTGAACTGTTCCATTTTTTCTATTTTTTATTTTTACCTGTAGTTTCTAACCATGAACCATTAACCATGAACCATGAACCACCCTATATCTTGAATCCTTCGCTGTGCAGGAGGTTCATGAACTCCTGGCGCGTCTTGGCCTGGTTGAAGGCTCCGCTGAATTCGCTGGTGGTGGTGATGCTGTTTTGTTTTTCCACGCCACGCATCTGCATGCACATGTGCTTGGCTTCGACGACGACCATGACGCCGAGGGGATGGAGGGTTTCCTCGATGCACTGGCGTATCTGCATGGTCATGCGCTCCTGCACCTGCAGGCGATGGCTGTATATGTCGACGACACGGGCTATCTTGGAGAGTCCCGTGATGTATCCGTTGGGGATGTATGCCACATGGGCCTTGCCATAGAAGGGCAGCATGTGGTGTTCGCAGAGGGAGAAGAAGTCGATGTCCTTGACGATGACCATGTGGTTGTAGTCCTCTTTGAAGAGGGCGTCGGTGAGCACCTTGCGGGCGTCCATCTCGTAGCCGCGGGTGAGTACCTGCATGGCCTTGGCCACGCGCAGGGGTGTCTTCTCGAGTCCTTCGCGTGTGGGGTCTTCGCCTAACAGTTGCAGTATCTGCCGATAGTGTTCTGTCAGCTCTTCCAGTCCTTCGCGGAATATTTCGTTCTCTGGGTACATTTTGTCAGTTCAAAGTTCAAAGTTTAAAGTTTAAAGCTTAGTAGGATGGTACTGTGATTTTTCCCTTGACGATGGTGGCTTGCGAGAATCCCATCTTGCGCAGGCTGACCAGCATCTGGTGGGCTTCCTCGTAGCTGCGATAGTTGCCGACGCGGCAGATCCAGCGCGGGGAGTAGAAGTGGACGTAGATAGGTACGTCGGGATAGGCGGCCTTGATGTCGTCGCCAATCTTTTCGGCCTGCTGGCGGTCTTTGCGTGAATTGCCGCCGGCAAAGGCCTGTACGCGATAGCCGTTGACCTTGACACCTCCGCGCATAATCTTTTTGGTGTTGTCGACGGGAGCCTCGTTGGCTGTCGGCGTATCGGGGGCGGTGGATTGCTGGGTGTTGGGTGATGGGTGTTGGGTGGTGTAGGGTGATGGGTGTTGGGTGTTGGGTGATGGGTGCTGGGTGTTGGTGGTCGCAGCCTGTCGCGGTGCCAGTGTGGCGTTGTTGACGAGCTGGTCGATGTCTGCACTCTGTTGGACGGTCACCTTGCCTTGTCCGGCAGTGGACTGCTGGAGCCGGTCTGTGAAGGTTTGTGCATTAGAAGTGAGAAATGAGAAATGAGAAATGAGAAATGTAAATGCCAAAATGAGAAATGGGTGGGCAAAGCCATGCCTTTCTTCAGCAGTACACTGTTCATTCGTACTTCTCATCTTTACATTATTCTTCATAATACATCTCGTTTCTTCATTACTCATTACTCATTTCTCATTACTCATTTTACTTCCAGGCGTCAATGATGCCCTTGAAGTCAGCGCACTTCAGGGATGCGCCACCGATGAGGCCACCGTCGATGTCGGGCTTGGCAAACAGCTCGGGAGCGTTCGAGGCCTTGCATGAGCCACCATAGAGGATGCTGGTGTCGTCGGCAACAGCCTGGCCGTACTTCTCGGCGATGATGCTGCGGATGTAGGCGTGGATCTCCTCAGCCTGCTCGGCAGTGGCGGTCTTGCCGGTTCCGATAGCCCAGATGGGTTCGTAGGCGATGATGATCTTGCGGAAGTCCTCCTCGGCGAGGTTGAATACGCTGCCCTCGAGCTCTGCCTTGACGACCTCGTTCTGCTTGTTGGCTTCGCGCTCTGCCAGACTCTCACCGATGCAGAAGATAACCTTCAGACCGTTCTTCTGTGCCAGCAGCACCTTCTCCTTCAGAATCTCGGGAGTCTCCTTGTAGTACTCACGGCGCTCGCTGTGGCCGAGGATGACGTACTGTGCACCAGTAGACTTGATCATCTCAGCGCTTACCTCGCCAGTGAAGGCACCCTTCTCCTTGTCGGCGCAGTTCTCGGCACCCAGACCGATGACGCTGCCCTCGAGCTCCTGGGCTACAGAAGCCAGGTGGATAAACGGTGTGCAGATGACGACGTCGCAGTTGGGCTTGTCGGCATTCAGTGCTTCTTTCAGTTCCTTGGCGAGGGCGATACCCTCCTGCAGGTTCAGGTTCATCTTCCAGTTGCCTGCTACAATCTTCTTTCTCATTGTCTTGTTTTTTACTAATTGTTGATATACTAAGTTTGACTTTTTATGTTTCTCAATCCACCATGACCATGCCCACAGCCTGTCGGCAACGACCAGCAGCACCAGTGGCAGCACGTACCACAGCAGGATGATGAAGATCTTGCCCGGTATGGAGTCCTGCGGCATCTGTCCGAGGTCCAGACGTTCCAGGCGGTCTTTCAGCGCATACTCGTCAGGCAGACGGTTGTGGCTCCACTTGCGGATGACGGTGCCCTGCTTCAGCAGCAGCAGTCCGGGATTGCTGCGGATGATGGTCTTCAGCGTCGTCTCGTCGCCCTGGCAGAACGGATATTCCGCCCCTGTGCGGTCTATCCATCCGCTGATGCCCTTGCGGTTGCTGGCCGTGAGACAGTAGAACGGATAGTCGTTGTCCTCGGCATACTCATACACCTGGTTGATGAGGTCGAGCTGACTGTCGTCGGCATCCTGCAGCTGTGGCGACACGAGCAGGAAGACGTAGCCGGGCACGCTGAGCAGCGAATCGGTGATGTCAGCACCATCGCTCAGGCGCATCAGCGAGAAGTCGTGGATGGGGGGCGTATAGCCCTCGCTCAGCTGTACCGTCTTCGAGTCGATGAACGTCCAGGTGGAGTCGGGATAGTTGTCCATCGTGAACTCCTTCCGTTCTCCGTTCTTCTCCATGATGAACGTCGTCTCGAACTGCGGCTGTTCGGCATCGTCGGGAATCTCCATGCCCTCGCGGATGTTGGCTCCGATGTGATAGGGCCGGAAATCGAAGTAGGGCAGGTCGTAGAGTGACCACCCCGAAACGATGACGATGAACAGTGCCGTGTAGTTGATGACAATCCACTGGTTGGTGTACGACACGAAGCGTACCATGTCCAGCGGATGGCGCCATACGACGACGGCACATGCCAGCAATACCACGTTTTTCCAGAACGTCTGCCAGTTGGTCAGCACGACAGCGTCGCCGAAGCATCCGCAGTCGCTGATGGGGTTGGCCACTGCCAGCCACAACGTGACAGCCGTCATGAGGAGCATCATCAGCAAGGCCACCTTCGACATCAGTCGTCGCCGGATGGCAAACAGCAGGCAGATGCCCACTCCGAATTCCACTGCCGACAGCAACACCGACGCTCCCAGCGTCATGAAGTCCGGAATGAGCTGCTTCATGTGCAGCGCGTCCAGATAGTCGGCAATCTTATATTGTGTGCCCAGCGGGTCGACGGCCTTGACGAATCCTGACAGTATCAGGACGGTGGCCAGTACGAACCGGGCTATATTTACAACGACTCTTCTCACTCTTCGCTCAGCTTGATGGCACCGAACACGGCATAGTTGATGATATCCATGTAGTTGGCATCGATGCCCTCGCTGACCAGCGTCTCGCCACCCAGGTTCTCTATCTCCTTGATGCGCTCAATCTTGGTCAGGATGAAGTCGGTATAGCTGCTGACACGCATGCCACGCCACGCCTCGTCGTAGTCGTGGTTCTTGCGCTTCATGAGTTCCAGGGCCTCCTTGGCATACTGGTCATACCAACGCATGGCCTCGTCGACGGTGATATCCACTGTGTCGCTGAAGCCATGGTATATTTGTATCAGACCCACGATGCCGTAGTTGATGAGGGCTATGAACTCGGGGCGGATGCCCTCGCCGACCAGCGACTCCTTCTTGATTTCCAGCGAGCGGATGCGCTTGGCCTTGATGAAGAGTTGGTCAGTCAGTGACGACGGACGCAGGATGCGCCAGGAGGCCCCATAGTCGTGGAGCTTCTTCTCGAACAGCGAGCGGCATTCTGCTATAACCTGTTCGAACTGCGCATTCGTTTTTACTTCGTTTTGAGCCATAATCGGGTGCAAAGGTACGAATAAACGAGCACAATGCAAAAGAAAAAACCAATTTTCTTTTCATTGTCGAGTGAAAGTGCCTTCGACGATAGTCAAAGGTACAAAAAAAAGTGAAAAGTGAAGAGTGAAGAGTGAAAAATTTGCTGCCGCCACCCTCATTTTTCATTTTTCATTAAAATTTCTCATTTCTCATTTCTCATTTCTCATTTTATTTCGTATCTTTGCAGTCCAAAAGAATTGATACATGAAACTTTATTCAGACCGTGCGCTAGCAAAGATATTAGACCAGAACATTTTTCATCAGATATCAGCCGTCGCCGACGACCTCGGTGTCGAGTGCTATGTGGTGGGAGGCTATGTCCGTGACATTTTCCTGGAGCGTCCCAGCGACGATATTGACGTCGTCGTGGTGGGCAGTGGCATCAGCGTCGCTGAGGAGCTGAAGCGCCGGCTGGGCAGGAAAGCACACCTCAGCGTGTTCAAGAATTTTGGAACGGCGCAGGTGAAAGTAAGGAATGTGGAATGTGGAATGAGGAATGTTGAATTGTCGCCAACGGCGATGATAAGTGAAGAATGTGGAATTGATTCTTCATTGGAAAATTCTTCATCGCAGCGAAGCGAGAATCATTCATCATTCAACATTCAACAATCAACACTCTGGCTCCGCTGGGCCGCCTTGTTGCACGACATCGGGAAGACGAAGTCGAAGCGATGGGAGCCTGGGGTGGGGTGGACCTTCCACAACCACAATACCATCGGTGCCAAGATGGTGCCCCCACTGTTCCGACGCCTGAAGCTGCCTATGGGTAACGAGATGCGCTATGTACAGAAGCTCGTCGACCTGCACATGCGGCCACAGGTCATTGCCGACAGCGAGGTGACGGACAGTGCCGTACGCCGTCTGCTGAACGATGCCGGCGACGACATCGACGATCTGATGCTGCTCTGCGAGGCCGATATCACCAGCAAGAACGAGGTGAAGAAAAAGATGTTCCTCGAGAATTTCCGTATGGTGCGTGAGAAACTCACCGACCTGCAGGAGAAGGACTACAAACGCCTGCTGCAGCCCGTCATCGACGGCAACGAGATTATGGAACTCTTCCACTTGCAGCCCTCACGTGAGGTGGGTGTGCTGAAGCAGACGCTGAAGGATGCCGTCCTCGACAACCGCGTCCCCAACGAGCGTGAGCCCCTGATGCAGCTGCTCATGGAGAAAGCGAAGCAAATGGGATTGGGAGTGAGAATTTAAGTAAGAATACAACTAAATATTTAAAAACTATGATGCGATTACGACAAACCTTGTTAATGCTCTGCTGTCTGCTATTCGCCAGCCATGCAGCATGGGCGGACGGCGTCACCCATCTGGCCTTTAGCGAGACGTTCAACCAAATCAAAGGAACAGGAGGACGCGACAATCAATTCTCAGGAACGATAGCCCAAAACAATGTTATCTTTGACGCTGAAGGATGGACAGGCAATAAAGACTCCAGAATCTATGGTGCCAAAGAGTGTATCAAGTTTGGAACAGGCACTGACGACGGCACTTGCACCACCCCGGAGATTGTGCTGGTAGGAACGGCTAAGACAGCCACGCTGACCTTCAGCGCTGCCGGCTGGGGTTCAGGTTCCAATACGCTGAAAGTAACTGCCAACGATGGTGTGACGCTGACGGGTAATACAGAAATTTCACTGACAAACAGTACATGGACCGCTTATACGGTGAATATAACAGTGACCACCGCCAAGAGCATACAGCTGACATTTACTGGCAAGCGTGGGTTCCTGGACGATGTGAAGGTGGAAGAGAACGTCACTGCCATCAATGCCCCCACACTGACAGACAACTTCTACTTCTTCCCTAAGACTACAGAGAGTGAAGCCACCACTCACGTGACAATTGTGCCTTCGGACAGTACCACCGTTTACTATACCACTGACGGCACAGAGCCCTCGACGACAAACGGCAAGGTGACCACGCTGACTTCGAACATCAGCATTACGGGTACAACAACCGTGAAGGCCCGTGCCTACTACGGCACAGTGGCCAGCGACATGGTGAGCAAGACCTACACACAAGGCTCGACAGTCGACGGCACTACAGCCTTCAAGGCGCTGGACGATGGCACTGAGGTCCGTCTGTATTTGGCAGACAACGCCAATGCCCGTGTGCTGCACGGACATGACGGAAAACAGATGTATCTGCGCGACAACAGCGGAACCATCTGCTTTGACTTCGGCACAACGGCGACGTTCAATCCGGCCCCCGAACATAACCAGCACGTGGCAGGATGGATAGTAGGAAAGAAGCAGACGGTGGATAACCTGACAAAGTTAGTGGCAACGGAAAACACCAACACTAACTACTTAGCTCTGGCTGCACCTGTAACAGAAGCTGACACAGAGCCGACTGAGGTCTACTCCGACGAAGGTGACTACTTCGATTTATATAACTACGTGGGCGACTGGGTGAAAGTCAATGAGGCACGGACGGATGCTGACGTCACGATAGAGAACACCTTCGGTACCGACCGCGTGGCCAAAACATTTGTATACAGACAGCTGGTAGACGTTTCGGGCATTGTCCTCAGCAATACCGGCAGCATGACAAAGGTGGCCCCGGTGGCATATAATAACATCAAGCCCGTGGTCTACGTCATCAACGAGGACAAGATTTTCGTCGGCCCCTCGCAAGACATCCAGCATGCCACCATACGCCTGAAGCGCACGCTGAGCAAAGACTACTGGAACACCTTCGTGGTGCCTTTTAACATTTTTAGTCTTGATGGTGAAATCCGTGAGTATAACGAACTAAACGGCAGCACGATGCACTTCGACAGGACTGACCAGATGATGGCGGGAGTGCCCTATCTGATCAAACCCAAAGAAGACATTGTAAATCCCGTATTCAGCGATGTGACACTGTCGGCTACTGCGCCCGCATTCGTCGATCGTGGCGGCGACTACTATTTCGTAGGCACCTACAGCCCTGAGGAGCTTGAAACTGACAAGACGGAGCTATTCCTGACAACGGCAGGCCGGCTGGCATACCCAAAAAATGAGGGCAGCAGCCAGATAAAGGGCATGCGCGCCTACTTCAAGATACCCGAGGGGGCCGAGGCAATGACCTTGACGATAGAAGGTGATAGTGACCCAATGGGTATCTATGCCATTGAGAATGGACAATTGATAAGGAGCAATGAGGTCTACGATCTGCAAGGCCGTAAGGTGAAGCAACCCACGAAGGGTCTCTATATTGTAAACGGTAAGAAAATCATTATTCAGTAAAAGGCTATGAAGACTATGGAAAAGAAGAAATACACGCGTCCAGTAGCTGAATTACTGGAAATGAATGTCCCCAGGCTGATGGCAGGTTCGTTGGTGGACAAAGGAGACGAGGGTATGGATGTCATCATTCCAGACGATCCTCTGCCTGGTGATGCAGGAGGTGCTGCAGCACCTGAGTTCTACATGATGAACGTGTTGTGGACACTGCTGTTACTGTTGGTGATGACCATGAGTAGCACCGCCAGTGCACAGACTGTCACAACAGTAGAGCCTGCTGCTCCTCCCGATGACGGCAGGATGCATGGCATGACAATCTGGTTGAGTAACGGCACTTCTGTTGAATACGAACTCAACGGCCTGGATCATGTCACCTATCTGCCTGGCGTTGGTATGAAGGTATATAAGAAAAATAGTACGCAGTCTGTCGACTATCTGTTCTCGCAGATGGATAAGATAGAATATGCTCAGGACGGCAATACCAATGCCAACTGGGAGAAGGTCAGCAACATGTGGACGGACTATCCGGAAGCCTGGCGACTGGAGTATCCGCAGGTGAGCTACAGCAACCTGTCGCCGACGAAGGAGGGGGCAGAGACGAAGAACCAGATAGTGGTAAAGAGAACTGCAGACTATGGCATCACCTATTCCGTGGAGTGGGACAACGCCAAGATTGCCAACCGCTGGACGTGCTACGAACTGCACGAAGGCAACACAATGTCGACAGTCGGTCGCCACGACGACTTCAAGGCTGATCCGGAAGTAGCCGTATCGTCGACGCTGGACGACTATAGCGGTAGCGGTTTCTCACGAGGACACCTCTGTCCGTCGGCAGACCGCTTGTGCACGGTAGAGCAGAACAAACAGACGTTCTTCCTGACGAACATGCAGCCACAGTATCAGTCACACAACGGTGGACTGTGGAGCCGTCTGGAGTCGCAGGTACGCGAATACGCCACCAACGACGACTATACCGACACGCATTGCGACACACTCTATGTGGTCAAGGCAGCCACTATCACTGACAAGGTGACAATCGGTGAAGAGCAGGTGGATGGTGTTTATGCCGAGAAATGCAACAACCGTCTGCTGATACCCAAGTATTTCTACATGGCACTCTTACATTATAATAAGGAGTTGGACGCCTATCAGGCCATTGCCTTCTGGACGGATCACCTGGGCACGACACAATCGGTAGCCGACCTCAGCATCTATGCCATCAGCATCGACGAGCTGGAGAAGCGCACAGGTATCGATTTCTTCTGTAATCTGCCTGACGTCATCGAGGAAGATGTGGAGTCGAGCATCGACCTGGACTTCTGGCACCTAAAACCGTCGGATTGACGTTTTTGAAGTTTTTTGCAAAATAATCTGTCTTTTTGTAACGTATTTCAAGAAAAAAGTGTACTTTTGCACCCGAAAATGAGATTTTAACCAACAGAAGACTGATAGAACATGAAGAAAATCAGAGCAGCCGTCGTAGGTTACGGCAACATTGGAAAGTACAGTATTCAGGCACTGGAAGCCGCACCAGACTTCGAGATTGCCGGTGTGGTGCGCAGAAACGGAGCAGCAGACAAACCTGCTGAACTGGCACCCTATGAGGTGGTAAAGGACATCCGTGAACTGAAGGACGTCGACGTCGCTATCCTAGCTACGCCTACCCGCTCGTGCGAGGAGTTTGCCAAGCAGATTCTGCCACTGGGCATCAATACCGTTGACTCGTTCGATATCCACACCAACATACGCGGCTATCGTGAGCGCCTGATGGCTATCAACAAGGAGACCAACACCGTCAGCGTCATTGCTGCAGGATGGGATCCGGGCAGCGATAGCATCGTACGCACACTGATGCAGAGTCTGGCTCCAAAGGGCTTGAGCTACACCAACTTCGGCCCCGGTATGTCGATGGGCCACAGCGTCTGTGTACGCTCGAAGGCCGGTGTGAAGAACGCCTTGTCGATGACCATCCCCTTGGGCGAAGGCATCCATCGCCGCATGGTGTATGTAGAACTGGAGGACGGCTTCACGCTGGAGCAGGTGACGAAGGACATCAAGGCCGACCCCTACTTTGCCAACGACGAGACCCATGTCTTCCAGGTGGAGAGCGTCGACGACGTGCGCGACATGGGACATGGTGTGAACCTCGTTCGCAAGGGCGTCAGCGGACAGACTCAGAACCAGCGTCTGGAGTTTAACATGCAGATCAACAATCCTGCCCTCACGGGTCAGGTACTGGTCAATGTGGCCCGTGCCTCCATGCGTCTGCAGCCTGGTTGCTACACGATGGTGGAGATTCCCGTCATCGACATGCTGCCTGGCGATCGTGCCGACCTGATTGAACATTTAGTGTGATCTATATTGACGACGACATACAGGGCTTCGACTTAGAATCGGCCCTCCCGCTGCTTAGTGAACAGCGGCGAGAACAGGTCTTGCGCTTCAAATTCGAATTGGGGCGCAAGACTTGTGCTATGGCCTATATGCTGCTCCGACGGGCCTTACACGAGGAGTACGCCATCGATGAGGCTCCCGTGTTCGAATATGGTGAACACGGCAAACCTTTCATCATCGGACATCCTGATATCCATTTCAACTTCAGTCATTGTCGCGAAGCAGTGGCATGTGCTGTCAGCAACCAGCCCATTGGCATTGATGTAGAGAGCATCCGTGAATTTACGGAAAGTCTGGTGCGCTATACGATGAACGATCAGGAGGTGCAGCATATTATTCAGGCTGAGCATCCTGACGTCGAGTTCATCCGTCTGTGGACCATGAAGGAAGCCAAGCTGAAGCTTTCAGGACACGGCATCTGCGACAATATGAAGCAGGTGCTGGACGGTACTGAGCACTTCCAAACGGTCTTCAACGAAAAAAAAGGCTATATTTATAGTGTTATTTCCTAAATAATTATTATCTTTGCAACCTAAAAGGATTGCAACGTTAAAACTATAAGCATTATGAAATTAGACGGAAGACGCGAAAGCTCGAATGTGGAAGACCGCCGTGGTATGAGCGGTGGCGCAAAGGCCGGTCTGGGTATCGGCGGTATTATCGTAGTGGCTCTGATGGCCTGGATGTCGGGTGGCAACCCGCTGGAGGCTGTTGTTCAGACAGTGGCAGAGAATGGTGGCCTGGGTTCACTGACAGGTACCAATACTGAGGTGAACCAGGGACAGCGTGAGTTTACGGAGGAGGAACAGCAGCTGGCGAAGTTCTCTACGCAGATTCTGGCTGGTACGGAGGATGTATGGTCAGAGATCTTTAAGCAGAACGGCGCACAGTACAAGAATCCGACGATGGTGCTCTACACTGATGGCACACAGACGGCCTGTGGTCAGGGGTCTGCTGCTATGGGACCCTTCTATTGCTCTGGCGACCAGAAACTGTATATCGACCTGTCGTTCTTCACCACGATGAAGAAACAGCTGGGTGCTGACGGCGACTTTGCCTATGCCTACGTCATTGCCCACGAGGTAGGTCACCATGTGGAATACCTCACGGGAACGCTCGACAAGGTACATGCCCAGATGGCAAAACTTAGTCAGACGGAGGCCAACAAGCTCAGCGTGCGCCTGGAGCTGCTGGCTGACTTCTATGCCGGTGTGTGGGCTCATCACGACAACAAACGCTTTGGCTCTTTGGAGGACGGCGACATCGAGGAGGCCATCAACTGCGCCCAGAAGATTGGTGACGACTACCTGCAGACCAAGGCTCGCGGCTATGCTGTGCCGGAGTCGTTCAACCACGGTACCTCGAAGCAGCGCATGAAGTGGTTCAAGCTCGGTCTGGAGACTGGCGACATCTCGAAGGGTAACACCTTCCAGTGCTCGGATGCAGAACTGTAAGAAGATTAAAAATTAAAGATGAAAGATTAAAGATTAAATATGTTGCGGAGAAAACAATCATCGCTTTTCACGCTCATCTTTTCCCTCTTTTGGCTGTCTGTCTGTGCTGTCCATGCACAAACAGACAGCTTACGCTATCGGCTCGACTCCTTGCTGACGGACCCAATGTTCGAGACGTCGCAGGTGGGACTGATGGTCTATGACCTTACAGCCGACTCGGCACTATACACCCGTAACCATCGCCAGCTGATGCGTCCGGCATCGTGCATGAAACTTGTCACGGCCATCACGGCCCTTAACCAGTTGGGCAGCGACTACAATTTTCAGACGCGCATCTACTGTACCGGTAACATCATCGACTCGACTCTTGTGGGCAACCTCTATTGCCTAGGTGGCTTTGACCCCTCGCTGACTGTCGACGACGTAGCCGCTATAGCTGCCAGCATCCAGCGACTGGGCATCGACAGCATCCGTGGACTGATTGTCGCTGACCATACGATGAAGGAGGAACTGGACTATGGTGAAGGCTGGTGCTGGGACGACGACAACCCCGTGCTACGTCCCTTGAGTGTTGGTCGCAAGGATATCTTCGCGACAACCTTGTCAGAAGAAATCGCCCGTCTGGGTATCAACTTGGAGAAGGTACATCTCGTCAAGGGGAAAGTGCCGTCTAACGCCACGCTGTTGTGTACGCTTAACCACAACATCTCACTGATTCTGGAGCGTATGATGAAGATGAGCGACAACTTCTATGCCGAGTCAGTGTTCTATCAGACGGCAGCGTCTGCCAAGAAGGGGCAGGCCAGTGCCAAGCATGCTCGCGAAATTACCAAAAAACTCTTTGCCCAACTGGGACTGGGCCATTATCCCTATAAGGTGGCCGATGGCAGCGGACTGTCACTCTACAACTACGTCAGCGTCGAGCTGCTGGTACGCCTGCTGCGCTATGCCTGGCGCTCTCCAAGCATCTGGCGCACCCTGTTGCCATCGCTGCCCATAGCAGGTGTCGATGGCACGCTGAAAGACCGCATGAAGAAGACGGCGGCAGAGGGTAATGTCAAGGCAAAGACAGGTACGCTGACAGGCATCTCCAGTCTGGCAGGCTATTGCACCACTGCCGACGGTCACGAACTGGCCTTTGCCATTATCAATCAAGGCATCATGCAGAACACCCGCGGCAAAGCCTTCCAGGACCGTGTCTGCAAGGTTCTTTGTGAATCCACAGTCAATTAAAAAAGGCCACCCGCGGAGAAAAGGGTGGCCGTTTATTGTAATTGATTATTCTCAATATCCAAAGATTTCTTCAAGCGTCAGACGGCGGATGGGACCAATCTTCTCGAGCGAGGGCATGTCGAGTTCCTTCTCATCGCCGAGGATGATGTAGCGATAGGGCTTGTGTGCCACCTGCTGCTGTTCAAAGCGAACGATGTCCTGCAAGGTAAGCTGCTGCAGGTCTTGGTAGACCTTGGCGTTGAGGTCGTAGTCCAAACCGAGCTTCTTCATCGATAGGTAGTTATAGATGATGCTCATCTTCTGTGTGCGCTGGCTGGCCAGCTGTTTGATAACAGCATCCTTGGCAATCTGGAAGGCCTGCTCCGACTGTGGAATGGTGTCGAGGATGACATTGAACTGATTGACGCAGTCCATCATCTTGTCGTTCTGGGAGATGATATGCGTAAAGAAAGCTTCCTTCTCGTCCTGTTTGCTGGCAGGCATATAACGGGCTGCAGCATTGTATGCCAGACCGCGTGCCTCACGCATCTCCTGGAAGACGATGCCATTCATACCACCACCGAAATATTCGTTGAACAGGGTGATAGTGGCTGCCTCGTCAGGATTAGAGGCACGTCCCTCGTTGTGGTACATACGCATATAGATGTTCTTGGCATCGAAGGGGGCTATCCATACCTCGTTCTGCGGGGTCTGTTCCTTGGTAAATGGCTGGCCCTTGGGTGTTGGACGATAGGTGATGGGTGATAGGTGATGGGTGTTGGACAGCTGGGCTGTAAGCTGCTGCTGGGTCAAAGGACCATAGTAGAGCACGCTGTGTTGCAACTGTGAGAGTTCGCCCAGCAGGTTAAGCAGCTGCTGGGGGTCAGCCTGGCGCAGCTGTTGTTCAGTCATGTCGTCACGGCGCATGTTGTGAGTACCATAGACGGCATAATAATAGAGGTAGTCGAAGCAGTTGCGCTGGTCTTGCTTGGCATCGGCACGGCCCTTGAGGGTGAGGTCGACAAACTGGTCGTATGAGTCCTTGTCTGCCTTGGCATGGTGGAGCACATCCTCCAGCAGTTGCAGGGCTGCAGGCATGTTCTCGTTGAGTCCGCTGAGTGTGATGTTCAGGTTGTCGCCATTGACGTTGACGCTGTAGTTGCAGGCCAGCTTGTAGAACTGCTGTTTGATATTGGCAGCCGTCAGCTTGTCGGTGCCTACATAGTCGAGATAGTCGCTGGCAATGGCATAGCGGTTGTCGTCCTCATGGCCGAAGTCATAGCGGAAGACCAGCGTGAAGAGGTCGTTGTCGGTGTTCTGCTTGTAAAGAAGGGGTAAACCCTTCTTCACCGTGGTAACGGTGAGGTCCTTATTGTAGTCGACAAACTGAGGCTGGATGGGTTCCACCTTCGACTCCTGGATGTCCTTCACAAACTGGCTTACCTGATCGCGATTCGTGGGAATGGGGGTAATGGCCGGCTTGTCAATTTTCTTCTGAAGGCTGTCGACACCCTGACGCTTGAAGACGGTGGCATAGCCATCGGTAAAGAAGCGGTTGGCAAAGTCGACAATCTGCTGCTTGGTCATCTTCGAGATACGGTCGAGCTGATGGACCTGCTGTTCCCAAGAGACACCTTCGATGAACGATGACATGTGCTGGCGGACGCGCCACTGGTTGTTGTCAAGAGCCTTCTGATAGCTGAGCTTGCGGTTGTTGATGACTGACGGCAACAGGTCGTCGGAGAAGTTACCTTTCTTCAGGTTGTCCAGCTCGCTGAGCATCAACGTGCGAACCTCCTCGAGCGACTGGCCAGGCTTGGGCATACCGATGAGCAAGAATGAGGAATAGTCCTGTTGGGTCTGCATGCCAGCCTGTGCTACTTGTACCTGCATATTCTGGTTGAGATTCAAATCGAAGATACCGGCCTTTCCGTTGCTGAGCATATCGCTAATGACGTCGAGGGTGTCGCACTGCAGGTCAGAGGCTTTTTTGGCCAGCCATCCCATCCATACCTGATCGGCCTGCTGTCCGATGACAGAGGTGTCGGCAGGAGCCGTCAGCGGACGTTGGTCTGGGAATACGGGCTGTGCCACTGTCTCCAGCTTCTTGCCGTCAGGACCACAGGCAGGCTTCCACTGTCCGAAGTAACGCTCGATGATGGGCATCACCTGGTCGGGGTCAAAGTCGCCAGCCATACAGATGGCTACATTGTTGGGAACGTACCAGTGGTTGAAGTAGTTCTTGATATTGGTGATGGACGGATTCTTCAGGTGCTCCTGCGTACCGATAGTGGTCTGTGTGCCATAGGGGTGGGTTGGGGTGAGCTTCTTGCCCAGTGCACTCCATACCTTGTCGCCATCGTCGGTCAGATACATGTTATACTCCTCATAGACAGCCTCCAGCTCTGTGTGGAAACCACGGATGACCATGTTCTGGAAACGGTCGGCTTGGATCTTGGCCCAGTTTTCGACCTCGTTCGAGGGTATGTCCTCGGTATAGCAGGTGACATCGTTCGATGTGAAGGCGTTGGTGCCCTGAGCACCGATGGCTGCCATCAGTTTGTCGTACTCGTTGGGAATGAAGTATTGGGCTGCCACCTGCGACACGCTGTCGATTTCGTGGTAGGCCTGCTTGCGGGCTGCGGGGTCTGTCAACTTTCGGTAGGCCTCGTAACGGGCTTCGATCTCGTCGAGCAACGGAGCTTCAGCCTCATAATTGTTTGTGCCAAACTGTTTGCTGCCCTTGAACATCAGGTGCTCCAGGTAGTGTGCCAGGCCTGTTGTTTCGGCTGGGTCGTTCTTCGAACCTGTGCGTACAGCGATGTAGGTTTGGATACGGGGTTTCTCCGTGTTGACGGAGAGATACACCTTCAGACCATTATCCAACGTATAGATACGTGTTTTAGTCAGGTCTCCTTCTACTGTCAAATACTTGTAATCCTTGGCCTGTGCGTTCATCCCGAGCGCCACCAGGCATAATGTCATAATAAGTTTAATCTTCATAATCTATTTCATGATCAAGTTTCGAAATAAAGTCGTCATAGACTTCCTGCTCGACATCACCCATCTCGAACTCCTTCTGGGCATCCTTGCGGATTTCGGCAATCCAGGCACGACGGGCCCGGACATAGTCCTCACGAATGCGCTGCATGGCAGATTCGTTCAAGTCGTCGATACCGTAGTAGTCGAGTATCATCTTATAAGTCCATACCCACTGGTATTCGCGGTAGTGGTCGTTAATATCATAGAAACGCTTCAGCACATCCTGGATGCTCTCAATGCTTCCACTCTTGATATCGTTGATGAGGCGTTGCTCTTCGCTGGCAGGCAGCAGCAGGCCCGAGAGGTCATTCCAGTCGCCTTCGCCAATGGTGGATGTGGGTTTGCCAAGCCATCCGCCTTTGACAGCACGCTTCAGCACAGCGCCCATATAGATGCGTAGGGCGATGTCATAATACTTGATGCCCTTGCGCAACGACGATGCATTGATGATATACTCGTGGTAGTTATAGCTCGACACATTGTCGCCGCCAGCCTGACGTAGGGCCTCGAGGATTTTCTTGCCCTGCACGATTTCGCCCACGGTAAACGGGCTGAGCCAGTCGAAGTTGATGACACTTTTACGGCAAGAGTTAGCACGCTTGTCGCGCTTTGGCCACTTCTTGATGTCACGATAGAGTCCCACGGTGGTGATGTTACGTCCAGGCACAATATACATGGTCTCGCCATACGCCATTAGGTAGGCAAAAGGCAGACAACGCATGTCGGGATGGTTCATCAGCTTGCCGAAGCAGACAGAGAAGGCTCCAATCTTGGCGGGCATCAGCACGTAGGCGCCTGAGGCCGTCTTCGTGCCACGCTCCAGGGTACCATAATGCAAGGGTCCCATCTTGTAGGCATGGTTCGAGAAGTTGGTGTTCGAACCGGCATTATAGAACGAGAACTCACCGCCGATGAGCAGGCTCGACTTATGATGTGAGGCCGAGAAGGGACCGCAGAAGGCTGCACAGGCCTCACCATTAGCCATGTATGAGTTGGCGAAGAATACTGAGGCTTCAGCTGTGAAACCGTTGGTAATCTGACAGGCCTCGCCTACAAAGCAGTCCTGCATCTTTACGCTGTTGGTGATGCTACAGCCGTTCGAGATAATGCTGTTCTCGCAGATGACCCCCGTTCCGATATACACTGAGGCATCCTTCATCGATAGGATGGTGCAGTCGCTGAGTCGTGAGGCACCATTGATTTCGCAGTCGTCCTTGACGACAGTGTTGGTAATCTCCTTCGAATTGATAATCTTGACGCTATTGCCAATAGTACCACGCTCTGGCTGTGTGAAACGTATCTCTTCGTTGATGAGTCGTGTAAGCTTGTCCTTCAACAGTTTGTCGTTGAAATGCTTCACCATGAAGGCTGCCAGCTGTGAGTTCAGGTCGTGGAACAATATGACATTGCCATCGCCCATCTCGTTGAGTACGCTTACCATGTGTCCCTCACCATAAGTGGCTCCCTCTGTCGTCTCCATCGTGCAGATGTTCGAGATGTAGCAGTCGTCACCGATAGTGTAGTTGTTGATAAAGTTGCCTACTTTCTCAATGAGACAGTCGTCGCCCACGGTGACGTTGCGCAGGGTGGCATCGTTGATGCCTGAATGCTTCTCGAAACCCTTGGCCACTTCAACCATCTTATCAAACTTACCCAGACGGATATCGCCATAAAACATGACACGGTGGAAATTATAGGGACGATAGTCCTCGTCAACCATCACTCGATTCCAATCTTCGGCCCAGCAGCTGTTGCTTTCGAGAACACTAATCTCCTCTCCAGTTAAATGTCTGTAATCTCTCATATATTCTTTTTTTGGTTCAATGTTTCATTACCGTTGTGTCGCTATTTCGTTATAACGTTATTACGATTCCTCTATTTGATAAAGGAAGTCGTTATACGGATATTTCTGGACGTGCAGTTCACGCACCTTCTTGTAAAGAATGTCACGTAGCTCATCGATATTCTCCTTCTTCTTCGCTGAAATGAAAAGAGGGGTGGGAGTGATTTTTGCCATCCACGTCTTCTTCAACTCATCTAGCGAGATATTCTCACGGGTTGGCTCTGTCAGGTCGTCTTCATCCTGTGGTGTCCATGTATAGGCATCAATCTTGTTGAATACCAGCATCGACGGTTTCTCACTGCATCCCAGATCGGCCAGTGTCTTCTCTACCACTGTTATCTGCTCTTCGAAGTCAGGATGTGAGATGTCGACAACATGCACCAGCAGGTCAGCCTCGCGTACCTCGTCGAGTGTCGACTTGAACGACTCCACCAGGTCGGAGGGCAGCTTACGGATGAACCCTACGGTGTCGGCCAACAGGAAGGGCAGGTTGTCGATGACCATCTTGCGGACGGTGGTGTCAAGGGTGGCAAAGAGCTTGTTCTCAGCAAAGACATCACTCTTTGCCAATAGGTTCATCATCGTCGATTTGCCAACATTGGTATAGCCCACCAGTGCCACACGAATCAGGCGTCCGCGGTTCTTGCGTTGCGTGGTTTTCTGCTTGTCAATCTCCACCAGACGCTCTTTCAACAAGGAGATGCGCTGCCGGATGATGCGCTGGTCCATTTCCAGCTGTGTCTCACCAGGTCCACGCAGACCTACTGAGCCTTTTCCGCCACCACTGCCTGAACCACCTCCCTGACGTTCCAGATGGGTCCACAGGCGTTGCAGACGAGGCAGCATGTAACGGTATTGTGCTAACTCCACCTGCGTCTTGGCTTCAGCTGTTTGTGCTCGCATGGCAAAGATGTCGAGAATCAAGCTAGTACGATCCAGAATCTTTACCTTCAACTCTTGTTCGATATTACGGATTTGTTTGGCAGAGAGTTCATCGTCGAAGATGACCATACCTACGGGCTGGGGGCAATCCTCGTCTCCCGTCACTACTATCGTGCCATCAAAACTCCGATGAGCATCCATCCACTCATCATAGGCATCCTCCTGCTGCTTGATATATTGCTTGATTTCTTCGAGTTTACCCTTACCGACATAGGTCACCTGACTGGGTCCTTGCACCTTCTGCGTAAAGCGTTTCACGGTGACGGCACCAGCGGTGTCAGCCAGAAATTCCAGCTCGTCAAGATATTCTTTTGTCTTCGCTTCGTCCTGCTGTTGTGTAATGAGTCCCACAAGTACGGCTGTCTCAGCCTTGACTTCTGAAATGACAAATTCTTTCATATAATATGTTTATTGTGTGCAAAGGTACGAAAAAGAAATGAAAGAAATGAAGAGAAATGAAAGAAATGAAGAGAAATGAAAGAAATTTTGCTGTCGCCGAACAAAAATCTCAAATCTCAAATCTCAAATCTCAAATCTTTTTTGTACCTTTGCGCCCGATAAGAAATAAAAACTTTATATTTTTAGACTTATGAGAGTAATTATTGAATCTGACTATCAGAAAATGTCGCAGTGGGCTGCTGAGCACGTCATCGAGCGTATCAATGCTTTCAAGCCCACAGCAGAGAAGCCCTTTGTGCTGGGTCTGCCTACTGGCAGTTCACCCGAAGGTATGTATGCATGCCTTGTCAAAGCAAACAAGGAAGGCCGTGTGTCATTCAAAAACGTGTTGACGTTCAACATGGATGAGTATGTCAACCTGCCCGAGGAGCATCCTGAGAGCTATCACTCGTTTATGGCTCGCAACCTGTTCGACCATATCGACATCCCCAAAGAGAATATCCACATCCTGAACGGCAACGCCAAGGATCTGGAAGCTGAGTGTGCACATTACGAGCAGATGATTGAGGAGGCTGGTGGTATCGACCTGTTCATTGGCGGTATTGGTCCCGACGGACATATTGCCTTCAACGAGCCGTTCTCAAGTCTGGCTTCCAAGACCCGTGTAAAGACTCTTACTACGGATACCATCATCGCTAACAGCCGTTTCTTCGACAACGATGTCAATAAGGTGCCCAAGCTGGCGCTGACCGTTGGCGTAGGTACTGTCATGGCTGCCCGTGAAGTGATGATTCTCTGCAATGGCCACCATAAGGCCCGTGCCCTGCAGGCTGCCATTGAAGGCCCTGTTTGTCAGGCATGGACCATTTCAGCCCTTCAGACTCACCAGCATGGCATCATCGTTTGTGACGAGCCTGCTACTGACGAGTTGAAGGTTGCTACCTACAAGTATTTCAAGGACATCGAGAAGGACAACCTTTAAGATTAAAGATTAAAAATTAAAGATTAAAAAGAATCACTCAGGTAAGTCCTGGGTGATTCTTTCTTTTCTCAATCTTGGAAATATACTTTCTTGACGCGACTGCTGACGCTGGTCAATACCTCGTAGGGAATCGTGTCGAGAATATCGGAGAGAACGGTGACAGGCAGATGCTCACCGAAAATCTCCACCATATCGCCCTCGTGGCAAGGTATGTCGGTAACGTCAATCATGGCAACGTCCATGCAGATGTTTCCGACATATTTTGCTTTCTGACCATTCACTAAACAATAGCCTGCACCACGTCCCAGATGACGGTTCAAGCCGTCGGCATAGCCAATGGGGATGGCAGCAATCACAGAGTCGCGGGTCAGCACTCCCTTACGGCTATAGCCCACAGTCTCTTCCTTCGGCACATGGCGCAGCTGCAGGATGGTGGTCTTCAGCGTCGATACCGTCGATAACATGCGGTTATCTCGTGGGTCTACGCCATATAGGCCCAAACCTAACCGGCACATATCCAACTGGCGCTCGGGGAAGTGCTCGATGGCTGCCGAGTTGTCCATGTGGCGCAGAATTTTGTGGCTGAAGGCAGCCTGCAGCTGTCGGCTGGCCTTATCGAACTTTTCATACTGCATGGCCGAGAAGCGGTCGAAGTCGTCGCTGTCACTACCCACAAAATGACTGAATACGGAACGCGGAATGATGGCATTCTGTGACTTCAGACGACGAATGACCTCGTCGATGTCCTTCTTGGGGTCGAAGCCCAGACGGTGCATACCCGTGTCGAGCTTGATATGTACGGGCCAACCTGTAATGCCCTGTTGCTCAGCGGCATGGATGAGCGCGTCCATCAATCGGAACGAGTACACCTCGGGTTCCAGGTCATAGTCGAACATCGTCTTGAAGGCCGTCATCTCAGGGTTCATAATCATGATGTTCTGCGTGATGCCGTTACGGCGTAGTTCGGCACCCTCGTCGGCCACAGCTACTGCCAGGTAGTCCACACGGTGCTCCTGTAGCGTCTTGGCCACCTCGACGGCTCCAGCTCCATAGGCGTCGGCCTTCACCATGCATACCAGTTTGGTTTCAGCCTTCAGCATCGAACGGTAGTAGTTCAGGTTGTTGACTACGGCATTGAGGTTCACTTCGAGAATGGTTTCGTGCACCTTTTGTTCCAATAGTTCGGTGATACGGTCGAAGCCGAACAGACGGGCACCCTTGATGAGGATGATTTCGTCGTGCAAATGACGGAACAGGTCGCTATGGATGAACTGCTCGACGTCAGCGAAGAACCATTTGTCTTTCACCTTGATTTTGTCGGCCTGTGTCGGCAGGGCACGGCCGATGCCGATGAAACGGTTCACACCGCGCTGTTCGCACAGGTTACCCACCTCTCGGTAGAGCTCGTCATGGGTCATGCCGCTCTGGAAGATGTCGCTGAGGATGAGAGTCTTTTTATCGCCACGACGCGCCATGAAGTCGAGGGCAATGTCAAGGGAGTTGATATCTGAGTTGTACGAGTCGTTGATGAGCGTACAGCCGTGTTGACCTTGTTTCACCTCCAGACGCATGGCCACAGGCTCCAGTCGTGCCATTCGTTCCTTCAGCTGTTCTGGTGTCACGCCGAGATGTAGGGCGACAGCAGCAACGGCACATGAGCACTGGATGGAGGCCTCGTCGTGGAAAGGCAGGTCGTACATCTTTAGCATTTCATCGCGACGCCAGCCAATCTTCTTGCCCTTGAATCCACTGCGACGGATGCAGCGGCTCACCAGGTCATCGTCAGCATTGTAGATGATAACCTTCGCATCTTGGAAGAGCAGTAGCTTCTCCATGCATTTCTCCTCCATCGAGCGGAAGTGTTTCTGATGGGCAGCACCCAGCGACGTCAGCACACCAATGGTGGGCTGGATGATGTCGCGTAGGGCTTCCATCTCACCAGGTTCACTGATACCGGCCTCAAAGAGTCCCACCTCCGTCTGCTCGTTCAGCAGCCATACGCTGAGTGGTACGCCAATCTGCGAGTTATAGCTCTTTGGCGAACGGGTGACATTCATCTGGGGTGACAACAACTGGTAGAGCCACTCCTTCACCATAGTCTTGCCATTAGAGCCCGTGATGCCCACAATAGGGATGTTGAACTCGTCACGATGGCGCTCTGCCAGTCGTTGCAGGGCAGCGAGCGGGGAGGGGACGATGAGGAAGTTGGCACCTTCAAATGAGGAATGAGCAATGAGGAATGAGGAATGACTTTCCACCACGAAATTCCGCACGCCACGGCGATACAGGTCGTCAATATACTTATGGCCGTCGTTGCGCTGGGTTTTCAGTGCAAAAAACAGCGTCTCTTCAGGAAAACTGAGTGAGCGGCTGTCAGTCAGCAACCACCCAATCTGCGCATCTGCTGAGCCTATGCGCCTTGCTCCAATGAGTGTCGTAACTTTCTCTATCGAATAGTTCATTGCTTTTATATTTACTTTCACCTTTTTACTATTTCCTAATCACTTCCGAACCCGTCACACCGCTTTCCGTGCTATTGACCTGAACTGCATAGATGCCGGTAATGTTAGCAGCCGGTATGAGATAGTCGGTCATTGCGCTGGGCTGTAGGGCGTGTTCATCAATTAGCTGTCCTGCCAGCGAATAGATCCGAACGGTAAAGGGTTTTTGGGGTGCCTTGTCGAACGACAGGCGGATACCACCATCGACAGGTCTTATGGTCAGGGCTGTGGGCTGGTGCTGTGACAGCTCACCGATGGCTGTTGGCAGACCGAGGATGTTCAGGATACCGGCATAGGCATCAGCTTGTCCGTAGCCGTAGGTATTGTTGGGAATCACTTCGCCTATGGGATGACTGGTCTCACGGATGATGCGCTTGACATCGTCAGGTGATAGCGTTGGGTCAGCCTGCAGCCATAGGGCGACGATACCGGCCATGCACGGCGTGGCCATCGAGGTGCCCGATATGGCTATCCATGGATATACGTGGTCTTCGAAAGTACTTATGGCTACCATGATGTCACCATAGGCATTCTCGTAGTAGCTGTTGGCCGAAGCGTGGATGTTGACACCCGGCGTAACGACATCGGGCTTGATGTGTCCGTCAAGGGTTGGTCCCTGCGACGAGAAGATAGCTGCCGAGCCTTCAGGACTGCTGGCACCCCATTTTGTTTTCGTATTTCCATTGATGTCGGTGTATTCCGGACGGGCATTCAGGGCACCTACGGTGACAACGCTCTGCAGGCAACCAGGCAGTCCGACGTTGTGATCGTTGGTGGCATCGTCGCATCGCGGGTCTGTTTCAGGGTCGTTGGCAAAGGAATGTTGCATCTCCACCTTCATTTGTACGTCGCTGTCCTCACCCTCTATGACAAGCAGTACGGCAGCATCGTCCGCATCGGTATTGTCGCGGGTATAGCTGATGGTGTAGCAGGTGTCGGCCTTCTCCACTGATACTGATTTTCCTGCCAGTTGCTTCTCCACCTTCCCTTCTATGGGTGAATATACCAGTGAGTCACCTAGCAGGGAACCGTCTACGGCTGACTTGCGCTTGCTGATAACCTTTAGCGTAAACTGGTCTTTGCTGTAGAGATAGGCCATTCCGTCATTTTTCCCCGTCATGCTGGTACCAGCCACCGCCATACCCTTCGGTTTTCTGACGTAGCCTAGTCGATTGCTGTCGTTACCAGCTGCAGCCACGAGGATATGGCCCGGACCTACCATTTGTGAGATTCCCTCTTCGAACAACTCGCAGTCGCCAGGCAGTGCATTGAAGCCAATACTATAGGTAATAACGCATGGCATGTGACGTTGGTCGGCATAGTCGAAGAGGTACTTCATCAGCGCCAGTTCATTGGCAGAGCCGAAATTGGAGTCGCCAGCCACCTTCGAATCCACAACTGCCAGCTCGGCTTCGTAAGCCACACCACGATAGGGCGTGGTATGGCCAGAACCGCCAGCAATGCCCAGACAGTGGGTCCCGTGGTAGTTGCGATAGCTGTCGCCGGCGTAGCCTTTGCCCTTGATATCGGCCTCGGTAGTGTATTCACGACCCAGGTCAATAGCCTGACCGTATGGCTCGTCATCAGCAGCAAACTGGTCGAGAAACTTCGTGACACGCAATGTTTGTCCGTCTGTGGTATAGAAGTTGGGATGCGTCACCTCCAGACCTACATCAATGATGCCCAGCATGACGCCTTGACCTGTGTAGGCTTGTGGGAGACGGCTGTCCTCGTAGATGGCAGGGGTGTTGATCCATTTGGGGGCAACGTCCATCAGCACCTTGCCGCCCATGTGGTTCTCAATGCGCTCCACACGTTCGTCACGGGCCAGTGCCTTCAGCTGGCAGAGAGGGATGTCGGCCACATAGATGTTGCCAATCTTCGCAATCGTCCTACAGCCGTATTCGCCCAAGATGGTCTCAGTATTGCCACCGGTGCGGATCATGGCACGTACCCATCCGTCCTTGGCAGATGAGGGAGCGCGACGCACCTGGGAATTGGTCTGCTTTACCAGCTGGCGGATGTCATACGAAAGCTTCTGGCGGTCCTGCGCCCATAGACTGAGGCATGCCAGCAACAGGATGTTTACTATACCAACTTTTTTCGTCATTTCATCTGGCGTATGTTCAAAGAGAGCTGGCTCGGTTAGGGGAGTCAGCTCTCTTTCGTATGGTTGTATGGAATTTATTTGGCGTCGAGAACCTGCTTGGCAATCTCGTTGTTAGGATCGATGGCAATCATCTTCTGAGCGTATTGCTTGGCAGTGTCCTTGTCGTTCTTCTGGATGAAGTAGTAAGAGATGAGGTAGTGGTACGACTCCTTCAGACGAGCCTTGTCGGTGTTGTCAAGGTCGGCCTTGGGACCGATGAGTTCCACGAGCTTCTCGTAGTAAGGCTTAGCGAGACCCTTCGACTGGTCGGGATCCATCTGACCGTTAACACGGGCACGCATGAAAGTGGCATACTCCATAGCGTTCTCGAACTTCTGTGAGAGGTCGGCATAGGCGGCATCGGCATTCTTGAAGGCCTCGGCCTGAGCTTCGGCAGAGAGGGTGGCACCATGCTGCATGTGGAGACCTGCGAGACCTGCGAGGTCGTTGGCAGTGGGCTTCTCCATGTTAGCCAGATAGTCCTTATAGTGCTTGATGGCGTTGATGTAGTCCTCCTTGTCGCGATAAGCATCAGAGAGCTGCTTCACCACACCGGCACGCTTAGCCTTGTTGTCGAGGTCTTCCTGCTTCAGGGCTGTCTCGTACATCTCGATGGCCTTATCCGGCTGCTTGGCACCCATGAGTGCATTGCCATAGTAGGTGTAGTCGTAGTATGAGAACTTAGCCGAGTCAGACTTGTTGAACAGGGCGTCAGCATAACGCAGTGCGTCGTCGTAGTTCTTCAGCTCAGTGCTATTGAAGAAGGCCAGACGGTTGAAGGCTGCGTGGCGGGGCTTCTTGCCCAGGCCGAACTTAGCTACGTCGAGGGCTTTCTGGTAGTTCTGCTTGAAGAAGGCGGTCATAGCATAGTCGCTGAGGTCGCGCTCTTCCATCTTGCTCATATCAGCCTTGTTGTAGGCATCGAGAGCCTTGTCGAATTCGTTGGACATGTAGTAGATGCGGCCAGCCAGTGCGTCGACAGCGATGTCGGGACGCTGCTGGCGTAGCTCGTTGAGCTTGGCAACAGCTCCGCTGGGGCTGATTTTACGGTAGACGTTGGCATACTTGTAGTAACCCTCGGGATTCTTGGGGTCGGCATAGATTGCCTGATCGTAGAAGGCTGCTGCCTCACCACCGTTGTCGCCGAGTGCCTCGATGTCGCCTAAGAGGATGAAGGCAGGAGCACACTTGTTCTTGCTGACCTCGAGGGCGTAGTTGGCATAGACCTTGGCATTGGCAGTGTCCTTTGCCAAGAAGAATTCGCGTCCGAATGCCACGAGGTTCTCGGCATTCTTCTTGTTGGCCTTGTAGAACGGCTTCATCTGCTTGTCCAGATCAGCGGGTTTGCTACTAATGATGTTCTTCACTGCGGCTACGTCGGCCTTTGAGCCGTCCTGAGCCAATGCGGCAGTGCTGTAACCTGCGGTCAGCGCTGCGATGAATAGATATTTGATTGCTTTCATAATTCTTTTTTTATCAGGTTAGACATCTTGTTATTTGTTCACGCGTTCTTGTTATTTGCTGTTATGACGTTACTGACCTGGAATGGTTTAATCCTGGTCTTTGAAATTCACATAGATTTCGCGCACGTTAGTGCTGGCCTGAATAGGTAGCAGTCCAGACTTCTGAATGATAAGCTGACCCTTGGGCAGACGGCAGAAATGTGCGAAGTTGGAGGGCAGTCCGCTGCGGGGCTCGTTGAGCAGGGCATAGATGGTGCGGATGAGCGGATAGTTGCCGTTGTATATATAGAACTGATATGGTTGCCAGCTGTTCTGAGGCGTTGCCGTCTCGAGCTTGCTGACTTTCATCACGCGGATGTTCTTCTTGAAGGTGACATTAGTGGTGTCACGCTGGTCGTTGAGCCAGTTGCTGCCAATGATGCCAATGGCATTGGGGTGGCTTTCGACATAATCGATAACGGCTGCGCTGGTTTTTACAGCGCCTACGTTGGGAGCCTTGATCTCCTGACCCTTCAGCAGGGAATCGACACACCAACGGACGGTGCTTGACAAGGGATTGTCGAATGTGACGTCGATGGTGCCAAGTTTGGACTGGGGATAGAGATCCTTCCAGTTGGATACCTCACCCTTGAGGATACGCTTGAAGTCACGTACGGTGATGCAGGTGTCGGGGTTGTTGTTGTTGACGATGAGGGCCAGTCCGTCGTAAGCAATGGGAATGCTGCGGGGAATATAGCGGCGGTCTTCAAGATTCTTGCGCTCCTTTTCAGTGAAGTCGCGCGAGGTGAAAGCGAGCCACGTCTCCAGCGCGAGCAGCTTATGAATGGCTTCCTGTTCGTTGGTATATTGTGCTTCCAGCGTGTCGAGGGGCACCTGGTAGCGGAATACGTCGAGTGCTTCGTTGAGTATTGGGCTGAAGCTCTCGTCAGCCATAAAGTAGCGGGCGGCACGCTGGTAGTCCTGCTCCGCTTTTGTATTTTTAGGCTTGTTCCCACAAGCGGAGAACAAGCCTAAAATAAGAGTTAATCCAATGATATAATTGAATGCGTTTCTATTCATTGTTCATGAATCAAAAATTACTGGAGACGGAAGGTTACAGGCACGGTGTACTTCACACGGACGGCAGAACCGTTCTGCTTACCGGGAATCCACTTCGGCATGCTCTTCACCACGCGCTGGGCCTCCTTG
>JAEEGH010002836.1_pt1 | contig 46236 bp, 37 predicted proteins | sample 9134181 | NCBI WGS metagenome assembly JAEEGH01 (sample SAMN16246544, study PRJNA631951) | gut metagenome | biome: gut microbiome; feature: rumen; material: DP-attached | host: Bos | place: Iran: Karaj | collected 2018-10
CTTCCTGACGGAGTAAAAGGGCTTCCATTTCACGATCTTCACCTGCTGTGGTTAACTTAAAGACGTTCTCTTTAAAATGATTATAATTGAAGCACATACCAGAACCTATTAGTGCAGAAGACAGACCGAGACGATTATGTGCCTTGCGGAAAATGGTGTTATTGATTTCCTCACTGGCACCATCTAGTACAGCTACATCATTATTGGCGTTTTTGGCACACCGATGGCATTGGATAGCATCGTAAACACAGCAGAGCACGTTGAGTTGAGATAGGAATTCTGGGCGTACGACGTTGTCTGCATCTAGAATAACTACATTATCGAATTCTGTATTGATATTCTCAATAGCAAACTGCATGGCTTTAGCCTTGGAACTTTTTTCGAATGTAGGCTTGAGTAGGGTGATGGGGAGTTTGCTTAATTGTTCATTGGTCTCTGGCTGCATGTGGTCAGATATAACAATGACGGTGTATAAGTCTTTTGGGTAATCCTGCAAAAGAAATTGTTTCACGGCATTGATAATTACCTTGTCTTCCTTGTATGCAGGGTAAAGGATTAGGAATTTTGTCATCCGGTTGCTGAGAGCTGCAGCATGGATAGCGATTCGGTCTTCTTTCTCGTAGAATAGGGAGATAATGGCAAAGAATACTACATAGGCTACTGATCCGGCAATGATGAACCAGAGGATGATTTCGACTATATGAATAACCTCCCAGAGACCCATAGCTTTATTCGTTTCTTTTCCTTGTAAAGAATTTTGCTAGTTTGGTCTTTCCTAAGAATTTAAGATTGAATAGGGCCCAAAAACTAACTAGCGGTGAACGCAGGAAAGTTTTATCCCACATCTCATCAACCAAATAATTAGGCGTTGCTAAGGCAAGGAAAAAAAGACAGATAGCACCTAAGAACCACCATTTTATAACCAAGGTGAAATAGATAAATGGCAAGACCAAACTCATGATCATTATGATACCAACCATGACTGTTCTCGGAACTAATATCCATTGGATGATTTTGTCGGCTAAATCGCGTTGTTTGTTAAAGATGGCACCAGGTAGATACTTGATGTTCCAAAATAGATTCTTTATTTGTTTGATAGCCCAGTTTCCATGCTGAAGATTCAATTTTTCGGTCGTTCTCACTTTCTCACCATAAATGAGAATGTCATGGAAATAATCGATGTATATTTGATTACGCAATAGCATGGACTCTAATTCTTTGACTTCTGCTGAAGACTTTGTCCTCATTACATTGTCTTTAAACCACTTGAAATCAAATACCGTGCCAGCATCAGCTAATGAAGCTGATAAGCCTAGATTGATATGACCCTTACGGAATATTGCATTGTTGATCTCTTCAAAAATGGCACTCATTCGAGCCGCGGCCGTGTCTCTATTTCTGGAAACAGTATGCGCCTGAATGGCTTTAGTTGCAGCCGATTCATAGGCATTATTCATTTGTGTCAAGAACTCCTGGTCTACAATGTTATCTGCTTCAAGAATCATCGCTACATCATAGATCTTGAATTCTGGTAAATTGAGAATGGCGTATTGAAGGGACTTCGCTTTTGAACTCTCTGCGAAATTGGGGGTTAACAGTGTAATCGGATATTGCGCTAAACGCATGTTGGTGATTTCGCTCTGATGGTCGGAGATAACCGTGACATCGAAGAGTCGCTGAGGATAGGATTGTGCCAAAATAGACAGAACTGTTTGCTCGATTGCATGATCCTGTTTGTATGCAGGAATCAAGATGATAAAGCGACGTTTTATCTTGGCCTCATTGATATTAGTCGTTCTTGAGAATAAGGATGCAATAGAGAATATACCGAGGTATAATACTGTACCAGCGGTAATGATGAAGAAGAACCAATCAACAATATATAATAAATTCCAAAAATTCATTTATACCAATTGATAATTAAAATGAGACTTATTGAAATCTTGCAAACCTTTAGTTGTTGCCTTGAGTAGATCTATTCGTCCTATGAACAAATATCTCATTATATCTCGAGTCGCAACAATCATTTGTAAATAGGCATATGCTAAGTATTTCTTGATACCTTTAATATTTCGTTTTACTAACAAAAGTCGATTGCGCGTGATGTAATAAGTTCGTAATGGACTGTTTTGTCCAGTGCTTTGACTTTCTTTGTGATAGATGGTACTGGCAGGCTCATACCAAATTTCATAACCAGCACGGGAAATCATCATAGACCAGTCTAACTCTTCATAATAAAGAAAAAAGCATTCGGGAATGAGGCCCACTTTGTCAATGACTTCCCGTTTAAGCAGCATAGCAGCCCCATGAGCATAAGGTGTAGGATGGGGGGTGTCATATTGGCCTATGTCTTCTTCACCAAAGCCTATAGCTTTATTTCGAACTGTAATCGGAGAAAGTGGGGTGTAACCTGCAAATTGAATGGGATTATTATCCCAAGCAAAGCGAATTTTGGGACACACTATTCCAATCTTTGGTGAGGATTCTAATCGCTTAATTAATACTTGTGGATTGAATTCCTTGAAGGTGGTATCGTTGTTGATTAGAAAAACATATTTGCCAGTAGCAGCTTTGATTCCCATATTATTCCCTCCTGCAAAACCTAAGTTTTTACTACTACGAATTATTTTAATATGTGGAAATTTAGTTTGAAGAAAACTTGCTTCGTCTTCTCGAGAACCATTGTCTACTACAATCACCTCCATGCTGTCTTCGAAGGGGATAGAATCAATTAATTCACAGGTGTCCTTGTACCCATTATAATTGACAGTGACAATCGACAATATATTTTTCAATTTTCAACTTTCAATTATCAATTCTCTAAACTCTTGAGGCAAGTTTCTTCTCTAATCTTAATCGTTTCTTTTCTTCTTGTTTTGCAAATTCTTTATCTTCGTAGGCTTGGAACTCTTTCTCCATTTTTGGCATGAGATAAACAAGAGTTAATCCTCCGTAAAAAATAACGATATTGGGGAACTGCATTAAGATTTGATTGGCATAACCTCCTAAGTGCATAGCAACAAAGGCAGAACACCATGCAGCTCCCATTCCTCTAAGAGAACGGTTTTTTAATCTTAAAAACACTATAGCACATGCCCCTATGAGTATAATTAAGTTACAAATGACGAACCATGTTATTCCTATTTTCCCTGTTCTTACCCAAATAAAAACATATTCGGAATCTGGTGGAATTTCAGATACTATTTTAAATTTATTCCATGCAGGAATGTCTTTTTCGAAGATACCAATTCCTATTCCCCACGGGGCATCTTTCATATATTTTGAAATCGCTTGTTTATTAATATCTCGTACATTTGCAGATGCGTCTTCAGGATTAAATGCAGAACGCATACGGCGAATTTGGCTATTCCCTTGTCCTATGTTAGTGAACACTAGCATGCCAATAAATAATCCAAATACTATTGTGACGGGTACAATTATTTTTGCTGACTTTGATAATACTATAAATACCATAAAACCTGCAATCATACAAAAAATTGCGGTTCTTGTTCCAGATTGAAACATGGCCCACGTACATAATGCCGCTACAGCTCCAAAAAATATTTTGTATTTAATAATTTTATTAGTTATTGCAATAATATAAAACACCACTGATATAGCAGCCATGTGAATACCAAAATTAGCCGCGTCCGTAAATGTTCCGAAATATCTTATAATACCATTGACAATATGTTGTCTATCATGCCCCTGAACAAATAGCCAATGGGCTTCTGCGGCAGTCCATCCAATGTTAATTTGCTTCCAACACCAAATAACTGCAAGAAGAGACAGGCATGCTAGTACAAACAATAGCTGATATACTCGTTTGGGAGTCGTTATATATAATGCAAAAACTATAGAAGCATATAATAACTGGAATGCCATGAGTCGAATGCCTGTAAACCAAGCATTAACATTAATCCCAATACCACATGTATCATTTAATACTTCGATGATACAAAATGCACACCAACCTAATACCCCCCAAAACATTAGGTTCGCTAAATTCTCAAAATGCGACTCTCTTAAATCAATAATTGCAATGGCTATGAGCACTAACTCCAATAATTCATTGGGTAATGACGCAGGTAGTGGCATCATGCCTTCCCTGCCTAAGAACATAACAAAGTAATTTATAATAAATAGAATCCAAAAAGTGAACATCCGGTATTTGAACGCAATATAAATATACAGAATTACAAATGGTATAGCTGCAACCATAGCCATACCTTGAATACCAGAGGTTACTAGAGAATATAGGCTAAGCAAAAACAGGAGAAAGAGTAATAATACTCTTCCTCCGTTATTGCGGGAATATGTCATGAATGCGTTCGTCATTTATTTGGCATGACTATTTTCAACAGCTGTTAGACCCATTTGGGACATACGGTATACAAAATTGTTGAACTTTGTATAGGGTGGCAATTGTCCGATAAACTCTTCTACTGCATAACGCTGTGCCTCGGTAAGGTACATGAAGAGGGTGTTTTGGTCTTCCAACTGTGACTGCAATTCTTTTAATGCTTTCTGGTCCACATCCTTCCAAGTACGATTGGCACGGGTTACTAAGAGGTTAATGGTACCCATGTTCAGCAATGCTGGTGGCACAGAGTTGTCGTCCAAGTTCGGATATTCAATAATCGCAATTTCATTAGGGAGAATATCCGGGCAGATGTCTTTGATGTCTTTGGCCATAATGAAACGGCTATCTTCAGCCAAATAGTCTTCATCATAGGTAAGACGACGAACCTGTAAGCCAATAGAAATCCAATAATTCTCCAGTTCCTGAGAGATATAACTTTTACCATTGCCGGCATCTGTAGATATCAGGTTGAGCACATTCTGTTGGCCTTCCTTGAAATGAGGAAGGAGAGATTTGCTTAGTTGACGAAGTGCCATGTCGGCAATCGTTTTGTTGAAACGACGGTAACGAAGTGTACTTTCCTTGGGGAAACAACCCATAACAGGTACCTTGGTGATACGCTCTGAACGCATACGGTCGCGCAATGTACGATCCAACAATTCAATTAGGAAGAAGTACAAAGCTGTTAGTGCAAATGTTAATAGGAATGCACTGAGCAAGATCATCATACGATTGGTGGGCTGGGCATTCATCGGGAACATCGGAGGATTCAAAACACGCAATTTTGCTGTTGTCATCTGAAGATTACGTTGACGCAAACGAGCTGAGTTCAGTGCTTTCAACATCTCCATATAGTTTCCTTCAATGAAAGAAATATGGCGATCTTTACGTGCTAGGGTTGCACCAATAGGGGCATAATATAATATCTGTCTATCTAGATTCTGACGCATGATGTCTTGTGCACTCATTTCGGCCTTTGTTTTCTCTAACAAAAGTACTTGTTCTAGCCATTTTTGAATCATGTCATTAGCTTTAACACCAGTTTCTGTACTATAAGAGCCAGCTTCAATATCACGAGTTAATTCTTTGACGCGAGCTGTACGATCTTGAAGCAATTTTTCGGCTTTTGCAAGTTCTAACTGGGATTCCAGATTATCTTCTCCCCCCTCACTAGTCATTAGACGGAGGTTTGAAATACGAGACTGAATTCTTGAGATATCTGTAATCTGGTCAGTAAAGTCGCGGTTTGCTCGAATTATTTTAGCACGATCACCTAATTGACGCTCCAAATAGTCCATTAGTGACTTTGCAGTTGTGTAATTCATCAGTTGATCATTGTCTGAAGTCTGTTGAGCAGCATCCATACCAGCAACTACTTTTGTCTGTTCGCCATAATTGATGATACGCTTTGAAACATTGTAACGAATCAGATCGTCTTCAGCACCCGTTAGGATTTTGTAAAGGCGCGCTACTTCACGCTCAAAAAACTTGATTACGTCGTTAGTTTCACCAAAACGCAACTGCTGATATTGACGGGCAAAGACTTCATTCAGAATATCCAAGGTATTATAGACAATACCCGCATCATTTGCAGAATAGGCAACATCAATAATGTCACTTCGTTGTAATTGTAGAACTTTTAATCTGCTTGTAATGTTATTGATACCAAACCAAGGATGAAAATTAAGTAATCCAAAAATATAGTTATCCTGAGATGGCTTTTCATAAGCCTTTAAATTGGCATAAGTTGCCTGCTCACTATTATGATTGATGAGGGCTTTGACATCTGCAGGAACCGTTGCACTTAACTGACGGAAATGCTCTGATGAGATGTAATTGTTATCTTTGCTGGGATTACCATACATCATGCAACGGGCAAATAAACGAAGTGATACCTCGTGAATGGTGACATCAGTAGTCATCAGTAACATCAGGTTTGTAATGTTGGTCTGAGAGTTTCCGCCAGCTGAACCTGTACCACCTTCCAAGTTATAACCGGTAATCATACCAGTATAAATAGTTGTATTGGCATCGTAAACACGCTCCATGTTTCGAGTCGCAAACCATGCTACTATCAAGGCGATTAGCGGTAATATAATCAAATACCAACGAATTTTGTATAAAAACCGTACAATATATCTGAACAAATCCATAGTCTTCTATTTTTATTATTAATATTTCTTTGTCGCTTTCTTTGCTGCTTTCTGAGCTTTTGCTTCAGCTTTTTCTAAAGCTTTTAGTTTTTTCTCTTCTTCTTCTGCAGCTTTTTTAATACGTTTTTCAACTGCTTTGTTTTCTTTGGCTAATTGTTTCTCCGTTTTTTGAATTGCCTTGTCCAAAGTTATTTCAGTTGTGGAGTTAGTTATAATTGGGGTGTGGGTTATAATTTCAAGGGTCAATATATCGGTAATAATGGATGCTTGTGCGTTTTGATACGAACTAACTGCACCATCTTCACGTGCCTTTGTAAGTGCAAATTCTTCGATAGACATGTTGCCATTATGGAAATCTTCTTCATTTAAAGCACCTGCCCCCTGATAGATAGCTGCATTTTCACTTGCAGTCTTTAATTGGATTAGCCCTGTCGTGATTTTAGTGTAAAGTGATGCAATTTGCAATTTCAATTGATCATATTGGAAGTCTTTGTTATAGATAGCTTGATCAACCTCAAGTTTTTTACGCTTAACAGCAGCTCCCAAGTCCAAAATGTCTTCTACTGGAACAGCTAAGTTGACACCAACATTCCAATAACTTTGTTCGTTTCCTGTAAACTGCATCATCTGGAGCGTATAATAGCTGGATGAACTTTGTCCCCATAAATCGGATACACCATAACTATAACTTGCGTGGCCCGTTAAGTAAGAAAAAATGTGCCGCTTTTGTTTGGCGACTTCTGCCTCGGCTATTTCTTGAGCTTTCTGTAATGACATCACCTGAGGAGTGGATTTGGCATTTTCAAACAATACAGCAAGTGGTGGCAGATGGAATTCAGAGAAATTAATTGTCTTCTCTGAACTTGAGTCAAAGAATCCTGCTGCAATACCACTATCGTCAAATGACGACTGCGCGTACGATGCACTGCTTACACCTGCTATGGCTACGCAGAATAACAAACGTCTGAACCTGTTCATTTTTTTATTTTTCATACATTTCCTTTTTGAATCATTGAGGTTATGGTACGGAAGATAATCTTCATGTCGAGCATGAAATTATAGGTCTGTCCGTAAGTGATATCCAATTGCTTGCGCTCCTCAGCCGACATCATGCCACCTTTGCCGCGTTCCTCGACTTGCCAAAGGCCTGTGAGACCGGCAGGCGCCATGAAACGGTCGATGCTGGCATCGGCTGTGAGCTTCTCCGCTTCGTAGAGTGGGAGAGGACGGTTGCCGACAATTGACATATCGCCCTTGAGAATATTGAAAAGTTGAGGAAGCTCGTCGATGCTAGTCTTACGAATGAACTTACCAACCTTCGTTACACGGGGGTCGTTCTCGATCTTGACAAACGCATTCTCGATATCTTCCTGTTTCTCCTTGTTAAAATCACTTTCTGCAACCACGAAATCATCGCCGACAAGCATCACCTCATCGTCGCTGATCATCATGTCGGACTCCATGCCCATATCCATCATCATCATTTCAGCCTCTAAACCAAGCGGCGCTGTAATAACAGGCTTTTCTTTCTCATCCTCGCCATTATGCTCTGCATATTGGTTACCTGCTTCTTTGGCGACCTCCTTCAGCCTTTCCTCAGCATCGACATACATCGAACGGAACTTCAGGAAGTTGAAGATAGTATAGTTGGTACCTACACGCTTAGACTTGAACAATACCGGCCCCTTGCTCTCCAAACGGATGGCAATGGCGGTAATGATAAAGACGGGCGACAGGATAATGATGGCAAAGAATGAAACAATGATGTCGAACAGACGCTTCCAAATGGGAATCTTGAATTTCAAGATACGGTGCTTGGCTGTCTGCTCATCAAACAACATGCCTTCGCGGTCGGAAATGAATTGGATCTTTTTATTCAGTTCGGTCACAGAAGCGTCAACGGAAATCGTGTCGTTGATACCACACTTCTGATAGACCTCACGATCTTCTGCCGTTAGCTCATGGGTGAGCAGAATGACATAGATGTTCTTGCACTTCTTCCTCAGATAGGTGATGGCCGTAATGTCTTCATTACGGATGGTTTGTTCGAAGAAAAGGATGAAATGCTCATTCCGCACGTGGGACACGCAGACAGAGGCTGCCTCCTTGTAGTTCTTGGCGAATTGTACAAGGCGTCCAGGAATGTATTTCAACCGTTCTTCGGTTTCTTTGTTGTTACCTAAGTAAACTACACCTATCATATAATATATAATATGTATTAGGGAACGATTTTCTTGACTCGGATCTTCAACTCCATCGGGTTGAAGGGCTTGACGATATAGTCTTCAGCACCAATCTCAAGCAAGCGGATACGTTCGCTGGTAGAGTCTTCACTGGACAACATGATGACGGGAATGTGCTTGAACAACTCGTTCTGCTTGATCCACTCCAGGAAATCATCACCACGCATACCTGGCATGCGGATGTCAGAGATAATCAAGTCAGGGGTGTTGCCCGCCTGAAGCCATTTTACGCCTTGAAGACCGTCGGGCAGCCACTGGACGTCGTAATCGCTCATCAAATAGATAGAGAGCACCTTTGCGATGGTCTCTTTGTCGTCAAGTATTAGTATTTTCTTCTTCATATATGAATTATATTTTTGTCGCTAATTAGCCATAATCTTGTGCAAAGGTAAGAAAAAAAATTAAATTGTGTTCAAAATTACGTAAAAAAATCATCTTTTTCCCTAAAAAAGTTGCTAATTTGAAAAAAAATGGGGAAATTTGCAGTGAAAACGTACTATAAATAGAAACATTTATTCAATAATTATGGCAAATAGATATCTATTAGGTTTTGATGTCGGTAGCTCTTCAGTGAAGGCATCATTGGTTAACGCCGATAGCGGCAAGTGTGTAGCAACGGCTTTCTTCCCTGAAAAGGAGGCACCCATTATGGCCGTGAAGGCAGGATGGGCTGAGCAGGATCCACAGATGTGGTGGGATAATGCCAAGCTGAGTCTTCAGAAGATTATGAAAGAGGCTGGCGCCACGGGCGAGGAGATCAAGGCTATCGGTATTTCTTATCAGATGCATGGTCTGGTATGTGTGGACAAAAATCTGAAAGCACTGCGTCCGTCGATTATCTGGTGCGATTCTCGTGCCGTTCCTTATGGAGAGAAGGCTTTCAAAGACCTGGGCGGAGACCAGTGCCTGAGCCATTTGCTGAATTCTCCAGGTAACTTTACCGCTGCCAAGTTGGCGTGGGTAAAGGAAAATGAGCCTGACCTTTATAATAAAATATATAAGGTAATGCTGCCTGGTGATTATATCGCCATGCGACTCTCCGGTGTGGCTAATACCACGGTCAGCGGCTTGTCTGAGGGTATGTTCTGGGACTTCAAAAATAATCAGGTGGCTGACTTCCTGATGAAGTATTATGGCTTCGACAGTTCGCTGATTGCTGACATCGTGCCTACCTTCGCTGAACAGAGTGTGGTGAGCGCAGAGGCTGCAGCAGAGTTGGGATTGAAGGCTGGCACACCGATTACTTATCGTGGTGGTGACCAACCCAACAATGCGCTGTCACTGAATGTACTGAATCCTGGAGAGATTGCGGCAACAGCAGGAACATCTGGTGTGGTCTATGGTGTGCTGGGTGAGGTGAACTATGACAAGAAGAGCCGTGTGAACACCTTTGCTCATGTGAATCACAGTGCAGATCAGACACGTCTGGGCGTGTTGCTCTGCATCAATGGTACGGGTATCCTGAATGCATGGACACATCGTAATATCACGCCTGAGATCGGTTATGCTGAAATGAATGACTTGGCTGCTTCTGTGCCCATTGGCAGTGAGGGCGTGACGATCATCCCGTTCGGTAATGGTGCTGAGCGCGTGCTGGAGAATAAGGAGATTGGTTGTTCGATCAATGGCCTGAACTTCAATAAGCACAACAAGGCTCACTTGGTTCGTGCAGCCCAGGAGGGTATCGTCTTCTCGTTCTGCTATGGCATGGAGATCATGCAGCAGATGGGCATGGATATTAAGAAGATCCATGCTGGTAAGGCCAATATGTTCTTGAGTCCGCTCTTCCGTGATACCTTGGCTGGCGTGAGTGGCGCTACCATCGAACTCTATGATACAGACGGTTCTGTAGGTGCTGCCAAGGGTGCTGGTATCGGTGCTGGTATCTATAAGAATGCTGACGAGGCCTTCGCTTCTCTCGAGAAGTTGCAGGTAATAGAACCGGATGCTGCGCATCGTGCTGAGTATCAGGCTGCTTACGCTGCTTGGAAAGCAACATTGGAGAAAAATATCTAATTAATAATCAATTATTCATTTAATAATCAACACAATTATGGCAAAAGAGTATTTTCCGTTTACCGGTAAGATTCCTTTCGAGGGAAAGGATAGTAAGAATGTAATGGCTTTCCATTATTATGAGCCTGAGAAGGTCGTGATGGGAAAGAAAATGAAGGACTGGCTGAAGTTCGCTATGGCTTGGTGGCATACACTGGGTGGCGCAAGTGCAGACCAGTTTGGTGGCCAGACACGCTCTTATGAGTGGGACAAGGCGGAATGCCCTGTTCAGCGTGCCAAGGATAAGATGGACGCTGGCTTCGAGATTATGGACAAACTGGGTATCGAGTATTTCTGCTTCCACGATGTGGACCTCATTGAGGAGGCTCCTACCATCGCTGAGTATGAGGAGCGCATGAAGGCTATCACTGATTATGCTCAGGAGAAGATGAAGCAGTTCCCCAACATCAAACTGCTTTGGGGTACCGCTAACGTGTTTGGCAACAAGCGCTATGCTAATGGTGCTTCTACCAACCCCGACTTCGACGTTGTAGCTCGTGCTATTGTCCAGATTAAGAATTCTATCGATGCTACCATTAAACTCGGTGGTACCAACTATGTGTTCTGGGGTGGTCGTGAGGGTTACATGAGCCTGCTGAACACCGACCAGAAGCGCGAGAAGGAGCACATGGCTATGATGCTGACGATGGCTCGCGACTATGCACGCAGCAAGGGATTCAAGGGCACATTCCTTATTGAGCCGAAGCCCATGGAGCCTTCGAAGCACCAGTATGATGTTGACACTGAGACGGTTATCGGCTTCCTGAAGGCGCATGGCCTGGATAAGGACTTCAAGGTGAATATCGAGGTGAACCACGCTACATTGGCTGGCCATACCTTCGAGCATGAACTGGCTTGTGCTGTTGACGCTGGCATGCTGGGCTCTATCGACGCTAACCGTGGTGATGCACAGAATGGATGGGATACCGACCAGTTCCCCATCGACAACTTCGAGCTGACACAGGCTATGATGGAGATTATCCGCAATGGTGGCCTGGGTAATGGCGGTACCAACTTCGATGCCAAGATCCGTCGTAACTCTACAGATCTCGAGGATCTGTTCATCGCTCATATCAGCGGTATGGATGCTATGGCTCGTGCGCTGATGAACGCTGCTGACATTCTGGAGAACTCAGAACTGCCCGCTATGAAGAAGGCTCGTTATGCTAGCTTCGACAGCGGTATCGGTAAGGACTTCGAGGATGGTAAGCTGACCTTCGAGCAGGTTTACGAATATGGTAAGAAGGTTGAGGAGCCGAAACAGACTTCTGGAAAGCAAGAGAAATACGAGACGATCGTAGCACTCTACGCAAAATAAAAAACGAACCCCCGCCAAACGGCGGGGGTTATTTTATACTAAACTAGAACGATACCAATCAAATAACTTTTGAACACCGTCCTCAATCTCGACCTTATGCGTCCAACCAAGGGAATGGAGTTTCGAAACATCAATGAGTTTGCGCATGGTGCCATCGGGCTTGGATGTGTCAAATTCGACTATGCCCTCAAAACCAACAGCTTTTACCACGAGTTCGGAGAGTTCACGGATGGTGAGTTCCTTGCCGGTACCCACGTTGATATGACAGTTGCGAATCTCACCAAGGCTCGGAATAGCGCCACCACGGCCTGCACTGTGGTTGCGATCTACAGCACCATCGGTGCTCGCACCATAATGTACAGACGAATATTTCTCAATGCCTATGATATCGCTGAAATTCACGTTCAACAATACATGGACGGAGGCATCGGCCATATCCTCGCTCCAGAGGAATTCTCTTAAGGGGGTTCCTGTACCCCACAGCACTACTTTATTATCGAAGATACCGTATTTGCCCAGCACTTTCAGAATCTCCGCCTGTGAAGCGGCGCCATTGACACCTTCGACGGGACGCTTGTCCAGATCGATGGCTATCTTGTCCCACGCTCCATCGTGGATAAGTTTGGCAAGGTAAACTTTTCGCATCATGGCTGGCATGACATGGGAGTTCTCCAAATGGAAATTGTCGTTGGGACCATAGAGATTGGTTGGCATCACGGCAATGTAGTTCGTGCCATATTGCAGATTATAACTTTCGCACATCTTCAGACCGGCAATCTTGGCGATGGCATATTCTTCATTGGTATACTCCAGTGGCGAAGTCAGAAGACAGTCTTCTTTCATCGGCTGTGGGGCGTTCTTCGGGTAAATACAGGTACTTCCCAAAAACAGTAGTTTCTTCACACCATGAGCGTAGGCCTCGCTAATCACGTTGCACTGGATCTTCATATTCATCATGATGAAGTCTGCACGATATAGCGAGTTCGCCATGATGCCACCAACAAAAGCTGCTGCCAGAACAACGGCGTCAGGCTGCTCTTCATCGAAGAAGGCTTTCACCGCCACTTGGTCTGTCAGGTCCAATTCCCTGTGGCTACGCCCCACCAGGTTGGTGTACCCTCGATGGAGCAGGTTGTTCCATATCGCAGAACCCACAAGGCCATGATGGCCGGCTACGTATATTTTTGAATTTTTGTCTAACATTTCTGAAATCTTTACAAAATTTCGTTCTTTTCCTCTTCCTTGCTTGCCCCTTGCTTGCCCCTTGATACTCCCTTGATACCCCCTTGATACAAAAATGGCAGGAATGAGCACTTGGGAAAGTAAAAAAATCGGACTTACTTCACAATTCCTTTTTCAAGGTATTCTGCGAGATTGGTGCGTACTTTAGCGGCTGCGCCTTCAGCAGCTACCTTGGCCATATCGCTATCTACCATAATATTGACCAGCTCCTCAAAGGAGGTCTTGTTGGGATCCCAGCCTAGCTTTGCCTTTGCCTTGGTGGGGTCTCCCCACAGATTGACAACGTCAGTGGGACGGTAGAAGTCGGGGCTGACCTCAATAAGCACTTTGCCGGTTGCCTTGTCGATACCTTTCTCGTCAATACCTTCACCAACAAACTCCAAATCTATGCCGACATGCTTAAAGGCATGATAGCAGAAGTCACGCACAGAATGCTGCACACCCGTTGCAATGACAAAGTCTTCTGGTTCCGGCTGTTGCAGGATGAGCCACATGCATTCTACATAATCCTTGGCATAGCCCCAGTCGCGCAGACTGCCAAGATTTCCCAAATAGAGCTTGTCTTGCTTGCCTTGTTTGATACGGGCAGCAGCAAGCGTGATCTTGCGGGTAACGAAGGTTTCACCACGACGCTCACTTTCATGGTTGAACAAGATGCCTGAACAACAATACATATTGTAGGCCTCACGGTATTCTTTCACAATCCAGAAACCGTATTGCTTGGCCACAGCGTAAGGCGAATAGGGGTGGAATGGTGTATTCTCGTTCTGGGGTACTTCCTCAACCTTGCCGTAGAGTTCCGAAGTAGAGGCTTGATAGATACGACACTGATCTGTGAGCCCTAATTGACGGACGGCTTCCAAGATACGAAGCACGCCTACAGCATCTACATCTGCCGTAAACTCGGGAGAGTCAAAACTTACCTGCACATGACTCTGGGCGGCCAGATTATAAATCTCGGTAGGTTTCACCTTCCCGATGACACCGAGAATACTCATGGAGTCTCCAAGGTCGGCATAATGAAGATGAAAATTAGGCTTGCCTTCCAAGTGTGCAATGCGTTCGCGGAAGTCTACGGAAGAACGGCGGATAGTACCGTGTACCTCATAGCCTTTTTCAATTAAGAATTCTGCCAGGTAAGAGCCATCTTGTCCAGTGACACCTGTAATAAGGGCAACTTTTTTATCCATTTTTGATTAATTTTCGCCAGAGAACTGCTTAATGCGTTGTTCTTCTGAGAGTTTGCAAATTAGTAATGTGTCGTCTTTCTCTACTACGATATAGCCGTCTAGTCCCTGGATAACAACCTTCTTTTCCTGCGTGGTATGGACAATGCAATTGTGACTTTCTATCAGATTGATATCCTGCCCAATGGTCGCATTGCCATATAGGTCCTTTTTGCTTTGCTCATGTAGAGAACCCCATGTCCCAAGATCACTCCATCCGAAATCTGCAGGACAGACGAAGATCTCCTCGGCCTTTTCCATGATGGCATAGTCGACAGAGATGTTTTCGCATTCGGGGAAACGCTCGTTAATGAGGGCCTGCTCCTTCTCTGTACCATAGACGGACTGCATCGACTCAAAGGTCTTGGCCATCGTTGGCTGGTAAATACGGAAGGCATTCACAATGGTGTTGATGTTCCAAATGAAGATACCGGCATTCCAGAAATAATAGTTCTTCTTAATATATTCCTGTGCCGTCTTCAAATCGGGCTTCTCACGGAAAGAGTCCACTCGGTAGATCTCCTTGTTACGGAGAGAGGAGGTGCTCAGGTCGGCCTGAATATAGCCATATCCCGTCTCAGGACGGTTGGGCTTCATACCTAATGTGACAATGGCGTCTGTCTCGTTGGTAAAACGCATGCATTCCTTGATCACTCGCTGGAATTCAACGGTATCCATGACAATATGATCACTTGGGGTGACAACGATATTGGCTTTGGGGTCGTTGGATTTGATGCGCCAACTAACGTAGGCAATACATGGAGCGGTGTTTCTTCGGCAGGGCTCACAAAGAATGTTCGTCTTGGGGATGTTGGGCAGCTGTTCTTCAACGATAGGGGCGTATTTCTGATTGGTAACGACCCAGACATTTTCGGGTGCAACAAGGTCGCCAAAACGCTCAACTGTCAGCTGTATCAATGTCTTGCCAACTCCAAGGACATCAATGAACTGCTTGGGCTTCTCTGCAGTGCTCATCGGCCAGAAACGACTACCGACGCCGCCTGCCATAATGACCAAATGGTTGTTTGTCTTTGCCATATGCGCGAATATGTTTGATAATAATCTGCAAAAATATACAAATTATTCCAAACAGACGAATTTTTTCGAAAAAAAAGCTGATTAAGCCTGCATTTTATGCTTTTTGAGATAATGTTTCACACCAAAATAGATACATGCCAGTATCAAAAGACCGATGATGACAATCTTAATGTATTCGGCATACTCTGCTATTTTGTCGTTTAACTGGTCCTCTGGCACAATGGCATGGAGATACCATCCAAGAATGGCCAGAACAGAATGCCAGCCTCCAGCGCCAATCGTCGTGAACAGGATGAATTTGCCGTAATGCATTTTGGCCAGTCCTGCCGGAATGGATATGAGGTGACGGATGACAGGAACGAATCGTCCTGTCAATGTGGCTGCCACACCATGCTCGTCAAAATACTTCTCACTCTTCTCTACTTTTTCCTGATTCAACAGACAGAGATGACCTAGTTTGCTATTTGCAAATTTATATACAACAGGACGCCCGACATAGAGCGCGACAAAATAGTTGATGGAGGCGCCGACATCAGCGCCCAACGTTGCGAATAAGATGATAAGGAATACGTTCAAAGAACCACTGGCGGCATGATAGGCCGCAGGTGTAACCACGAATTCTGATGGCACGGGAACAACTGTACTTTCCAATAGCATCAGGAAAAATATAGTGGGGTAGTTCAGATTACTGAGTAGTGTTGTGATGATATTCATAATTGCTTTAACGATTCTTCTATAAACTGCTGGTATTCTGTTACTTTCATACCGATTGGAAATAAGTGTCCTAGGACTCTTTTGGCTTCTTTTGGATTCTTCTCGACTGCCTTTTTGAGATAGTCGATGAATTCGTCATAATGCTTGATGTCCCAACAACAGAGTGCCATATACGAGTAGCCTTCATTCCAATCGTCATCTACGAAATTGAAGAATTTCTTGAATAATTTATAGGATGCGGAAACATACCTGTTGTCATAAAGTGACACCATGACACGCAGCATGGTTTTGGGCGCATTGCCTGATTCTATAATGACATTTTTGAAGACATTTTCGGCTTCTTTCAGTCGCTTGTTGGCAACGAGTATATGGCCTCGAATAACCTCCATGTCTATGTGGTCGCAGTCCAGATTTGCTGTCTTGTCGATATAATGGAGAGCCGTCTCGGGCATCTTGAGCTCACTGTAGGCAAAGGCGATTTCCTGATAGATCTCCGGCAGATATTGTGAATCTGGACGGGCGGTATTTTCAGCGATGAGCAATCGACTGATGGCTTCCTCAAATCTCCCTAGGTTGATCAAACATGTACCTTGGTGCAAATAGCCGAACTCGTCAGCACTGTTCTTTTCTGAGTATTTCTCGAAATAGGAAAGCGCTTCCTCGTAATTGTCCAAATGATAGAGACCATTTGCCTTGGTCAGAATGCTTTCAGCATCATTAGGATCAATGGCAATGGCATATTCGCTGCTGGCAATAGATGCACCGTAGTCCTCACTCATGAACTGGGCATTGGCAAGGGCATTCCAATAGACCTTGGAATAGGGGTTGTGATCCAACAACTCGTTAAATAGCCTACCGCTGTCCTCGTATTTGCCAATGCCGAAGAGGGTACGGGCCATGAGTTCCTTGAAATCATCAGAGTCGTCGCCTTGTGAACGTGCCATCCACTCAAACGACTTGTTGTAGTCATTATATTCAGCAAATAGATTGGCGACGTCATAGACGTAGTCCATCTGCTCGTCTGGTGGCAAATCCAGATACTGCTTCCTGAACAGTTCATCGGCCTCTTCTGTTTTTCCCTCACAGATCAGAATCTCGCCGAGAAGATAGAGGTATTCGGTATTGTCGATGACCTGTATCCGTTCGGCATATGCTCTGGCAAGCTTGAAATTGTTCAGGCTGAGGGCTTCACGAGCTTTATATAGCAAGGGCCCGATGGCATCGGGGTTGAACTGCAAGGCTAGTTCAATAGCCGCAGTGGCATCATCCATCCTGCCTTCGTAGTGATAATAATCGGCTATATCGGCCAAATCATCGGCATCCATATAGGCCGGATGCCCTGATTTGACCGAGTCCTCATATTGCTGAAGGAGTTTCTTGAAACTCTCACTATCGAAATAGGCAGTGTCGTCTGTCATTTACTTATTGCTTTTTGCCCAAGCGTCTTTCAGACCAACGGTCTTGTTGAAGACGGGATGGGCATCGCTGGTATCACTATCGGGGGTGAAGTAACCGATGCGCTGGAACTGCAGATAGGTCAGTGGCTTCATCGTGGCAGCAAAAGGCTCTACGTAGCAGTTCGTCAGAATGTGGAGCGAATCTGGATTGATAATCTGCTTCATGGCAGTTACGGCATCGCAGTTCTGCTCTTCACGGATGGCTGCCATATCGTCACGAGGATTCTCTACCTTCCACAGACGGTCATAGAGACGAACTTCTGCCTTTACGGCATGGGCACAACTTACCCAGTGAAGGGTCTTTCCCTTAATCTTGCGATTAGAACCTGGCAGACCGCTGCGAGATTCCGGATCATAGGTGCAATAGATGGTTGTGACTTTGCCGTTCTCATCCTCATCACATGGATGCTCCTCGTCGCATTTGATGATATAGGCGTTCTTCAGACGGACTTCCTTGCCTGGAGCCAGACGCATGAATTTCTTCTCTGCTTCCTTCATGAAGTCATCGCGCTCAATCCACAACTCACGGCTAAATTCTATGATGTGGGTGCCGTCTGCCTCATTCTCAGGATTGTTGACGGCTTCCAGTTGCTCTACCTGACCTTCGGGGTAATTGGTAATCACGACCTTTACAGGGTCAAGGACGGCACTGACGCGAATAGCACGACTGTTCAGATCGTCTCGTACAGCACTTTCCAACAGGGCCATATCGTTGAGGGCATCCAACTTGGTGTAGCCAATCTTGTCGATGAAGTTCACAATACTCTCAGGACTGTAACCACGGCGACGGAAACCACAGATGGTTGGCATTCGGGGATCATCCCAGCCATTGACGAGCTTCTCGTTGACCAGTGCCAAAAGATTACGCTTCGACATCAGGGTGTAATTCAGATTCAACTTGTTGAATTCTGTCTGACGGGGACGGTTATCCTCGATATTGTCTGTCTCACCTCGCCATTCCTTCATCCAGGTGACGAACAGGTCGTAAAGGGGACGGTGCTCCACAAACTCGAGCGTACACCAGGAGTGGGTCACACCTTCCAGATAATCGCTCTGGCCATGGGTGAAATCATACATGGGGTAGGCGTTCCACTTGTTGCCTGTACGGATATGGGGAATGTTCAGCACACGATAAATCAGTGGGTCGCGGAACAGCATGTTGGGATGAGACATGTCGATCTTGGCACGGAGCACAAGGGTTCCTGGCTCGCATTTGCCGCTGTTCATAAACTCAAAGAGCTTCAGATTCTCCTCTACAGGACGATCGCGGAATGGACTGTTCGTTCCAGGACTGGTCGTGGTGCCCTTCTGCTGGGCAATCACCTCGGCACTCTGCTCGTCAACATAGGCACGTCCCTGCTTAATGAGCCACACGGCAAAATCCCATAATTCCTGGAAATAGTCACTGGCATAGTAGACGTTGGCCCACTGGAAACCCAGCCATTTGATGTCGTTCTCAATACTTTCGATATATTCCGTATCTTCCTTGATAGGATTGGTGTCATCAAAACGAAGGTTGCAGATGCCATTGTATTTCTTGGCCAATCCGAAGTCGATGGCAATGGCCTTGGCATGTCCGATATGCAGATAGCCATTGGGCTCTGGCGGAAAACGGGTCTGCATCCTACCGCCATTCTTACCTTCTGCCAGATCATTGATTACTTTCTGCTCAATAAAACTCACAGATTTCTTCTCTTCATTTGCATTCAAAACTTTCTCTTCCATATTTCTTTCTTCTTTTTACTTTCATCTTTACTTGATTCCTCTTTCATTCAGTGCTTTGGAATAGCGTGCAGCATTTTTTAAATGCTCATTATATGTCTTCGCAAAATTGTGGGTGCCGGAGAAGTCTTCTTTGGCACACATGTAAAGATAGTCGTGACTTACTCTGTTCAGAACAGCATCAATACCCTTGATCGAGGCAATCTTGATGGGACCTGGGGGAAGACCTGTATTCCTGTAAGTGTTGTACGGACTGTCGTAGAAAAGCATATCGTGGTAAATACGACGTAATTCAAAACGCTTCATGGCGAACTTGATGGTTGGATCTGCCTGAAGGGGCATGTCTGCTTTAAGACGGTTCAGATACATGCCTGCAACCATGGGCTTCTCTTCGTTGTTTGCCGTCTCTTCATCGATAATACTGGCTAGGGTGCATACTTCGTTAGGCATCAGACCAATCGACTTCGCCTTTGCGGCACGTTCATCGTTCCAGAAACGGTCGTGCTCTTTCTGCATACGCTCCATCAATCCGTCAAGGCTGATGTTCCAATAGACTTCATAGGTGTTAGGCACAAACAGACAGGCAATGGTGGCGGTGTCATATCCCCAACGTCCACAAAAGTCGTTGTCTGTCAAGGATGCGGCCAGTGTCAGACTGTCAAGCATCAGTTTCCTGGAGAGAACACCTGCCAGCTTCTCCATCGTCCTGGATTCCGGTATGGTCAGCATTTCTGCTTGCTGATGGCCATTCTTCAGATTACGGACAAGTTTAACGGCACTTTCACCAGGTTGGATGGCATAGCGGCCTGTACGTATGTTTTTGGTATAGCCCCAATAACGGGCCAGGTATTTCAGACCTGTCAGTCCGTGAGAGGTGGCAATAGGCTCTAGTTTGATATAGACTGAGTCTGCAGTATCGTCATCATCGATGTAAAGATAGGATACTTTATCCTCTTTGGCGACATCCGTCAGGAAATAATAATACACCAATCCTCCAATCACCACCAGACAGATGATGGCGGGAATCAGATAATATTTGGCCTTAATTGTCTTCATTTCTCTTCTATCATGAAAAAATCGGTGCAAAGATACTCAAAATAATTCTATTTCTTGTGGAAATTCCAAAATAATTGTGAATTGTGAATGGCGAATGACTATTTATTTGTATCTTTGCACTAAAATAAGTCGATTATGAAACTGAAATTCACCATACAATATGGCACGCAGTGGGGAGAAAGCCTTCATGTCGTGGTCAGTTATCTCAGTCTGGACGGTACGAAGAAAACTGCCAACCTGCTGATGTTGACCGACGATGGGACCCAATGGTCGCTGGAGACCTCTGCCGTTGAGTCGCGACAGCATCCCATAGAATCATTCTCCTATCATTACCAGGTTGAGGATGAAGACGGTCATGTGATTCGGCGCGAGTGGACGATGATTCCCCGAGTCTATCATTTTGATACGTCCAAGAACTATGTGTTGTCGGACTTATGGAGAGATTTGCCCATTCAATATCATCTTTACAGCAGTGCTTATATCACGACGAAAGGTCTGGCCCGCGATGAGCAGGTGAGTCCAATCCGTGTTCCACTCTATCGGAAGACTATTATCTTCCGTGTCTCTGCGCCACAGCTCCTAAAAGGGCAGTCGTTGGCTATCGTAGGCAGTCATCCGGCCTTAGGGGATTGGAATGCTGCCCGCTATCTGCGGATGGAATACCTGGGCCAGCACGACTGGATGTTGTCGGTCAATGTGGATGCCGTCCTTCTGCCCCTGGAATATAAATATGTGGTGATTGATGATGCCACCAATTCTTTAGTGGCTTGGGAAGAGGGGGATAATCGTACGACGGATGGGCTGTTGCCACCTGATGTCTCGGCAGTACCCGATGGAACCGTATTGGTGGCCTATGGCGAGAATCTACGTATCAAGGAAAAGACTTGGCGTGTGGCTGGTGTCGTCGTGCCGGTATTCTCTTTAAGAAGCGACTATTCTTATGGCGTGGGTGACTTTGGCGATTTGAAGCGATTGGTAGACTGGGCTGTCTTGACAGGGATGAAGGTGATTCAGATCCTGCCAGTCAACGATACCACGGTGTCGCATTCATGGAGCGATTCTTATCCCTATAATATCGTTTCGGCCTTTGCCCTTCATCCGCATTATCTGGACTTAGAGGCCTTCGGGAGTCTGAAGGATAAGTCGAAAATGACAGCTTATCATCGTCAGCGACGAGAACTCAATGCCGTCGGTTATAGTGATTATGAGGGCGTGGATCGGGTGAAGTCTGCCTTTATCAAGGATCTCTTTGAAGAACGGGGAAAACAGACCTTGGAATCCAAAGAGTTTAAATTGTGGTATGATGCGAATAAAGACTGGCTGGAGCCTTATGCGCTGATAGCGAGCCAAGCAAACCAGTCTGGTTCGGCTGGGATCTGCTTCGTTCAGTATTATCTTCATCTTCAGTTGAAGGCGGCTGCTGATTATGCCCGTTCTAAAGGGATTGTCCTCAAAGGGGATATTCCCATCGGTGTGAATTTTAATAGCGTGGAGACCCAGACTCATCCCAAACTCTTCAATTTGGACTCTCAGACTGGTGCACCACCTGATGCCTTTTCCCCAAATGGACAGAACTGGGGCTTCCCGACCTATAATTGGAATGAGAAGTCGATCTTCTCCTGGTGGCATCGGCGCCTGAAATGGATGTCACAGTACTTCGATGCCTTCCGGATTGATCATGTCTTGGGATTCTTCCGAATATGGGAGGTTCCTGGTGATGCTATCTTTGGCGTTCTGGGGCATTTCTCACCTGCACTTCCTCTGACGGTTAGTGAGATAGAATACTTCGGACTGCCTTTCAGAAAAGATTTTATGACACGTCCGTTTGTCAATGACCGAGTCATAGAGCGGCTTTTCGGTATTCATGCCCAGTTCGTGAAAGAGAACTTCCTGATGGCCCGTAGTTACGGCCTTTACGATTTGAAATCTGAATTCAATACGCAGCGTAAGGTGCGCGATTACTTCGAAGGCCGTGCTGATGAGAACAGTCTCTGGATCCGTGATGGCCTTTATCGCCTGATTAGTGGTGTGCTGTTCCTGGAGGATCCGCGCCAGCCTAATATGTACCATCCTCGCATCGGTGTCTATAACGAACCGGTATTCGATGCCTTGACCAATGAGGAGAAAGATGCTTTCATGCGTCTTTATAACAATTTCTTCTACCAGCGACACAACTTTTTCTGGGGTGGTGAGGCCACTCGTCGTTTGACAGAGGTCTTCGGCAAGACGCGGATGCTCTGCTGTGCGGAGGATTTGGGGATGCTGCCTGATTGTGTGGCGCCTGTCCTGGATTATCTGCGCATCCTGACACTTGAGATTCAGTCGATGCCCAAACAGAATGGCTTCGAGTTTACTCATTTGGATGGTAATCCTTATCGCAGTGTGGCTACCTTCTCTACCCATGATATGGCGCCACTACGGCTTTGGTGGGAGGAGAGCCCTGAACGAACCCAGCGCTATTATGTCGCGATGCTACAGAAACAGGGTAGGGCACCAGAGCATCTGCCTGCACATCTGGCTGAGGAGATTATTGCCCGCCACTTGTATTGCCCGTCGATGATGTGTATGCTGTCGCTTCAGGACTGGTTGGCGATGGATGGGGAACTGCGCAGCAAGAATCCTCGGGAAGAGCGCATCAATGTGCCCAGTGATCCTTATAATCGTTGGAAGTATCGTATGCATATCACCATTGAGGAATTGCTGAAAGCCGACAAATATAACAGTAAGTTGCGTACGATGATTACCCGAAGTAAGAGATAATGTATACTACTTATATATTTGATTTGGATGGTACGTTGCTGGATACATTGGATGATCTGGCTGCATCTGTCAATTATGCCCTTCGAACGCATGGGATGCCAGGGCATTCTACTGATGATGTGCGACGGTTCGTGGGCAATGGTGTCCGCAAACTGATGGAACGGGCAGTGCCTGATGGGGCCGACAATCCTCTTTTTGAGGAGACCTTTGCTACCTTCCGCCAGCACTATATGACACATTCGCTCGACACCACCCGTCCTTACAAAGGCATTCCTGAGACATTGGCAGCCCTGAAAGCTCGTGGCTGTCGTTTGGCAGTGGTGAGTAATAAGATGATGGCAGCCACTCAATCCTTATGCAGCCATTTCTTTCCAGACACTATTGAGGTGGCCATCGGTGAGCATGAGGCAGAGGGGATTCGGAAGAAACCTGCTCCTGACACTGTCATTGCTGCCTTGGATGCACTAGGAGTGGGGAAGGAACGTGCCGTCTATGTGGGGGATAGTGATGTGGATATCCAGACGGCCCGAAATAGTGGCCTCCCCTGTATCTCTGTGCTCTGGGGATTTCGTGACCGCGACTTCTTAAAACAACATGGAGCAGAATCATTCATTTCCACCCCATCTGAGTTGATAGATGTTTGATTTTACAAACTCTGCAATCTTGCGATATATTTGCCCAGGATATCGAATTCCAGATTGACAACTGTGCCTACCTTGATGTCGCAGAAGTTGGTGTGCTCAAAGGTGTAGGGGATAATGGCTACCTGGAAGGTGTTGCTAGTGGGATTGCAGACTGTCAGGGATACACCATTCACCGTCACAGAACCTTTGTCTACGGTGAAATAGCCTTTCTTGGCCATTTCGCGGTTTTCGGGATATTCGAAGGTGAAATAGGTAGAACCGTCTGCATCTGCCATAGCGATACACTTCGCGGTCTCATCCACATGTCCTTGCACAATATGACCGTCAAGCCGTCCGTTCATCAGCATGGAGCGCTCCACATTTACCTTGTCGCCCTCTTGCAGCAGACCGAGATTTGTGCGGTCGAGGGTTTCTTTCATGGCCGTAACAGTATAAGTTCCGTCCTTGATGGCAACAACCGTCAGGCAGACGCCATTATGGGCGACGCTCTGATCAATCTTCAACTCGTCGACAAAAGAGCATTTCAACGTAAAATCAATATTCTCGCGGTCTTTCTTTATCGCTACAACGGTAGCAAACTCTTCTATTATTCCAGAAAACATAACTGATTACTATTAACAAAAAAAAGCGGGTGCGTGCCGATGATTTGGTGAAAACTCCTGTTTCACACGATATGGGTGCTCTCCGTCGTTGTAATCCACCGGCATCATGATGCTCTCCCGAGGGATGTGGCCCGCCATTGGCAAGAGAAGCTGGCCCGATTTTTGTTTTTTAATGTAGAGTATCCCGATCTATGCGGCACGACCCGTATTTCTGAGTGCAAAGATACAAAAAAAACTGAATACTGAATACCGATTAGCAAATAATTTGCTGGGTCTTGGTATTTTTTAACTATCCATAATGTCTGAGAGATTGATAACCCCATAATCGTCGCCCATTTCTTCCGCTTCCAGTTCTTCTTCCTTCTTCTTTTTTGATGGGCGGAGCTTGGACAGTATCTTGAAGATTTTCTTTCTGAAACGCAGCAAAAGGAATAATACACCCAAGAGTAATACACATAATATAATCCACATCACCGTTCGTGAGAAGATGAAATATGGAGGCACAATGACCTCTATGGTTCGCATGTCGTATTTGTCGGGCGATTCTAGCAGGAAGGCCTTGACTCTGAACTTGTACGTACCACTGGGAATGTCGGAATAGGTGGCTAGGCGGTCTTTTCCTGCATTCTGCCAGTCCTCATCATAACCTTCCAACATATATTGATAATGTACACGATGCTGGAGCTGATAATTGAGGGCTGCAAAGCGGAAAGTGAAGACACTATTGTGACTGGGTAACTCGATGCTCTTACTCTCTACCGGGTATTCCTCAAAGTTGTTGTTCAGTCGCGGACTTTGTATCTCACCGTTGATCATGAAGTCTGTGACTCGCAGTTTCAGCAAAGAACCGGTTGATGTCATCAGTTTCTTACGGTCTACTACATAGTAGCCGTCAAGTGTTCCAAAGAAAATCTTGTCGCTGCCCATAGTGATGGCGGCACTTTCTCCTTCTGAGAGCATGGTTTCATCGACACCGTCCAGACTGGAGAAGGTGGTGAAGATGTTCTTCTTCGTGTCAAAAGAGCAGATGATATGGTCGGTTCCGAACCAGGCATTACCATGACTGTCAAAGATGATGCTGCGGATTTCTTCAGAGGGCAGTCCGGATGAAGCATCATAGGTGTCGAAGAGCCAGCGGCCCTGCTTGTCTTGCCCGATCGTTCTGCCAATACCACCGCCCATGGTGCCTACCCACATATCGCCATCGTTGTCACGGGCCAGGCAGACCACATCGTTACATGTCAGCATGTGCTCTTGGTCGTCAGGACTCTCGAGGGGGGTAATGCTGAGTTTACGGTCTTTGTACGACATGATGAGGATACCATCAGTGGAACCTGCCCATACATTACCATATTTATCAAAAGCAAGGGCACGTATCTTGCGATGGGACTTTGACGGATATTTGTGCATCTCATTGTCGCAATTCAGAAATACCTCCTTGCCGTTCATCTTGGTCAGGATATTGACACCACCGCCGTATGTGGCTACCCAGATATTACCATCCTTGTCTTCAAGTGAGAGATAGGCGCTGTTGGCCGACATGCTCCATTTGTCGCCTTCAATATGATAATAGCGCTTCAGCGACCAGCCATCTCCGCTCTTGGGTGACATCTTAAACAGACCATAGTCTTTTGAGCAGATCCAGTAGTTGCCCTTGGAGTCTTTCGATATACCATAGATACGCCCGAGAGAATGGCCTTCATCATCATGAGTGATAGTGGTCCGGTTATTGTCATTGTCGTAGATGAACAAATCGCTGTTCTTGTTGCCAATCAAAAGCAGTTTGCGCTGCTCATCGTAATACATGGCACGGATCTCGTTTTCTATGGTTGAAGTGGCATTAGGCACAGGGCGAACCCTTACAATGTTGTTCTTGAGGATCTCCAACTTGTCCAGGCCGCGACGGCTGGTGGACATCCATACCACACCTTCCTGCAGTTCGAGGGTGGCATTGACGGTGTTTGAGAGGTTCCAAGGGTTCGACGGGTCATTGTGGAAATATTCTACCTCGTCTTTCTCGCGGTTATAGTAGCCATAACCACCAATATTCATACGGATCCAGACCACACCGTGGGATTCACGGAACTGTCCTCCACGACCATCAAACTCTGGCACAAGCACGACCTGCTGGAACAGTTTCTCATTACCCGTTGTGGGATTGATACGTGCAGCACCTGTGCGGTAGTCTCCAAACCAGACGATACCGTGGCTGTCGACAAAGATACTGGTGATGGCATTCCCATTGGGACGACGTATCTCCTTTGGCTCTTTTCCATAAGAAAAACTGTAGATGCCGCCATCAGCGGTTCCAACGAAGATGTTGAAACCATTCGACTGCAGGCACTTGATCTCCTTGTCAGGCAGGATAGCATCACTCTCTATTGTCAGATTTCCACGATTCAGACGATGTATGCCCTTGTCAGTACCCAGCCAGATATCGTTTTCATAGCCTTCTGCCATACTGGTAATGGTCAGGCCGCGTGTTGTGACCTGTTCTTTCTTCAGGCCGCGTCTGTTAAGGCGCATGATATAGAGACCTGCTCCTTCTATGGGTACTAGTACTTCGCCTGTACTGGTCACAATGATGGGATAGTTCGTGCGGAATTCCTCATAGCCAACTTCTCCTTCGAAAGGATTTATAATTTTGTCGGTGGTGCGGTTCATCACAAACACACGACCGTCATACATTCTCATCCAGATATTTTGCGATTGGTCGATGGCCAGATCGAGGATTCTGTTATGTAGGTTCTTAATACCACTGCTGTTACCAGTTTTGTAGTTATAGAAATCATAGCCGTCAAAACGGGAAAGCCCGTTCCATGTGGCCATCCAGAGAAAACCATAGTCGTCCTGACAGATGTCAGCGATGGCATTACTAGTCAGTCCGTTCTCAGTAGAATAGTGAGAGAGTGAAGCCTGCAATTGCTGGGCATTGATGGTCTGGCTACATCCGAGAGCTAGGATTCCTATAATAAATTGTTTCAGCATCATTGTTTTCGGGTTATATTTACATGTTAGTTCTGCAAAATTAGCTGTTTTTTTTGAAATACCAAAAGAAATTCGAATATTTTACTTATCTTTGCAACAAATTAGCGGTTATTATGAAAAAAAACATCTGTATCGTGGCTGGCGCACGTCCGAATTTCATCAAAGTTGCGCCTCTTTTGCGAGCTATTCATAAGTCTGGACAGATTGATTGTCATCTGGTTTATGCGGGTCGTGAGGATGATCCCACACTTGAGTCGTCGCTCTTTGATGACCTGCAGATGCAGCGACCTGATTTCTATCTGGGTGTTGACTCCGAGAGCCTGAATGAGATAACGAGTAAGGTGATGGGGGCGTTCGACCTGTTCCTTGATGCCCATCCCACCGATGTGGTGATTGTCGTGGATGACCTGGCCTCTACGATGGCTGCTGCCATTGTCACCAAGAAACGTGGCTTGAAACTGGCGCATCTGGTGGCAGGCACACGTTCCTTTGATATCAATATGCCCAAGGAGATCAATCGTTTGGTGATCGATGCCCTGAGTGATTATCTGTTTACGGCAGGTGTTCGCAGTACTGGTGTGGCCACTCGCGAACAGGCAGAGTCATCGCAGACTTATCTGGTGGGTAATATCCTGATGGATACCCTGCGTTTCAACCACGACAGACTCCAGCGGCCAGCATTGATGGATGGCATTTCCGGACCCTATCTGGTCTTTACCTTGAACCGTCGTGCCCTGTTGGCTGATGCTGAAAAAATGCAGCTGATGGTGCAGGCGATGACTGAGGCTGCAGGCCATATGACCATTGTGGCACCCTTGCGTCCTGATGCCCGTAAAATACTTGAGGTGTTCGATTGTAAAATACTGGTTACGAATCCGTTAAGCTATCTTGAGTTTGGTTGGTTGACGGCCCATGCTGCAGGTGTAATTACCGACTCTGGCAATGTGGCAGAGGAGGCTACCTTCAATGGCGTTCCCTGTATCACGCTCAATAATTACACAGAGCACCAGGAGACTGTTACTATTGGTTCCAACGTCTTGGTTGGCGAGGATCCTGATAAGTTGCGTGAGGCTGTCGTTAACATGGTGAACGGTACCTGGAAAAAATGCGCCCTTCCCGATCGTTGGGACGGACGCACTGCTGAGCGTATCGTTCAGATACTGCTTCAATAATTCTCAGCCTTGACTTGGAAGTAGGCTTGCGGGTGGTCACAGACGGGACATACCTCGGGCGCCTTCTTGCCAATCACAATGTGTCCGCAGTTGCTGCACTGCCAGATTACGTCGCCATCCTTGGAGAATACGCGTTCCTTCTTGATGTTATCCAAGAGCTTGCGATAGCGCTCCTCGTGCTCCTTCTCGATTTTGGCCACGCCCTCAAACTTCTCGGCTATCTCGTCGAAGCCTTCCTCGCGAGCCTCCTTGGCCATGCGGGCATACATGTCGGTCCACTCGAAGTTCTCGCCATTAGCGGCTGCCTCAAGATTCTCGGGGGTGCTCTTGATAGCTCCGCCTTCCAGCAACTTGAACCACATCTTGGCGTGCTCCTTCTCGTTGTTAGCCGTCTCCTCAAAGATTGCGGCTATTTGTACATAACCGTCCTTCTTGGCCTTTGATGCCCAGTAGGAGTATTTGTTGCGTGCCTGACTCTCGCCTGCGAATGCCTCCTGCAGGTTCTTCTCTGTCTTTGTTCCTTTCAGTTCTTTCATAATCGTATTCGTTTAGTGGGTGAATATTTACGATATCTAGGGGTGTCTGATTGATGTTGCAAAGATACGAAAAATAATTGAAACTATCAAATATTTCAATAACTTTTTTCGTGCATAAAGCATTTTTTTCTTTTGGGCGGCGGAAGGGAAGTAAACTAGCGGCTTAAGCGAACTAAACTGACATGCGGCCTGTGCCTGGTTTGCGTCTTAGCGTCTCAAACGTCTCAAACGTCTCAACGTCTTTTTCACTTTTTGCACATATACACACAAAAATACCCCACTCACACTCAGCCTACACGTACCTTATATATAATATAATAATAATTTAATATATATTAACTATTCTCTGTCTGCCGATGTGCGTTTTTGCAAAAAAGACGCTGAGACGTTTGAGACGTTTGAGACGCTTGAGACGCTTTCTGCATCCAAACCGCCCAACCGTCTTAGGTGTCTTTTCCGGTTATTTGCGGTGTAAAGTAAAATAATTTGAAAAAAGTTGCCAAATTATTTGGTGGTGTCAAAAATTTTTACTACCTTTGCAGCGTGAGAAAATAACCGAGCTTGTAGAGGCCGAGCAGACGGAGATTGGGGTGATGGCCGCAGAGGTTGCGGCGGATGAGAGTGCCAAAAAGACGGTGGGTGAGTCGGATGAGCGACACGATCAGCGGAATGTGGATGCCTTCGACAAAAGTGAGCATACGTGAGTAGCCTCGCAATTCATGGCGGAACTGGGAAAGGGTCTGCAGACCTTCCTCGGTCTTGGCGATGAAGTCGGGATTGCTCTCAAAGGTGCAGAAGCCCATGGGGTTGTCGATGTGGGTGATGGCAATGCGGTCAGCGCGCAACTGCTTGCCGAAGAGCACATCCTCATAGCCATAATGGCGGAAGCGCTCGTCGAAGGGGTGGGCGAGCATCAGGTCACGACGGATGAGGAAATTGGCGGTGTGGAAGTCGCGATAGGGATTCTGCTGGCGTATCTCAACCGTATGCTCATGCTCGACAGCCTTCTCATAGCGATAGCGGAGATTGTCCCTGAGCGCATCGGCATCACCGCCTATACAGACACCGCCATCAACGACTTCGGCGCTCTCGATGGATGCGTATTTTGACAGAAAGTCAGCACGCACGAGGGTCATGTCGCTGTCTATGAACAGCAACCAGTCGTATTGGGCTGTCTGAGCCAGATAGTTTCGGATGGCAGCACGGCCGATATTCTTAGGTTGTCGGAGATATTGGCAATGCTCCCACTGGTTGATCCCGCTGTTTCTCGCAATGACATCTGCATCAGTAGAGCCATCGTCGGCGACCAGAATCTCATAGGCAAAATCAGCCGCCTCAGCCTGCTGTCTGAGGGCATCCACCAAATTGACACACAGGTCATTATAGGTGGGAATCAGGATGGATAAAGCCTTGATTGCCATGAATTCGGCCACAAATTTACGAAAAAGTTTTGTAGTTTCCAAAAAAATGTGTACCTTTGCAGCCGCTTTTACGAGATAAGAGCATGAAATTCAATTTTTAACAACAAAATCATTTAAAGAAATGGCAACAAAAATCAGATTGCAGCGCGGCGGCCGTAAGGGCTATGCTTTCTACAGCATCGTAATCGCTGACGCTCGTGCACCACGTGATGGTAGATTTACTGAGAAGATTGGTACTTACAATCCTAACACCAATCCTGCCACAGTAGACTTGAATTTCGACCGTGCACTCTATTGGGTTGAGACCGGTGCCCAGCCCACAGACACAGTACGTAACATCCTCAGCCGTGAGGGCGTCTACATGATGAAGCACCTCCGTGGTGGCGTGAAGAAGGGCGCTTTCGATGAGGCTGCTGCCCAGAAGAAGTTCGATGCCTGGAAGGCTGACAAGCAGAATGGCCTGAACAAGGTTCGTGAGGCAGAGGCTAAGGCTAAGAAGGAAGCTGCTGAGAATGCACTGAAGGCAGAGAAAGCTGTAAACGAGGCTATTGCCAAGAAGGTAGCCGACAAGAAGGCTGCTGAGGCTGCTGCCAAGGCAGAGGAAGAGGCTGCAAAGGCTGCTGAGGCCGCTGCTGCAGAGGCTCCCGCAGAAGCTCCTGCTGAGGAGGCTGCACCTGCTGCTGAGGCTCCCGCTGAGGCATAAGACTCTCCGCAGAACGAGACAAAATGAGGAATGGGGAATTGACCTCATTCCTCTTTTTATTTTAATGAAACTATAAGCGATGCATATCCTCGAAATACCATCTTTCTTTACCCCTTACGGCGGCGAGTTCTGCCTGGATCAGGCCAAGGCCCTGAAAGCCGTGGGGTATGAGGTGCGTATATTGAGTAATGTGCAACTGGCGCTGACGATAGATCCGGAGGGCTATTTCAAGCTGCCCTGTCGTCGCAATGAGCATGAGCAGGATGGCATCACCGTCTATCAGTCATTCCAGCGAGGTGTGCCTAAGGCTGTGCGTTGGAACATGAAGAGGTGGGTGACTATCGTCTGTGATATGTTCGACGACTATGTCGCTCGCTATGGCAAACCCCATATCCTGCATGCCCATTGTGCCAAGTGGGCAGGCTATGCTGCGATGAAGATAAGCGAGAAGTATGGCATTCCATATGTCATTACGGAACATCTTTCCAGACTTCTGTTTGAAAAGGAGTTCGGACCTGCCCCCACCGATACTTGGCAGATTCCTTTGCTGAAGGCCTGCTATCGTGAGGCTAAGATGGTCGTGCCTGTTTCTGAGGAACTGGTCGACAATATTGCCTGCTATTTCGGCAAAGACTATCGGTGGCAGGCGATATCCAACACGATAGATACGGATTTCTTCCATTATCAGCCGCGCTCACCTCAAGAAGGCCGACCCTTCCGGTTCTGTTGTCTGGCTAGTTTCTGGCCACTGAAAGGCTATGATGTGCTGATACCTGCTTTCCGGCAACTGTTGGCGTCGGGTGTGAATGCAGAACTGCATATCGCAGGCAGGGATACAGATTCGGAGGCGTGTTGCTCGATGTTGTTTGATGGTATTTTTTCTCATGGCTTACTCGACAAGAAGGCTGTCAGGGCGTTGCTTTATCAGAGTGATGCTTTAGTGCTGGCCAGTCGTAGCGAGGTACAGCCATTGGTGCTTCTGGAGGCGATGAGTACGGGTATTCCTGTGATTGCAACGGATTGCATTCCTCAGAGTTTGCGTATTGAAGGCGGCTGTACGATTGTGCCTGTAGATGATGTCGAGGCTATGGCTGGAGCGATGAAATCCGTATCCCAGAAATCATCCTTCGATGGGAAAATTCTTTCGGAGAAAGTAAATCAGATGGCTTCGCCAGAGGTGATAGGCCAGAAACTATCTGCGCTGTTTACCGACATACTCGTTTCAGCCTGACAAAGGTTTGGCGAACTATTAATCCTATCTGCCAAAGCCATTCGCGGCTCATCACAGTAAACAGGATTTGATTCTTCAGCGTTCTGTTGACCTGCCAGTTTTTTTCGCAGTTTAACGTCGCTTGGTAGAGTTGTGGTTGGTGGGCACGGAAAGCATGCATACCAAGGGCAAAGATACGGTCAGGGAAGAAATCTGCTAGATTAATGTGATGCTTTGTGGCCAGATACTGAATCAGATCGGTCATCTTCTGCACAAACGCGAATTGCTTCACATCATCAGTGGAATTCGATACTGTATTCTGTCCCAAGCTGTAGCTGAGCGTGATGTCAGGTATATAGGCAATGTCGCCATGCAAGGCCATCGAGAAGGCTATCTGGATATCCTCGCTGCAAAAGCCTTTGTTACGAAACAGGAATGTATCTTCCTCGTAGGCTTTCCTGAAGACATCGGCCCGATAGAGGGCTGTGCACAGGTGGAACACACTCATGTTGTGCTGAGTGATGATGGCCTTTAGCAGGTCGCGGCCCGGTGTGATGGGCGCATGTTGCTGTTGTCGACTTGGAATGGTCTTATGGCTCGCTTCATCGTAATACTGCCAGTTGGTAATGACCATCGTCACATTGTCGTGTGCTTCCATTATGCTCACTTCCTTTTCCAGTTTCTGAGGGTCGGTCCAGAAATCGTCACCAGCGCAATCGGCAATGTATTTGCCTCGACAGGCCAACAGGCAGTCAAAGTAATTATCGACGATACCCTTGTTATGTGGATTGCAGATTAGCCGGATGATATCCGGATAATTCTTGGCATAGCGTTCGCAGATGGCTCGGGTGTTATCTGTCGAGCAGTCTTCACCAACGACAATCTCGAAAGGCACATGACATTGTTGCATCAGGATGGAATCGAGTGTCCGGCTGATGGTGCATTCCTGATTGTAGGTGAGGACTACGACTGATATCATGTTCTCCATCATCTTTCTTTTTTCATTATTGGGAGCGTGGTGAGCAGAATCTTGCGACCTAAAGCGCTGTTGCTCAGTCTGCGGAACCAAGTGTATTTCGTGCTATACGGATGGTTGGGTAGGGGGAAAAGATTGTTCTTTCGCAAATCGTCGACGGTCTCATCCAGTTTTTCTTCCGAGCGTGTCAGCAGTATTGTGTTGTAGAGATAGTCCATCGTCAATTGGGCTACACGACGTTGCAATGCAATCTTATCGCTCTGGGGACTAATGTCGGCAAGTCTGCTGAGGTGGAGAATGACTTCCTTGGTATCGCTTAGTCGCTTTTGGATACTCGCCTCGTCTGTCTGATGGACGGCTGAGGTCGTACGCTCCCGATAGAAATAGGCCTGCGCATCAGTGATATAGACCGATTCTGCACGAATCAGCAACTGGGGTGTGAACTCCTCATCCTCACCATAGGCAATGCCAGGGGTGAAGGCTAACTTCCCTCTGACTGCTTGACGGAACAGGCAACAGCAGGCTGCCCCTCGGATATTCTCTGTGCGCAGAAGTTCTGGGCCATTCTTTATGATCGGAGGATTGAAAGCTGCTGGCGCTTTGTCGGACTTATGGGTAAAGTCGAACATTACGACATCAACATTGCTGCAGTTGCGTATCAAGTCAAGACAATATTCATAGGGATTTTTCAGTAGACAATCGTCGCCATCTACCAATTGGATATACTGGCCCTTGGCCATATCCATTGCCGTGTTTCTGGCTACACTGACACCACCGTTTTTCTGACGTACGTAAATGATGTCATCACCGTATTTGAGCAGGTCGTTCATCGGACTGACATCTGAGCCGTCGTCTACGACAATGATTTCCCGCTCAGCAGTTTCGAGATTCAGTTTCAGGATGCTGTCGATGCACTCGCAGAGCATGTCTACGGGCAGGTTGTAGCAGGTCACGATGAAACTGACCAGTGGTTGATGCGTGTTGTCGGTCATTGTCATGTCGTTGTTTGATAACTCGTGTGCAAAGGTAGTTTAAAATAATGAGACTGCCAAATTATTGTAAGTATAAAATAAAATGTTACATTTTACGTTATTCATAATAGATGAGCGAAAACGAGAAAGGCGCCTACGGCCAGGTGTTGAAATACACTGGAATCTTTGGTGGCGTACAGGGACTCAATGTAATCGTGAGCCTTGTGCGCAACAAGCTTGCTGCCATTTTACTTGGGCCTGCTGGTATGGGCCTCGTCTCGCTCTTTAATGCCACCGTTGCCTTTATCTCTCAAGCCACAGGTTTCGGCATCTCCATGAGTGCAGTACGCCACATTTCGGAACTGACGGAATCTGGTGATGAAGCGCAACGAGCTTATTATATCAAGGTGGTACGTGCCTGGTCGCTGCTGGCAGCCTTGTTAGGTGTGCTGGTGTGTGTAGCCATAGGACCTTTCCTCAGTAGTAATACTTTCGCTTGGGGTAATCATACTCTACACTTCATCTTGTTGGCTCCGGCGGTAGGTATGATTGCCGTAACGGCTGGTGAGACGGCTATCCTGAAAGGCACTCGCCAGTTGAAACCCTTGGTGGTGGTGCAGACCTTCACCATCTTGGCTACACTGATACTAACAGTGCCTGCCTACTATTTCTTTGGTCAGGCGGGTATCGTGCCGGTCATCGTGCTGATGGCACTTGTCACGCTATTGTTTACCGTCAACTATTCCTGGCGGCTCTATCCCTTGCAACTCAGTGGCTCGAAGGGAATTCTCGGTGATGGTATGGAAATGATCCGTTTAGGAGTAGCCTTTACCATGGCTGGTATCGTGGGGGCTGGTTCTGAGATGCTGATCCGTTCCTGGCTGAACCTGCAAGGCGACTTGGATGCCGTCGGACTCTATAATGCCGGATATATGATTACTGTGACCTATGCGAGTATGGTATTTTCGGCGATGGAGGCAGATTATTTCCCACGTCTTTCGGCTGTCAACGGCGATGTGGCGGCAACCAATGAGACCGTCAATAAGCAGACGGAGGTGACCTTGCTGATTATTGCACCGATGCTGGTGGGGATGATTGTGTTATTGCCGGTACTGACACCACTACTGCTCAGTGAGAAGTTCATGCCGATTGTCGCGATGACGCAGGTGGCTGCCTTGGCGATGTTTTTCAAGGCTATCACGTTGCCTGCTGCCTATATCACTCTGGCTCGAGGTTATTCTCTGTTATACCTGTTCTTGGAGACGGCTTATTTCATCGTGTTTGTGTTGTTGATGATGTATGGCTATCGGCATTGGGGGCTTCTGGGTACGGGTATTGCCATCACGGCGGCCAATGTGTTCGACTTCTTCATGATTCATACGGTGGCATATTTTCGCTATGGCTATAAAATGTCATCGGCCGTGATGAGGTACAGCGCCATTCACATCCTGATAGGACTATTGGCATTCTTTACCACCATCACGGTCGACGGCTTTGTCTATTGGGTCTTCGGCATCGGCTTATCACTTGTCAGCCTGTTGTTTTCATTGCTGATTCTTCACCAAAAGACCCATTTGTGGGCTGCGCTTATGAAACGCCTGCCTTGGCTACGTAGAAATTCTGGTTAGAACCGGAAGTCGAGTTCCATATCTACTAAGTTGTAGTTGTGCTTGGCCAGATTACGATCGTTGACACGAGAGTATTCCAGATGCATTTCTAAATTTTTCGTGAAGAAATAGTTCAGACCGCACTCTACCTGATTGACTGATGTCGCCCAGTTCTTCTGATTCCGGTAAGTCTGATAGCGTGCTTTGGCATGGAGCTTACCCTTAATCACAGGCACAATGCCAAACACATACCAACCGTCGGCCTTGTCGCCCTTCGAATAGTCTATCTCGCGTACGTTGTTGCCAGGAGAGGCTGCACCCCAGCCCTGACTATGGATATACTCTGCACGGAAGGTATACTCGTTCAGATCGTATTCAGCAGAGATGGCATAGCGGTTTTTCTCGATACTGCGTTTCTCACCAGTAATCGGGTCTAGCATACCACCACGGCTACCATTCCATCCGAAGGCACCAATGCGCACACCCTTGATGGGCATCACCCATACACCACCGATAATGTCCTTGCGATTGTCCTTGTCTTTCTCGTTTACGCCCTCACCATTGTAGATACCAATCTGATAATGGAACAATCTGCGGCCATTGGCATTGGGAAAGAGATCGCCGGCAAACTGGATACCGATGTCGCGACCGCCTGACGACTTCTCGCCTGTACGGTCACCGAAGGCAGAGAGCTTGTTGATCACGTCAGCATAGCCTCTCCAACCCTGAGTGATAGGGTGGGTGGGGTTCTCGTATGTGAAGGCACGCTTAAACTGACCTGCACGGATCTTAAATCCTGGATATTTCCTCCACTCAGCGTAGAGGTCAACCAATTGAACGGTAGGCTGTCCAGGACCAGTAGCGTTGGTGCCTTGTATCTGGGCGCGCCAGTCAAAATCGCCAATTTTGCCGTCGAGAATAAAGCGGGCCAGTCGCAGGTTGAACGAGTTGGAGTGGTTCCCTTCTGGGTCTTGTCCCTGATATTGCAACATGCCGTAGCCGCTGAACTTGATGTTGTTTACCCATGCGGGGACCTGTACTGTCTTCTGCTGCTGAGCGTCTTGCACTTCCTCTACTTCAGTAAGTGTCTCTGCGCTTGCAGGAATGGTCGTCAGCGCCACTAGCGCCATCAGACCAAAAAGTCTGTTCTTTTTCATACCTTTAGGATTATAATGGGCAAAGATACGAAAATAAAACGAAATGGCCAAATGTTTTTAAGAAATTCTCTATCGGCGCTCTAATAGTACAACATTCTCGACATGGGGCGTGTGAGGAAACATATCGACGGGCTGTACGGCTACAACGCGGTAGTCTGTATCCAGATCGTGCAGGTCGCGAGCCTGGGTGGCAGGGTTACACGATACATAGACAATACGCCGAGGAGCAGCACGCAGGATGGTCTTCACCACATCGGGATGCATGCCTGCACGTGGGGGGTCGGTGATAATAACGTCAGGACGTCCGTGCTCAGCAATAAAGTCGTCGGTGAGGATATCTTTCATATCACCTGCATAGAACAACGTATTGTTAATTCCGTTGATCTCGGAATTGATTTTTGCATCTTCGATAGCTTCGGGAACATATTCAATACCAATCACTTGGCGGGCCTTGCGAGCCACAAAGTTGGCAATCGTGCCTGTACCGGTATAGAGGTCGTACACCAGAGGCAGCTCTGAGTCCTCTGAGTACTCAGAAAACGCAAACTCTCTCGCCACGCTATAGAGATGGTACGCCTGCTCGGTGTTGGTCTGATAGAAACTCTTAGGTCCTACCTTGAACTTCAAATCCTCCATCAGCTCGAAAATATGATCGGTGCCTTTGAAGACAAGTATTTCCTGGTCGCCGATGGTATCGTTACACTTTTGGTTGTCGAGGTACATCAGTGAGGTAATCTGTGGGAACTTTTCGGTGATGTGCTGAAGCAGCCTCATTGCTTCCTCCTGACTCCTGTCTTCTGTCTCCTTACTACTTCTGTCATAGTGAAACTGTATGATAACCATCAGCTCGCCGCTTGCACTATTACGGATAATCACATCACGAAGTAGACCTACCTGTTGGCGCAGGTCGAAGAAGGAGATGCCCTGTGCAATGGCATAATCGCGGATTTCGTTGCGGATCTGATTGTGCAGGTCGTCCATCAGCCAGCATTTCTCAATCGGCAGAATCTTGTCGAAGGCACCTGTAATGTGGAAGCCGATGGCAGGTATATCTTTCAGACTCTGACTTTCATCATTGGGCAGTGAAGCAATTTCTTCCTTGGTCAGGTAGCGCTTGTTGGCACAGCCATAATCCAACTTGTTGCGGTATTCTTGTGTCTTGACACTTCCAAGAATCGGTCTGAATTCTGGCAAATCAATCTTTCCGATGCGTGTCAACTGGTCGAAAACCTGCTGTTGCTTGAATTTCAACTGCTCAGAATAGGGTAGGTTCTGCCACTTGCAGCCGCCACAAATACCGAAGTGCTGACAGAAGGGTGTCGCGCGTACATTACTATATTGTATAAACCGAATAACCTCGCCTTCGGCAAACGAGTGCTTCTTGTGTCGGATCTGCACGTCGCACACGTCACCTGGCACGCAAAATGGTACAAACACCACAAGGTCATCCCAGTGGAACAGACATTTTCCTTCGGCTGCAATAGCCTCAATTGTTACGCCTTCAAGGAGCGGTAATGGTTTCTTCTTTCTTGCCATATAATTCGTTTAGGGCACAAAATTACAAAAAAAAGTCTAAAGAAATAAGATTTTGGGTATTTTTCTTGTGTATGTGAGGAGAATTATGTAACTTTGCACAATTCAAAAACAAAACAATTTATCATCAATAAATAAGTTATTAACGTATGAGTCAAAAAAGAGTTTACCTCTTCGGTAATGGTAAGGCCGAAGGTAATGCAAAGATGCGTGAGGAACTGGGCGGTAAGGGTGCTAACCTTGCCGAGATGAACTTGATTGGAGTTCCTGTTCCTCCTGGTTTCACAATCACAACCGATTGTTGTAACGAGTACTATCAGGTTGGTCAGCAGAAGATTATGGAGCTGCTGAACGACGATGTGATGGCTGCTGTAAAGCACATTGAGGGTCTGATGAACTCAAAGTTCGGCGACAAGGAGAATCCATTGTTGGTATCAGTTCGTTCTGGTGCTCGTGCTTCTATGCCTGGTATGATGGACACTATTCTGAACCTGGGTCTGAACGATGAGGTTGCTGAGGGTATGGTGAAGAAGACCAACAATCCTCACTTCGTATACGACTCTTATCGTCGTTTCGTACAGATGTACGGTGACGTGGTGCTCGAGATGAAGCCCGTCAACAAGACTGATATCGATCCGTTCGAGGAGATTATTGAGAAGGTGAAGAAAGAGAGTGGTGTTGTTCTGGATAAGGACCTCTCTGTTGAAGACCTGAAGAAACTGGTTCAGTTGTTCAAGGTCGCCATCAAGGAACGTACCGGTAAGGACTTCCCCAACGATCCTATTGAGCAGCTCTGGGGCGCTATCTGCGCTGTGTTCCGTTCTTGGATGAATGAGCGTGCTATCCTCTATCGTAAGATGGAAGGCATCCCCGACGAGTGGGGTACAGCCGTATCAGTGATGGCTATGGTATTCGGTAACATGGGTGACACCTCTGCTACTGGTGTATGCTTCAGCCGTGATGCCGCTAATGGTGAGAACCTCTTCAACGGTGAGTATCTCGTGAACGCTCAGGGTGAGGACGTTGTGGCTGGTATCCGTACCCCGCAGCAGATCACCAAGATCGGCTCTCAGCGCTGGGCTGAGCGCGCTGGTATCTCTGAGGAGGAGCGCGTAGCCAAGTATCCTTCAATGGAGGAGGCAATGCCTGAGACTTATGCTCAGCTGAATCAGATTCAGGAGAACCTCGAGAACCACTACCACGATATGCAGGATATGGAGTTCACCGTTCAGGAGGGCAAGCTCTGGTTCCTCCAGACCCGTAACGGTAAGCGCACCGGTGCTGCTATGGTGAAGATCGCCATCGATCTGCTCCACGAGGGTATGATCGACGAGAAGACCGCCATCATGCGCTGCGAGCCTCAGAAACTCGACGAGCTGCTGCACCCCGTATTCGACAAGAAGGCGCTGGCTGCCGCTAAGGTCATCGCTCAGGGTCTGCCCGCATCTCCTGGTGCTGCCTGTGGTCAGATCGTATTCCACGCTGACGACGCTAAGGCTTGGCACGAGGATGGCCACAAGGTGGTGCTCGTACGTATCGAGACCTCTCCTGAGGACCTCGCTGGTATGGCTGCTGCCGAGGGTATCCTGACCGCTCGCGGAGGTATGACCTCTCACGCTGCTGTGGTTGCCCGTGGTATGGGTAAGTGCTGCGTATCAGGTGTAGGTGCCCTGAACGTAAGTTATAAGGACAAGACTGTTGAGATCGACGGCGTTGTATATAAAGAGGGTGACTACATCTCTCTGAACGGTACCACTGGTCAGGTTTATGCTGGCGAGGTGCCCACCAAGGCTGCTGAGCTCTCTGGCGACTTCAAGGAGCTGATGGACCTCTGCGACAAGTACACCAAGCTGCAGGTTCGTACCAATGCTGATACACCTCACGATGCACAGGTGGCTCGCGCCTTCGGTGCCAAGGGTATCGGTCTGACCCGTACTGAGCACATGTTCTTCGAGGATAAGAAGATCATCGCCATGCGTGAAATGATCCTCTCTGACAGCGTTGCTGGACGTGAGAAGGCTCTCGCTAAGCTGCTGCCTTACCAGAAGGCTGACTTCAAGGGTATCCTTGAGGCTATGGACGGTCTGCCCGTGAACATCCGTCTGCTCGATCCTCCTCTCCACGAGTTTGTTCCCCACGATCTGGCTGGTCAGCAGACGATGGCCGACGAGATGGGCGTTTCTCTGGAGGCAATCCAGCGCCGCGTAGCATCTCTGGCTGAGAACAACCCGATGCTGGGCCACCGTGGTTGCCGTCTGGGTATCACCTTCCCTGAGATCACCGCTATGCAGACCAAGGCTATCCTCTCTGCAGCTTGCGAGTTGAAGAAGGAGGGTAAGAACCCGATGCCTGAGATCATGGTTCCGCTGATCGGTACACTCTACGAGTTGAAGCAGCAGAAGGAAGTGATCCTGTACGCCGCTAAGGAAGTGTTCCAGGAGTACGGCATGGAGGTTGAGTTTGAGATCGGTACGATGATCGAGATCCCACGTGCAGCCCTGACCGCCGACCGTATCGCTGAGGAGGCTCAGTATTTCTCATTCGGTACCAACGACCTGACTCAGATGACCTTCGGTTACAGCCGCGACGATATCGCATCGTTCCTGCCTGTATACCTCGACAAGAAGATCCTGAAGGTAGATCCGTTCCAGGTACTCGACCAGAAGGGTGTTGGCCGTCTCATCAAGTTCGCTGTGAAGGAAGGCCGTGAGGTACGTCCTGACCTCCGCTGCGGCATCTGTGGTGAGCATGGTGGTGAGCCCAGCTCAGTGAAGTTCTGCGCTAAGATTGGCATGAACTACGCCAGCTGCTCTCCGTTCCGTGTGCCCATCGCACGTCTCGCTGCCGCACAGGCTGCTGTTGAGGAGTAATCCATTCAACTTTATATCAAGGGGTTCGCTGCTATCGGCGAGCCCCTTTTAATTTCTACAACTATGGCAGAACGATTTACACCAGACCGTATCACCGAACTCGGTGAAAATGAGATTTTCGTATTTGGCAGCAATCTGGCTGGCGCACATGGTGGCGGCGCAGCCCTCCTGGCTTACCGCAAGTTTGGTGCCATCTGGGGGCAGGGCGTTGGCCTTCAGGGTCAGAGCTACGGCATCCCGACGATGCAGGGTGGGGTGGAGACCATCGCCCCCTATGTTGATGAGTTTATCGCGTTTGCAGAGGCTCATCCTGAACTGACGTTCTTCGTCACGAAGATCGGCTGTGGCATCGCTGGTTTCTCCGAGGCCGAGATCAGTCCGCTGTTCAAAGCCGCCCACGGCATCGCTAATATCATCCTCCCGCGCGGGTGGTAAAATAAGGTTGTGTCAATAAGTTTGGCAGAACGCTTTTATCGTCTGATAACGCTTCGAAAGAGTGGTATTAAGGGGAAATATTGCTACCATTAATGCGCGCAATTTTTAGATTTAAGTCTAGCAGTTTTTCTCTTTAATGGCCTAGTTTCTCAGTTTTTCATCCGACACTGCAAAAGTACAAATAATTCATCAGTTTTGCAAATTATTCGCCCAAAAAGACACGTTTAAAAACACATTGTTGAAAAATGCATTGCTTTCTTCAGTTGACAGTTGACAGTTTTATAGGAGGCAGTATTTATACAGTTATACAGTATACAGTTTTATAGGAGACAGGTGTTTGATATCAGTAAATCAGATATCAGTTTTTTATTTTGGTGGTACAGATGGCAGATGGCAGTTTTCTCATGAGCACACTAAAACGCCGACTTAAAATTTTATTATATATATAATATATATATTATATATATAATAATTATATAATATATTATATAGTTACTTATATAATTTCTTGTTCCTACCTCTTCCCAATAAAACTGCCATCTGCCATCTGTACCATTGTTTATTTCTCTTTCCTTCTTTGACTACACCACCAAGCAAAAATAAAACTGATATCTGATATCTGATTTTTAGAGTTCTTCCATACCCCTTCCCAAATAAACTGTCAACTGTCAACTGAAGACACTTTGCTCCCAAATAAACTGTATACTGTATAACTGTATATTCACCTTACCCTCAACTGAAGAAACAATGTGCTATTGTTGATAACAAAAAGGGTGCGCATCGCTGCGGACCCTTCAACCAACCGTGAATAACTAAAAACACATTAACTTTTAAATTATGGTAATTGCTTTTCTTACCATCAAAATGATTTTTGCTTTTTCAAGTAATCCAAGCGATATTGTCGGGGAGTAACACCAACAAATCTGTAGAAAGAGGCATAAAAGGTTTGGCGGTTTGCAAAACCTACCATATCACATATGTCAGTTATCGCCAAATCCTGATAACGCATATCTGCAAAAATTCTCATAGCTTCATCAACACGGTATTTATTCACAAATTGACAATAGTTCATGTGAAAACGAGTGTTTACAACAGCAGAGATATAGCGCGTGTTGGTTCCGATTTCTTTTGCCAATTTCTTTGCTGAATAGTCTTTGTCACGATACGCCTTTTGCTTTACAATGATGTTTATGATCTGTTCTTGAATAATATCCATCATCGTAGAACTGACAGTATGTCTGTATTCCGCTTTTTTTGTTTTCAGTTCACTAATATTATATTTTCCCATTTTTTACCAATTTATATTCGACTTGTAGAAGTAGACTATGGTCAGACGGTTATGGGTTTCGTCGTCTGAGGTGGCGGCATGTTTACCGATAGTCGCGTCGTAGTATTGTGGCTCCTTGAGGAAATAAAGTCGGCTGGCTGTGTCGCGTACCCAGAACGTTGAATTGGGGTTTATGGGCATGCCAATTTTCTCGAATTTATCGAGGAGGGTTTCGTCTTTTTTAAGGATATCGAGCACATCCTTCAGTTCGTTCGCCGACGGGAAACGGAAGCTGTAATAAGTGTTAGAGTTTATGTCTTCGTTCTTTTCATCCTTGCAGAATGGTTTGCCACTCTGCATCATGATGTTCTTACGTGCAGTCTCGCCCAGTACTTTCAGCAGAATGCCACGTTGGCCCTCGGTGGTTTCACGGATGCAGATGTATCGCGATTCCATCAGATATTCATATTTCTTGTTGATTTTTGAAGTTTGCCTCGGCAGAAATACGATTTCGCCCAAGGACCAATTCTTCATGTCTGATTGCATTTCTTTTCTTTTATTGATTACGAATTTAAGTACGTATCAAGATTCGGCTGCAAATATACTGCTTTTTGGGGACACGTATGATATGTTTCGGCCATAAAATGTTGTCAATTCTTGCCTTTTTATTGTCAAAATGTGTGATTTATTGCTGAAATTCCAAAATAAAGTTGTATTTTTGCAGCCGTAAAAGGACAAGGAATGATGCATGCAAACGCAACAATAGACCAAATAATACAGTTCGTTGAACAGAACGGTGTGTGTGTGGAAAAAGATAGGCACGGGTTCCTCACAACCGGTGTGGATATGGTGCTTCCGCACATCAATCTTCTTTTGTGTCTGCGCGGCAGTTCGAGGGTCTTGATCGATATGCAGGAATATGTAGTTGAAAAGAACGATCTTGGAATCCTCATGCCCGGACATGTCTGTCGACGCATATCGTATTCAGACGATTTCGCCTATGCACGCGTCTTTATCTCGGCGGAGATGTTGAAAGAGCTGAAGACACATGCCTTCAGCCATGATTCCGATAAATTTAACTACGCGCCGAAATGTCATCTGACCGATGTGCAAGCCAAGCGCATGATGGCGTTGGTTGAACTGTTAGAAGCCATTGCTTCGCACGACACCAAAGACTTGCAGTTGCGACGGCAGATATTACTGTCGCATCTGGCAGTGGGCTATGAGTTCATCAACTACTACCGTCGTGAGCAGGACAAGCAATGGGCGGAGAGCCGTTCGGCGACGCTATATAAACAGTTCTGTGACCTGGTGGTAGAACACTACAGGGAGAATCGTAATGTCAATTTCTATGCCGGGCTGATGCACTACGACCCGCGGTATTTCTCAAAAGTTTTCCGTCAGTTCAGCAAAGGCCTCTCGCCCTTGGAATGGATTCAGCAGTATGTAGCGACACAGGCGAAGCTTATCATGGACGCGCATCCTAAGCAGACGGTCAAGGAGACCGCCTATCAACTCGGTTTCCAATCCACCGCTAATTTCTGCCGCTATTTCAAGCGTGCCACCGGTATCTATCCACAGGAGTATAAAGAGAGAAGGGCTTAGCGGCGGGAGATATCGCAACGTGAAGAACCGCAGCATTTATTTCTCTCTGTATCCGATTTCTTGCTACTCCACCCATGTCACCCCACGGACCAACATTTTTAAGGTATAGACTGATTTTGAGGCGGTTATAAACAGGATGTTGCGCTCTTTTCCACCAAAACAAACGTTTGCTGTCCAGTCCTCTGGGATGGGAAAATGCGCTATCTTATGACCATTCTTATCGAATACGGTCACACCGTCTCCAGTCAGATAGATGTTCCCACGGTCGTCGATCGTCATCCCGTCAGATCCCATATCGGCAAATACTTGCCGGTTCGTCAGGTAGCCGTCTGGCTGAATGTCATATCTCAGAATCCTGTTGGCCTTTGCCTCCGCCACATACAGATACTTCCCATCGGGTGTTCCTACAAGACCATTGGGCTGGTTAAGCGTGGAGTCAAGCATGACCAGCTGTTTGCTTCCTGGTGCCAAATAATACAAGCCTTCCACAGGCTGCTGGTGTTCAGGGCTGCGTGTCCAATAGTCTCTTTTAAAATATGGGTCAGTCAGATAGTAACCTCCATCCTTCGAGATCCATACATCGTTTGGACCGTTCAGCAACTTGCCGCCGTAGTTGGTTATCAGTATCTTGGAATGGCCTTGCATATCGAACTCCCAGAGTTGATTGTCCATATCAGCGCATGCTATCAAGTTGCCTTGGGCGTCAAAGTACATTCCATTAGAGCGACCGCTCTGATCAGTGAACAAAGTTATCTCTCCGGATTCGCAGTCCCAATGGTAAATCTTATTGTTGGGCTGGTCTGTAAAGAATACATCACCCCTTGCGTCTGCTGCAGGTCCTTCCGTGAAGCTATACGAATCAGAGACTCTTACAGGCGTTTCCCCTTCTGCAACGATCTCATTTGAGGGAGCCTGAGCACAAACATTCATCACACTAAGAAAAGTGCATACCAATAAAAACAATGAATTTGATAACCTTCCGTTCATAATTTAGTATAGTTTTGCTAGCAAAGATACGCATTTCTTTCCGATAAATTGTCACTCCGCCCATAGTTTTAATAATTATTTGCTACCTTTTCCTTCATTATTTCCTTTTTTCTTTGTACTTTTGCAAATGCTATCTGCCCATAGTGGCTGGGATGCTCACTGAGGTGCGCAGAGCCGCTGGGTGGGGCACTACATATTGAAAAGG